>Ga0307479_10001727_pt1 | contig 19918 bp, 10 predicted proteins | sample atmos_gasesECM4C_FD_203743 | JGI IMG/M metagenome (GOLD analysis project Ga0307479, IMG submission 203743) | Hardwood forest soil microbial communities from Morgan-Monroe State Forest, Indiana, United States - atmos_gasesECM4C_515 | ecosystem: Environmental > Terrestrial > Soil > Temperate...
CCGCAGATCGCACTGCAGCGCGAGCACGCACCCTCCGGCGATGGCGTGGCCGTTGACCGCGGCGACGGCCGGCACCGGCAGCTCGAAGAGCCGCAGCATGAGCGCGTCGAATCGATCGATGAAGCCGCGCATGGTCTTGCGGTCGAGATCGACCAGCGACGGCAGGTCGAGCCCCGCCGAGAACGAGGACCCCGTGCCGGTGATCAGCGCGGCGCGGGCGTCGGGCGCTTCGTCGAGAAGCTGGTGGAACCGGTCGAGGAAGTCGGGGCCGATGGCGTTCACCTTGCCGCTCTGCAAGGTGAAGAGCGCGACGTCACCGAAGCGTTCCAGGCGCATGCGGCGCTTCTACCACGGGCGCGCGAGCCAGGCCTGCTGCAGCGCCGTCCCGAGCAGAGCGGCCGTGGCCACGGCGAGCGACGCCAGCGCAGCGGGCCGGCGAACGTCTTTGCGCAGCGACACGGCAGCGCCGCCCGCGAGCGCGGCGGCCAGCAGCGCCGCTCCGCAGAGTGCGCCGGCGCGGGCCAGGTCGGGCGGCAGGTCGGGGAACACCGCCTTCGCCGCGGCCCATGTCGCGGCGGCGTCGGCCCCGGCCGCGAGCGCGGCTATCGCCGCGGCAACGGCAGCGCCGAGCGACGCCCGCCGCCGCGCCCAAGCCGCGATCGCCAAGGCCAGCGCCGCCGCAGCGCAGAGCTGCGCGCAGATTCCCCAGGGCCAGGGCCATCCGCCGCGCGCGGCCATCACCGCGCCGGCGATGCCGCCCGCTGCAGCCGCGGCCGCAGCCAGCGCGGCCAGACGCCGCCGCTCGGCGGCGAGAGCGAAGACCACCGCCGCCGCGAGCGCCACCGCGGCCGGCGCGCCTCCGCGCAGCGCCGCCCGCGCTCCCGCCTTGCGCAGCACCGCGGCCGAGGGCACGGCCTCCGGCCCGGCCAGGGCGAGCTGGTATTGCAGCTGGGCCACCGAGTAGTGAATGCGCGGATCGGCTTCGCCGGCTGCGACCTGCGCGCGCGCGGTGGCAAACGCATCGCGCACGGCGGCGGCGCGCTCGGGCGCGACCAGCGGTTCGAGCCGCCGCCACACCCCGAGCTCCGCCTCCCGCAACCGCGCCGCCGAGTCCTTGGGGCCGGCGTGCGTGTACCCAATGGCCGCCAGCGCCACGCTGGTGCGCAGCTCGGGAAATCCGGCCGGCGGCCGCCCCATGAACGAGGCCATCCGCCGCACCCAGGCGAGCAGCGCGCGCACCTCGTCTGGCGGCCAGCTTGAGAACCGCTGCCGGAGCTCCTCGTCGCTCAGCGGCACCAGCTCGCGCGCGCGTTCCAAGAGACCCTTCGCGCGCGCCAGCGCCTCGCCGCGGCGCGCGTCCTCGTCGGAGTATCCGAAGGCGAGCGTGGTCAGCGCCACCTGCCAGCGCCTGCGCTCGCTGAGGCTGGTGTCGAAGGAGGGCATGGCCGTGTGCGGGACGCCCCAGGTGATGGCGCCGAAGACGCGGTAGGGGGTGAGCTGATCGCGGTCCTTCCCGGTGAAGTCGGTGGGGCGCGTGGGCAGTCCGGGAGCGGCGAAGCCGTCGCCGCGGCCCTCGCGGCCGTGGCAGGCCTCGCACGCGGATTCGTAGAAGACGGGCGCCGGCAGCAGATCGTCGGGCGGAGTGGTGGAGAGGCCGGCAGCGCGCAGCAGGCGATCGTGGATGGAGGCGGCGCGGGCCGAGACCTCGGCTGCGGGTGCAAGGCGCGCGATCAGCTCGGCGATGGCGCGCACCTCGGCGGCGAAAGGCGCGCCGACCGCGAGCCGGGCCAGCGCCTCGGCGGCGTCCTGCGCGAACGCGTGTTGCTCGGCGTACTCGACGGCGTTGACCACCTTCCCGTCCGCGACGCAGGTGCCGTAGTCGCGCTGCACGTAGTCGAGCAGCGCGGCGGCGCGCTGCACCTCGGAAGCATCGTCGGGAACGGCAGCGGCGGCGCCCGCACCGATGGCGAGCGCCGCCGCCGCCGCAAAGTAGAGGCTACTGCGGGTACTGCGCAACGTACACTTTGAGGGCCGTCCCCGCCCCGGGCGTCGGGGTGAAACCCGAAAGCAGCGGGGGGTAGAACGACCCGCCAATCGCGCCGGAGAGCGTCGCGTCGACCGAGAGCCGGATGCGGCCAGGGCCGCCCGCTCCGCCAGGGCCGTCGGTCTTGCTCCCGCCAGAGCTCCCGCCTCCCCCGCCTTGGGCGGAGATCATCGAGCCAGCGGGCGCGGTCAGGATCGGGGCCTGCAGCCAGATGGCGCCGCCCGAGCCGCCGCCGCCGCCGCCGCCGCTGTCGTCGTCGCAGTCGTCGCTCGACACCGCGCCGGCGCCGCCCGCGCCGCCGATGGCCCTGATCTGACCGGTGGACGCAAGCACGATCTTGGTGTTGGAGACGATGCGCAGCGCGCCGCCACCTCCTCCGCCGCCCCCGCCGCCGCCGGAGTTTCCTGGATCGGTGTTGTTGGGGCCGTTGTTGTCGCCGCCGTTGCCGCCGCCGCCGCCGCCCGAGCCGGGACGCAAGGTGGTGGCCATGGGCAGGTCGTTGGCCGCGTCGCAGCCGATGCTGCCGCCGCCGCCGCTGCCCGCGATCGGGGTGCAGCCGGAGCTGCCGACGCCGCCAGCGCCGCCGGCATAGCCGCTGAGCGGGCAGCCGTTGGCGTTGCTCGCGGCACCACCGAAGGCCCAGGTAAACGAGGGCGGAAAGTTGGGCCACGGGGGGTTGGCGCAGGGGGTCAACGGAGCGCCGTTGGGTCCGCCGCCCGCGCCGCCCGCCGCAACGCAGCTGTCGCCGGCAGCAAATCCGCCCGCGCCGCCCGCGTGCCCGCCGCCGCCGCCGCCGCCGCCGGAGTCCTGGTCGTAGTACGCCGCGCTGCCGCCGCCGCCGCCGCCGCCCATGGGAGCGCCGCCGGTTCCGTAGTAGCTGCCGCCGCCGTATGCGCCGTAGCCCGCGCCCCAGTTAGCGGGCACCGGGGTCGTCGGACCGCCGCCGTAGGCGACGAACGACGCGCCGCCCCCGCCCCAGGCGTGGCCGTCGGTGCCGGAAAGAACGGCTCCGTAGATGGAGGGCGCCGTGGTGGTGCCCGACGCGCCGCCGAAGCCGCCGCCGTTGGTGCCCTGCCCGCGGGCCGATCCGCCGGCGCCGCCGGAGACGTCGATGGTGCCGTTGATGGTGACGTCGCCGCTCGCGTGCAGCTCGAGCACGCCAGTGCCGTCGGTGGTCACGGTCACGCCCGCGGGAATGGTGATGCTGGCGAAGTTGTAGACGCCCGCCGCAATGTGCGCCTGCGTGTTGTTGCCCGGGACCCAGTTGTGGTTTCCGTCCTCGCCCGCCACGCCTGTGGCGCAGCTGCCGCCGCTCCCGCTGCAATTGTTGGTCGGGCCCGAGCAGAGGCAGCTGCTGCCGTTGGCGGGTTGCAAGACGATGGTGCCGCTGGTCGCGGTGCCCAGCGCACCCGAGCTCGCCACCAGCGCCCGGCAAGGACCGAGCGTCGCGTCGCAGGAGCCGGCGCTGGCTCCGCTGATGGAGAGCGTGTTGAAGGTGGCGGTGCTGGTGGTGGCCACGGTGGTGTTGCCGTCGAGCTTGCCCAGTGTCATCGGCGTGCTGCCGGCGTTGGCCAGCGAGACGCTGATCGAGGTGGCCGAGGCCGAGCAGTGGGCGGTGTCGGGTCCGACGCAGGTGGTGGGGTTGTTGAACTTGTCGAGGAACCGCACGATCGCCGGCGCCATCACCGTCGCGGCCGCGACGCTGGTCGGCGGCTGCTGGACGAAGTCGAGGTGGCTCGCGGCGCCGGGCGTGAACGTCACGCTGGCATTGCGCTGGGTCAGGCTGGCGATGTTCAGGTGGATGCTGGAGGTGTTCGACGGCGGCGACACGTCAGCACGCGCCTTGGTGGAGCGAAGGGTCGCGATGGCTGTGCCCGAGGCGTTGGTGGTGCAGCCGGGTGCAGACCCGCCGCTGATGCAGGTGAAGGTGTCGCCCGCAATGCCGGTGAACGTGACGGTTACGCCGGGAACCGGGTTGCCGGCAGTGCCGTTGCCGTCGCGCACCACCAGGCTGAGAGTAATGGTCTGGGTGTTGTCCGCCAAAGCGTTGGCCGGATTGACGGTCACGGTTGTGGAAGTCTTGCTGTCGCTCGGAATACCGGGGGTGAAGACGGCGGTCGCGGTCTTGAACGCCGCAGCGACGCCCGCAGTGGGCGTGTAGGTGGCGGTGCAAGTCTCCGCCTGCGCGACCGTGCTCTTGAGCGAGCCGGTCACCTGCCCGCTGCTGTTGGGCGTCGTCGAGTTGAGAGAAACGGTGGTCGCCGAGCCGTTGCAGCTGACGCCGACGGTGCCGCTGGTGATCAAGGTTCCGTGCGAGCCGTCGCAGCCTCCCGAACCGTCCTTGAGCGTGATGGTGAACGCCATGGGGCTGACTCCGTCGGCGGTCACCGGACTCATGGGGAGCCAGATCGAGTTCGCGCCGCAAGCCGCGCCGGTGTTGACGGTGATCGCTCCTTCGGCCGGGCTCTTCGTGAAGCTCGTCCCCGTGGCCGAGATGGTGGTGCTGCCCGAGCCGCCGACGTCGGAGAACGAGGACTGGATGAAGCCGTTGGCGTCGGTGCTTCCGCTCGCGGGAGCGAAGGTGAAGGTGCCGCCGCCGAGCGCGGTGCCTCCGAAGCTGACGGCGAAGTTCGGCACCGGATTGTTGTTGATGTCCATCACGGTGAGCGAGAGCAGCGACGTCTGCGAGCCGTCGTTGGGCAGCGAAGTCGGCGACTCGTGGAAGGTGCTCTGCCCGGCGACGGGCGTTCCCGCGATGAAGGTGACGCCGGCGGTCTGCGCGACGGCGACGCTGTCTGGCGACCCCACGCCGACCGCGAGCACCGTCAATTACGCTTTCTTGCTGCCGAAGGTAATGGTGCTGGTGCCGTCCGACCCCGTCGTCGGGGCGGTGATGGCGGTCAGCAGGGTGCTGGGAGCAACCACCGCGATCGGCGCCTTGGCTGGTACGGGGTTGCCTTGCGCGTCCTTGAGCGTCAGCAAGAACGCGGCCGCGTGGGTGGGGAGGTTGCCGTCCGCAACGATGTTGTCGTTGCTGGTCAGCACCAGCGAGGAGTTGTTGGCGTCGACCAGGCCCGGCTTGAAGGTGATGATGGCCGGGGTTGACGGAGCAGTCTGGTAGAGCGCCAGGTCGCCGGAGGCGAAGCTGCCGTTGGGGCCGGTGCCGTTGATCACCGCCATCACCGTCACCGGCTCCGCGGTGGGCGAGGCGATGTTGGCCGCGTAGCACCCGGGCGTCTGGCAGCTGCCGGTGCTGGGGGGATTCTGGGGCAACGTGAACACGCAGGTGCCCGGCGGCGTCGAGCAGGAGGTGCCGGGGACGGCCGGGTTGGTGAAGCCGGTGAACGCGTCGAGCAAGAGGCCCTGGCCGGGCGTGTCGTTCCCGTAGGCGTCCCTCAGGTGGAGGGTGATGGTCACTGGGTTGCCGATGTCCGTGCTCACCGAAGTTGCGCTCAAGCTCAGCGTCGAGGCGGGCGTCGTGCCGTCGGTGAGGAACTGCGATGGACCTGCGGGGCCGAACGTCGCCGTCACCGAGGGCGTGCAGGGAACCAGAGGCGTGGGCGCCGGGCTGACGCACCCGGATCCCTGCCAGAGCGACGTGAGCTCCGTCGTGGTGGCGGTGATGGTCCGCACGCCGGCCGGCGCTCCCGTCGGAGAGACCTTGTCGGTGGTCAGGTTGAACGCGACCTGGCCGGTCTCGTCGGTCACCACCACTGCGGGGCTGACCGCGGACTCCAGTGCCCAGTCGGTGCCCACGGTCGCGGTCGGGTCGAAGCCCTTGTTGCCGTCGATCAGCGACGAGTAGACATTGCCGTCGGTGGCGACCACGCGTTCGCCGGTGGCGTAAGTGGCGCCGTCAATGGCGCCGTCGTCCCAGGACCGGCAGAGGACGGGTGCGACGGTGTTGCAGCGGAACGCCTGGTCGAGGGCCGTGATGCTGTCGGCCGAACCCGCGCTGGAGGCGAAGCTCACCAGGATGTTGGGCGCGGGGTTGTTGTACTGGTCGGCGATGTACGCATTGAGCGAATAGCCGCCGGTGTGCACCGTGGCGGGCGTGCCGTCCAAGGTTCCGAAGAGCGCGAACTGCGACATCGCCAGGCTGGGCGCGGCCGCCGTGACCGTGATGGGCGGCAGCACCAAGGTGAAGCTGTCGATGTGCACGGTGATGGTCTTCACCTCGGCGTGGTCGGAGTAGAACTGGATGTTGGTGACGGTCCCGTCCGCGAGCGTGAGCAGCGGGTCGTTCTGACCGCCCCCCTGCGGCGGGTTGGCGGCGGCCGCGCTGCTGGGGAACTTGAAGTTGTCTCCCTGCTCGGTGTCGGCCCACGAGAACCAGACCTGCGCGTTGGGCTCCAGGTTGCCGAACGCGTCCTGCGCCATCACTCCAATGACCGCGACCGGACCCACCGACGGATCGGCGCTGGCGGCCAGCACGCAGGCTGGCTCCGAGGTCCCGCCGCAGGACACGTCGGCGATGGAGATGGAAATCGCCGAGTGGGTCACGTCGGCGGTGCCGGGATGGAAGACGATGGTGACGCTCTGCGAGATGGCGCCGACCACCAGGTTCAACGTCGCAGTCTGCGCAACTTGCGAGGTGAGCGTGGCGTCGAAGGAGCCGTCGCTGCTGGTGGTGCCCGCGCCGCTGGCGGGGCTGAGCGTGATGCCCGTGCCGCTCACCGAGAAGAACACCGGCTGGTTGGGGACCGGGTTTCCATTCGCATCGCGCAGGATGAGGTGGATCTTCACCGGCGTGGTTCCGTCGGCCACCACGTTGGGCGCGCTGACGCCGTCGGCGGCGGTGATGGAGATGTTGGTGGCGCTCTTGCCGGTGCCCGGCGGCGCGAGGTGGGCCGAGTCGGCGTCGAACTCGATCTGCGCCGTCTTGGTGAGCTTGACGCCCTTGGTGGTGGGCTTGCCGGTGACGATGCCGGCCAGCGCGCTGACGTTCTTGATCTCGGCCTTGGTGCTGGTGAGGGTGCCGACGACCTGGCCCACCGAATTGGTGGAGAGCGTGGGCTGCACGAGGGTGTTGCCGGTCCCGTCCACCGAGAGCTGGACCCCGCGGCTCGAAAGCGGGTTGCCGCTGGCGTCGCGCAAGGTGACGGTGATGGCCACCACGTCAGTGCCGTTGGCCACCGCCTTGTCCTGGCCTACGTCGATGGTGGACTTGGTGGGATCGATGGCCGCTCCCAGCACGCAAGTGCCGCCGGCGTTGCACACGCCGCCATTGAAGCAGTCGCTGTCGGCCGAGCACTGGGTCGGCGCCGGCGCCTTGGGTGAGCAGGCGGCGGCGAGCGTGAGGAGAGACACGACGACATTCCGCAGACGAATCATTGGCGAAGCCCCCTCGTGGGACGGGACGAGCGCGGCCCTACGACGATCGGCTAACACGCATTCCCGAGTGGAGGCAACGGCGGGCCCGTCTTTTTTCACCTCGTCCGCTTGACTCCGCAGAGCTAGCGGCCCACGGCCGACGGCGCTTGGGGAAGCGATTCGTCGCCGGCCGCGTCGGAGGTGGCCACGGCGAAGAACCAGTCGTCGGTGGTCACCGAGGGCAACGTGACTTCGGAGACCCGGCCCAGCGCGACCATCCGCTCCCAAGCCACCGTCTCCGCCGGCCTTCGGTAGAGCACCACCGAGGCGATGCGCGGGTCGTCGGGCAGCTTCCAGCGCAGCCGGGCGTCGGGCGAGACGGCGCCGGCCAGCGTCACCTCTCGCGGCGGCGCGGGCGCGAATCCCAGCGCGGCGGTGGCGGCGGCGAGCGCCTTGCACATCCGCGCGGCGTAGCCGGCGTCGAAGCGCCACAGCTCGTCGCCGTAGCGGATGCCGTTCTCGGTGCGCGGAGTCTGGTGCTGTCCGCGGTAGTTCTCGCGCGCCTCGCTCAGGCGGATGGCCGCGACTCCTTCGTGCGCGAACGACATGTGGTCGCTGCCGCGGGCGATGCGGTCGCGCCGCAGCATCACGCGCAGCCTGAGGCTTCCGACGTACAGCTCGCCGACGCGCTGGACGTAGCGCGCCCACTCGCGCGCGGGGCTGTCGTTCTCGCTGCCCAGCGCCAGCCGCAACTTGCGCTGCGCTTCGGTTTCGCTCTCCGGCGCGCCCTCGGAGAAGAGCCGCGCGCTGGTGGAATCGCGGATGCCGTCCTGGCCCTCGTTGTTGCCGGCGATGTCGACGCTGGTCATGGCCAGCACCTCCACGCCCTCGGCCTTGAGCCGCTGGGCGAGATGTTGCGAGCCGATCAGCCCCTGCTCCTCTCCGGCAACCGCGATGAAGTAGAGGCTGACGGCGGGCTGCTCTTCGCGGAACGCGCTCGCCAGCTCCAGCGCCATGGCCACGCCGCTCGCGTCGTCGATGGCCCCGGGCGCGTCGGGCTTGGGGTCCATCACGTCGCTGGGGATCGAGTCGTAGTGGCCGGTCATGACGATGGCCTGCCGCGCGCGCGCCGCGTCGGTCCCGGGCAGAACCACGCCGAGGTTGACGATCTCCACCGGCACGCTGATGCGCTTGCCGTCGGCCGGGGCGACGAAGCGATCCTCGAACGGCCGCAGCCGCGATCCCTTGGCGATGGCCGCGAACTCCTGCGCGAGCCACTCGCGCGCTGGCACGATGCCGCGGCCGGGGCCTTGCGTTCCCGACAGCGTGTGGCGGGTGCCAAACTCGGTCAGCCGCTTCACGTGGGCTTGCAGTCGGGCCGCATCGATGCGCGCGGCGATGGCCTCGATGCGCGGGTCGAGGGTCGAAGCGGCGAGGAGCAGCGAGAGAAGGATCATGCGCGAGACCTCCGCCACACCAGATACACGGGCAGGCCCGCGAGCGTCACGGCCAGGCCCAGCAGGCTGCGGCGGGGATCGTGCAGGAAGGTGGCGAAGACCACCAGCGCGCAAATGGCGATGAAGAGCAGCGTGCTGGCCGGATGTCCCGGCATCGCGACCCGCTCGCCGCGCCTGCGGAAGACGAAGAGGCAGGCGGCGCTGAGCGCGAAGAAGATGAAGTCGATGGAGACCACCCAGCGCAGGATCACCTCGTAGGTCCCGGCCAGCGCGATGGCGGCGGTGAGCGCTCCTTGCAGCACGATGGCGGTCACCGGCGCGCGCGTTTTCGGGTGTACGCGGGCGACGGCTTTCCAGAACAGGCCGTCCTCGGCCATGGCGAAGTAGACGCGCGGCGCGGTGAGGATCGACTGGCTGAGGAAGCCCAGCGTGGAGACCGCGATCGCCGCCGCGATCCAGCTTGCACCGCGCGGCCCGAGCGCGCGCACGGCGACGTCGTGGGCTGGAGCATCGGTGGCAGCCAGACCCGCCGCGCCCAGGGCGCGCAGGCAGCCGAGCACCGTCAACAGATAGAGCGCGATGACACCGAGCACGCCGGCGAGCAGCGCGCGCGGCAAATCTCGGCGCGGGTCCTTCAGCTCGCCGGCGACGAAGCAGGCGGTCTGGAAACCGCCGTAGGCAAAGAGCACGGGGATGAGCGCGGCGGCGAAGTCGTGCTGTGCCGGCGGCGCGGCGGACTCGGCGGGAGCGGCGACCCACAGCCCGCAGGCGATCAAGGCCGCGAGGGCGGCGATCTTCAGCACCATCAGCGCGCTCTGCACGCGCGTGCCGGCGGCGACGCCAAGGCAGTTGACGAGCGTGAGCGCGGCCACCGCCAGCGCGGCGAGCAGTCCTTCGGGAGCATCGAGCCGCGCCAGCTGCTCGAAGTAGCGGGCGAAGATGATCGCGCAGGCGGCCATGCCGCCGGTCTGGATCACCACCAGCAGCGCCCAGCCGTAGAGGAAGGCGAGCGCGGGATGGAAAGCGTCGCGCAGGTAGACGTACTGTCCGCCGGCTTGCGGCCGCTCTGCCGAGAGCGCCGCGTAGACGAACGCGCCCAACAGCGCGGCCACTCCGCCGACCATCCAGGCAGCGACCATCATCCAGGGCGCGCCCGCGCTGCGCGCGACGATGGCCGGGTTGACGAAGATCCCCGCCCCGACGATGCCGCCCATCACCACCATGGTGGCGTCGAAGAGGCCGATGCTCCTCGCGAGCGGCGCGCTCACGGCGCCGGACTTGCCGAGACGCGGAACGCCGTACGCCACATCTGGCCGGCGGTGTCGCCCGCGGCGAGGAGCAGGAAGATCTGCTCCGGCGTGGCGGCCATCGACTCGGGGAAGCCGAAGCCTTTGGCGGGCAGCTCGAACGGCAGCGGCTGCCAGGTCGCGCCGTCGGCCGAGCGGAGCAGCTCGAAGGGCGGGCTCTTGCGCAGAGTCGAGATGCCGGGGCCGAGCGAGATCTCGCCCTCCGACTCGCTCTCGTTGGCCATGGCCTCGGTGAGCACGCCCCACCACGCGTCGGTGGCGGCGAAGGCCGCGCCGCCAGAGACGCCGGAGAGCGGCATGCCGCCGTTGAAGCGCGCGAGCAGCCGCAGCGGATCGACGAAGGCCAGCAGCGTCTCGCCCGACACGCCGCGCTGGATGGAGCGCGGCACGCCCGAGCGCTGCGGGTTCTCCATGCCCCGATACGCCGAGCCGCGGGTGCGCGGGCGCGGCTGTTGCGGGCGCGGCGGAACGCGGAAAGCGGCGGACTCCCAGCTCCCCACCGCGGCGCGCAGCGCGAGCGAGAGCCGCAGCGGCGGATCGGGAACGCGCACCCAGGTCGCGCCGCCGTCGTCCGAGCGGAAGACGAGCGCCGCCGCCAGCGGCCCCTCGAGCAGCTTCTCGCGGCCGGGGTAGCGGCAGGCGGCGCGCAGGCCGGCGGGGTCGGCGCGGTCGCCGCGCATCTGGCGGTCGGCGAGCGCGGCCAGGTCGGGATAGCGCCGCACCAGCGCCGCCGCCTGCAGGATGGGATCGGCGGCCACCGCATAGAGCGCGCCGTCGACCGCGGCCAGCCAGGCGTCGAGAGCGAGGCCGCCCTTCTTCCACAGCGCGCCGCCGTCCTGCGTGAAGTAGACGCCGTCGCCCGCCAGCGCGCCAAAGGAAATGGGCCGCGGCTTCTCGTCGCGCGAGTCGGCGAGCGACAGCGCGGACACTGCTTCGTCCGAGGAGTAGCTGAGCAGCGCCGAAAAGCGCGCCAGCAGATCGGTCGCCTGCGGCTCCTCTGCGTGGACGGAGACGTAGACGGTGCCCGGATGCGCGGGGTCGACGACGATGCTGCGCGCGCGCCAGCTGGAGCCGGCCTGCACGGTGACCGTGCGCCAGGTCTGCGCGCCGTCCTCCGAGACGAAGATGCGGCCCAACCCCGACGCGAGCACGGCCCCGCCCGGGCCGAGCGCGAGCGCGTCGATGGTCTCCCCGCCCGGCTCCGACGACGACCAGCTGCGCCCGCCGTCGGCGCTGCGCAAGACCTTGGAGCCCGCGCGCGCGTAGATGCGCCCTGCCTCGCCGAAGAGCACCGCGCGCGGCAGCTCGTCGCTCGCCAGGGGCGAAAGGCTCCAGCTGCGCCCCTCGTCCGGCGAGGAGAAGATGCCTGGCTCCGGCCGCAGCACCGTGGCCAGCACTTGCGGCCCGCCGGCGAAGAAGCGCTGCAACGCGCCGTCGCTCTCGATGGAGTGGAAGAAGAGGAGCCGCTTCTTTTCGTACCGCACCGGCAGCGCCTGCGACGGCCCCGCCGCGGGCTGCAGCGGCAGCAGCCGGTAGCTGGCGCAAGCGCAGAGCGCCGCGAGAGCAAGAGCGGAGAGCTTCACACGCCGCGCACTCTACCCCGATTCACATTTCGGATTCGTTGCGCGAGGATGAGGGCGATGCCCGACCCGATGACCGAAGAGGAGCTCGAGGAGCTCGAGGCGGAAGCGCGGGCCATCTCGGTCTGGGCGCTCGACGAGGCGGACGTGCACCTCTTGCAGCTGCGGCGCCGCGCCTTCGCGGAGCTGCGCACGCTGCGCGAGGCCTTTTCCGAGCTGTCGGAGAGCGAGGCCGACCTGCGCGAGCGGCTCGACAACGCCGAGTCGCAGCTGGCGTTGATCAGGGGCGTGCGCTAGCCGTCTTGTGGAAGCGCGACACCAGCTCGGCGGATTCCTTCATCACCTGGCCGGCCGCCTTCAGCACTTGCGGCGTGGGCGGGGAGTCGGTGCTCTGCAGCTGGTCGTAGACCGCCGCCAGCCGCGCGTTCCAGGGCACCAGCGCGGGCGGCTCGATCTTGGCCCAGGGCCGCTTCTCCTCGGCCGAGCCTTCCAGCGGCGCGAGCTGCGCATCGAGCTGGGGACGCTCCTTGCGGAGCTTGCGCAGCTCGGCGAGGGTATCGAAGTTGGCGCGCATCGCCTCGGCGAGCTGCAGCGAGACGTCGAACTGCCGCTGCAGCGCCGCGCGCGGCGTATGGATGCGCGGGTCCATCTCCACGGTGAGCGGCCGCAGCGCCGTCTTGCCGTTCACCGTCAGCCGGACCGTGTAGCGGCCCGGCATCGCCCACGGCCCGCGCGGCTCGCGCGGCGTGTCGTGCGGCGTGGCGGCGATGGGGTACTGCGGGTCGAGCGACGGCGGCGAGGGCCAGTGCAGGTCCCAGACGAAGCGGTGCAGCCCGGCCGCGCCCGAGGGAATGCGCGGCGGGCGGATCCACCAGCGCGGGACGTTGCCGTCGTCGGCGATGGGCTCGACCTTGTCGGCGCTGGAGAACTTGCGCACCAGCGCGCCGCGCGCGTCGAGGATTTCCAGCGTCACCTCGGCCGGCGCCTTCACGAAGTAGTCGATGATCGCGCCGTCGGGAGGATTGGGACCGGCCGGCTCGTCGGGCGGCAGCGGCGTGTCAGGGTTGGTGTCGTTGCGGATGCGAAGAGCGCGCGCCGGCGCGAAGAGGTGCGCCTCCTCGGCGGTGACGGCATCGGAGATTTCCCGGAGCGGCTCGATGTCGTCGAGCACGAAGAAGCCGCGCCCGTGGGTGGCCACGGCCAGATCCGCGCCCTTGACGATCAGGTCGCGTACGGAGGTGGCCGGCATGTTCAGCCGCAGCGGCTGCCAGCTCTCGCCGTCGTCGAAGGAGACGAACACCGCCTGCTCGGTGCCGCAATAGAGGAGCCCGCGTCGCACGGGATCCTCGCGGACCACGTTGACGGTCCCGCGCTCGGGCAGGCCGCGGACGATCTCGCTCCAGCTCTTGCCGCCGTCGCGGGTGCGGAAGATGTGCGGCCGCAGGTCGTCGAGGCGCAGCGTGTTCACCGCTGCGTAGGCGGCCTGGGCGTCGAAGTGGCTCGCGTCGATCACGCTCACCTTGGCCCAGGGCACGAGCTCCTTCGGCGTGACGTCGCGCCAGCTCTTGCCGCCGTCGCGCGTGACCTGCAAGAGGCCGTCGTCGGTGCCGGCCCAGATCACCCGCGGGTCCTTGGGCGAAGGGGCGAGCGCGTAGACGACGCCGCGCTGCTCGGGCTTCGCCGCCTCGCTGCCGCGATACTTTCCCACCACGGCCGGCGCCTCCCAGCTCTTGCGCGTCAGGTCGGGGCTGAGCGGCGTCCAGCGGCGCTCGTTTGTCTGCATCTTCCAGACAATGTGGGAGGCGAAGAAGAGCGTGCGCGGGTCTTGGGGCGAGAAGAGCAGCGGCTGGGTGCGGACCACCCGGTATCCGGGCGTGCGCAGCGCGACCGGCGAGATGTCCTGGCCGTCGCCGGTGCGGCGGTCCCAGCGCGTGACCTTGCCGCCGTAGACGACGTCGGGGTCGAGCGGGTCGGGCGCGGCGTAGCCGTACTCCTCGACGCCGGCGGGATGCCAGTCGCGAAAGGTGATCCGTCCGTCGGGACCGCGGGTCGTTACACAAGCTGAGCCGCTCTCTTGCTGGCCGCCGCAGAGCCGGTAGGGAAAGGCGTCGTCGGCAGTGACGTGGAACATCTGCGCGGTTGGCTGGTTGTACCAGCTGCTCCAGCTCTCGCCGCCGTTGACGGTGACGGCCGCGCCTTGATCGCCGGCGAGCAGGATCACTTTCGGGTCGGCGGGGTCGATCCACAGGCGCTGGTAGTCGTCGCCGCCGGGCGCGCCGCGCAGGGCGAGCCAGGTCTTCCCGCCGTCGGCGGAGCGCCAAGTCACCACGCTGGCGGCGTAGACGACGTCGGGGTTCTGCGGATCCACCTTCACCTCGGCGAAGTCGTCGGGGCGCTCGGCGGGGCGCGTGTCGATGGTGATCTTGCGCCACGACTCGCCCGCGTCGTCGGAGCGGTAGAGCCATCCCTCTTGTCCGGTCTGCACGGTGGCGAAGATGCGGCTCGGGAGCGAGGGCGCGATGCCAATGCCGATGCGGCCCAGCTTGTCGTGCTCGAAATCGGGCAGGCCGCCGTTCAGCTGGCGAAAGGTCGCGCCGCCGTCGGTGGATTTGTAGAGCCCGCTCCCAGGGCCGCTGAACTCGCCGTTCTCCCACGGCGCCTGCCGCGATTCCCAGAGGGCGCAGTAGACGACCTGCGGGTTCTGCGGATCGATGGCCACGTCGGCGGCGCCGGTGTCGGGGTCTTTGTAGAGGACCTTGGCGAAGGTCTCGCCGCCGTCGGTGGAGCGGAAGAGCCCGCGCTCTTCGTTGGGCCCGTAGGGATGGCCGAGCACCGCCACGAAGAGGCGCTGCGGGTCGCGCGGGTCGACGGCGATCTGTGGGATTTGCTGTCCGTCGCGCAGGCCTTCCAGGTGGCGCCAGCTCTTGCCGCCGTCGGTGGACTTGTAGACTCCGTCGCCCACCGAGAGGTCCGGCCGCTGCAGGCCTTCGCCGCTGCCGACGTAGATGACGTCGGGGTTGGACTGCGCGAGCGCGATGGCGCCGATGCTGCCGGTGTCCTGCTCGTCGAAGATGGGCGACCAGGTGCGGCCGTAGTCGTCGCTTCGCCACACGCCGCCGTTCACCGCGCCGATGTAGAAGAGGCCGCGCCGCTGCGCGACCCCGACCGCGGCCTTGGTGCGCCCGCCGCGAAACGGTCCAATGGCGCGCCACTGCATCTCGCCGAAGAGCGACGCCGCGATCAGGAGCGCAATCACCGGCGGGCCTTGTAGTCGTTGATCAGCGCGTTGGTCGAAGAGTCGTGAGAGGAGATGCGGCCCGGCGCCTTGAGCTCCGGCTCGATCTTCTTCGCCAGCTGCTTGCCCAATTCCACGCCCCACTGGTCGAAGCTGTTGATGTTCCAGATTGCGCCCTGGACGAAGATCTTGTGCTCGTACATCGCCGTCAGCCGCCCCAGCGAGCGCGGGTCGAGCACGTCGAAGAGGATGCTGGTCGAGGGCCGGTTGCCCTCGAACTTGCGCCAGGGCGAGGGCGCATCTTGCAGGCCGTTCATCAGCGCCTCGGTCTGCGCGAAGAAGTTGGCCAGGAGCACGTCGTGGTGATCGCCGAGCGGATTGTGCGACTTGACGGTGGCGATGAAGTCGCAGGGGACGAGCCGCGTGCCCTGGTGGATCAATTGATAGAAGGCGTGCTGGCCGTTGGTGCCCGGCTCGCCCCACACCACCGGCCCGGTGTCGGTGTCGACGCGCTGCCCGGCCTTGTCGACGCTCTTGCCGTTGGACTCCATGTCGCCCTGCTGGAAGTAGGCGGGGAAGCGATGCAGGTACTGGTCGTAGGGAAGGATGGCGTGCGTCTGCGCGCCGAAGAAGTTCCCGTACCAGACGCCCAGCAGTGCGAGTATAGTTGGTATATTCTGCTCGAGCGGCGCGGTGCGGAAGTGCTCGTCCATCTCGTGCGCGCCTTGCAGCATCTGCTCGAAGTTGTCCATCCCCACCGCGCAGGCGATGGGCAGGCCGATGGCGCTCCACAGCGAGTAGCGGCCGCCCACCCAGTCCCAGAAGCCGAACATGTTCTCGGTGTCGATGCCGAAGCGCGACACCTCGGCGGCGTTGGTGCTCACCGCCACGAAGTGCTTGGGCACCGCCGCCTCGCCCAGCTTTTCCGTCAGCCACGACCGCGCCGAGCGCGCGTTCATCAGCGTCTCCTGCGTGGTGAAGGTCTTGGAGGCGACGATGAAGAGCGTGCGCGCGGGGTCGAGGCGCTTCACCGTCTCGACCAGGTGCGAGGCGTCGACGTTGGAGACGAAGTGCGGCGTCGGCTGCGACCAGTAAGGCCGCAGCGCCTCGCTGGCCATCACCGGGCCCAGGTCCGAGCCGCCGATGCCGATGTTGACGACGTCGGTGATGCGCTCGCCGGTGTGGCCCTTCCACGCGCCGCCGCGCAGGCGCTCGGTGAAGTCGCGCATGCGGGCGAGGACGCCGTTGACCTCGGGCATCACGTCCTTGCTGTCGACGAGGATGGGCCGGTTGCTGCGGTTGCGCAGCGCCACGTGCAGCACCGCGCGCTGCTCGGTGGAGTTGATCTTCTCGCCGGCGAACATCTTGTCGCGCCACTGCTGGACCTGCTGCTGCCGCGCGAGCGCGAAGAGCAGCCGCAGCGTCTGCGGGGTGATGCGGTGCTTGGAGTAGTCGACCAACAGGTCGCCCAGCCGCAGCGAGAACTTCTCGAAGCGCTCCGGATCGCGCGCGAACAGATCGCGCAGGTGCACGTCGCGCATCTCCTGGTGGTGCTTCTGCAGCTCGAGCCAAGCCGGACTTTGCGTGAGCATGGCGGTCTTCTAGCACGCCGCTGAAGCGGCTACCGCGCGGCCGCAGACCACTTCGAGAGCACGTCCAGCGTGGCGGAGTCGGAGGGATAGTAGACGCCGAAGCCGTCGTTGTTGGCCACGCCCTCGGGCAAGACTTGCCAGAGCAGTCCCAGGCTCCCCGCGCCGTTCTGGTAGAGCCAGCCGTTCCAGGCGTCGTACTTCGGCGCTCGGGTCGCGTCGGCGGCCGCGAAGCCGTACTCGCCGGGGAAGGCGACCTTGCCGCCCGCCGACGCCAGCTGCTGGTGCTTGACGAACCACTCCTGCACGTCGGCATCGGCGAGGCCGTAGTTCGAGGGATAGACGTGGTAGCTGAGCAGATCCAGCTCGGGAATCTGCGGCAAGGTGGAGAAGCTCGCGCCCTGGCCGCCGTTCACCGGATAGGTGTTGCTCAGTTGCCAGAGCGAGGGATTGTCGTCGAAGCCCTCGCCGCCGTCGGAGATCAGCTGCGAGGGCGCCAGCGATTTCACGAACGCCGCCAGCTCCGCGACGGCATCGTGCAGCCTGGTCGAGCCGGCGCAGCTCGGACAGCGGAATTCGTTCCCCAGCTCCCAGGCGAGGATGGCGGGCTCGTCCTTGTAGCGCACGCCGGTGACGGTGTTGACGCGGTCGAGCAGCATCGCGACGTACGCCTTCCAGAAGCCCTGCATCTGCGCGTCGGTGAAGAAATCGTCGTGCGACTTGCCCGCCCACTGCGCGTAGGTGGGCAGCCCGCCGTAGTAGTTCCAGTTGTCGACCAGGGTGACGATTGCGCGCAGCCCGCGCGCCTTCACTTCGGCGATGGATTGATCGAGCGCCTGAAGGCCCTGCTCGCGATACGTCCCGGGCGCGGGCTGGATGGAGGCCGGGTCCTGCGCGGCGGGCCGCTCGTTGAAGGCCCAGGTGCGGACCACCGGCATGCCCAGGCAGACCAGCACGTCGAGCGACTCGCGCGCTTGTTGCAACAGGGTTGCATTACCGAACTGCTGCGCGTTGGCCAGATCGCTTTGTAGGTAGTATACGTTTGCACCCGCGGCGCGCCAGGGGCTGCCCAGCAGCAAGAGGCCGCTGCCACTGCGGGCCACGGCGGCGCCGGCCGGCGCGAGCGCGGCGCAGGGCGCGATCGCGTCTCCCAGCACCGGATAGATGGAGAAGTCGTCGAGGTAGACGTCGGGCTGCGTCCCTCCCGTCGCATCCTTCACCGCGATGCTGCCCACGCTGCCGCCCGCGGAGATGCCCAGCGCCGCGAGCGGCACCAGCGCCTGCGCCCACGAGCTCGCGGGAATGGCGGTGAGCCCGCCCTGCAGGTAGCTCTCCAGAGGCACGTCCGGCTTCCAAGCGCCGCCCGATTCCGCCGCGACCGAGAGCTTCTGCCCGCCCGCCCCGCCGCCGTGCACCCATATGGAGACGCGATCGTAGCCGGCGCTGTCGAATCCTGCGTCGGCCGCGCCGCCGTGGTGGAAGCGGATTCCTCCCCAGCTCGAGGGCGTGAAGCGCACGCTGTGCAGGCCCGAGTGCACGGGCGCGGTCGCGGCCAGCGAGTAGCTGGTGGCCCACGACCAGTCCTGCCAGGGGGCATCGACGGCGTCGTCATAGAGGTGCTCGTCGGGCACCACCGGCAGCGACTCCGCCGAGGCGACCGCGCTGGCCGTCGAGTGGTTGCCGGCGGCGTCCCAGGCGGTGAGCGTGATGGTGTAGCGGCCGGCCACCGCGTAGCTGACGTCGGCGGTCGGACCGTCGAGCAGGTGGCCGTTGCCGTCGTCGAACTGCGTGCGCGTCACCGCCACGTCGTCGCTGGAGGCGCTCGCGTCGAGGTGAACGCGCAGCGGCAGAAGCCCGGCCAGCGGCGTTGCCGAGAGCACCGCCTGCGGAGCGACGGTGTCGTTGACCGGCGCCGCGACCGCGACGGCGAGCGTGGCCGAGTCGGTATTTCCCGCCGCGTCGGCCACCGTCAGCGTCACCGTGTACGAACCCGCGCTGGCGAAGAGGTGATCGACGGCCCCGCCCGACGCGCGCGCGCCGTCGCCCAGGTCCCAGGCGTACGCGGTGATGCCGGTGTCGTCGGTGGAGGCGGCGGCGTCGAGGTGGACCTTGAGCGGCGCGACTCCGGCTTGCGGCGCGGCCGTGAAGGCCGCGTGCGGCGGCGTGTCGTCGGCGGCGGCGGTCACCGTGATCTGCTTCTGCGCCCGGCCCAGGTTGCCGGCGGCGTCCATCGCGGTGAGCGTGGCGAGGTAGCTTCCCTTGCTCGCGTAGGTGTGCTCCGCCACCTTGCCTTCGCCACCCGAGCCGTCGCCGAAGTTCCACAGCCAGGCGGTCACGCCCACGTCGTCGCGCGAGCCGGTGCCGTCGAAGCTGACCTTCAATGGCGCCTGTCCGCTCGCGGGATAGGCGGCGATGGCGGCCGCCGGCGGCGTGTGGTCGCGCGGCTTCGCGCCGCCCGCGCAGCCACACAAGAGGAGCGCGTAGAGGAAGCGGCGCATGCAGAGATGTTGGCCCGCCGGCACGGCTTGGGACAATCGGTCGCCCGGACAAAAACAAAGGGCCGGGCCCTTTCGAGCCCGGCCCCAAGCTTTGCAGCGTCTGCGGGACTAGAAGGATTGCGTGATGCGCCCGTAGACGAACCGGCCGATCAGGTCGTACGCCGGATCCTGGTTCGAGGGAATGAACGCGTTGTAGATGACCGGCGGCGTGGCGTCGAGGATGTTGCGCATACCGGCCGAGAACGTGGTGTTCCCGAACGCGGTCTTGAGCAGGTAGCTGAGGTACAGGTCGAAGGTCACGTACGACGACACGGTGTGGTGCGGGTACTCCTTGCCGTTCGCGTCGACGTTGTGATCCGAGCAGAACCCCGGGCCGTCCAGCTGGGCGGTGGTGCCGTTGCCGTTGGCGCACTCATCGAAGCTGCCGATGTAGCGCGCGCGCAGCCCGGCGCTGAACCCGGCCAGGCCGTAGTTCACGCCCACGTTGAACTTGATGCGCGGGGTGAGGCCGCCCAGCGGGTTGCCCGAGCCGGAGTCGTAGTTGCCGGCCGCGTGGTAGGTGTAGCCCGAGGCAATGGTGGTGTTGAAGTTGATCAGGTAGGTCGAGTCGAAGAGGAACCCGAACCGGCCGAAGTCGGTGGGCATACCGTACCGGAGGGCGAAGTCGACGCCGCTGGTGATGATGCGGCCGACGTTCTGCTCGGTGTCGATCACGTTGATGACGTGGTTGGTGTTCGGGTCACGCGTGATCAAGTTGCAGTAGGTCTGGTTCTGCGGCGCGCTGGAGCCGATGCTGGCCGGGTAGCAGCCGTTGAGGATGACCGGCGTGGTGATGAAGCCCAGCTCCTGCGTCACCTGCACGTTCCAGTAGTCCAGCGTGGCCGAGAAACCGCGC
>Ga0307479_10001728_pt1 | contig 19911 bp, 22 predicted proteins | sample atmos_gasesECM4C_FD_203743 | JGI IMG/M metagenome (GOLD analysis project Ga0307479, IMG submission 203743) | Hardwood forest soil microbial communities from Morgan-Monroe State Forest, Indiana, United States - atmos_gasesECM4C_515 | ecosystem: Environmental > Terrestrial > Soil > Temperate...
AGCCGGATGGACGCGCCAGGGTGTCGATGAACGCGCCGGTTCTGGGACTGTCATCCCAAATTTGAAAGGAAGTATCAAAATAAAAAATGTAAGACGCGGCGAGGCCGCCGCTGGCGCCGTAGATGGGGAACACGGTGTTGCCGTTGACTTCGTAGAAGTCGATGTCCTTCAGCACGGCACGGCCCCAGTGCGAGAGGTCGAGAAAATCGACGCGCGTCTGGTCGGCGTTCACGCTGGACTTGATGGGGATGCCGCTCATCGTTTTGCGCCCGCTGAAGAGCAGATCCAGATCGTTGCCGTCGCTGCTGCCGCCTTCCTTGATGATTTGGCTGACGGTGATGCCGAGATTTTCCCAGGCGTGCTCTTGCTCGACGGCCATGTAGGCGATGAGCTTGGCGACGTGGTTGATGCCCAGGGATTTGCGGACCTTGTTGATGGCCAGGCGCACGTTGGAGGGAGTGAGCGCGGCGTTGCCGGCGTTGACGCGCGGGGTTGCGAGCTGCACTGGATATGTCGCGCGGTTGAGGTTGAGCCACGTGCCGGTGGTCGCGGCGTTCTGGTGATACTTGATGCCGAAGAGCGAAACGGGCTGCGCGCCGCTGAGGCCATCGTGAACGAGCACGTCGGTGGCGATGGTGCCGGTGGGCAGCACATCGATGGTGATGGTTTGCGCGTTGATGGGATCTGCGGCAGTCACGTTGCACGTGCCACGATTGGTGGTCAGCGTGGTGTCGTAAACCTGCACGGTCTGGCCGACGTAGACGAGCGCGGCGCCATTGGGCACAGCCATGGTGAAGGTGGTGCCGGCGATGGAATTGATGGTGCCGAGCACGCCGTTGCCGGCGGTCTGCATCAGCTTGTCCAGAAACGAGCGGAACTGTTTCATGCCGTTCGCGACTTCGCGCTTGGCGGCGTTTTCGATGGCGCGCTCGCGGCCGGTGGTGGCGTATTCCACCAGCTTCGTGATTTCAATCGCGAAGCGGAAGAAAATCGGCGAAACCTGCGCGACGTCGTACGCCGTGCCGGAACCGCGCCCGAGGTCGCCGCCGTCCGCGTTGTACGAGCCGGCTTTGCCTCCGGGATTGACCTGCAAGGGCAGGCGCATGTTGCGGCTGGAAACTTTTTCCACGTCGCCGCGCTGCTGGATCATGGTGAGCAGAATGTCGTCGCGCTCGTAGAGCAGGGGCACTTTGTCGCGCACCTTCTCGAGCTGCAGCGCGATGACATTCGCGTTTGCTTGTGCTGGCATTAGGTTTTCTCCTTAGGATTGCTGCTTGGGAAAGCTTGTAGTAGCCGGTCTTCAGACCGGCCAGGGCCAATCTAAAGATTGGCCACTACAGATCGAGGATTTGCTCGTCGCTAAGCTTGCGGTAATTGATCGGCTGAGACTTTGTAGGGCTGGCATCTTGCCGGCGCGTTGGAGCTTTCTCGCTCCCGGCCGGACGCGCCGGAACGGATGCCGGTGCCATATCCGTTGCTGACGCCGAGCCCGTGCGTTGCGTGCGTCCGCGGTGGGCCGCCAGCGTGGTCTGCGTCCATTCATTTAGCACGCGCTTGGCTGCGCTGGGGACGAGTTGCTGGGCGCGGTCGGCGATCAGGCGCACGACCTGCATGCGCGAATCGTTATCGAATCGACGCGAAGAAAGGATTTGCGCGACTTGCTCGCCAAGCTGGCGGTCGCCCTGCAGCGCCTTCTCGACATCGGCGCGCACAGATGCGGCGAGCCGCTCGCGCAGGGGCGCAGCACGCTGCGCCCCAGCTTGCCCGGGCGTATTGTGCTGCTCAAGGCTTGGCAGCGCTTGCGCCAGCGTGCGCTCGATCGCGCCGCCGACGCTGCGCTCCAAATCTTCGTTCGCGGCGCGCTCGAAGGCGGCGTACGCCGCCACGTGCGCGTCGTTGGTTGACATGTTGCCGGGCTGGGGCGTCCCGCTATGGCGGGGCTGCGCCCCGACTGTGCTCCGGCTTTCTGCGAAAACTTGCGCCAATCGCGGAAGAGTCGTCTGGTTCGACGCGCCTCCGCTTCCCTGCTCCGCTTCCTGCAATGCTTGCAAGCCGGCGGCGACCATTTCGCGGAACGCCGCGGGATCTTCGCGCAGCATGCGCTGCGCGAGTTGCGCGCGCGACGCGCTGAGCTGCTCCGGCGAATTCCCTGCCGCGCCAAAATAGGCGCGATCGATTTCCTCGAGCAGGCGCCCACGCTCGGCGGCGGCTCGCGCCTCGCTCACTCCGCCGGGATACAATTCTTTGAGCGCGCGGGCATCTTCCGGAGTCGCAAACGCCGCGCGATACGCTGCCGCCTCCGACCTCGCTTGCCGCACGCCATCCCAAAACTCCCGCGCCTCGGGGCCCGACAACGGATCCTTCATCTGCGCCGCCAGCCAAGGCGGCGGCTCCCGTGGCGCAGCCAATTGTGGCTGTGCGCCGGTACGTTGCTCTGCGTTCTCGCGACTAGCGACCGGTGACTGGTGACCGATAACGGACGGCTCCGCCGCAGCCCCAGCGTTGCCGCTTGCCCTGATAGGAACTCGTTCGGCCAGCGTGACGAAATCTTGCTGACCTGCCACTTCCGCCTGCGGCTCAATCTCCAAAATCTGCTCGTCGCTCAGCGCGAACAAATCCTGAATCGAGCTCTCGACATTGGCAAGCGAGGCCGCTGGCATGTTGATATTTGTGTTCACGGAGTTTTTGGAACTTAGAGCAATTCAAGCAAGCCATAAAACAGATAGAGGCAGAACTGCAAAGCAGCCTCGACAGCTATCTCTAAGCCGTCGCGTCGGGGCGAGTAGGTTAGCGTTACCTTCATCCAATCCTTCCTACAACCTAGCTACGTAAGCTGCCGGAAGGAAGTTTCGACCTTAACGGCCCGAAATCGAAGCCGCGGCCATGGCGCGGAGGTGGGCTTCGGCGTGGGCGCGGACATTGGCGAAGCCGGCTGGGTTGGTCATGCGGGCGGCTTGGCCGGCGTCGGAGTTGGCCCAACGCTTGCACTCCTCGAATTCTACGGCGTGGTCGTCGAGTAGTTGATCTACGGGAACGGACGGCAGCACGAGGGGAAGTGACTCGTGATTTGTGACTGGTGACTCGTGAGAACCCTCACCGATCGGCGGCGCGGTAGCACCATTCTGATGGAGCTCTTGCCCCGCACGCGGCCCGGGGGCCGCGCTTGCCGCTGCGCTTTCTGACATCGTGCCGGGCTGGGGCGCAGCTTGCTGCGCCCCTACGTCGGAGGGTGCTGGCTCGATGTGGGCTACGCCTGACGGGTGCAAGGAAATTACTATTGGGGCGCTGGCTAGGAGCTGCTGGATCTCGCGCAATTGTTTGTTGCGGGATTCTTCGCCGGGGATCACCAGCTCAGTCAGGCCTAACACATTTTTGATGTAGCCGAGATTCGCGGGCTCGGTTAGCGCGCGCTGGATCATGGGATCGTTGATGCCGAACATTTGCTGCAGCACGCCGCGCTGCTGCGATTTCAGCCGCGGGAAGGTTTCGTCGGCTTCGGGATGCACGCAGATGTTGCCCTTCAGGTCGGCGATGCGAATCACGTGGGAATCGAAGACGCCGTCGGGGCCGAGCAGCGGAATCTCGGCGTCGTTCGGGCGATTTTTGCGGAAGACGTCGACCGAGAGGAGCAGTACGTCGGCGTAGAACTGCTTCATGCGGCGCCACACTAAACCAAGACGGCCGAGCGCCTGGTCGCGGGCCAGCGCGTAGCCGGAGGCGGTCTTCACGTCTTCCATGTTGCCGCCGAAGACGGCAGGAAACAGGCCGGTCAGGAATTGCGCGACCGGGCCGATCAAATCCTGCTGGTGGCGCAGCATGTCCGGAGGGACTTGCGCTGGAGCCGGCTGGAAAAATCCCGCGGCGAGCGGCTGGCCCGGGCGCGCGCGCGCCGGAAAATGCGCAGCGGGCTCAGCCACTTGATTTGCCAGCGCATCGAAATCGAGCACTTGCGGGTCGGCGTAAATCGGCGGAATGCCGTACTCATACGTCTCGGCTTGCATGTTGGAGAGAACGTTGTAGCGCTCCTGCACTTGCACGAGCGAATCGCCGACGCTCGGGCGATTTTGGCCGTCGCCGGGGAGGGCGTGAAGCACGCGCCAGTGATCGTCCATGGATTCGCTGCGCGATTCGCAATACGCATCGCCGGCAAAGGCGACGTAGCAGCCGTCGGGGAACAGCGCGAGCAGTTCGGCGCGAACTGCGGCGTCTTCGATGGAGTAGAAGGCCCACTGGCGCAGCCAGGTGCGGTCGAAGGTGATCAGGTTCATCAGCGCGTCACCGGGATGAATCGACGGCAAGCCTTGCTCGACGCTGAGCCGCGAGACGCGCGCGTAGACGTCTTCCGCGCCTTGCGACGGCGAGGTTTCGATTTTGGCCGCCGCGTGCGGATACGCCGCTTTCAATTTTGCGCGATGCACTTCCGCCTGCCATTGCAGGTAGGGATATTCGTGCATCTCGTTGGCCCACAGCGGCGTGTTCAGCTCCAGCCCGCCGGCGATGGAGATGACTTCCTGGCCGTTGGGCACACGGCGGGTGCCGGCGACGCGCGGCACGGTGACGCGCTCGGCTTTGCGCAGGTCAGAGTCGGACAATTCGGCGCCGCACTGCGCACAGGACATCGTGCCAAGTAGGGGCGCAGCATGCTGCGCCCCTACCGCCGAGGCGCGATCCGACTCGACATCACCTCGGTTGTCTTCTTCTCTGTGTCTCTGTGCCTCTGTGGTTAATCCTGTTTCTTCGCCGCATTGCGGGCAGACGTAAACGTCTTCGCCGAGCGGGATCTCCAGCGCTTCCAGCACATTTTCTTCGTGGAAGCCGAAGCGCTGGCCATCGGCAACGTAGCGCACGTAGGCGCCGAGCTTGCCGTCGGTCCACAGAAAATAGCCGATGGAGGTCAGCAGATGCTCGATGTGATTATTTTGCTCGATCAGCGTGGCGACGTCGCTGGCCGCGCGCGCCGCGGAAATATCCTCGAGCGATTGCGCCGATTGGGGATAGAAGCGCACGCTCGGAACATCCTGCGAAAGCACGGCGATGAACGACAGCCCGAAGCCCTGATAGAAATTGGTGACGAACTGGTAGCGTGGCATCTCCTCGAGCGCGCGGTCGTCGCTGAAGCGCTGCTCGAATGGCAAGTGCCAGTTCATGTCGTTGGGATTCCACCAGGCGTACTGCAAGCCCTGCCAGAAAAGCCGCGCCTGGCGAATGCGCCGAATCTCGTGCCGCCGCGCGACCACGCCTTCCTCACGATACTGCCGCACCAGCTCGCGCAGCGCATGCACTAGATTCGGCTTCAGATCCTCAAGCCGCTCGTTGTTCGCTCCAAGATCGACCGTGCCAAGTAGGGGCGCAGCATGCTGCGCCCCTACCGCCGTGGCGCTTGCCACGTTCACGCTGTTGCCGTCCGCCGGCGCCATAACGCCTGGCGTGCCGGTCCAAGTCTCAGCTGTGGGATACAGGTCCATTCGCTCTCTCTTATTACCTACTGGTTGTCCATTGATGAGTAATTATGGTACCTTGTCGCCGCTCAGTCGCGTTTCGGGGAGTGCTCCCAGTGGGGGTACTGGGCGCGATTGAGAACCGCGGAAGGCTGCTTGCAGCCCCAGGAGTTCGAGTCTCCCACTCCCCGCACGTGTCTTCCGCGGGTACCAATTGACAGGAACAGTGGTTGAGCTATACTGAATCCGCGGTTCTCAGTTGCGTCCAGTACGCGTTCTTTGGGGCGGCTCATTCGAGCCGCCCTTTTTCTTTCCTCACGCTTTGTTGCCACCACTGACCGAGTCGCGAGCCGCGCCGGCTTCGCGCCAAGCTTGAATCTGGGGCCAGGAGCGTTTGCGCAGGCGCGGCAAAGGCTGCGGCTTCGCCGGTTCGGGATAATCGACCGGAGGAAATCCCGCCGTGCCCAGCAGCGAATTCGTCAGCGCGCGGTTCTCCGCGCGCAGCCGCGCCACTTCGCCTTCCAGCAGGCCTACGTATCTCGTTTGCAGAAATTTGTGCAGCCAATTCAGCATCGAAACCTGTAGCTCACCCTTTCTGAAGGGTGAGACTTGTGCGATCGGCTCTGGGGCGCATCCGTCGGGCGATTTTGTTCGTGCCGGCGAAAGGCCTCAGGCCCAAAATGCGGGCCTGAGCTACATTCTCAGGGATCGGACCTCCATCCCCACAGCGCCCCTGGGCAGATCCGCAGGCTTGAGCTTAGCGACGGCGCGGGAGCGGTTTGGGCCGGAACTGTTTGCGGGCTTCGGATTCGAGGCGCTGGGAATGAATGGCGCGCGACGTCGGATCCGTTGCGGTGATTTGCCGAGTGATCTGCTCGCCTAGCGGCATGCCGGTTACGAAGCGCGGCGCGCCCGGCGAATAGGGGGGCGGGGGTTGCCCCGCCCTGAGCGGCGCGTGCCCGCCGTGGACGGCGTCTCCGCCGTAGCGACCAGGCGCTGCCCCGACACCGGCGAGTCTTCCGCCGGAGACCAAACCGTAGCGTGCGGCGTCGGCGGGATCGTCGCCGTCAACTTTGCGAATGTCTTCGACGCGACGATCGTCGCGCACCAGCTGCGGCAAGCAGTCGATCAGCTTCGCGCAATTTTCGGTGATTAGCCACGCATCGGATTCGAGTAACTGATACATCAGTTGCCAGCCGCCGATGCGGTCGTCATCGGCAGGCGCGGGGCGCGGCAAGCCGCTGGCGGCGAGCACTTCGCCGAGCTGCTCGGCGATGGACGCTTCCGAAGTGCGGTGCGCGAAGGCGTCCGGCGAGAGGAACACGTCGCTGATGCGCTCGCGCCCGCTGCGTTCGGCGATGCCCTGCGCGAGCATGCGCGGCGAGAGGCCGGACTGCACGAATTCGCGGTAAGTGACGATGCGTGACTCGTGACTTGTGACTGGTGACTCGTGAAATGCGTTCTCACTCTGCGGCGTAGCACGAGTCACGGACCACGAGTCACGAGTCACGGCCTGCGGTATTGCGCAGTGCCAATACACGGCGCTGGGATGCTGGAAGCCCCAGTCGATCGAGATCCAGCGCGGCCACCACGGTTCGAGGCGCACCGCTTCGGCGCGCACGGTGTGGCGGCCAAACTCGAAGACGTCGAAGTATTGTCCAGCGAAAACGTTCCAGTCGCCCTCGAGAAACGCCCGGCGCAAATGTTCCGGCAGCGCTTCGAGCGTGCGATGGTACGCGGCGTCGTTGGCGTAAATCGGATTGTCAGCCAGCTTCGCGCGAATAAAGTCGTAGTCACGCGCGTCGTACAGTTCTGGCCGCTCATATCCTGGCGGTGGCACATGATCGACCCACAGCCCTTTCACCCAGGCGTGGCCGATGTTGCCGGGATTGCTTGCGCCGGCCATGCACGCGAAACTCCGCGGAACGGGGCAGCGGTTGCGCGAAGTCAGGAATTGCCACTGCTTCAGCGTGAAGTGCGTGAGCTCATCGAGGCCGATGAACAGAAACTCCGCGCCTTGGTACTGGTAGACGTCGTTCTCGTTGCGACAGTAACCGAAGCGCGTCGTCGAACCGTTAAGCCACGTTACGACGTGCTTCGCTTCGTTGTAGCGGCGATACATCGAGCGCGGCACGTCGCGCCGGAAGTATGCGAGTAGCGATGATTCCAGCTCCGGATACGTGCGGCGCAACAGAAGCGAATCCGAGCGCGGCACGTCCTGCGCTTGGCGAATCGCCTCCCACAGCAGGGCCTTGGTCTTGCCTGGACCGGCGGCCCCGCCAAAGAGCCGGTACTTCGCGCGGCTGCGGTGAAATTGCGCTTGGCGCGGGAACGCTCGGTAGCAATCGCTGAAACGCACGCACGGCTGGGATTTGCGTCGCACGCTCCACGCTTAGCGGTAAATCTTGGTGAAACGCGCGCCGACAAACCAGGCGGCCGCGCTGAATACGAATCCAATTTTCAGTCCCAAATGCATGCCGCGCCAGGCGTTGAGATACGTCACGACGAAGCCCGCGACGCCCAGGATCTTCAGTACGCGATCGAGATAAACCGTTTGCGTCAGCTTTTCCAGCAGACTTGGCGATAGGTTCATGGTGTGTTGTCCTCTCCTGGCCCCGGCATATCGACAATAATTTGCGGCACCTCGTCGCCGGCCGGCGCAGCGCGCTTGCCGTAGCGCAGCTCGCGCAGATAAGCCAGCTCGCGCTGCACGACTTTTATGTCGCGCGATTTCAGCAGCTTTACCTCCAGCCGAACCAGATCCACGCGGCTGTGCACGGCGTCCACGAAGGCCTCTCCATCGATGGGAAGCGGCTCCAATCCGGGCAGAAGCTTGCGCGAGCCTTTGCCTTTCGGCTTGCTGGTTTCCGTGTTGCCGTCCTGATGAGACTGGGAAGCGGCCCCCGCTGCTGAGGACCGCTTCCCTTCGCCCTGGGCCTGAGCCACATCAGCGCACGCCTCGCGGCCCGCGCTCGCCACGGCTGAGCAAGCCGTGGCATTCGCAACGGGGAGTTCGCTTGCGTCGACAGACGCAGCCTGGCCCATCCCGCTCAGCGAAATCGCGCCAGCGGTCGCGCCACTGCTTTTTGCGAGCAGCGCGCCGTGTCCATTCGGTTTGTTTTTCGAGTTCATCGGCTAGTTCACTCGCTGTGAGGCTGTCGCTCGCGGCTTAGCCGGATCCGGAAATCCGTACATCCAGAGCCCGAGCAGTAGGCCTCGCAGCACCTTGACATGAACGCGACAGAATGGTTCCCCAGGTGCGCGCGGCTGCAGACACCGCACCCAAGCGTTTCGGTGAACTCGCGAAACGCGAAAGGCCGCGCACTGTTTCATGGAAGACGTGATCTCGAGCAGCGCCTAATGGGCGTTGCTGTAGCTCAGGTCCGGTTTGTGGACCTGAGGATTTTTCTTTGCGGTATGCGCCCGGCACCTGGATCGGAAAAGCCTCAGGCCTGAAATGCGCAGGCCTGAGCTACAGCCACGTTTACGACGATTCGGCTAGACCAGGATTTTCGCGGTCAGACCGGCGCCGCCCGTCGAGGACACAAAGCGGATGCGCAGGAATTTGGCTTGCACCTGGCCCGGCACGGCCGCGCTGGGGATCGAGCGCGCTTCCCCGGTAGTGGCGGTCGAGGTGTCAATGGTTTGATACTCGCTGTCGACGTCCGCCATCGCGCCCTGTAGGACGATGTTTACCGCGGTGGGCGCGGTGCCGAAGATCGTCTGCCAGCGCACCGCGGTGCCGGGGTCGTTCGTGCCCGTGAAGCTGGGCAGCGCGAACTGCGTGCCGGAGGTGGCGCTGCCGGGAAACGCTTCGTTGTTGAAGCTGAAGCCGACGTCGCCGGAAAAGAGTGAACTGGGCGGGGTCACGTTCTGATAGGCGGGCATAACGACTCCTTGATTCCGTGGTTTCTGATTGATTTCTCGCGAGTTACGAAGGGTGCTGTTGGATGGCTAAAAACAAAAATGCCTCCGGCGGTGGCGGAGGCATAGCAAAATTTCGCGCCCTGAAAAGCAAAACGCCCCGAATTGCCGGGGCGTGGTTTTCTACAGGAGAAAGTGTATACCGATTTCTGCTTTTTTGTCAAGAGAAATTTTCAACTTTTTTTATTTTTTCTTGAACTCGTTTCTTTTCAGGAGCATAGTTGCCGAATTCCCCGGCTCATTTTCGTTGCGTGGCTCCTCCGGCCTCGCCGGAGACCTCGCAATTCAGAAGGAGGATCCCATGCCACATTTTCTCTTGCAAGGTAGCTATACCCAGGAGGCCTGGGCCCGTTTGGTGGCCAATCCGCAGGACCGAACAGACGCGGTTCGCGCACCGATCGAAAAGCTCGGCGGCCGCGTTCACACTTCGTTCTTTGCGTTTGGCCCGTCTGACATTGTGAGCATCCTCGAGATGCCCGACAACGTCAGCGCTGCGGCCATCGCCATCGCCTTCGCGGCCGGTGGCAGCGTGAAAAACGTTCAGACCACGCCGCTGATGACGACCGCCGAAGCGCTCGATGCGGTCAAGAAGGCCGGCACCTGCGGCTATCGTTCGATCACTGCGGGCGCCAGCGCGGCTGCGGCGCGCCCATAAGCCACGCCGAGTACCGTCCTCCCTCCAAGTAAGGCGCAGCCTGCCTATCCGCGGGCAGGCTGCGCCACCTCGTACTCGTAGGAGGCGCAAATGATTTCTGGCGCTCACGTCATCGTGTACAGCAAAAACGCTGAGGCGGACCGCACATTTTTCCGCGACGTCCTCGGGTTCAAGTCCGTGGATGCGGGTCACGGCTGGCTGATCTTCGCGCTGCCTCCGGCAGAAGCGGCGTTCCACCCGGGCGAGAAAAATAGTGTCCACGAACTCTATTTGATGTGCGACGATCTCAAAATTGAAATGGCCGCGCTGGCGAAGAAGAACGTTAAGTGCTCGGAAATTCAGGAAGAACGATGGGGCTCCATCACAAAGATGCGCCTCCCCGGTGGAGGCGACGTCCACCTGTATCAGCCGAAGCATCCCAAGGCTTTAGGCTTGGAATGAATGTTGCTCCCGCAGCGCGGCTTGAGGGACCCATTACCGTGCGGCGGTGGTAGACTTTGGGCCGCGGAACCCACGTGATGCAATCGGAGGAGACGAACATGAAGCGGACGCTGTACATCGCGAGCGGCATTTCTGTGCTGTTCACCACGCTGGCCTTCGGCCACATCATGGTCCACGACACGCAGCACATCATGAGCCATCATGACGCGAGCCCCGTGTTCCTCATCCTGCACACGATTCTGGCGGTCGCGTTCGGCGTTCTCTCGCTGATCGGAGCGTATTTTCTCCTGACCGGCTGGCGCCGGCAAAGCTCCAACTGAGCGCGGCTCCATTCACGGAAGAGCGTTCGACCGCGCGACTTGCGTTACAATCTTTTGCGTGCAAACTCACGCCTTCCTTCCGCGGCTCACGGGCATTCGGTTGCATCCGATCAAGTCGCTCGATCCTGTATCGGTGCACGAGGCGCGCATTGGCCCTGGGGGCGGGCTCGAGCACGACCGCGCTTGGGCGCTCTTTTCCGTCGACGGCCGCTGGGTCAATGGCAAGCGCACCGCCGCGATGCATTTGATACGCGCTACGTACGCGCCGGATCTCAGCTCCGTCACGCTCGCGGTTCCCGGTGATCGCCGCAACATTCTCGCGCGCACGTTTCCATTCCCTGGCGGCGCCGAGGATGCCGCGAAATGGTTCAGCGTTTATTTCGAGCAGCAAATCCTGGTGCGCCACGCGCCCGAAGGTTTTCCCGACGACACCATCGCCAACGGCCCGACGATCATTTCCACCGCTTCGCTGCAAACCGTAACCAGCTGGTTTCCCGGCTTGACACTCGACAGCGCGCGCCAACGCTTCCGCACCACACTCGAAATCGATAGTGCCGACGATCCTGCGAGTGCGGCGAGCGCGAACGGACATTTGCCCGCGTTCTGGGAAGATCAACTCTACGGCGAAGACGAGCGCAGCGTGGTGCGCTTCCGCATCGGCGAAGTCCACTTCGAGGGCAGCAATCCCTGCGCCCGCTGCCCCGTTCCCGCACGCGACCCGCAAACCGGCGCCGACCTCACCGGCTTCCAAAAGCGCTTCAGCGACCTGCGCCGCGAAACTCTGCCGCCCTGGGCCCACGTCGCCCGCTTCGACCATTTCTACCGCCTAGCCACAAACACCTGCATCGCGCCTACGGAAACCAGCAAGCATCTCTCTGTGGGCGACGCCGTAGTCCTGTAGGGGCACGGGACACCCGTGCCCGTCTTCGGCTCATCGCTAGCCCACGTTGCCAAAATATTTCCTCGGCGGGAACATGGCGCGGTGCAGCAGCTCTTTGCCGCAGCGGCGGCGCACTTCTTCCGACCAGTTGACCCAGCTTTGCTCGCTGAGGCCGAGAAAATGGCGCGCGTTTTCGTACGGCGCGAGGCCCAGGTAGTACAGCCGGAACATCACCATGCGCGACGCGCAGTCCGGCGCGTCGAGCGCGGCTTGGCCGGCCAGCGCGAAGTCCGCTACCCATTCCGCAAGCCGCGGACGAAAATCCGGCCGCCACAAAAACTTTGTGGCTTCCTTCCAGTCCATCGCGGACATGCCGCGCTTGGCCTCCAGCACTTCGCGCGCACCGCGATACACTTCCCAGCAAACGTCGAACGCCAGCTCCGGCTTGACGCTCATTGCCGTCTCCACCGCGACGATTCCCGGCGCCTGTCCGCGAATACCCGGCGCGGCGTCAACCGGTACTCCCACACCACAAAGTGCTCTTCGCTGTTCACCACGTCCGGCTTGCGCACCCGCTTTTCCAGGACGAATCCGCCGCACCTCGCTTTGCGCAAATGCCGCAACTGCGCCGAAATGCTGGTTTCGCCGTAGCGCGTGAGCCTGGCCAGCTCGCGCAGCGTCATCCACGCGCCGTACTTCCCCGCCGTCAGCATTACGTCGCGCAATACATCGCGCTGCGTTGGCAGAATGCGACGTACGCTGCCCGTCCCCAGTTTTCTCCTCATGCCATCGCCTCCTTCCTGCTTTATTTTTCCCCAGCAGGAAATTCGTCGCGCGGTACGGAGCGCTCCGCGTCGTCGGCGCTCACGTCCTCGGCCCGATCTTCTTCGCGCGCCTCGCGCGACGCCGTCCGTTCTGGATCTTCGTAGTCGCCGGAGCATGCGCTGCACGCGCGAAGGAAAGCCGGAAGGAAAGCCGATGGCGGTGAGGCTGGAGGCGTCACAGCGGCCCCAGCCCCGAACTTGTGAAGCCGCTTTGCTCGCGATTCGGAGCAAAAGATTTGCACACTTTTCCACAATACGTACGTATGTGAGTACTATTGACGGTAATAACTGCGCTGGTAATTTCGCGGTGTCCCCCTTGGAGGCCCCCGTGGGCACCTACAAAACCCAGCCGCCCTGGGAGTTCCTGCTTTCCGCTTCTCGCAATTCCCTGCAAAGCTACGAGCTTTCGCGGCTTAGCCACGCGTCCAATCTCCGCAAGGAGATCACGCAACTGCTGGATTCCTGGCTGGAGGAAAATTCCGCGGCCATGCTGGCGCGCTGGTTGATGGAGCAGCGCGAGCGCCCCGCGACGCGCGAGCAATGCGAACGATCGTCGGCTCCGGTGGGCAGCGATGAGCGCGCGCCGGCCTGCGATGCGCGCGGCAATGCCGCAGACTCCGTGTCCTATAATTTTTTCGCGGATCAAGCGGGCGCGCAGCCCGGATTTCGCACTCGCTCGTGAGCGCCAGTGCAAAGAATGGGCTGGCCAGCCAAATTGGGGGTCGTTTCCCGCAGGCATCACGGCGTCGCCGAGGCCACGCCGAGGTGTGCGATGAACCGCGCTGGGAATCTGGCGCAAATCCCGCGACGCAAACTTGCGCGCCCTGCCGCCGCACTCGCGCGTTCCGTCACCGCACCAATCCGCCGCGTCACGCATCGCCACCTCCCACTAACACCAGCGTTACGTCTAAGCAGCGTTGTATTTTTTAGAAGAAGCTGATTTGGGACACGCGAACGCTTTCACGTGCATGCCAGCAAACGCAGGTCAACTCCAGCCAGCTAAACTCACTGTTTGCTGATTGTTTTTGCTAGAAATTATCGAGAGGAAACGGCGTCACTCGGGCCTTTTTCGAGTAGTTGCTCTTTCCGATAGACCAGCGAATTGATGTCGTAGGTGGCGAGCTCAAACCCATGCCCGTGCGTGATCGCATCCGTCGGGCATGCCTCCACGCAATACCCGCAGAAAATACACCGCGAGTAATCAATGTTGTACACGCTAGCGTAGCGCTCTCCCGCCGAAATGCGCTTCGCATCCGTATTTTCCGCGGCCTCAATATAAATGCAATTTGCCGGGCACGCCGCCGCGCACAGGAAGCATCCTACGCACTTTTCCAGGCCGCTTTCGTCGCGGTGCAGCACGTGAATCCCGCGATAGCGCGGCTGAAAATGCACCGGCTCATGCGGATAGTTCTCGGTAACCGTCTTCCGGAAGATATTCCGGAAGGTCACACTGAATCCTTGCGCGAGCGTGCTGAACGTCTCGGCAACTTCGCGGATGATGTTCGCCATGTGGGGAGTTTAACAAACCTAGCTGGAGCCCGGCAAACTGTGCACCAGCCGGTGCACAACCCTCAGTCAAATTGACGGAATACCTCGCGCGCTGCGAAAGTGAGCTATGCAAATCCGGCCCGCTGCGTTATCCGCCGACGCCGATTTCGTTTGGGCGATTCTGGAACCTACCATCCGTGCCGGCGAGACCTACACGCTGCCGAGAGAGATGTCGCGCGAGGAAACCCTCGACTACTGGTTTGCTCTCCGGCACGAAGTCTTCGTCGCGGAAGAGGACGCCCGCATTCTCGGTACGTATTTTCTGCAGCCCAACCAGCAGGGTGGCGGCTCGCACGTAGCCAACTGCGGCTACGTAACCGCTCCCTGGGCCACCGGACGCGGCGTTGCGCGCGCTATGTGCGCGCACTCCCTCGATCGCGCGCGCGAACGCGGCTTCAAGGCGATGCAATTTAATTTTGTCGTGAGTACGAACGAACGCGCCGTGGCACTCTGGAAAACCTTTGGCTTCGAAATCGTCGGGCGTCTTCCCGGCGCGTTCCATCACCCAGCCGCGGGCTTTGTCGATGCTCTGGTGATGTATCGGTCGTTGCTCTGAGCCTCAGTGCGACTCCGCCGTCAAGCGCTTCGCATTCAGCGCCTCGATGATCTGCTTTCCGTGGAAACGCCCGTTCTCGATGAAAATCTCTCCTGTGTGCCGCCCGCCGATCACCACGCCCGCCAGGTGAATCCCCGGAACGTTGCTCTCCAGCGTATTGGGATCTAAAGCAGGCTTGCACGTAACAGGATCGAGGTGCACTCCCAGGCTTTGAATGAACTGAAAATCGGGGTGATATCCAGTAAGAGCGAATACCTGTTTTGCGGGGAGCCGCTTTTCACCCGCCTGGTTGCTGACAATCACTTCCTGCGGCGTGATCTCCTTCACGCGCGTTTCAAACAGCGACTGAATCTGCCCGGCCTTGATCCTGTTTTCGATGTCGGGCTTCACCCAATACTTGATGCTCTGCCCGAGATGCGCGTCGCGATGCACCAGCGTCACCTTGGCGCCGTTCCGATACAGGTCCAGCGCCGCTTCCGCCGCGGAGTTTTTGCCGCCGATGACCACGACATCTTGGTTCCAGAACGCGTGCGGTTCCGTGTAGTAATGCGAAACGTGCGGCAAATCTTCGCCTGGCACGTTGAGCTTGTTCGGCAGATCGTAGTAGCCGGTGGCCACAACAATTTTCCGACTTCGATAGTTCCGCGCGGCACCCTCCTCCGTCCGCGTATGTACCGTGAAATTTCCGTCGCTTCCCTCCGCCCGCAGCACCAACTCAAATAGCCGCAGCTCCAACTCGTAATGCTCCGCCGCCTTGCGGTAATACTTCAGCGCTTCGACGCGCCCAGGTTTTTCCGCGGGGCTGACGAGGGGCAAATCGCCGATTTCCAGCAACTCCGGCGTGGTGAAGAACACCATGTTGACCGGATAGTGGTAAATCGAATTGCACAAGCATCCTTTGTCGACCACCAAGGCGCGCGTTCCGGCGCGTTTCGCCTCGATGGCCGTCGCCAACCCGGTTGGTCCTGCGCCAATGCAGATGACGTCGAAGTCCGCCATAACATTTTCAGTTTGCCGGGAGCCCCGCGGAATTGCAAACCACTCGCCGCGGGTTACTGAGGGACTGCTTCTTCCAAAATGGAGGTAAGCTCCTGCCGAAAAGCATCCAGCTCCTTCAAGCGCTCCGGAGTGGCCTCGATTTCCTTTTTCTTCCAGACGAAAACCTCGCCCTTTCCTCGCTTCAGTTTCACGCTGAGGTTGCCCTCAACGATGTAGGTGGGCGCAGCCAGTAAGCGCAGTCCAGCGTTAGTAACCGGAGTGAGCAGCGCCGCACACTCACCGCGACGCACGCACAGCGCGCTTTCATACGGAGGGATGGCGATCGGACGAAATCCCGCCGCGAACAACCGCTCAAGCGTTTTCATTTGCTGCGGACTTAATTCCGGCATGGGGTGCAAGTCATTATCGAGTGGCACAGCCATTTTTGGCTGTGCGCGCGCGAACTGGCGGCCCAAAATCGCTGAAAAAGCTACGCCGCGGTCGAATCTGCCTCTGAAGACGAGCCTTCCAACTGCGCCAGAATTCCGCGCAACGTGCCAATCAACTCGTCGCGCGAAACATGGCTTTTCTTGAACTGAATCCGGAACCGGAACGCCTCATTCTCCGGCTCGAATTGGAAAATGAATGGCTGCGGCCGCTGCGGTCCGGTCTGCTCTTCCCGCCGCTCGCGGCGCGCTTCATCCCGCGTCAAGCCGCCTTGCAGGATTCGATGCAGCATCTCCACCATTTTCTTTTCGGTGGGCTGCCGCGCAATTTGCAACAGCAGCGACTTCGACGAAATCCCATGCTCGATGCATTTTTTGCGCAGAGCGTCTGGAATATTGCGCAGCGAAAGCGTCTCGGTCACCGACGAGCGCGCCCGTCCAATTTTCCGCGCCACGTCTTCGTGCGTGTACTCAAATTGCGTCGCTAGGCGGTGCAGTCCGTCGGCCTCTTCAAAGGCCGTCAAGTCTTTCCGCTGAAGATTCTCGATCAATCCGATCTCGAGCGTTTCGGCGTCGTCAGCGGTCTTCTCGATGCACGGAATTTCGCGCAACCCGGCAGCCCGCGCCGCGTGATAGCGCCGCTCACCCGAAATGATGTAGTAGCAATCCTCGCGCGGCACGAAGCGCACCAGCAGCGGCTCCAGCACGCCTTTCTCGCGTACCGAATCGGTCAAGTCCCGCAGATCGCCGATGGCTTTGCGCGGCTGATCGGGATTCGGACGAATCTGCTCCACCGGAATCATCCGCCCGATGGCCGCTCCGCTATAACTTGTCAGTGACTCGACGTAGTGCGAGTCATGCCGCATCTTCAGCGTGACGGGTAATCCGGCTCTCTTCAACACGTTGGATAACCTCCCCAGCCAGTTTCTTGTATTCCGTTGCGCCGGGTGATTTCGGCGCGAACGTCAAAATCGTTTCCTTGTATGCGGGACTCTCTTCCAACCGCACATTTTTGCTGATCTTGGTCTTGAACAGCACTTCGCCAAACACGGTGCGAATCTGCCCATGCGTGTCGCGCGAGATATTCGTGCGCCTGTCGAACAGCGTGATGACCACGCCCAAAACCTTCAATCCGGGATTCGGCCGCGCGCGAATCCGCTCGTACGTCTCCAGCAAATCATCCGTGCCTTCAATCGCAAAATACGCCGCCTGAATCGGCACTAGCAAATGGGTCGAGGCCACCAGCGCATTGACTGTCAAAATTCCCAGCGACGGCGGCGTGTCCAGAATCACGTACTCATAATCTTTCAGGATCGGCGCCAGCGCGTCCTTCAATCGATACGGCGCGTCGAACTGTCCCGCCAGCGCCTGCTCCAACTTCGCCAAAGCCAGTCTTCCCGGCCCGAGAAACAACAGCGGGTCTTTCGTCGGCTTCACCATCGCCGCCATCGATGCGTGGCTCTCGTTCAGCACTTCGAACATCGAAGTCGCAATCTCGCCCATGTCATAAAATGCGATCGTCGAATTAGCCTGCGGATCGAGGTCAATGAGCAGCGTGCGCTTCCCACGATTGGCAATCGCGGCGGACAGATTAATGGCCGTGGTAGTCTTCCCCACGCCGCCTTTTTGATTCGCTATCGTGATGATGGCAGTCATAGGCTTCCGCCTCCGCCCAAGCCAGCAATGGAAAGCCGTGGCCGTCCGGCAACCCAGTTGCTATATGTAGGTGTGGCCCCCAGAAAACCCCCTAGACCTAGGGACACTCTACGTTTCTAACCCATTGCAAGGCAAGGAAAAAGTTCATTTGCCGATTCTCTTTCAGTGGAAAACTTCGCCGGCGCTCGAGGTTTCCCGGAGGTGCCCATCATATGTGCCTGGCCCGAAATCGGCGCGCTTGGTGTCCAACGAATCAACTTTCTACCATCCGGTTGTTCCAGGGTATCCGATAGAGACCACATCATGCCGACGTCGTGAGTTCATCGCGTTGCGCTGAGCAGTCACGGCTGGCCTGACGAACGATGTGAATCGCGTGGCTATGTTAAAATTCGTGTTGGGAGACAAGAATGCAAGCAGCTAGAAAGATTTCGCGGTGCCTATGGGTTGCGGCCGCGGGCGCAATGCTGTTCCTGATTGCGTCGAGCGGCAGCCCTACGCAATCGCGCGCGGCATCCTCGCAGCAGTCGGCGTCTCAGGACGGCCAGGATCATCGTCTGCAGCTTTACAACACGCACACCGCTGAGCGCATTGAACTTGTTTACAGGCGAGGCGACCAGTACATTCCCAGCGCGCTCGCCAAACTAGATTATTTCCTCCGCGACCATCGCACCGGCGACGTTCGCCATTTCGATCCGCGACTGTACGATATCCTCTCCGATCTCACGCTGTCGATCGGACATCCTAGCGGCGAGATCGACATCATCTGCGGCTACCGCGCGCCGTCGACCAACGAATCTCTTCGCGCCCACACCACCGGAGTTGCCAAGAACAGCCTGCACATTCAAGCAGAAGCAATCGATCTGCGCATGCCTGGCGTCGACACGTTGCAGCTGCGCAAGGCGGCTCTCGGCCTGCGCCGGGGCGGCGTGGGCTACTATCCTCACTCTGACTTCATCCACGTCGACGTCGGCCGCGTCCGCCAATGGTGTTTCGATTGCCCCGCCGGGCTCATCGCCGGCGATTAACTCGGATACGGATAACCTTTCTCAAGGACTTTCTCGAGCGCGGCGTCGTGCCCGTAGATGTCATCGTAAAAGTGAACGATGCCGTCCTCGGTCACGATCACGGTGGCATAAACGATTAATACCGGAATCGGATGCGCAAGATTCACTTGCTGCGTCGTGCTTCCGTTCATGGCCGCACGGACGCGCTCCATGTCCCACCCCGGATTATTGCGCAGGACCCAGACCGCCAGATCGGCGGGTTTTTCCAGACGAATACAGCCATGGCTGAAGTCCCGTCGCGACTTCGCGAAGAAAATCTGCTCCGGCGTATCGTGGAAGTAGATGTTGTAGTTATTCGGAAAGATAAACTTTACGAGGCCGAGTGAGTTCTTCGGCCCCGGCGTCTGACGGATGAAAAGCTTGCCCGCACGGAGTTGCTCGAGCACCTCGCTCGTGACTGTTCCCGACGTGACAACCTCCTGGCGGCTGTCCACCACCTCGAACCCTTTTTCCGCCAAGTAGTCGGGATCGCGAGCGATACGCGGAAGGAACTCCGCTTTCGCGATGGAATAGGGAACACTCCAGTAGGGCCGGAATATGACGTATTCCATGGTGTCGCTGAATATCGGGGTATCGTGCCCGTAGGCTTTGCCTACAACTACGTTCATCTGCAAGGCGATTTTGAAGTTTTCGTCGTAGGCGCGCAGATGAAACTCGGGGATGTTCGCAATGATGGGCGACTTTTGATAAGAAAGCGGCAACCACCTCCAGCGCTCAAGAGTAAGTTGCATCTGGCGCACGCGGCTGCTGAGAGGCACGTTCAGGTCGGCCAATGTTTGCGCTGTGATTCGTCCGTCCGGGTCCCGGCCGAGCCGCCGCTGAAAATTCTTGACCGCGTCCACAAGCGGACCTTGATACACCGTTCCATCGGCCGAAACACTTGCGTCGGCCGGAAGGTCACCCAGCAGCCGGAGCAACCGGACCAATTGAGGGACGCCCGGATAGGAGTCGCCGGGCGCGATTGTTTTTTGTGTGGCCGGAAGCTGGTTTCCGTCATATTCCTTCGCAAGCTCCAAGTAGGTGTGCAGGGCTTGCATCGTACGCCGGTAACCGGGATATGGAGGTTCCACTTGCGCCAGGACGCCGGCGACATCCGAAGCCTCCACAACATGATCCTTGAGGAATTCGGGCAAATCGTACTTCTTGGCCTCGACGTCGAGGCCAAAGTCAAAACGCTTCGG
>Ga0307479_10001729_pt1 | contig 19908 bp, 15 predicted proteins | sample atmos_gasesECM4C_FD_203743 | JGI IMG/M metagenome (GOLD analysis project Ga0307479, IMG submission 203743) | Hardwood forest soil microbial communities from Morgan-Monroe State Forest, Indiana, United States - atmos_gasesECM4C_515 | ecosystem: Environmental > Terrestrial > Soil > Temperate...
TCAGTGCTGACGCGGCTCACCCGATTGAGGTGACATTCACTAGAGATGCGCTGCACAAAGTCGCGCGCCGCCCGCATGGGACCTACAGTATGCGAACTGGAAGGTCCGATTCCGATTTTGAAGATTTCAAATACGCTGGTTTTCACTGCCTACAGACCAACATCTTTTCATTCTAAAGCGGACTGCCATAATAACCTTGGTATTACCAAAGAGATTGGCCCTACAGTCGTTATGATCACGGGAAACGGTTTGAATTTTTCCTGGTTAAGAGCAAACGCTGGACTTAGCCTCAAGCTTGAAAAAAAGGCCCGTGAAATGCGGTGATTCGGTTCCAAAGCCATGTCCTTTGGTGACCGTGTTCCGGAGGTGGAGTCGTGTTCTGCTAAGGGACATGCATCCCCCAGCGCTCGTCTATACCCCCGATGCAGCCCTGAGTGTCGCTCTGTCGAAGGCAATACATCGGCAGAAGCTGGAGCCAGTCTGCGTCTCCCGAGTGGGGGCAGCTTTAAGCCTGCTGCGCAGCCGCAAGTTTCCCGGCGTAATCGTGGATTGCCTGGAAAAATCCGCAGCCTCAGATTTGCTCGAACTCTGCCGCGGCTCAGGATCGAACAAATCTTCGGTCGTCCTCGCTCTTACCGAAGGAACCGAAAGCGCTGTTTCGTGGGGCGTCAGTTTCGCTGTGCAACGGCCCGCCAATCTGGATCTGCGCGCTTTCACAACGATTCTCCGCGCCGCCCACGGCATGATCCTGCAGGATTTTCGCCGTTACCGCCGAATTCCCATCGATTCGGTCGTCATGCTGGATAACGACGAACACAGCTTGCAGCTTCGCACGATCAATGTCAGCGAAGGCGGCCTATGCATGCGGGGAGAAATCCCTGGGTTCAACAAGGAGCATTCGCTGCAACTCGCTCACCCCGATATGGGCTTGCGCCTCCAGGCAAAGTCTTTCGTTGTGTGGACCCGCAACGGACACTCCGGACTTCAATTCCGCTTCATGTCAAATGCGTCGCGAGAAGCTCTGTCAAGCTGGCTCGACTCTCATTGAGAACTCGAAAGAATCTGTCCTCCTGAGCGAGGGCGAACCGCCCGAGTCGAAGGACCCTTTTTTGGTGCAATTCCTCGTTAGATGTGCCCCTCCAAATCCGAACCGTTATTCATGACTTAGGCATAATCGGGATCCTTCGACCCGAGCGTTCGCCTTCGCTCCGGAAAACAGACTTCAACATTCCCGATCTGACACTTTGCCTCTGAAACTCTCTTCTTTGCCCTGTTTGATATACTTCGGCGTTTTCAGCCCAACCGGATCTTTCGTTCTTCGAGGAACAATGCGCAAATCGGTCTTCTTGATTTTTACTGCACTTTTCTTCCTGTCCGGCACACTCTTTTCTCAACAATTCGACGGCAGTCTCTATTTGGGAATGAGGTGGCGATTAGTGGGTCCATTCCGCGGCGGGCGCTCTGTCGCCGTAGCGGGCGTGGCTGGCCAGCCGAATGTCTTTTATTTTGGCGCAGTGGGCGGAGGTGTGTGGAGGACGGAGAATGCGGGCGAGACCTGGACGCCAATTTTTGATTCGCAGCCAATCGCTTCCATCGGAGCGATCGCCGTGTCTGCGTCGAATCCCGATGTGATCTACGTGGGATCGGGCGAGGCCGACATGCGCTCGCAGATCTCTTATGGCGATGGGATGTACAAATCCAGCGACGGAGGAAAGACTTGGCGCAACCTTGGCCTGCGCGACACGCGGCAGATTGGCCGCATCCTGGTCGATCCCCGAAACCCGGATGTGGTGCTGGTGGCTGCGCTCGGACATGCTTACGGGCCAAACGATGAGCGCGGCGTCTTCCGCAGCAGCGATGGCGGAAGCACCTGGAAAAAAGTGCTCTACAAAGATGCGAGCACCGGCGCCATCGATCTGGCATGGGATGCGGCGAATCCGCAAACTGTCTATGCGTCGCTCTGGCAAACGCGCCGGCCTCCGTGGAATGTCTATCCACCCTCGAACGGTCCTGGCAGCGGCCTTTATAAGTCAACGGATGAAGGCAAGACCTGGACGCAGATCTCCGGAAACGGATTTCCCTCAGAAGGGCTAGGCCGTATCGGGATCGCGGTTGCTCCGAGTGAGCCGAATCGCGTCTATGCGATCGTCGATGCCAAGGACGGAGGCTTGTATCGTTCTGACGATGCCGGCGCCACCTGGCAACGTATCGATTCGGAAAGCCGCATCTGGGGGCGCGGCTGGTATTTCGGGCAGGTGGAAGTCGATCCCAAGGACGCCAATGTCGTCTATGTAATGAACACATCCACCTACCGCTCGCGCGATGGAGGCCACAGCTTCGACGCTATCAAAGGCGCGCCCGGCGGCGACGATTACCATCAACTCTGGATCAATCCTAATGACCCCAATCGCATGGGACTCTCGAGCGACCAGGGGACGGTGATCAGCGTGGACGGCGCGCAGAATTGGAGCTCCTGGTACAACCAGCCTACAGCGCAGATTTATCACGTTGTGACCGATAACGATTTCCCATATCGGATCTACGGTGCGCAGCAAGACAGCGGCGCGATCGTAGTTACTTCGCGCAGCAGATGGGCGCAGATGTCGTTTCGCGACTACTATCCGTCCTGCGCCGGGGGAGAATCGGGCTACATTGCTCCTGATCCCTCGGACCCAAACATCCTCTTCGGAGGCGCGGTCGAGCGCTGCGACCAGAATGTGAATGTAGGCAAGAACGTCTCGCCTACGATTGGCATGACGGGAATTTTCCGCAACACCTGGACCCTCCCGGTGGTGTTCTCTCCTGCGGACCGCGCACTCTATTTCAGCCATCAGATGCTCTTCAAGACCACGAATGGCGGGCAAAGCTGGCAGCAGATTTCTCCGGACCTTACTCGGGACAATCCGGGCGTCCCGCCGAACCTCGATCCCATTACCGCACAGGACTTGGCAGTGAAGGACATTCGCAGAGGAGTGATCTACACCGTCGCTCCTTCTCCGCGCGACGCGAACCGCATCTGGATCGGCACCGACGATGGCCTTATCCAGCTCACCACGGACGGAGGCAAAACCTGGCGAAACGTGACCCCGCCTGAGTTGACGCCATGGAGCAAGGTTGCGCTGGTGGAAGCTTCCCATTTCGATACTCGGAGCGCGTATGCGGCGGTGGACCGGCATCGCCTGGAGGACAACCGTCCCTACCTTTATCGAACGCGCGACGGCGGGGGCACCTGGCAGAAGATCACAAATGGCCTGCCGGAGAACGTGTATGTGAATGCAGTTCGCGAAGATGTTGAGCGGAAGGGTTTGCTGTTTGCCGGCACTGAAACCGGTGCGTTCGTCTCCTTCGACGACGGAGATCATTGGCAATCGCTGCAACTCAATCTGCCGGCGACGTCCATGCGCGATTTTGCCGTGCACGAGAACGACCTCGTTGTCGCTACTCACGGGCGATCGTTCTGGGTGCTCGACGACATCACTGCGCTTCGTCAGCTCACGTCGCAAGTTGCCGGCGCAGGCGCATACCTTTATCGACCGCAGAAAGCGCTGCGCATTCAGACCAGTCTGTTCGATGGGACGCCGCTGCCGATGGGGTCCCCAGTCGGCGAGAATCCGCCAAACGGCGCGCTGATCGACTATTTCCTGAAATCGGAATCGTCCGAGCCAGTCGTACTGGAGATCTATGACAGCTCCAATAAACTAGTCCGCCGCTATTCGAGCGCAGATAAGCCGCAGCCGGTCGATGCGAAGGCGCTCGACATTCCCGCGGCCTGGGTTCGTCCAACTGAGCCGCTGGCGGCATCGGCGGGAATGCATCGCTTCGTTTGGGATCTACATTGGACCGCGCCTCCGGGGAGCGGCGGGCGCGGGCGCTTTGGCGCCTCCGGCTGCTGGGCGCTGCCGGGCGAGTACACCATCAAGCTGACGGCTGGCGGTGAAAGTTATTCTCAGCCACTGACCGTCGTGATCGATCCACGAGTGAAAGTGTCGTCCAGGGATTTGCAGGCGCAATTTGCGGCTGCGCAGCAAGTGGATGAGATGTTAGGACAAGTGTCGCAGGCTCGCCAGCAGGGCAATCATCTTCACCAGCAGCTTCAGCAGACAAGCACGATCGCAGCTTCAAATCAAACTGTCGTCGCTGCTGTTGATGCGCTCGACCACAAGCTCATGGCGCTGCTTGGTTCTACAACGCGTGGCGCGGGTGGCGGTCTGGGACTTGCGAGCGAAGACTTCACCAGCCTGGAGTACGTTGGACGCAATCTTTCCACACTCGCTTTCAGCGTAAACGGCGCTCCCGCGGCGCCCACGGAGAGCGATTTGGCCGGAGTAAAAAACACGCGCAGGACGCTTGACTCCGATCTGGCAAGCTGGAACCAAATCAAAATGATCGATCTGCCGCAATTCAATTCGGTCCTGCGCCAGAATGGCCTGACTCCGCTGGAGTGATCGCCGGAATCGAGGCTATTGCCCTGAGTCCACAGCATGTTGACCTGCACCGACGCGGAGCTTGAGGCGATTCTGAATCCCGATGAAGTCATCGCGGCCATCCGCTCGGCGTTCGCGGATGGGTTTAGTAAAGTCCAAATGCCAAACCGTCTGCATCTGGAGATGGACACCGGCACGCAGCTCATGATGCCTTGCGCAATCGCGGGTGAGAGCGTTTGGGGCATCAAGATCGTGACAGTTCTTCGCGAGGCTGGTCCTAAGGGACGAGTACGCGCAACTTATCTGCTGCTCGACGATCGGTCACAAATCATCGCCACGTTCGAGGCCAATTACCTAACCGATCTAAGAACTGCAGCCACAAGCGCTATTGCCACAGACTTGCTGGCGCGGAGCGATGTTGCAGTGCTCGGTATCTTCGGAACTGGACGCCAAGCTGCAGCCCACGTTGCCATGCTCTCGCGAATAAGACCGTTTCAGCGAGTGCTGGTTGCAGGCAGCAGCCTGCGGAAGGGCGATGCCTTCGCCGGCCGCATGCGCGAACGTTATCGTGTCGACATCGTAGCGACCGACGCGCTCACATGCGCCAGCACGTCGGACGTGATCTGCACGTGCACGAGTTCATCCGAGCCGCTGTTTCCCGGAGATGCGGTCCGAGCCGGGACGCATCTCAACCTGATTGGCTCCTTCCAACCGCACGTCCGCGAAGTCGATTCTGTCCTGATTCGGCGCTCTCGGGTCTTCGTCGATCTCCGCCAAGCGGGGTTTGCAGAGGCTGGAGAGATCCTCATACCCATAGAAGCCGGCGAGATAAATCGCGAGCATGTGGTTGGCGATCTGCATGAGCTGGTCATTGGATCGAAACCCGGCCGCAAGAGCCGCGAGGACATCACTGTGTTCAAGAGTGTCGGCTGTGCTCTGGAGGATCTGGTTACAGCCAGGCTCGCGATGCGGGCCTTGCAGAGAAACGAGGAAAGCGCCTGATCACCGTTATCCCTGAAATGGAAAAAATGTCTGGCTGGCGTGAAGGAGGTTCTGGACACGGCTTTAGAGGCTGCGGAAAAACTCTTGTGGAAATTGAATGGAGGCGAAACCTGCTCATTTAAAAAAGAGGTCACCGCACGGTAAGGTCCGGGATTCCCTGTTATTTCGCTGCTAGTGGTCTTCAGACTCGAGGGAAAGTACTTGTAACTCTAATCTTGCCGGATAGTTAGCGCGAAATTCCCTGGAATCCCTGATAGGTTCCCTGAGGGCGGACCTAATTTCTCCGATTTTGGGCACAATTTGAGGTTTTCGGGCTTCATGGGCGAAAAATTCGCTGCAAAATTCGCTGAAGCAGGGGATTTGAAGCTACAGGATGTTTCACATTAGAGCTGAACAAGTTGATTGGGCAAGCCCGCAGCATGCTGCGTCTCTACTGGTGGTGAAACGATTCGACACAAGCCCGCCAAGATTGCCTAACCGATATCCTCGCTCCAATTTTCCAGGTAGTTGCGCACCGCGACCATGAATTTGTCGGCGTCGGCGCCGTCGACGATGCGATGGTCGTAACCGAGCGTGAGCCGGATGATCGAGCGGATGGCGATCAGATCGTTGCCATCTTTGTCGGTGATCACAATCGGTTCCTTGAACAAGCCGCCCATTCCGAGAATCGCAACTTGTGGCTGCATGATGATCGGCGTGCCAAATTGAGGACCGAAGATGCCGGGATTCGTAATGGTGAAGGTTCCGCCCGCGACTTCGTCGGGTTGAAGCTTTTTGGCGCGCGCCCGTTCGGCCAAGTCGTTGATCGCGCGCTGCAGGCCAACAAAGCTGCGCTCCTCGGCTTGTTTCACAACGGGAACGATCAGCCCCCAATCCAGCGCAACGGCAATGCCGATGTTCACGTTTTTGTGATAGCGAATGCTGTCGCCTTCGACCGAAGAGTTAACGATCGGCATCTGCTTGATGCCGGCCACGACAGCGCGCGCGACGAAGGGCATGTATGTGAGCTTCACGCCATGGCGCGCTTCAAACTTTGCGCGCTCGCGCTCGCGGATGCGGACAATGCGGGTCATGTCCACTTTGAACACAGTGTGCACGTGAGCGCTGGTGTGCTTGGACTCGACCATGCGCTGGGCAATAATCGAGCGCATCTTGCTCATCGGGACCAGGTCGCCCGGCACAGGAGCGGGAAGCGACGGTGCGGGAGCGGCTGCGGCCTGCTGGGCGGGAGCGCTGGGCGTAGCTGTGGCCGCACGCGGCGCCTGGGCTGCCGGCGCGCCGCCTGCCGGATATTTCTGGATGAACCCCAGGATGTCGTCTTTGGTAATGCGCCCACCCATTCCCGTTCCGGGAACCTGGCTCAGATCGACCTTGTTGTCTTTGGCGATTTTGCGCACCAGCGGGCTAGAGCGCACGCGCTCTGCTTCGCTCTGGCTGATCTCGGTGACGTTCGAACCCGCCTGCGGGGGTGACGACTCTGTCTCTGTTTCGTCTTCTTCCTGGACTGGAGCGGCGGGTTTAGCGGCCTGCGGTGGACGGGAAGAACCATCGGTGCTCGCCGCGCTGGGCGAGCCGGCGCTCTTGGCCGGCTCGGGAGTGGCAGACTTTGCCGGAGCCGACGCTGTGGTTCCGGCGCCATCACCATCGATCACGCCGACGATTGTGTTTACCTGGACAGTCGTACCTTCCTGAACCTTGACTTCTTTTAGAACGCCGCTGGCAGGGGCGGGAATTTCCGCATCCACTTTGTCGGTCGAAATCTCGAAGAGAGGCTCGTCTCTCTGAACCTGGTCTCCGGGCTTCTTAAGCCATTTGGTGAGGGTGCCTTCAAAGATGGATTCACCCATCTGAGGCATGATGATGTCAGTCGGCATGCGGTCCTTCCACTAGTGAGAATCTTTTTCGAAAGGCAACTCGATATTATAGCTGTTCGCGCGGCAGCAATAGGCGGTAAGCAATAAGCAATCGGCAGTAGGCAAGCCGGTCCTCTAGATTGTGCTCATCTGATGGGATGAGAACATGGGTTAGTTCCTTTCACAATCGTGCACTCGCGCCTATTGCCTCTCGCTTATCGCCTATTGCCGCTTTTTACGCGTAGATTCCGCGCTGCCGAATCGTGAATTGCACGCGGTCCACGGCGAGCATATAAGCGGCGATGCGGTTATTCACGTTGTGAGTTTCGGAGTAGCGCACAACCTCGTCGAATGATTCTTTGAGGATGTCCTCGAGCTGTTCGTTTACAACCGATTCTTTCCAGAAGAACCCTTGACGGTCCTGCACCCACTCGAAGTATGAGGCGGTAACGCCGCCGGCATTAGCGAGGATGTCGGGGATTACGAAGATGTTTTTGTCCGAGAGGATATCGTCGGCTACAGCAGTGGTGGGACCATTGGCGCCTTCGGCGATGATGCGGGCCTTAATCTTGTCCGCATTGCGGCTGGTGATCACGTTTTCTGTGGCGGCGGGAATCAGAATGTCACAATCCGTGACCAGCAGTTCGTTAGTATTGGCGGGCTCTGCGCCTTTGAATCCGACGATAGTGCCGTTGCGTTGGCGATGCGTGAGCAGCGCATCGATGTCGATTCCATTCTTGTTGTAAAGACCGCCATCGTATTCGCCAATGCCGAGGATCTTGTAACCGGCGTCCGCCATCAGCTTGGCGCAATTCGATCCCACATTGCCGAACCCCTGAATGATCACGCGCGTGCTCTCTGGGCGCATGCCGAGCTTTCGCACGGCTTCATTGCAGACGATCATGAGGCCGCGGCCGGTGGCTTCGCGCCGGCCGCGCGATCCCCCAATGTTCAGCGGTTTGCCGGTGACTACCGCAGTCACCGTCTGGCGCATGTGCATGGAATAGGTGTCCATGATCCAGGCCATGGTCTGCTCGTTGGTATTCATGTCGGGAGCAGGCACGTCCTTTTCCGGACCGATGAATTCCACCAGTTCCGCTGTGTACCGGCGCGTAATCTTTTCCAGTTCGGTCTGCGAGAGCTTCTTGGGGTCACAAATGACGCCGCCCTTGGCGCCGCCAAACGGGATATTAACCACCGCGCATTTCCACGTCATCCAACTGGCCAGCGCCCGCACTTCGTCGAGCGAAACGTCGGGGCTGTAACGAATTCCGCCTTTGGCCGGACCGCGCGCGATGGAGTGCTGCACGCGAAATCCCGTGAATACTTCGATGTTACCGTTATCCATCAGCACCGGAATGTGCACGATGATTTCCCGATTCGGATAGCGCAGCACTTTCCATATTCCGGGATCGAGCTTGAGCTTCTGCGCCGCCAGATCGAATCGGGCAGCCTGCGCTTCCCATGGATTGAATTCCTGCTCGGCGGACAGATTTCCTACGTGTTCTTTGATGTCGGTGGTCATGGTCGCTCTCGCTTGATCGATTAAGGACAGGCAGGCTAGAGGGGGTTCAGGACTTGCTTCTGCCGCCTGAGCAAACTGCTAAGTATAAATTCTGAGATTCCATCCAGCAAATAAACCGTCGCAATCAGGCTATTCCCGGCGAAAGTTAGGGGATGACGTGGAAATTGAAAGTACGTCCGGAGGAGAAGATTTGCTAACATTTGGGAACAACTCAGCCAGTCATAGTTCCCCGCATGCCCAAGAAGATTTTGTCTATCTCGGACAACGATGCCTTGCGTGTCACCAGGCACATGATGCTGCAGAACCGCCGTTTCGAAGTCGCGTCTGTCGCCAATCTGCGTGAGACGCGCAATGCGCTTAAGTCGGGCGATTTTGATTTGGTAATCCTGTGCCTTTCCATCGATGGCGCGGAAAAGCGCGAGATGGCGAATCTGGCGCGCAAACTGTGCGACAGCGCAGAAATTCTGGAACTATGCCGCATCAGCCCCGAAGTTCCCGAAGCGGAGCACCATCTATTTAGCCCGGAACCGCAGGACCTGGATGAGACCGTCGGCCGAATTCTGCGGGGAGAGCGCGTCGAGCGATAGAGCCGGCTCTCCCTGATCTCGTTTTTTAGGTCTTCTCAGCTCCCACCAACTGAGCGCGTTTTGGGCGTCGATTAGATTGCAGGATCTTCTTGCGCAGACGCAGCGTCTTGGGAGTGACCTCGACAAACTCATCGTCGGAGATGAACTCGATCGCCTGCTCGAGGTTCAGAGATTTGTGCGGGACAAGGCGGATGGCATCGTCAGCGGTTGACGCGCGCATGTTCGTGAGCTTCTTCTCCCGGACGACGTTAACGTCAAGATCGACGTCGCGCGCATTCTCTCCGATAACCATCCCCTCATACACGTCGGTTCCTGGCCCAACAAAGAGTTCTCCGCGCTCCTGCAGGTTAAAGAGTGCATAGGCGGTCGCAACCCCTGGCCGGTCGGACACCAGCGCTCCAGTAAGACGCTGCGGGATCTCTCCCTGATAAGCGGTGTAGCCGTCGAAGAGCGAATTCATCACTATGGTGCCGCGAGTGTCGGTGAGCAGTTCGCTGCGCAGGCCGATCAATCCTCGGCTGGGCACGCGAAACTCCAGGCGGACGCGGCCATATCCGTGGTTGTGCATCCGAGTCATCTCGCCTTTCCGAGGACCAAGCTTCTCGATCACGACGCCGATGAAGTTCTCGGGAATATCGACGGTGAGGTGCTCCACCGGTTCCATCAGCCGTCCGTCGATAGTGCGCGTGACGATTTCGGGCTTGCCGACCATCAGCTCGTAGCCTTCGCGGCGCATGGTCTCGATGAGAATCGAAAGCTGGAGTTCGCCGCGGCCCATCACTTTGAAGTTGTCGGTATTGGCGGTCTCTTCGACCTTCAGGCTGACGTTGGTCAGCAGCTCTTTTTCCAGGCGTTCGCGCAGATTGCGCGAAGTAACGTACTGGCCGTCCTTTCCCGCGAACGGGGAAGTGTTCACCGTAAACTGCATTGCGATCGTAGGCTCGTCGATAACGATCGGCGGCAACGGTGCGGGCGACTCGATTCCCGTAATGGTCTCACCGATGGTGATGCCGGTAACGCCCGCGATGGCTACGATGTCGCCTAATTTCGTTTCGTCGATGTCCACCCGCTTCAGTCCGCTGAAAGAAAAAAGCTTCGTGATTTTTACCTGCTGCAGCGATCCATCACGCTTGGCGATGGCGACTTCTTCTCCGTTCTTCAGAGTTCCGTTGAATACCCGGGCGATCGCCAGCCGCCCCAGATAATCGCTGTAATCGAGGTTGGCTACCTGGATCTGAAGCGGACCGGCGGCTTCACCTGCAGGGGCGGGAATGTGTTCCAGAATGGCATCGAAGAGCGGTTGCAAGTCTCGCCCAGAACCATTCGCAGAAGCAGATGCAGTTCCAGCTTTCGCATTCGTGTAAAGCACGGGGAAGCCGAGCTGATCCTCTTTGGCGTCGAGATCGATGAAAAGGTCATACACCTCGTTCAGCACTTCCTGCGCCCGCGCGTCCGGGCGGTCGATCTTGTTGATCACCAGCACCGGCGGCAGGCCGGCTTCAAGTGCCTTGCTCAGGACATAGCGCGTCTGCGGCAATGGACCTTCGCTGGCATCGACCAGCAGCATCACGCCATCCACCATCTTCAGCGCGCGCTCGACTTCGCCGCCAAAGTCACTATGCCCGGGCGTGTCCACGATGTTGATCTTGATGTCGTGGTAGAAGACCGCCGTGTTCTTGGCCAGAATGGTGATGCCGCGCTCGCGCTCGAGTTCATTCGAGTCCATCACGCGCTCGGCGACAATTTCATTGGAGCGAAAAGCCCCACTCTGCCGCAGCATGCCATCCACGAGCGTAGTCTTGCCGTGATCGACGTGAGCGATGATGGCGATGTTGCGGATGGAAGGATTCAAAAGTCTATTGCCTTTCAGTTTGCATAAGGCGGCGCCGACATGAGATTCAATTCAGGCATGGGAAAGTGCTTAACATTGTCCGTAACGAGCGTATGCCCTTCTGTAATCGCAACCGCCGCAATCATGGCATCGGCCAGAGACAAAGTGGTCCCGCGCTTCTTGTACTTCAACAGCAATGTACCGGCCAACTCAGCAGCGCTCTGTGATGTAGAGACATAAACCAGCGCCTCCAGCAAATCGGCGTGCGCCTTGGCAATTTCCCCAGCCGTTCCAAACCCAGCGAATAACTCGGCTACAACAATGCTACAGAATGCCAAGGGCTGCGAATCAGACAGTCGCTGAAGAAACTCGAGGCGAGTCCGACGCGACTTAAGCGCGTCAATGAGAATGTTCGTATCGATGAGATACATTGGCTACTTTTTCCGGGAACGCGCGGAGCGGATATCCTCATTCTCCTTGCGCAAGCGCCGCACCCAGCCTGCCGAATCTGTTTCCCACTCCTTAGGACCGCCCTTAAAAGGATGGCCCTTCAATCTCTCCAGTGCTTTCGACTGTTTCTCGCGAACAAGTTTTTCACGTACTGCGTCGCAGATGAACGAACTCCTGCTGCGCTCGCTGACTACGGAATTGAGCTCGTCGGTGAGTTCCCTGGGAATCGCGATGTGGAGTCGGTTGACCGTCATACGCTTCTCTGTCACAAGATAAGTCCCACTCGATGTTAACATAGAGTGGGCGATCATGAAGCCACCCACCAAGTTCCGTTGTAGCCTGTAAGTGATCGGTTCAGCTATGACCAGGAGTGCTCAAAACTCATCTTCGTTCCGCTGCCGCGCAGAACAACTCTTTCCCGGAGGTGTGAACTCGCCGGTGCGCGCGTTTCGCGCCGTCGGCGGCGACGCTCCCATTATCGCCCGGGCTCAGGGCTCTAGGCTTTGGGACGTGGATGACAACGAACACATCGACTACGTAGGCTCTTGGGGACCAGCGATATTGGGCCATGCCGATCCTGAGGTCGTGGAAGCCGTTCAGCGCGCAGCCGCGAACGGTCTTAGCTTCGGGGCTTCCACTCCCGCAGAAACAGAACTTGCGGAACTGGTGACTGAAGCCTTTCCCTCAATCGAGATGATGCGTTTCGTGAGTTCGGGTACCGAAGCGACGATGTCCGCCATCCGCCTGGCTCGGGCATTCACCAAACGCAAATACATTGTGAAATTCGAAGGCTGCTATCACGGACACGCCGACTCTCTGCTGGTAAAGGCCGGTTCGGGAGTAGCGACGCTAGGGATTCCCGGATCGGCAGGAGTGCTCGAAGAGCAAGCGCAGTTCACGCTGGCACTTCCATTCAATTCCATCGACGCGGTTGAACAGGCGTTCACGCGATACGAAAATCAGATTGCCGCGGTCATCGTCGAACCGGTGGTAGGCAACATGGGCTGCGTGCCGCCACGAAAGGGTTATTTAGAGAGGCTGCGCGAGATTACGCGGACAGGCAACTCACTCTTGATTTTTGACGAGGTAATGACCGGCTTTCGCGTCGCGTTTGGCGGAGCCCAGGAACTGTACGGTGTGGTTCCCGATTTGACAACGCTGGGCAAGATCATCGGAGGAGGTCTGCCGGTCGGCGCATACGGCGGGCGCGAGGAGATCATGCGTATGATCGCCCCGTTGGGTCCTGTCTATCAGGCGGGCACCCTCAGCGGGAATCCGCTTGCTATGGCAGCGGGCATCGCTACTTTGCGGAAACTGAAGCGCGAGCGCGCGACGATTTATCAGGATCTCGAGAAAAGCGCCTCTACGCTGCTCAAGGGAGTCACTCAGACAGCGGTTGGTAGCGGAATTCCCATCAGCGGCCAGCGCGTTGGCTCAATGTTTACCTGGTTCTTCCGCACCGGCGAGATCCAGAACTATGACGACGCCGCTAAGTCCGACACGGCGCAGTTTGCGCGATTCCATCGCGCCATGCTTGATCGCGGCGTGTACCTGCCGCCTTCGCAATTTGAAGCGGCATTCCTGAGCGCCGCGCACACTGCCGAAGACATCGAGCGAACGATTGATGCGGCGCGCAAGACATTCGCTGCGTTCGACCGAACTGCGGTTACCAGTCTCTAGTGAATCCTGTCCAGTAATCGAAAGAATTGCGCGAGTCGTCCTGTTCCGATTTGGAATACAGCGTGACGTATGTCAATGCGCGCAGGCGTCCAAAAGTTCTTCCGTCTGGAGTGGACGGAATCACATCGCGCCAGGTTCCAGTGTTGATGTAAAAGCGGTCTCCCGACTCGTCGCTTCGGATCAGACAGACTTCGGGCGAATGCGTGTGACCGGCCAGCACCAGATGCACGCGCTCATTCTGTACCAACTCTTCGCGCATCGCCCAAAGTTGCGGCTGGTCGGGCTCGCCGCCCATCATGAAGTGCGTGATCTTGCGCGCCGCCTCGCGCGCCGCACGATTGCGAAATCCCCCCAGCTCGAGAAGTCCCCGCGCAACCTCCAGCTCCGCCGGAGCCCACGGCTTGGCCCGCCGTGCCAGCCAATAGCGAAAGAATTTGTTGTCGTGAATTTCCGCGAGCAAATCTTGAAGCACAGGAACCAGCCTCTCCCATGCCTCTTCGGCCGAGAAGCCTCCGCAGGAGACGTCGAGCATGTAATCCAGGAGCGCTGATTGCGGACGGACATCGTCAAACTGCAGCAGGCGCAGATACAGCGCCGAGAGCACACGATCCTTCACGATCTGCTCGTCGCCATATTTGCGTCGGAACAGATATGGGAGCCGAACAGCCACGTCGATGGTGATGAAATCGCCAAAATTCGCCTGCGCGTATCCGGCCTCATCGATCTCGAGCGGAATAGGCTTGTCCTCCGGCAAATCGATGGCAAAGTTATTGTCATCGTATTCATGTCCGTGGCGAATGAGCGCATCGGGATCGCTGAACAGGAGATAATGCGGAAATGGATCGTTCCCTGTGCCGCCAATCAATTCGCGAATCCGCGCCCGTATCTCTGGCGAAGCGTTGGCTAGACGATCATGATTGCCCGCCAAGCACGTGATCTTTGCCGGACAGGGAAACTCCTGCTCGGTCCACTGCCGCGACTTCCTGTCGTACGCCTGATACTTTCCTGCCGCCAGACTGCGAAACAAGTCCAGAGTTTTATCGACGGCCGGCTCGGTGGCAATAGCTTCGAGCATCGCAAGCAGCTTCTTTCCCAGTTCCGGAGAAATGTCGTCGAGCGAAACATAGGGGCGCAACTCGTCGCGAAACCACAATGTGGTTCGGCTGAAGTCGAAGAGATCTCCTGCTATCACGAGTTCGAAGCTTTCCGCACAGCGCCGGCGCACTTCATCGGCCATGTGTGCAATAAAGCTGCGATAGGCCTTGGGATCCAGATTCCGGCGGAAGACAATCTCTTTGTCGCCACTGCCGATCACGTCGGAAGCTTCTTCTTCAAAGTGCAGGTCGGAAATAACGGCGATCATGTTCTGTTCAATGACACGAAGAATATGAGATGCAGGCTGGTCAAAGCTCTATTACCCGGATCGCGCAACAGGCATAATATAACTAGTCGCTATGACACCATCAGGCAGCCAATCCGTCGCCACTCTCGTATCCATTGAGGAGTTCACATCGGAACTGCGCAAACGACCGGAGAGCAGTTTTCGAGAAGTGGCCGAAATCCATCACTTTCTGCGAAATCATCCGGTGAACCCCGAAAGTCTTTCGCCATTTCTGGTATGGGACCGGCAGCATTACACCCGGAACCTCATCGACAAGACGCCGCTGTACGAGATAGTCGCCATCTGCTGGGAGGTGGGCCAGGCTAGCTCGATTCATAACCACCGCGATCAGAACTGCTGGATGGCTGCCCCAATCGGGAAATTGAAAGTGCAGAATTATCACGTTGCGTGGCAGGACGAAGAGCTAGGCAAATGCAAGATCGAACCGACTGACACGATAGAGATGAATCCGGCCAATCCCGTTTCGGTAAATCCGCTGGAGCCAGTGCACCGCGTGTACAACCCGGCTGAACTGAAGCAGCGGGCAGTGAGTCTGCACGTCTATTCGCGACCATTCGATACTTGCGTAGTCTATTCCGATCAGCAGGGCACCTGTGGCACTATCCAGCTACACTACACCACACAATACGGACGGCGCTGATCGATTAGCTGGCACGCGACGCGCGACGCGGTCCAAGAACTTCTGCAATTTTGTCGAGCAATGCGTCGGGATCGTCGGAAGTTGAAACAAAGCCATCGACGAGAGCGATCACCATTTCCGAAAGCGTGAAGACTCCAGAAAAAATAATAACCGGCACTTCCCGTCTCTTATTCTTCATCTCGATCGCCACCAGATCGCCATTCATTCCTGGCATGTAGTAATCCACAATAGCCAAATCGATCTGATGAGCTGCGAATGCCTCTAGCGCCTGCGTCCCGGTGCTTGCGTTTAGCACTTGATAACCCAGAAGACGCAGGCGCGCAGTCATTACCTCCGTCCGCAGGGCATCGTCATCGACATAGAGCAGCGTTTCCGCCATGCAGAGAGAGATGCTGGCGCGACGCCAACCAGGCAGGTTACCGAGATGCGTGACCTTTGGTGTAGGAGTTTGGAGGCAACCCTTTTATCGTTCGAGTGGTTTTGATGTGGTGTAGTAGCTCTCACCGGCGCAGCCGCGACAAAGTATCCTGCCCTCGCGAACAACCTCGCGATGAAAGTTGATGCCTTCACCGCATTCAGCGCACACAATGCGCTCTCCCTTGTATCCAGGGAGATCCTCGGCGGGCACGTGCACGCGAACATCGGCAAAGTCGAATAGAGCGTCTTCTGGCATTTCCCTATAAGCCAGCATCTGCTGCTGGTTTTTGCTTTCCAATTCGGGATGAAGCAGGCGAGCAGCATCCTTGGAAGACTCTTTCGCTGCGACTCGGATTGCGCGTCCGGACGCAAGATCGACGAAGGTAGCGGCCATCTTGCCCCAGTCGCGAAACTTCAGAGCGCGCTTTCCCAGGCGGCACCCAGTCACGACCATCACCGCGTCCGTCGCACAGCGATCGATTTCCACGTACGTAACCAGACGCTTGCGATCGGCTCCCCGAGGATCCTGGATTCCCAGTCTGGACAATCCCGCCATCGCCAGGCGCACGCCGAGAACTTGCCCGGCGCAGAGATGTCCATGAGCAATTTCAGCTTCGCGGAGATATTCGTCGAGCGTGTTCATATGAAGTAGAGACGCAGCATTGCTGCGTCTCTAGAGCTATAGCAGCGAACATACACTAAATCGGGGGCCCCGGAGGCGCTCCAGAGGGCTTCAACTTGGGCACGTTCTGCCTAGGATCTCGCATGAAAGCCTCAATCCTGCGCGCCATGTTGCCCGATACGCCGCTGCGATTCGCCTTTGCCGCTGCATAGACATTGCTCACCCCAGACCAGGCTTCCGACCGAACCTCCGGCGTGGCATTCTCATCCGCAGCCAGAATCATAAGTTGGTCGGCCAACTGATCCTGCACCACATCGGTGAGATCGTTGGGCTTTCCCGCTGGTGCTCCTGCTGCCGGAAATGTGCTCTTTACCAAAGCAGAGATCACCTCTTCAGCCGAAGGGGATGCGCTATCGAAGTGATGAATCGAATCCGCTCGCGCCAGGCGCTCTGGATCCAGCAGCCCACCGAAGACAATTTCCGCGATGGAACGCGCTCCGTCATATGGACTGAAGAGATATCCCGCGCTTGATTTGTAAGCTTCAGGATCGAGATCGCGGTTCTCATGCTGGACCAGGCTATTCCAGATTCGGGAAGGAACTTCCATCTGGTCCGGACGAAGCGCCTGCAGGCAAAGGCGAATGGCTTCGCGCTGACTCTGCGGATCCCAGACTTCCATCGGTTTCTGTCCGTCTCCGGCGAGCGACGGTGGAATCTTTGCGCTGCCAACGGTGCTGATGGCCGACGCCAACGCGTACCGATGAAACAAATAGACCAGAGCGAAGCGCGCTGTCAGCTTCGAGACTGGCTCACCTTTGGGCAGCATCGCTGGCCCGTACGCCGCCACTAAGGCATTTCTAACCGCCAAGACCTGCCGCAGCCAAGTCACGGGATCGGGTCCATCGTCGTAAGCGTTCCAGCGCGGATCGTCGTAGTTGCTCCAGAAGATCCCCTGCTTGAGCGCCTTCTGCACCACCTCTTCGAGCCGAGCGCGTTCCTGCTGATCGTCCGGATCGGGAGCCTGCGCCTGACCGCCCGTGCTGTAGCCCCACTCGATAGCGAACTTGTCGTAGCTGCCGACACCTTGCATGTAGGCGTCGCTAAGGTCGGCGGTGCCGTCTTTGCGTATGGCGATGCGCGGGGCGAAGTAGTCCATCACCGAGCCGCGATTAAACGTGCTGGCAGCGAAGTTGTGCTCCAGGCCGAGCACATGTCCCATTTCGTGACAAGTGAGCAGTGCGATGCGCCGCACCATCGCTTCATCTTCTGACAGCTGCGGATCGGCTGCATCCAGTTCGGCGAAAAGATCCATGGCGGAATCGTCGCGCGAGTCTGCCCCGCGCGGAACCGCGTTCCAATAGTTGTTCACCGTGCGCATGCGATGCGAGTCGAGCTGCACCACGGCGTGCAAGATCTCTCCAGTGCGCGGATCGGTTTGCACCATGCCCACCGACCAACCGCGTCCATCGCGGTTTGTCCACTGGATGGTGGGGTAGCGCAGGTCAAGGGGATCGGCGCCTTCGGGAAGGTCCTCGACAACCAGCGCATTCCGGAATCCCGCCTGTTCGAAAGCCTGGTTCCACCACAAGGCTCCGCGACGCGCGGCCGAGCGCATCGGCTCCGGGATCGCGCGATCAAGATAGAAGGTGATCGGTTTGACCGGCTCGCTCATCGCAGCGGCGGGATCTTTTTTCTCCAGCCTCCAACGGTCGATGTAAGTCTGACTCAGCGATTGCTTATAAGTGCGCGAGAAATCATCGAAAGGCTGGCCGAAGAAGCCCACGCGCGGATCGGCGAGGCGGGGTTGATATCCGGTCGCCGGCAATGCCAGCAACGAAATATGTTCGTGCACCGTAAGCACGCCCGCTTCCGGATTATTTATGCCACGAGCAGCATCGCTCACGAAGGTGAGGATGTTCTCGATTTCGGTGTTCTGCGGAAAAGCGCGGGTATGGTCCATATCCACTGAGCTGCGCTGTTCGTCCAGACGCCAATTGCCTGCGTTCTCGGTGGCCACTGGACGCACCATGCCGTTCACCGCCCGTGATGGCCGCCGCAGTTGTCCCAGCAGTCCTGTAGCGTCACGCACGACCAGCGGATTGCCATTTACAACGACTGTGTCTCCCTGTTCTGACTCGATGGGAAGTGTGGCAATTACCGAAATGGGAAAGCTTCGTTCGACAGAATGCTTTAGTTCCGGACTTCCGCGCTCAGCGCGAAAGCGCATGTTTTCTGCAATGACCAGGACCTTCGGACCGGAGCGGACGAAGCGGCAGAGTTGCGATCCGCCCACTGTGCTGCGGTCGGCAAACATCGCAATGGAGCCGACTCCACTGCTCAGACCGGTAAAGTAGATAAACTCCTCGCTAAGCCGCTGCGGCGTGAGCTCCAAGAGCAGCTCGCCTTTCTTTGCGTCCCAGTAATAGGGAATAAATCCATCTGCGCGCTTGAGACCGGCCATTCGATTGGTTTCGTTATGGGAAGCGGCCTCCGTTTCGGACTGTCCACCGTGACGTGGACTCTCGGTTTGGGCGTAGGCGATCGTCGAGAGGAGCAGTGCAATCAGGAACCGGTTCATCGTTGCAGAACACCAAGCTTTAGGATTTGCGACCTGCCATGCTACCAGCAAGCATCCGTGCTGACGAAACCTTGATGCTGCACTAAACTGTCGCATGCTTCCAGGGCTCGCACGCAGACACTACGTCGCTTATGGCTTGATCTGCCTGATTTGGGGCAGCACCTGGGGAGCAATCCGCTTGCTGGTGCGCGATGTTCCACCTCTGCGTGCCGCGGCCCTGCGATGTTTTCTAGCGGCCCTGCTTCTCATCGCAGGCGCGCTTACAAGCGGAAAAAGATCGGCGCTCAGTTCTAGACAATGGCGAGCCCTCATCATTCTGGGCATCACGATGATGGCCTTGCAATATGGACTTCTCTTCTGGGCGGAGTACCGCATTAGCTCATCGATGACGGCGGTCTTGTTCTCTTCGTACCCGCTGTTCGTCGCCCTGTTCACGCCGCTTTTAACCCGCACACGCGTACCCCGTCGTGCGGTGTTCGCCATGCTTATTGGGCTCGGAGGTATCTCCGCGCTGCTTTACACCGGCCTGTCTGCCTCTGCGGATTTCCTTCTTGGAGGCGGAGCCGTGATGCTGGCGGTTGTGGTCAGCGCATGGTCGGCGGTCTTCGCCAAGCGAGAGCTGAGCGGAGTAAATCCGCTGTGGGGGACCGCAGTACAGTTCTGTGTAAGCGCTGCTGCTCTCTTCGCGGCGAGCTTGATCTTCGAACGAGGCCGCTCTTCAGACTGGAATCAGAGCAGCATTCTCGCGCTCGGTTTCCTGACAATCTTCGGATCGGTCGTGGCTTTCTCGCTGTACTACTGGCTCCTCGGCACGATGCAGGCCTATCAGCTCTCGACGACGAATCTGGTTGTTCCGGTAATCGCGATGGCGGAAGGCGCTCTGCTATTGCGGGAACG
>Ga0307479_10001730_pt1 | contig 19908 bp, 18 predicted proteins | sample atmos_gasesECM4C_FD_203743 | JGI IMG/M metagenome (GOLD analysis project Ga0307479, IMG submission 203743) | Hardwood forest soil microbial communities from Morgan-Monroe State Forest, Indiana, United States - atmos_gasesECM4C_515 | ecosystem: Environmental > Terrestrial > Soil > Temperate...
TAGGCTCGCATCCAAGGCGCGATTTTTTCCTCTCGAAAGCGTGGTTTTCCAGCGCCTGGCGCTCGAAAGCTTGCATGAAGCAGTACATCTCTATCAGGAGGCCAGGAAGAGGCGCAGCAGCATCGCCTGGCACCATCTGCGAATCGAAATCAAGAATTTCCGTTATATTGTCGAGAACTTTCTGCCGCATCGCTACGAGGTTTGGGCCGACGACCTGAAGCGCATGCAGGACCGCCTCGGGGACGTCCACGACCTGGACGTGCTGAGGAACAAAATCCGCCGCCGCTCTTCCGGGCTCAATCCGGTTATGGTGGCGCAGTGGCTCGATAAAATCAGCGTGCAGCGCAAGGCTCGCCTGGATGAATTTCTTTCCAAGGCCTCGAGTGAGGAATCTCCCTGGGTCGTATGGCGGGCCGGATTTCAATGGGGGCACGAACTCAAGGCTGCTTCCTACCCGGAGCGGCGCACCGCTTGAAAAGCAGCACATGCATTTTTGCCAGTGCGGGTTGCGCCGCGCGCAGAGACACTTCTTTTTCATCCCAGGGGGAGCGGGATGAATGTCCTGATTGGCGCCGCCCTATTTCGGAGTTTCCTGGTTTGTTGTCTAGGCAGCAAGCCACTGTCATAATGAGAATGTGCGCCCAGCGCCGAAGGCCTTTTCAATCATGGTGCTCCCCCTGTGTTTGAGCCTGCTCTTTTGCGCCCAACGCGCGCGAGCACAATCCAACGCGCCCGGTGAGTCCGATGACGAGCCCGAAGCGAACCCTGGCCGGCCAACCGTCTCTACCCCAGCTACGCTCACTCCGGTGGGCTACCTGCAATTCGAGACGGGCGTGCTCGGCGCAGCCAACTCGCCCGAGTTCTCCTCGCAGGTAGGCTTGGGTGAGGTCATAAAACTTTCGGTCGCGCCGCGTCTCGAACTATTGGCCGCCGCCGAACCCATCGCCCACTCCACTTCAAACGGGATGAGCTCGAATAGCGTGGGGGACGTATTCTTCGGCGCGCAGACAGCCTTCTACCGTGGCGAAGGCGCCACGCCCACGGTCGCCGTAAGCTACTTTCATCGCACCTATAACGGCGACGCTCCAGACCTCGATGTAGGCAGCCCGGTCAACTCCGGATTGCTGCTCGCGAGCGCGGACGTTAAGGGTTTCCATTACGACGCGAACGCCATATTCAACGAACTTTCCGAGGGGCCCGCTCGCAGAGCGCAGTTTGGCCAATCGCTCTCCGTTTCCCATCCGATTGCCGGCGAGTTTTCTCTTTCAGGTGAAATCTGGCACTTCACTCAGCCTTTCCTTCGGGGCAACGCGGTGGGCAATCTCTGGGCCGTGGCCTATGCGGCGAAGAAGACGCTCGTACTCGACGCGGCTTTCGACCACGGACTGACCAGCACATCTACTCACTGGGAAGCAATTGTGGGTTTCACGTACCTGCTTCCCCATCGCCTTTGGAGCAAGTGACTCAGGTGTGGATCGAAATCAAGCGTTAGTCGCCAAGTTTGCGGAGCATCCTGGGCGTAAGAATCCAACGTAATTCCCAGCGGCCATGCGCTGTGGCATGTTCGAAGCAGGCGACGCCCGCCTTCTTAAGCTCCGTAAACGCCCCGCGCGCGCCCGCTAGATGCGCGATCAATAGATCGAGATGAGGCGCGTGGCCGAAGCACATCACCTCCTTGGCTTTCGCTCGCGCGATTTCCTTCAGGACTTCGGCGGGGTTGGCGCCGGGTTTCAGAGTGTCGCTCACGCGGATTTTTTCCTGTGGAAATCCGAGCGCTTCAGCGAATATTTCTGCTGTTTGCGCCGCCCGAATGTATGGGCTGTTAATCACAGCATCGGGCTTCACGTCCAGCGCGCGCAGGCCAAGTGCAGCCGACCGTGTCTTTTGCACTCCCGCAGCCGTAAGCGGCCTCTCGGCTTCGGGCGGGGATTTGGGGTCATTGCGATCCACGGCAATGCCGTGGCGGACGATGTAAAGGATCATGCTCAGGCCACCTTATCCTTTCGCTGGGAACGGCGGAACTCGGCCCGGAGATGGAATTCGCGCGAAAACAAATCCGACTTGCGTTCGAGGCCCGCGATGTCAAGTCGCGTGCCGTCGGCCGCGCGGATCAGGAATATGGCCCGGTGGCCGGCGATTTGCAAATCCACACCCGCCACGCGCTGCTGATGCTCGGACTCGAGTTTTTCGGCGATGCGGAGCAGGGAACTGAGCACACGAACCTGCCGCCGCTGTTCGCCATCCAGCGCGGCATAGGACGCGTGCTCGACCTGCGGCTCGGACTTGCAATTATGATAGCGCACCAAGGCCGCCACCATATTGCGCCGCCAGCCCCGCAAGCCGGGAATTTCTCCGTTGCGCACCAGGTATTCGCCATGGCGGTGATGCGACTTGCGATGGACGAAGCAGCCCACATCGTGCAGGAGCGCGCCGATTTCGAGCACCACCCGCATATCCTGCGACATTTCATGCAGGGGACGAAGCTGATCAAAGAGCGAAAGGGCCAGCCGTGCCACCTGCTCGGCATGGTGCGCGTCATAGTCCAAGCGGCGCGCAAACCACCGGGCGCCCGCTAGTAATTCCGCAGCGCGGCCTCTTTCTTCTTCGGAGGCGGCCCCGCCGGAATATTGCTCCCCGACAAGGTCTAGGAGGATGCCCTCGCGCACGCCTACTCCGGGGACCAACATGGAGCGTAGGCCCAGCCATTTTGCCAGCGTAGTGATGATAATTGCCGCGATGCCCATCACCTCGGCGCGATCCCTTCTCACGCGAAACACTCGCATACGTCCGGCTACATCCAGGCGCAGCAGCCGCCAGGTTTGATCCCGCAATAGCCGCACATTGATTGCTGGAGTCCTGCCCATGAGCGGACCCGGCGCAAGACGTACCAAGGCCTCCGCATTCCCGCCGCACGCGACAGCGATGGAGCGCGAAAGCGAGGGCGGCGATGGCATCGAACTCTTCAGCAAAGATAGGACATGGTGGCGGAGCCGCCGGGTGGTGTCTTCGGCGATAGCGCCGCCAATGCCATACGTCTCCATCAGGCGGATGGTGCCGAGAGGCAGAGCGATGCGGTGTTCGAGAATGCCGCGCTGGAAGAAATTCAATTCCAGGCTTCCGCCGCCCAGATCGAAAATCAGGCGCGGCTGAATCTTGTCGCGGAGGGCCCAATGGACAGCCGAGCAGACCAGCCGCGCTTCTTCCTCGCTGCTGATGACCTCTAGCTCGATGCCCGTCTTCCGCCGAATGCGCTCCATCAGGCGGCGGTGATTGCGTGCCTCGCGGGCGGCGGAGGTGGCCACGGCGCGGCAGGCCGAGACTTGGTAGCGATCCATTTGGTCGCGGAAATGGCGGAAGGCGCGGGCGGCGCGGGATATGGTGTCGTCGTCGAGGAGGTGGTGCGTAAACGCGTTGTGGCCCAGGCGCACGGCAGCGCGCTCATTATCGAGAATTTGGAGGTGATGGGGAGAGGTAGCCCGCGCGATCACCAGGCGAATGGCGTTCGACCCTGCGTCTATGGCTGCCAGTTGTACCGGTGCGGCCACTCTTCAGCGCCAGAGATGCGACAACGCATGCGATGGAGCGTAGTGCGTGCCGCGGATGCCCAGATGCGACGCGATGCGTTTGCGCAACAGCCGGTTAACTACGGATACGCTCTCTTCGCCGTCCAATTCGATGAAGCTATGGCGTTTCGAAAGATACTCGAACTCGCGTTTGATCATGGATTGATAACGAATAAACGACTGAAACAGATCGTTCGAAAGCGACATATCGCGGCCTGATTCCCAATAGCTGATGGTCTGAGCCTTCTTGAACTCGCGGTCAAACGCCACTTCCGGCCGCACGTTCAGCCAAAAAGTCAGGTCGGGCCGCAGCGCGAATTCATAAATGCCGTGAAGATAATCGCGGCCGATACCGCGGACAGCAGCGCGCGCGATCAGCGTGAAGATATAGCGGTCGGCGAGAACAATCAACCCCGAACGCAGCGCGGGAAGGATGCGGCGCTCAAGCTGGTCGAAGAAATCCGTGCTGTACATCAGAGCAAGCGTGAGCCGCGTCACGGCATTTTCAGCCAGTAAGCTGTCAATGTCCTCGCCCACCAGGAACGAACGGCGCAATCCCATTGTCTGCACGGCAAAACCCTGGGATTCGAGCCATTCGGTGAGAAGCGAGATTTGAGTAGAACGGCCGGAGCCGTCCGTGCCCTCGACGACGATGAGGCTGCCGCTAAGTTCCTCGAGATTGACCCCCGGGAGGGGCATGCCATAGAAGCGCGAGGGCATCTCCTCGCGGCCGTTCTTGCCGTTTTTCGCGCCTTTTGACGGGCGGCCGTTCCCGGAGGCGGCATTTTTGGCGGAGCGTCTCATCGTTTTTTCTTGGGCGCGAACTGCGCCAGATCAATGCGGTCGCCGAGCAGTTGGCGCATCTGCTTCTGGAGCTTATTGACGCGCATGGTGCCGTCCATGAGCACGAAATGATCCGTCTCGGTCATCTGGTCGTAATTCGTCAGGATGCGCTCCTGAAATATGCGGAAGCTTTCGGCGCGGTCGAGGGAAATTCCCAGGTCCATGCCCGCTTCGTAGTACTTGAGTTTGGGGCGCCCGGCGGTGATGCGGCTGACGGCCACGTCAAGCGGCGCGCGGAAATAGAAGGTGATGTCGGGAACCGGGGCGAAGCTATAGAGATTGCGTAGCCAGTGGGGAGGCAAGCCGCGGGCGGCATCGCGCGCGAAGGCGGTGTAAACGTAACGATCCGCAAGAACCAGATAGCCGCCGTGCAGCAGCGGAAGGATCTGCCTTTCGCAGCGGTCCGCAAAATCGGCCGCATGCAGCAGCGAGAAGGTTGTGGGCGTCAGCAAGCGGCGCTGCTTCCCGCGACGCGTGGCGGATCTCACGAGAGGCGAGGAGTTCCATTCTGTAAAATGGATGCGATAGCCGCCGATTTCGAGCCATCGCTTCAGCAGGTAGAGTTGGGTGCTTTTTCCCGAGCCGTCTATCCCTTCGACCACCACTAGGGCGCCGGCATATTCGCGCTTGGGCGCGAGCGCTTTTGCGGGCTCGGGCTGCACAGGGGCGGCGATGTCGGGAGTGACTGTAGCCATGGAGACACACACGTCGAAAGAGGAATGATACTTCGGAACCGTGACCGTGACATGAAAAAATTGTTACACGCGCAATACTCTAGAGAGGCGGCTTGCGCACTTGCGGGCTACTGTCCAGCAGCTTCCGCCGTATTTTCCACCGGGAGTGCTGCCGCAGGACGCTTGGCGCGTGTCGTGGTGGTCAGCAAAACGCTGACCAGAACGAGGAGAGCTCCCAGAATCGTTCGTGGTCCAAGCGCCTCGCCACCCAGGAAATATCCGAGTAGAACGGCGACAACCGGATTCACGTACGAGTAGGTGCCGACTTTTTTCGGAGATTCACGGTGAATCAGCCACACGTAGGCGGTGAACGCGATGATCGAGCCGGGGACAACCAGATAGAGCAGCGCGAGCCATGCCTCGCGCGAGACGGTCCAGGGATGAAAATTGCGAAATTCACCCAGCGCGGAGGAGATGATGAGCAGAAAAACTCCCCCTGCGAGCATCTGCGCCGCAGAGCTCATGACCTTGGAGGGAGGCAACGGCAGCTTGCGTGCAACGGCCGACGATACCGACCAGCTCAGTGATGCAATTAGTAGGGCCACGGCACCCAGGGTGTCTATCGGCGGTCCGCCGAGGCTCGACGAGCGGCTCACCAACACGGCGACGCCACTGCTACCGATCAAGAACGCGAGGACCAGGCGGATGGTGAGCCTCTGCGTGCGCAGGAAAATGATTTCCGACAGAGCCATAAAGACCGCGTTCATAGCCACAATGACCGCGGCAAGCCCCGAGGGCACACGCTGCTCAGCCCAGAACAAGAGTCCATAATCGAGGACGAAGATCAGGACCGCGAGCCAAGATGCCGACGCCCATTGGCGCAGGCTCGGCGAGCGTTCACCCCGCGCGATTGTCCAGGCATAAAGCAACACTCCAGCAGCGAGGAAACGCATCGCGGCGAGGAGAAAGGGAGGAACTTCGCGGACGCCGATGCGAATGGCCAGGAATGTGGAACCCCAAACGAAATAGATAATCCCAAAAGCCAGCAGGGTCTTCCACGTCGTGCGATGCGTTTGGGATTCCATTCCCGGCACCTTTGCAATTGCTCTTGAGTGACGATGCGCGGATAAATCGTACACCTCTATCCTGGAAGAAGGCCAAAAACGTCCGCCGAAGACGGTGGGGGGGCGAGGGTCGCCCCCCAAAAACAATTGCACAGAATTTGTGGGACGCCACACTACAATATGGCGGTGAAGCGCGGGATGGGGAAGAGAGAAATGACCGAACGGCGGCCGCCACATTGAAAGAGATCTCCGCGCTTCGACGCTGGTTCGTGGCGCTCGGGCTTTGCGCGGCCGGGGTGGCATTATGCGTCGCATACGTAGATCGTCCGGTTGCGGACTTGGTGTATGAGCATTTGAGCCGCAAACACGCGTACCGCGTGCTAACGCGGCTGCCGGACCCGCTGGAATGGGTGGTGATGTTGGCGGTTGTATTTCTTCTGGTGGCAGGATGCCGGGCCATTGCCGGACGGCGGCTGGGTTCGTGGATGGAAACGCCGCTGCTGGCCTCATGGGCCTTGGTATGGGCTTCGACGGCAACGACGGCGCTGAAATACGCCTTCGGACGCAGCTGGCCCGCAGCGTACGTGTATCTCCACGTCTACGGATTTCACCCCTTTCAAGGACAGGCGGGGGGCAACGATTCTTTTCCGTCGGGAATAACCGCGGGAGCCGCTAGCATACTGGTGACGCTCTGGATTTTGGTGCCGCGGCTGCGCGTGGTTTGGGCGCTGGGGCTCGTGATTGTGGCCGTTGGGCTGGTGGCAACCAATAGCCATTTCGTGAGCGACGTGTTGGGCGGAGGATTTCTGGGCGTGACCACGGGCCGGATGAGCGTGGCCCTCTGGCGCCGCGACGCATAGGGAAGATAACCTGTCGGCAGGGTCTTGGTCTTCGCGTCCGAAGTAAGAAACGATAAGGAAGGCAGGCATGGCGACAAATTTTTCGAAAGAGCTGATGGCGACGCCGGGCAAGAAGGTGAAACTCGCGAAATGGGACCCCGAGGAGACGCTTGGTTGGGAGAAGGGCCACAAGTCGAAGGCCAGTCTCGAAAAGGCGACCGGGCGGCTGGATAAGTTGCAATATCTGCTCTACGCAGAGCACAAGCACGCGCTGTTGGTGGTGCTGCAGGGAATGGATGCGGCGGGAAAGGACGGGACCATCCGGCACGTGATGGCCGGCGTGAACCCGCAGGGCTGCCGCGTGACGTCGTTCAAGAAACCGTCTACGGAAGAGGCCGCTCACGACTTTCTGTGGCGCATACACGCAGCTATCCCGGCGCGCGGCGACATCGGGATTTTCAACCGGTCGCACTACGAGGACGTACTCGTGGTGCGCGTGCACAATTTAGTCCCAAAAGAGGTGTGGTCACGGCGGTACGAACAAGTCAACGAGTTCGAGAAAACGCTACATGAAGACGGCGTAAAAATCCTGAAATTCTTTCTGCACATCGGCAAGGACGAGCAAAAGAGGCGCTTCGAGCAGCGCATTGACGATCCCGACAGGCGCTGGAAGATTTCCGAGGACGATTTCTCCGAGAGGAAATACTGGGACGAATACGTCGAGGCCTACGAGGACGCGCTCAGCAAGTGCGGCACACCCGAGGCGCCGTGGTTCATCATTCCCGCGAACAAGAAATGGTTCCGCAACTTGGCCGTCTCCCACATCATCGCCGAAACGCTCGAAGGCATGAAAATGAAATTCCCGCCGCCCACCGTGGACGTGAAAGAATTGAAGTGGAAGTGAAGGATTTGGTTCGCGCGCGAAGATGTGCGGGAATATGTATGTCCTAGCGCGAGTTTAGCGCGAGAGCTTGTCCTCGATCATGCTGCTGAATAGCCGCACGATTACGCACTGGGTGAATTCAAATTCGGGCACATCGAGCCTTCGAGCCTGATTCGCGCATTCCGCTTTGAACTCGCCCATGATCTTCTCGATTTGCTCACGGATCGCACTGGCATGTGGTTTCATTGGTTGGGGGATCCGTACGCCCCTTTCCAGCTGTGGGCGGCCTTGGCGAACAATTCGCGGCGGATCTGTGCGCGCTTCATTCTGGCAGTGGATGAATCACACCGAGTTCGATCAACTCTTGCTCGTTCAAACCGTAGCTCTGGCCGATCCGCACGATCGTGGAGCGAATGTTGTAGAAAGGATCGGTGAGCGCGTACCTCTCCACGAGACGTATTTTCTTCCACATCTCCGCGGGGATTACGCGTTCGCACATCGAGCCCGATCTCCTTGATTGAGGCGGCCCGCTCGGCGCACCATTAATTGTATTGTATGCATACGATACGCACAATAAATGCGAAACCGACTCTTGTCAACGCAAACCTCCACAGGCACCATGTGAGCCGTGAAAAACAAAAGCGAACGCGAGTTGAATGTCCCTCTCAGCTTCCGTGTCCCACTGCGCGAGTTGCACGAAATCGAAGAGGCGGTGGGGAAAGAAGCTCGCAGGCATCGCACGGATCTTATCCAGATCATCTGGACTTGGGCGTGGGGCGAATACAAGAAGGCCGGTTCGTTGCAAGCGCTTCTGGCGGGCACGCGCACGCGAAGATATTCGCGGCGGGTCTCCGAAGAGCTTCAGGACCAGCTTTACACGGCGCTTGAAACCGTTATCGAGCGCGCGCCGAGCACGGTGATCGAAGAGATCGCTCGAACGCTCACGCTGCGTGCGGGGAAGTACGGGACAGAGAAATAGAGTTTGAACGCGCGGTTCTCAATTTTCCGAAAACACTTCGCGTTGCTCCTGCCGACAACAACTTAACGAAGTGGCTGGAAACCGGTCACGCCCTCCTGCCACAACATGAAGCTCATGTCGTCGGCGAGTTCCTCTTCGACCTGCGTTTTGGTGGAACCCATGCCGTGTCCGGCTGCATATTCCACGCGCAGAAGAATGGGCTTGCCGCTGGCCGTGGCGGCTTCGAGCCGCGCTGCCATCTTGCCAGGCTCCCAGGAAGCAACCCGCGGGTCGTTGAATCCAGTAGTCAACATTACGGCGGGATAGTGGACGCCGTTGTGGACGTGGACATAGGCGTCCATGGCGTAAAGGTCCTCGAATCCCGATTGCGTATTGACGCTGCCGAATTCGGGGATGTTCGGCGGGCCGTTGGGAGAGAATTCGGCGCGCAATGCATTGGAGACGCCCACGCGCGAAATGGCTGCGGTGAACAAGTCCGGGCGCTCGGTGATGGCGCGGCCGATGGTGATGCCCCCGGCGCTGGTTCCCGATCCGCCCAATTTCTCCGATGAAGCATATTTTTGGGCGATCAAATATTCGGCGCAAGCGATGAAGTCGCGCCAGGTGTTGGGCTTGGTGAGCTTCATGCCCCATTTGTGCCAGTCCTCGCCGTTTTCACCACCACCGCGAGGATGCGCCACCGCATAAACTCCGCCCTTCTCGAGCCAGGCCAACAGCATGGGATTAAACGAAGGGTCGAGCGAGATGCCGTATGCGCCGTACCCTGTGATCCACGCCGGATTCGAGCCATCCATTTTCAGGCCGCGCTTGTAAACGATCGAGAGTGGTACGAGCACGCCATCCCAGCCCTTTACCTGCACTTCTTCGGAGGTTATGTCGGTGGGATTGTCATTGGGTCCGAGAGGCTGGAGCCTGGTATCGGTAATCTGGCCGGTTCCAGGATCATAGGAGTAGATTCGCGGGGCGCGCGCCCAGGAGGTCATGTCCAGGAGCGCACCCGGCAGCCGCTGGTCCGCGGCGGCGATGCCCATGGTGCCCTGGAATGGCAAGGGAATATCCGTGATCTTTCCATCCGAGTAGGAGAGTTGCTTGAGCTCGCCCACCAATCCATCCGTCTCTTGGATATAAAGAGCGTCCTGGGCCGCGGCAATATTCTTGACGACGGCTTCGCTTTCGGGCACGACCACCTGCGCGTGTTCGACATCCGGATGGGAAAGGTCGGTGCGGATGACTTTGAACTTCGGGGCATCGTGATGAGTGATGAGATACAGATTGTTGCCAAGGACGTCGAAGCCCGTGACATCGTCGGGAACGTCGCAGATTTTTTGCCAGCGAGTGTCGGGCTTGCCGAGTGAGTCGAGCGGCGCGTCATATATGGTGAGCTCATTTAGAACGCCATGAGCCAGCAATCCCAGGGCATACGAAGAACCAGGGACCGTGGAGATGAAAGGATCGTCAATGGCAGCAACCGGGACGAGAGCCGATACGCCAATGCCGAAGACTGGCGTATCGCCATCGGTGTTTCTTCCGACTACGTGAAGGTAATCAATGCTTTTCTCCTCCTCTTCCGTTGCGGGCTGGCCGGGACCGAGCTTCTGCATGCGGTTATAGAAGAAGGAATGATTGTCGGGGCGCCAATTGACGGCACCGAAGCGCGCGCGGTCAATGGTTTCAGGGAATTCCTCACCCGTATCCACGTTCAGGATGTGTATGATGGCGTTCTCCGAGCCGCCCGGCGAAACTCCCACGGCTGCCAGCTTGCCGTCCCAAGAGGCCGCGTAATAGCTGATGGAATTGTGCGAGCCTTGGGGCGCGGGATATTTCGCCGGGTCGAGGATCAGTTTTTCCTGCCCGTCGAGTCCCTGGCGTATGTAAAGCTTGGCAACATTCTCAGTCGACGCGCGCTTCTGATAAAAATAGCGTCCGCCGGGAATCAGGCGCACATCGAAGACCTTCTCCGGCGTGGATTCGTCCAGCTCCTTGATACGAGCCAGCAGGGCATCGCGTCCCGGAATTTTAGCGAGCGCGGCCCGCGTGTAGGCGTTCTGGCCCTTGAACCAAGCAGCGACTTTTGGATCCTTCAAATCCTCCATGTAGCGGTAGGGATCCACCACTTTGTTCCCGAAATAATCGTCCGTGACCGGACGAATTGGTGCGACGGGCGGCGCGGCGGGCGCAACTGAAACGGTGAAGGATTTAGCAGACGGAGGATTGCCCTCTGGCGTCTGCGAATTTGCAGACGGATACAGAGCGAAGATTAGGACGCAAAAAACGAGGAAAGACTGCGTGGCCAGCCGAGTAAGCTTCGAACGCAACATTTTGCACCTCGCATGATTTATCCCAGGCAGCCGCTTCGGGGCTTCCATCGCATGGGGAATATGGCTTGAGCATTTTATGCGCCTCCCATCCGGGACACAACAATTTGCCACACGGCAAATCTCGCCAAAATGCCTTACTCTTGCAGGGAGGAGCGAACGTGCATGAGCCTGTTTCCCGCATTCTTGAAGCTGGCGGGCCGCCGCTGCCTAGTTATAGGCGCAGGTGCCGTGGGAGAAGAAAAAATCGAAGGCTTGCTCTGCGCTGGGGCGGACGTGGATGTCGTGGCGCCGCGCGCCACTCGCCGCGTGCGGGCTTGGGCACGGGATGGGAAGCTTCGATGGAAGCCCACCAAATTTCGGCCTAGCGACCTTCAAGGAACTTTCCTGGTGGTCGCCGCCACAAATTCGCCCGAGCTGCATGAGAAAATTTACCGCGAAGCCCGTCGGCGGGGAGTGCTCACGAACGCAGTGGACGATCCGCCCAACTGCGATTTTTACTATGGCGCGGTGGTCCGGCGCGGCAATCTACAAATCGCAATCTCCACGGGCGGACACAGCCCGGCGCTCGCGCAGCGGCTGAGGAAGCATCTGGAACGGCAATTTCGCGCCGAGTATGGATTGTGGCTCGAAGAGCTGGGAAAAGAGCGCGAAAAGCTGTTCGCCAAGCCAATGGACCCTGCACGCCGCCGGCGAATGTTGCATCGCCTGGCAAGCCAGCGGTCGTTTGATGAATTTCTGCGACGCCGCAAGCCGAAACGGAAAAAGGTCCAGCCGTAGCCGCGCGGGTAGTACCTTGGCATAGGTAAGACGGATTGATTCAATCCATAACTTGACGAACCATTCAGCACGCGCCGCTGCTAGACTCCTTGCATAATTTAAGCGGCCAGGCGCGGCACCCACCACCCAACCACCCAAGTCGCCTGGCCGCTTTTTTCAGTTAAATCGAACAGTGGCCGAGCCCATGACCTTTCCAGGAATGAATTTCCAGCTATTCGCGGCAGCGAATCAGGCGATAGTGCGACTCCGCTTCAGCTCGAGGAGCTCACGGCCACGCTCGGCCGCTTCGTTCACGAGAAATCCCATCTTGGGGCGCGTCGGCTCGAAGTCAGGTTCCAGGCCCTCGCGCCGCAACTCCTCCGATGTTACCGGCCCAATCGAGCCAACCAGGATGCGCCCGAAGGCGCGGCGCGCGTCTTCTTCCAATTTCATTTCCGCGGCCATTTTGAAAAAATGATCCACCTGCACCGATGTAGTGAACAGCACGACGTCAATCCCGCCGCGGGCAACGGCTTCGATGGCCGCACGCAGGGGGCCAGTATCTTCCGGCAGCGCCCACTGATATACCGGCACGCGCGTGACTTGCGCGCCGCGCGCGGCCAGCCCCTCGAGCAATTCATGGTTCGAGGCGCCATATTCCTGAATGGCAACGCGCCGGCCGGCGAGCGGCAGCGAATCGACCCTTTCATCAAGCGCCCGGAGCAGATCGCGCCAGGTGTTAGGCTCCGGCACAGCGATGGTCACGGGCACGCCAATTTCCTTCAGCGCCGCCACAGGCTTCGGGCCGCGCGCCACCACGGTCACTTGCTTGAGCGCGGCCGCGAATTGCTCCACCGGATACAGCGTGGCGGCGACATGTGCGAGAAAGCGAGTCCCTACCCCGGTGAGAAAAATCACCATATTGAAACCGCCCTCGGCCAGGGTGCGAGCGAAGACCAGCGCCTCGCGATTCGATTCGAGCGGCACCTCCCGCATGGATGGCGCGAGAATGGCCTTTCCGCCGTAATTCGATATCAACTTGGCCATCTCGGCCGAGCGCCTGCTCTCCAGCGAGAGCACACGCAGCCCAGCCAGCCCGCCCGGCTTCGAGGTTTGGCTCACGGGCGCTATCATTGCATTTTTCCCGAATTCCGCGCCATCCCTTCACGCTCGGTGGCCCAAGCGCATGGAACCCAGCCCAATACAGGATATGCAATGCTCGCTGCCGGACTTGAAAGGCGATGGAGCGCGGCAATTTTTTTGTTATGCTGCCCTGCGCAGATGTTGCTCGCACGCCGTCCCGCCGCCAGGCGGGTCATTCATGGCAGGAGCTTATCGGAGTGACCATCGCCGCATATTTTTTTCTCGGCTTTGCCGCCATCCCATTCATTTATTACGTGCTCGCCCTCTATAGCTCCTGGCGGTTTTTTCGCGTGGCGCGCAAGCGCAGCGCACCGCCCCCAGATTTCGCTCCGCCGGTGAGTATCCTCAAGCCCATCCGCGGACTGGATCCCGAAGCCTACGAAAATTTCGCGAGCTTTTGCCGTCAGGACTACCCCGAATACGAAATCGTTTTCTGCGTTGACCCCGGCGATCTGGCTCTCCCCGTGCTCGAAAAACTGACTCGCGACTTTCCCGAACGTCCCATCCGTCTGCTTTTCGGCTCCGGCCGCACGGCGGCCAACGACAAAGTCGCGAAGCTGGCTCGCCTGGTCCGCGAAGCGCAGCACGAAGTCCTGGTCATCACTGATAGCGACGTTCGCGTCGAGCCGGATTATCTGCGTACCCTGGTTGCTCCCCTTGCCGATCCTCGCGTGGGAGCCGTGACCTGTTTTTACGCGGCCACGAACGAGAAGTCCTTTGCCGAACATTTGCAGACCATCGGCATGTTTTCCGATTTCTACGCGGGTATCCTGGTGGCGTGGCAGCTCGATGGAGTGAAATTCGCGCTGGGGCCGTCCATCGCTGCCACGCGAACGCGCCTCGCGGGATTCGGCGGCTACGAAGCCATCGAGAATCGTCCCGCGGACGACCTGCTCGTAGGCCGCCTGATTGCTGGCCAGGGCTACGAAGTCGCGCTACTGCCCTATACCGTGCTCACCGTCGCTGACTTCGAATCCATGCCTGCGCTGATACAAAAGCGCCTGCGATGGATGGTCGTCATGCGGCTCATGCGTCCCTGGGGGCACCTCGGCCTCGTATTCACGCTGGGATTGCCGTGGAGTCTGGCGGCGGTTGCCATTCATCCGTCGGCAGCCGTGGCTTGCGCCTATCTCGGCTTGTACGCGGTGCTTCGAGCCGCGATCACATGGGTGATCGGCATACGAGGACTTAAGCAGCGCGGGCTGTGGCGGAAGTTGGCGCTCGTGCCCGTGTGGGATGCTCTGGCCTTCGGCATCTGGCTGGCCAGTTTTACGCGCAAAAGCATCCGCTGGCGCAACGCCAAATACTATATTAAGGAAGGTCTGCTCGTCCCGGCCGTTTCACCGGCCTCACGCAAATAGTCGGCTTGTGTCCTTAAACTGGAAGATTCGCGGCCTTAGCGCGCTTGCGAAAGAGTCGCGGTCGTGGCCGGCCCGGCCTGCCGCCGTTCGTTCGTGGCGTTGCGCCAGTTCACCTGCGGGAGGAAAAGCGCGGGATCAATGCGGTTGCGGTACTTGATGGCGATATTCACCAGAGAATCCAGCAGCGAGTCGGAAAGAAGGTGAGCCTTGAGGCCCAGATCAGCCAGCTTGGAATGCTTCGCATTGTAATAATGTTCCTCGGCCTCGACGCGCGGGTCCGGCAGATGATTAATTTCCACCCGCAGGTCGAGCTTTTTGCCGGCGGTTTGAACCATCCGCGCCAAGTCGAGCACTGAAAATTGCTCGGTAAACTGGTTGAACACGCGGAACTCCCCCGCTGCGGCGGGATTCTCGCAGGCGATTTCGACGCAGCGCACCGTGTCGCGTATATCCAGGAATCCCCGCGTCTGTCCACCCTTGCCGTAGACGGTCAAAGGATGTCCCACGGCCGCTTCCGCACAGAAGCGGTTAAGCACCGTCCCGAATACCTCGTCGTAATCGAAGCGATTAACGAGCGCCTCGTCGAGCGCGGTTTCGTCCGTAACCGTCCCGTAGACCACGCCCTGGTTCAAATCCGTGGCGCGCAGTTTCCAGATCTTGCAGCAGAATGCGATGTTATGACTGTCGTGCACCTTCGACAGGTGATAGAACGAGCCGGGTTGTTTCGGGAAGGGGAGCGTATCCTTGCGGCCTTTGTGTTCAATCTCGATGTAGCCCTCTTCGATATCAATATTCGGCGTGCCGTATTCCCCCATCGTCCCGAGCTTTACCAGGTGGCAATCGGGACGGAATTCGCGCAGCGCGAAGAGCAGATTAAGCGTCCCCACAACATTGTTCACTTGCGTGAAGACGGCGTGCTTGCGGTCAATCATCGAATAGGGCGCCGAGCGCTGCTCCGCGAAATGGACTACGGCGTCCGGCGCGAATCCTTTGATCACGGAGGAGAGGAATTCGTAATCCATTACATCACCGACGAATGTTTCCATCGTTTTGCCCGTTCGCGCATTCCATGCGGCGAGGCGTTCAGGAAGCGGCTGGATGGGCGTCAGCGTTTGGACGCCCAGCTCGAAGTCCCACTGGCGGCGGACGAAATTATCAATGATGGCAACCGAGTGGCCCTTCTGCGAGAGATAGAGCGCCGTCGCCCAGCCGCAATAGCCGTCTCCGCCCAGCACGGCAATCTTCATGAACCCTCCTCGATGCATAATCTGGCCGCGCCCTCCCTAAGGGCAGCGAAGCCTGCAACCTTCCCTCATTGATTTTGGACAGGCGCTGGGGAAAATCGTCCGGCTAACGGCCGGTGGCATCCGCGATTCGGGGAGGCTCCACGCGGGCCGCGCCTTCCTCCTGGCGGCCACGAAGCTCGCGCACAGTATAAACAGGCTTGTTTTGCGATTCGTAGTAGGTGCGGGCGAGCAACTCACCGATCAGCCCGATGGCGATAAACTGGATGCCCCCCATCACCAGCGCCATGCCCAGAATCATCAGCGGGCCATGATTGGCCAGCAGCCCCTCGTCGAGCAGTGCCTTGCGCGCAAAAACCCACAGGCCGATACCGAAGCCGCCCGTGAGGCACGCAAGCCCGGCGAGGCCGAAAAGTTGCAGCGGCTTAGTCGAATAATCGAGAAGAAACTTCACGCTGACCAGATCCAGCAGGACGCGAATCGTCCGCGAGATGCCGTAATTCGATTTCCCGTTCTTGCGCTTGATATTCGTGATCGGCACTTCGGCCACGGACGCCCCCGCCCAGCTCGCCAGCGCGGGGATGAATCGGTGCAGCTCGCCGTAAAGGTGGATTTCAGACAATATTTCGCGGCGATAGGCCTTGAAGGTGGTGCCGAAGTCGTGCAAATCAACGCGGGAGAGCCTGGCCATAATGCGGTTGGCCACGCGGCTGGGCAATTGGCGCGTCAGCCAGTGATCCGTGCGCTCCACGCGCCAGCCGCTCACGATGTCATAGCCTTCCTTCATCTTCTCGATGAAGAGAGGAATTTCCGCCGGGTCATGCTGCAGATCGCCGTCCATGGAAATGATGATTTCGCCGCGGGAATGGTCGAAGCCCGCCTTGAGCGCCGCCGTCTGCCCAAAATTGCGGCGCAGCCGGACCACCGTCACGCGCTCGTCGTCGTCCGCGATTTGCGAAAGGATGCGGAAGGTGTTGTCGCGGCTGCCGTCATCGACGAATACGATTTCGTACGATTCCCCGATCGCGTCCATCACATCAATAATTTTGACGTAGAGCGGAGTCACACTCTCCTGCTCGTTGTAAAAAGGCACAACGACGGTGTACGCGAGCGGATTTCCCTCAGTTTTCATATGTTCGAAGCCCGAAGTATAGCAACGCCGCAAATACCGGAGCAACTTTTTTTCTCCGGGTTGTTTTGCGGCCTGTCTATCTCCCGGCCGCGGCCTCCAACTGCACCAGGCCGTTGCCCTTTCTGGGCTGCTTTTTCCCCCGTAGTTGGAAAAGCGCGCTGGAGACGCCGTGCTTCATGGCCAGCGAAGTTTCCACGCCGCACGTGCAGCCAGGGCATTCCCGCCGGATCATCGCCGCCGATTGCCGCATGTAGGCATCCGAGGCCAAAATCGTTTCGAGGCTCTCCCGCAGAACGTTGCCAACAGGTTTGAGCGGGTAACATCCCGTCAGCACGTCGCCGTTCGAGAGCACAAACACCTGGGTAAATCCGAGGACGCAAGGTGGCTCCGCCAGCGGTTCGCGATTGTAATACCGGGTGACGTAATCCACCTCATACGCCGGGCGGTTCAACGTGTCGCGCAGGAATTTCGCGATTTTCGCCACATCGTTGCGCTCCGGCCACATCGAGCTGATGTCGCTGCCATCGAAAAAGGGAAGGCTATGGCTCAGAATATTGAACTCCAACGCTGCTCCCAGCCCTTGCGCGACGGCCGCAATTTGGTCCAATTCCTCGGCGGAAATTCGATTCAGGGTAACGGAGATAGCCAGATCTTTATTCCTTAGCAGCTTCATTCCTTCGACGCCCAGGTCGAAATAGCCCTGGATTCCGCGAATCCGGTCGTTCGTCTCCCGCAGGCCGTCAATGGAGACCGCTATCTTGGAAATCGGAGATGAATTGATTGACTTGTGAAGCTTCTTGAGGAGCAGTCCGTTGGTCTGGACGATAATCTGTTTGAAACGTGAAGTGTCCGCCTTCTCCAGAACCTCGAAGATGTCCCTCCGCAGGAAGGGCTCTCCGCCCGTAAGACGCAGCGTCCGGATGCCCGCGGCGTCAATTTCATTCACCAGCTTGACGGCGCGCTCGGTGTCAATCGCGTCCGCCCACCGCGACTTCCAGTAGTCGCAACTGATGCATTTTGCCTGGCAATTTTCAGTCAGCTTGATATGCGCGGAAAGCGGCCGGCTGGCCGACGGCAAGAATCGGGTGGATACCTTGCTGCCCAGCCACACGCGCGATAGATAGGGACCGCGAAACTGCATCGTGATGTCCTCGCGATACGTTCATGGTATCAAGCACGCGCCGACAAACGCAAAGGATTCCCGTCCGCCCATTTCGTCACGCCTGCGAGACGACCGCAAATCCAAAGGCGGCTTGCTCGGTCGGGACCGCGGCTAGTGACCACTGAGCGGTTGATTTGTCAGTAGGATCTTGCCGCCACTTTGGGCGATCTCCACGATGTGTCCCGAGCCGAACAAGCCATCGTAGGAGGGCTCACTTTGTGAAGACGTCAGAAGGTATTGCCGCCCCGGTGACATCCACAGCTCCTTCAGCCGCGCACTATCAATGAACACTTGCGGCGCGCCGGGCGCGGCCGACCCGTAGTCCAAATTCATTCGGCGATCGGTGCCCAGAAGCAGCGAAGTACGATTGGCATAGAAGAAGACGGAGGAGAATGCATAGTAGTGGTCTTCGGAGACCAACCCTCCCGGCGGCGCCTCGACCAATGCTTGCGCTAAAGGACGCGACGATAGATACGGATCGAAGGTAACCATGGCCATGCGCGCAGCGTGGAAAAACAGCGCCATCATTAGCGCCGCGCCCAGGAATGCGCGCTGACCCCGGGGGCGAAAAGTTCCCAGCGCGCCCATGAGAAAGGCAATTCCCGCAAGCGCGAGCGGCCAGCGAAGGTAGGCCATCGAATCCACGGTAAGGTCTTGCATGTGCCCGAGCGAAAGCGAGTACGCCTTCGGATGCTGGCTCAGGGCGCCGGAAATATCTCCGGGTGTCGCAACGCCGTGCACGTGCGCGAGAATTGCGAACGCGGCAATCGCCGCGCAAAGCGAAGTAACGCACAAAACCCACGTTCCCCGGCGCACCCACTTGCCTCCCGCATCCATTGCCGAACCCAGCAGAAGCGCGAAGGCCGGATAGCAGGGCATCGAATAATATTCCTGCGTGGTCGAAAGCGTGAAAAACGCGAGCAGAAACCCCGCCCAGCACAGCGCGAGCAAGCGTGTTTGCCCGGCGCGGTCCACCGGTTTAAACGATAGCTTCGCGACTGCCGGGAAATAGACGCTCCAGGGGAACAACCACACCAGGTGCAGCAACCAGAACCATAGCCGGGGCACGGTATTGTAATCGCGCGGATAGCGCAGGTTCAAAAAGCGAAGAACCTGCTCGTTCATGAAGTAGAACCACAGAAAACCGTGGTATTGCCCGGGGCCTGAATGGAACGTAAAGACGAAATAGGGCGGATTCCGCAGCGTCGCCAGTATGTGCCACGGCGCCGCAATCAACACCACGATGGCGAGCCCAAGGAAGGGGTGAAGCCGCTTCCAGGTTCTCGCGGCAAATAGTTGACGCGTCAAAAGAAGATAAATTACGCCCCCGCCTACCGGGAATACGACGGCCACCAGACTCTTGAGCAGCAGGCCAATTCCCAGGCATGCTGCCAGCATCATCGACCACGCTCGCGGATGCGGTTCCTTCTCGTCGAGCGTTCGCAGAAGCGCCCACATCGCCAGCGCCGTCGTGAACGTCAGCATCACATCCGGAATCAAAATTCGCGTGAATAGAAATAGCCCGATGCACGTGGAAATGCACAGCCCCGCATAGAAGCCCGCTCTTTTTCCGAACGCCCAGACTCCAAACGCCGCGGTGAGCAGCCCGAGGGCGATCGCCGAGAGCGCGATAGGAATTCGCGCGGCCCAATCGTGGACCCCAAAAATCTTGTACGACCCCGCGATCAGCCAATACACCAGAGGCGCTTTCTCAAGGTACGGGATGCCGTCGAGCCGCGCCGTAACCCAATCGCCCGATGTAAGCATGTTGCGCGCGATCTGGGCCTGCACCGCGTCCACGTCGTCCATCAGCGAGGGAGGGGAGATGATACAGCCCAGATATATGATCGCGGCGGCGAGCAGGACAATTAGATAGATGTGAGAACGCTTCCCGCCGGCTTCCAGCTTGCCGTGGGAATGCGTTCCGCCTGAATTTTCCATTTCCTC
>Ga0307479_10001731_pt1 | contig 19896 bp, 15 predicted proteins | sample atmos_gasesECM4C_FD_203743 | JGI IMG/M metagenome (GOLD analysis project Ga0307479, IMG submission 203743) | Hardwood forest soil microbial communities from Morgan-Monroe State Forest, Indiana, United States - atmos_gasesECM4C_515 | ecosystem: Environmental > Terrestrial > Soil > Temperate...
GCGCTGATCGAGATAGGGTTTATCATCTTCCTCTTTTATTCGAACCTCCTGATGGGAGAATTCGAACACTCCGGCGCCGGGCGGACAAGGGGCATTGCCTGGGCAATCGGAGACGTCTTCACTCTTGTCAATTTTGAAATCGCCGCACTCGCCGCGGTCATCGGTTACATCCTTTTCGAATTTCTGCGGAAGAAGTTCTAGCCGGAGTGAGTGCCACAATTGATTATGAAGAAACTTCTACTCCGAAACGCTGTGCTCTTCGTTCTGCGAGCGCAGAACGCGGTCCACGGAGTAGGGGCCGCGCTGGCGGGGTTCGTGGTAGTGGCGGACCTGCATCTCACCCAGCAGTCCGATGGCGAGCAGGTTTAATCCGCCGAGTAGCAAGCCGAGAGCCAGCATCATCAGCGGGCCGTGCGAGGCCATGACCGGCACTTGGCGCAGGAACTTCTCGACCCCCAGCCAGACAACAATGGCGGTGCCGGCGAACATGCTGAACAGGCCGAAGGTTCCGAAAAAATGCAGTGGACGGGAAAGATAGCGCAGCAGAAAACGAATGGTGATGAGATCGAAGAACACTCGAAACGTGCGGGAGAGGCCGTAATGTGAAGCGCCGCGCTCGCGGTTCACGTTGCGGATGGGCACTTCGCAAATCGAAGCGCCGTACCACGACGCCAGTGCCGGAATAAAGCGGTGCAATTCGCCGTAAAGTGGCACCTGCTCTAAGATCTCGCGGCGGTAGGCTTTGAAGGTAGTGCCGAAGTCGTGAATATCGACACCGCTCAGCTTGGCCATCAGCCAGTTCGCAACCCGCGAAGGGAAACGCCGCATCCAGAAGTTGTCGATCCGAACCTTGCGCCAGCCGCTGACAATGTCGTACCCGGCGGCAATTTTCTCCAGAAACAGCGGAATATCGGTGGGATCGTGTTGCAGGTCGCCATCCATGGCGATGATGTACTGGCCTCGGGCATGGTCGAAACCGGCGGCCAGTCCGGCAGTCTGTCCGAAGTTGCGGCGGAGCTTGACCACCGTCACGCGGCTGTCGACGGCCGCAATCTCGCGCAGCATGGGAAACGTGTTGTCATTCGAGCCGTCATCAACCAGCACGATTTCAAACGTCTCGCCAGCGGCTTCCATCACCGCCTTTAGGCGGTCGTAGAGGTCGGTTACGTTCTCCTGCTCATTATGCAGAGGGACGACGATGGAGTACTTGGGCACAGGCCTTTTATTATAGCGTGAACCATAATCCGAGGCATAAGCAAAATCCTCGGTAGGAGTGCGGTTTGTTAACCTAACCAAAACTGCACCTTACTTGACCGCTTCTGGCGCGGGAAGACTTGCCGGGATGTGCCGGGGATGGAAGAAGGCTAGCCCTGCTCTTTGAGTTTCAAGCGAGCTTTGTTCTCCTCCATGAACTTCCTTATGTCTTCAGCCGCGCCCAGCAAGCGGTTCCATTGTTCGTAGTAGAGGGTGACCGGGAAGCGGCCCAATCCGTAGACGCTGACGCCGCCTTTTTCGCCGACCTTGAAGATCAGGTCGCCGCTGCGCTTCTTGGTCTCAACTTCTTTTTCCAACTGGGAGAGACGGGCTTTGAGTTCTTCGTAAGTTGGTTCTGACATTCAGTTCCTCGCTGAAAGAGTTTGAGGGCAGTATACCTAGATCCCAACATAACACTTTGCCCTATATTAACTTGTCCGGCATTGCCCTGGGCGAAGCAACCGTTATAGTCTAGAGAGAATCTAGCCCAATGCAGGAACGTATGCGGTTTATCTCGCGATGGCTGACGTGGCTCTGCCTGTCCCTGATGTTGTGGACGGCGGTGGCGGAGGCGACGCACAACCATTCGAATAAAACCGAATCGGCATCCTGCTCGATCTGTGTGGTGGCGCATAGCGCCACGCCCGCTGCCAGTCGCAATCAGGCCCGGCTGGTTTTTGCGACGATCGGCCCGCTGCAAGAAGAAGAAATTGTCGCGAAGGCCCGGCTCAGCACTTTTGAGCTAAACATCCGCGTTCTTTGTCTTTGGGGAGCGTCTGAAAATCCAATGTCGCTGTGGGATTTGTTGCTCAGGTAGCCTGCTGCTTTCGTCCGATTGATTTGCTTCGCCGACTCTGACCCAGTCGTCGTTCCGGTCGAGATGTGTCTCGATCAAGCCAAGGTCCCGGAGAAATGTGCACTGATGAGTCTGTTCAATCGCGCTCTTGCTATTTTCGTACTCACAAATATTCTTTTTCTTCCTTCTTGGTGTCAGGAGACTCCTCCGCCCTCGAATCCTCAATCTGGTTCGCAATCCGTGGAAACTCCGGCCAAAGATAAGGCTAAAGATGCGTCGAAGCCGCAGTCTGGCGCCCAGACACAGACCGTTCCCGGCAGCAGCAGTGCGCAAGGCAAAGTTGAGGGAACATCGAAAGACCGTCTCTTTTACACGCTGCCCAACTTTCTGACCTTGGAAAATGCCGGCCAAGTACCGCCGCTGACCACGGGGCAGAAATTCAAAGTGGTGGCCCGGGGATCATTCGACTACATTCAAATTCCGTGGTTCGGATTCCTAGCGGGAATCAGCCAGGCGGAAAACAGTGAGCCGGGTTACGGGCAGGGTGCTGCGGGTTATGGAAAGCGTCTTGCGTCAGCCTTCGCTGACGGAACCATTGAGAACTTCATGACGGGCGCGATACTTCCGTCACTTCTGCGTCAGGATCCGCGTTTCTTTCAGTCTGGCGAGGGTGGATTCACCCGCCGGACTGGTTATGCGGTGAGCCGAATTTTTGTCACACGGATCGATTCCGGGCGTCAGCAGTTCAACTACTCTGAGATTCTTGGCAGTGCCTTGTCTGCCACAATTTCCACCTACAGCTATCACCCTCGTGGGTTCATCACCAAGCGTTACGACCCCGCCACCGGCATGGTGACGTATGTCCACAACGGATCCGACCGCACCTTAACGAATACGGCTAGTGTATGGGGATCGCAGGTGGGATACGACACCATAACGCTCGTAGTAAAAGAATTTTGGCCGGACATTCGTCGCAAGTTGTCGCACAAGCATAAGGGCGACGCGGCGCAGGCTGGAAGTACGAATCCCTAGGCTACGCTTGCGGCTTGAAAATAATACCCTGACTTATTCTGCTGTTCATGATCACCCGCAGTGGGTCATCAAAGCGTAAGTGCCGCACGCATCCGTCTTCTTCCACGGAGGGCTGCTGGCTCAGCCACTCCCAATCCACCGAGCCTTCGCCGGCATCGGGATTCACCGTGAAGTAGCCGATCTGAAAAGCGGTGAGGTTCTGAAAAAAATGGCTGCCTTGAGAAGGCATAACGCGAAAATCGCGGAACCCCGCTTCGACGATGACGCGCGCGCCGGAGATTTCGTCCCACTCCACGGGAATGCCCAACCACGGATCGTTCGATCCCCAGCGGCCAACTCCGATCAGGAGATACGGACGGCTATCGGCGTTAAGCACTGCGTTGAATTGCGCCACTGCTCGTGCAACTTCCTGGCTACGGCTCCGCTCGAACCGTTGCGAATCGACGACCACCACGTCGTACAGATTTTCAATGCGCCCATTGCCTAGAACTTTATTGCTCTGACAAAGCAACTGTCCCGGGTCGACGTTATCGAACGATAAGTCCTGGTGATCGCGCGAAAGTGTCAAGGGACGGATCTGCAAGAAGCCGAACTCCGCCGATTCGGCGGATTGACGGGCCAGGCGAACCGCAAACTCTATTTCCACCGGAATTCCCAGAGCATCTTCGCCAGCCTTGACCAGCGTCTCAAGAATCGTTGGCAGGGGAAACAGTCCATGCTTGAGCATGGAAGCGAAGCTCACGATGCGCACTCCGGGCCGGCTCATGCCGTCGTACACCGCCTGATTATCCACGGAGTATGTAGAACCGACGGCGGGCAGTGTGCCGTCAGCCTCAGCCGCGTCGAGGCCGAAGCGCATTTCGTGCAGATGTCCGGGACACCCCTGCGGAATGCCATCTAGTTCGAGCGCCCAGAATTCCGTCTGCGAGTTTGCGAGAATGTCGTCCACCGACGAAAATTGCAGCAAACTCTGTGGGTAACGCGGACAGAAGGTCAGGCATTTGCCGCCATCAACCACTGCGCGGCCCAATCCCAAAGCCACCGCGGCGATCCCATCGGCAAACGTCATCGGCGGCACGGGATAGAAATTGTGCGAGCGCACAACGCCCGAGAAATCAGGATAGAAACGCTGCCCATGCTTTGTGCCCACCAGTTGCTGGACGATCACCGCCATCTTTTCTTCTTCCAGGCGGTAAGGCGTAGCACGTACATACGCCTTGGCATGACGGCTGAAAGTAGAGGCGTAGACGCGCTTGATGGCGTCGATCAACTCTGCAAGCCGCCCTGCGGGATCTGCCGACTGATTGCCCAGCATGAAGGTCTCATACACTCCTGTGAAAGGCTGGTATTGCGAGTCCTCGAGCAGGCTTGAGGAGCGCACAGCAAGTGGGTAGTCGATCTCCGCCAGAAACACCTTCAGGTCTTCTTGCAACTTTGCCGACAGCGGAGCAGCCAAGAACTTCTGCAGAATCTCTGCATCGTCGTCGCACTGCAGAGCGAAGTCGAGCAAGTTGTTCTCCGTCATGAATTGATCGAAAGCATCCGTGGCCAGCACTAGAGCAGGCGGAACCGTAATACGAATGCCGGGAAAGCGGCGCGTGATGCGGTTCTTGCGCAGGAGATGGCGTACAAACGCCAGGCCCCGCGCCTTACCCCCCAAAGATCCAGCGCCGATCCGCAGAAAACTTGTATCCGACGGCTTGAAGGTGTCAGCGTTGAAGTCGCCGATCAGCAGTTCGCTTTGCTCGCGGCGGTAGTCGTTGATCGATTCGATCAAATCGTGCCGCAAGTGTTCAACCGTCGGAAAATCGGAAACCTTGCGCGGGCGTAACTTGGCGGCCAGAGCGAACTCGGTGCGCGCCATAAGCCAGTGCGAAAAGTGATTGCTCTGGGCGTGATAAGAAATGCTTTCGGCCGGGACGGTCTGCAATTGTTCTTCGAGTTCGTTCAAGTCCTTGGCGCGTCCTACCTCGCTCAGATTTGGCAAGCGAAACACGAAATCGCCAAAGCCAAATTCCTCAGTGAGAATGCGGCGCAGATCCTTCAGCAAGGTAGGCGAACGTTTCCGCAGAAATGAATATCCCTCGGCCAGTGCTCGCGGACGAAACTCGGTGCGGCTGGTCTGCAGAACGACCGGCACATCCGGTACCAGTGCCTTCATCATGCGGGCCAGCTCGAAACCAGCCTCCGGGCTGAGCTTGCCCTCCCAGGGAAACTCCACGTCCGAGACCAACCCGAACAGGTAGTCGCGATACTCCTGCACCAACTGGGCCGCATCTTCGAAATTTGAACTCAGCAGAATTTTCGGGCGTGCCTGCATCCGCACCAGCTTGTGCGCGACATTGATGCCTTCCTGAATCACGCGCCGCGACTGCTTGATCAGCTCGGTGTAAATCACCGGCAGGAACGACGAGTAGTAACGGATGTTGTCTTCCACCACCAGCAGCACCGGCACACCCATCGCCCGCGTGTCGTGCAGGACGTTGCGCTTATCCTCGATGTACTTGACGATAGCAATCAGGATGCGGGCATTGCCCTGCCAGAGGAAAATTCGCTCGATGTCGGTTACGGGATTTCGGCTGATGAAATTCTTGACCGCGCGGTAGTCGTAGGCCAGCACGACAACGGGGACATCCAGCCCGGCAAGCTTGACCTCGCGCGCCAACTCAGCGGCAGTCATGTCGCCTACTGCGAGGTTGGTAACAATCAGGTTGAAGCGAGGCTGCGAGCGCGCCAGTTCAAGCGCCTCGGCGCAGCTTGAAACATGCGTAATTCCCGGGATGTGTTGCGAATGCAGTTCGAGCGATTCGTCGATCAGCAGTTCGTTAAGCCGACCGTCTTCGCGGAGGATGAATGAATCGTAGAAGCTGGAAACCAGAAGGATGTTCTGAACCTTGAAGGGCATCAGGTTGTCGAAGCCTTCGAGGCGCGCTTCGGCGTCGAGGAGGGGTTCGGCGATGGTGCGGGCGGTCATGCGGAGATGTTACATTCCTCGCGAGTACCCCATCCTTGTCGCGTTCTTTATGACGGGGCGGGATTCTCGATCTTGCTACGGTAGACAATCAGACGGCCATCTGCTCGCGCTTACGTCTTGCATCCTCAATTCGAACGACCAGGCGTTTTCCCAAAGCTTTGGCGGCGCGGCTCATTGTGTCCAGTGTCACGGATGCGTTCCGAGGGTCAAGAAGGCGATCCAACTGTGATCGGCTGGTACGAAGTTGTTTGGCCATGGCCTGCTTGGTTTTCTGCTGCCGTTTCATCTCTTGCTCTAGTTGCCAAGCCAATACGCGTTTAATTGCAACGGCCTCGACTTCTTCGCGGATGCCTTCTTCTTCCAGAAAGCTGTCGAAGCTCGATCCGATATGGTCAAACCGCTTGAGATTCCTCTTTGTGCTCACTTGGATATTGTACCATAGATGGTACATTCCGCACACACTCAACTCGAAAGTCAAAATCCCCACCCAGTCCCTGCAAAAAACGCAGGGACAAGGGTGGGGCAGCCGCTTCGTCTTTACGACTGAATCGCTACACCAGACCCTGGTCCAGCATCGCATCGGCCACTTTGAGGAAGCCAGCGATGTTGGCGCCGTTCACGAGATTGCCGGGCGTGCCGTATTTCTCGGCTGTTTCGTAGCAGTTGCGGTGGATGGAGATCATGATTTTGTGCAGCTTGTCATCCACCTCTTCGCGCGTCCAGGAAATGCGCGCACTGTTCTGCGACATTTCCAGACCTGACGTGGCCACGCCGCCCGCATTCGCCGCCTTCGCCGGACCGTAGAGAACCTTGGCATCCAGGAACAGCTTGGTTGCCTCCAGCGTGCTGGGCATGTTGGCGCCTTCGGCGACCAGCTTGATGCCATTCTTGATCAGATTCGCCGCATCTTTCGCGGTGATTTCATTCTGCGTAGCGCTCGGGAAGGCGCAATCCCCTTTGATGTTCCACAGCGGGCTGTGCTCCAGCTTCATGTCCGTGGGCATGAAGATCGCCTTCTTGTAGCGGTCCGCATAGTCGCGGATTCGCCCACGCTTCACGTTCTTCAACTCGAGGACGTAAGCCAGCTTCTCGCGATCGATCCCGTCGGGATCGTAGATCACACCGTTCGAGTCCGATACGGTCACGGGTTTCGCGCCCAAGTCGAGCAGCTTCTCAATCGTGTATTGAGAAACGTTGCCGCTGCCGGAAACCAGGCAGAGTTTGCCATCAAGCGAGTCCTTGCGGCTCTTCAGCATTTCCTGCGCGAAGTAGACGCAGCCGTAGCCGGTCGCCTCTGGACGAATTAAAGATCCTCCCCAGTTCAGTCCCTTGCCCGTGAGCACGCCGGTAAACTCGTTGCGCAGCCGTTTGTATTGGCCGAAAAGATAGCCGATCTCGCGTCCGCCCACGCCGATGTCGCCGGCAGGGACGTCTGTGTTCGGACCGATGTGTCGCGCCAGTTCAGTCATAAAGCTTTGGCAGAAGCGCATCACTTCGTTATCGCTCTTGCCCTTCGGATCGAAATCCGAACCGCCCTTGCCACCACCCATGGGCAGCGTAGTGAGGGAATTCTTGAAAACCTGCTCGAATGCCAGGAACTTTAAGATGCCGAGGTTCACCGATGGATGGAATCGCAACCCGCCCTTGTAAGGCCCGATGGCGCTGTTCATCTCGATGCGGAAACCGCGGTTGACTTGCACGTACCCCTGATCGTCCGTCCAAGGCACGCGGAACATCAGCACGCGCTCGGGCTCGACGATGCGGTCGAGAATGCGGTTTGACTGATACTCGGGATGCTTGGCCAGGACCAGCCGCAGAGAATCGAAAACCTCGCGCACCGCCTGATGAAATTCAGGCTCGGCGGGGTTCTTCGCCGTCACGCTGATCATTACGTCTTCAATGTAATCGCCCGGAGCTTTAATCCCGGGCGAGGTCAGAATGCCAGAAGTCATAGTCCTACCTCCGTAGGTATGTCAGAGATTCACCGAACCAATTCTGCTCTTCTGCCAGCGGTGTGCAAGGACAGAAAGCACTCGGTGGAGTGAGAAATGTCACCGGGCCAGCCCACTAAGCTCTTTCTTTTGTGCCGGCCGCTGGCTTAACCGCCGTACCCCACCTCTGAAAAGGATACGCCTTTAAATTCTGCAAACAACTGGTAAAACTGTTAGCAGACGGGAAAACGGCTACTACCGAACGGACGGCTACCCTGACAGGGAAAGTCATGAGGATCGCGGCAATCTACGATATTCATGGGAATCTACCGGCGCTGGAAGCCGTGATTCAGGATGTTCGGAGTGCGAGGGTGGACCACGTAGTGGTCGGTGGCGATGTGCTTCCCGGCCCGATGCCGCGTGAAACGCTGGCGCGCTTGTTGGACCTGGGAATTCCGTTGCAGTTTATCTACGGTAACGGGGAGGCTGCCGTACTCGAAATGATTGCGGGTAGAGAGCCAGTGGCCGTTCCCGAAACGTATCGGCCTCTCATTCGCTGGACGGCACAGCGACTCCCCGAGGACTACAAATCGATGATAGCGAATTGGCCGGCAACCATTTTGCTGGAAGTTGGCGAACTACGCCGCGTGCTGTTTTGTCATGCGACGCCGCGAGACGATAATGAGATATTCACACGTCTCACCCCTGAAGAACGCCTCTTGCCAATATTTGCGGGACTTGACGTTGATATCGTCGTCCTTGGTCACACGCACATGCAATTTGATCGAATGGTCGGAAGGACACGGGTCGTAAACGCCGGCAGCGTCGGCATGCCGTTTGGAAGATCAGGTGCCGATTGGCTCTTGCTTGGGCCTGACGTTCAACTTCGGCATTCCTCCTACGATTTGTCGAGCGCTGCCGAGCGAATTCGAAAGACCGACTATCCGCAGGCTGAAGAGTTTGTAAGCCGGCACGTCCTGCAGACGCCATCGGAGGAAGAGATGCTGGCTGCTTTTGCCAGGGTCGAATTGAAATGAAGAACAGTCAGATGTAAATCCACGGGCCAGTTACAAGATTCTCTCGTGCGTGTAACCGTTAGCGCCGAGAGCCGAGATCAACTCCGCAATGTGGTCCGGACCGCGAGTTTCCATGGTGATGTCGATGGCAGTATCTCCAAGATTTACGTTGTGATAGGCGCGATCATAGGAAGTCTCAACGATGTTGGCCCTGTGCTTGGCGAGGATGCCGGTGAGGCGGTGCAGAGCCCCCGGGTAGTCAGGAAGGTGAACGCGCAGGCGAACCAGTCGGCCATCTTTGACCAGGCCGCGCTCGATGATGCGCGCCAACAAGGTCACATCGATGTTCCCGCCGCTCACCACGACGACAATCTTTTTCCCGGTCTTCTCACGAATCATTGGAATCCGCCGATTGACGACAGCTGCTACCGTCGCCGCTCCCGCTCCTTCGGCCAGCATCTTTTCTCTCTCCAGCAAGAGCAGAACTGCGTTGGCAATCTCTTCCTCCTCGACCGTGACAATGTCGTCTACATATTTCTGGATGAGAGGCAAGGTCCGTTCGCCAACGCGTCGTACCGCGATCCCGTCGGCAATCGTCACCGCTGACGGCAAGGTCGCGGGCTTTCCTTCGGACAACGCGACTTTCGCAGATGGAATCCGCGCCGGTTGAACTCCGACGACGTGGATGCGGGGATTGGTCTCCTTGACCGCGCAACCGAGACCTCCGATTAACCCGCCTCCGCCGATGGGCACAACGACAACATCCAGATCCGGACACTGCTCAAGCAGTTCCAGTCCCAGAGTTCCCTGTCCGGCAATGACCGCGTCGTCGTCGAAAGCGTGGACAAAGGTGAGATGGTCCTGAGCACTAAGGCGCAGCGCCTCCTCATAAGCCTCATCGTAATTCGAACCGTGGAGCACGACGTCGCCGCCGAAGCCCCGCGTGGCTGAGACTTTGATCAGGGGCGTAGGCAGGGGCATGACGATGGTGGCGCGAATGCCCAGGTTCGACGCATGGTAGGCAACTGCTTGCGCATGGTTGCCCGCCGAGGCCGCAATCACTCCGTGCGAACGTTCCTTATCGGTGAGGCTTAGCAACTTGTTCAGCGCGCCGCGTTCTTTGTAAGCGCCGGTTCTCTGCCGGTTCTCCAGTTTGAGATAGATCGAGTTCCCGGTGAGATCAGAGAACGTTTCCGAAAGCGTGCACGGAGAAACGTAGATCGAATTTCGAAGCCGGGCGAGAGCGGATTGAATGTGGCCGAGAGTGACCATGAGCGCGCGAGCAGAGGCTGGATTTGTCATTTTACCTGATTAAATTCATCGTCCTTTCACAATACAGGAAGCTTAGGCGCGATTCCTGCAAACAGCTCTTCAAGCATGCAGAAAAATCCATGCACCGCATCGAAATTGACGATTGTACTTCCGCGACATTTCCGTTTAGACAACTACTATGGGGGAGAGTCGCCTCACATTCTCGGCGGATCGTGATGCATGCGGCGTGGGGTTCATGGCTCAATTGGGTGGGCCCGCGTCGCATGCTTTGGTCAAACGGGGCCTCGGCGCGCTGTCGCGCCTGGCGCACCGCGGCGGTGTGGACGCCGACGGCCGCAGCGGCGATGGCGCCGGCTTGCTGGTGGAGATTCCCAAATCTTTCTTCCGCAAGGCGGCTCTCGCTGACGGAATTGAATTGCCAGAAGAATTTGCAGTCGGCATGGTGTTTCTTCAGCCTGGCCAGGAATCATTGGCGCTGTCCGCGATTCACTCTGCAGTTGCGAAGTTCGATCTGTCGTTTTTAGGCTGGCGCAAGGTACCGACCGATGCTTCCATCCTTGGGCCTCGTTCGAGCGAGTCTCTGCCTGACGTACGGCAATGCTTCATTGCGCCTCGCAACGCATCTTCCTTCTTTGAGTTGCAACTATTCCGGCTGCGGCAGGAACTTGAAACGACCTCTGTTTCCGGCTACTTCTGCTCTCTGTCGTCGAGAACCATCGTTTACAAGGGACTGCTCACTCCTGAGCAGTTGGCTCCTTTTTACCTGGACTTAAACGATCCTGATTTCGGCAGCTCGTTTGTCATTTTCCACCAGCGGTATTCCACAAACACGCAGCCGAGTTGGTCGCTTGCCCAGCCTTTTCGCTTCGTAGCTCACAACGGCGAGATCAACACCATCAACAGCAACCGGCGCTGGTTCCAGGCACGCGGGGCCAAGTTGCGACGCGAACTCGGGCTGCCGGACAACACGCGGTTGCTGCAGTCGGGGATGAGCGACTCTGCTAGTTTTGATAACGCCCTCGAAGCTCTGGTGCGCAGCGGTGCAAGCCTGCCCGAATCCGCATTGCGTTTAGTACCGCCGGCATGGGAACACGACGAGCGCCTCGACCCTGGATTGCGCCAGTTTTTCGCGAAGAGCGCGCCTGAACAAGAACCCTGGGATGGGCCGGCCGCCTTGATCTTCAGCGATGGCCAGATGGTGGGCGCCAAGCTCGATCGCAACGGCTTACGGCCGCTTCGCTATACGCTTACTTCGGATGGATTGCTGGTTGTCGGCTCCGAAGTCGGCATTACCGATCTTTCCGACAAGCAGATTGTGGAACGACAGCGGCTTGGTCCCGGCGAGATGCTGATCGCCGATCCAGCCAGCGGAACGTTTTTCCGTCCGAGTGAAATTGCACGCTTGTTGACTGTCAAAGATGATCAGCACTCTGTGTCAGTGATTGCGGCGAAGAATTCATCTGAGCCAATCACGCTTGACGCCAATCGCCTGATGGCGGCCTTCGGCTGGACCGAAGACCAGTTCCGCATGTTGTTTCAGCCTCTCGTGGACCAGGGCGCGGAACCGCTGTGGAGTATGGGCGATGACGCTCCTCCGGCCTTCCTGTCGAGCCTGCGGCGCCCTCTTTGGGATTACTGCAAACAGAGATTTGCTCAAGTTACGAATCCTCCGATCGATCCCTTGCGCGAGAGCCACGTCATGTCTCTCGGCGTTTATCTGGACAACAACACAAAGTTGAATTCTCCGCTGCTCGATGCCGGGCAGTTGGACTCGCTGCCAGCGCTGTTGCCGATTTACTGTATCGATTTCACTTTCGATGCGGCGGAAGGTGTGGAGGCCGCACATCGAGTACTGAGCAGAATTCGCGAACAAGCATCGAACACAATATCGGACGGCAATGCAATCCTCTTGAGCGACCGCTCTCTCAGCGAAACGCGAGCCGCCTTACCCGCGCTGCTGGCGGTTTCAGCGGCATGGCGAGCAATGACCGAAGCGGGGGCATGGAATATTCCTCTGATCGTCGAGACCGGCCAGGTCATCGACACGCATCATGTCGCGCTGCTGCTTGCAGCGGGAGCGAGCGCGGTGCATCCGTATCTGGCGATGACCCTGGCGGCCCGCACCGATATCGCGGGCCCCGCGCGCTACCGCGCTGCAATCGAAAAAGGCCTGCGCAAGGTGCTGGCGCGCATGGGCATCTCCACGATGAGCAGTTACCGCAACGGCCAGATCTTTGAGACCGTGGGCCTGGATGCGGGCGTATGCAGCGAGTTTTTTGAAGACGCCAGCCGCTCGCTCAGCGGAAGAACACTCGACAATCTACTCGAAGACTGCATCGCCAGCCACAACGCGGGCTTCGGGGCTTCTGCCGCGGAGTTCCGCGATGCCGGCTTATACCGCTTCCGACACAACGGCGAGAAGCACGCCAGTTCGCCTGAACTAGTCAGGCGAATGCATCTTTACATCAAGTTTCCGACTCCGCAGAATCAGGCGGCATTGTCGGAGCTTTCAGAGGAGAGAAAAAACGTTGCGGTGCGGGACCTGCTCGAGATTCGCCGCAGCCAACCGCTGCTCCTGGAGGAAGTCGAGAGCGAAGTTTCGCTGCTCAGCCGCTTCAGCACGCAGGCCATGTCGCTCGGCGCAATCTCACCGGAAGCCCACCAGACGCTGGCCATTGCCATGAACCGCCTCGGCGGACGTAGCAACACCGGCGAGGGCGGCGAAGATCCAAGCATCTACTACGAACGCCCGGAAGCGAATAATCGGGTGAAGCAAGTCGCGTCGGCGCGATTTGGCGTCACCGCGGAGTACCTGGTCCACGCCGACGAAATCGAAATCAAAATGGCCCAAGGCTCGAAGCCCGGTGAGGGTGGCCAACTGCCTTCCGCCAAAGTTACGCCCTACATCGCACGCCTGCGGCACGCCGTACCCGGGACTTCTCTGATTTCTCCGCCGCCGCACCACGACATATACAGCATCGAAGACCTGGCGCAGTTGATCTACGATCTGCGAGCCGTCAATCCCAACGCGCGCATTGGAGTGAAACTGGTTTCGAGTTCCGGAGTCGGTGTGATCGCAACCGGCGTCGCCAAAGCTGGCGCGGACGTGATCACGATCAGCGGCCACGATGGTGGCACCGGCGCATCGCCACTCACCTCGATCAAGAACACCGGCCTGCCGTGGGAGATCGGCTTGCGTGATGCGCATACCTCGCTGGTTCGTGCCGGCCTGCGCGCGCGCGTGAGATTGCGCGTGGATGGCGGCCTGAAATTTGCGCGCGACGTGGTTGTGGCGGCCGCGCTGGGCGCTGAAGAATTTGGCTTCGGAACTGTCGCTCTGCTGGCCATCGGTTGCGTCATGGCGCGCCAGTGCCACCTCAACACCTGCCCCATCGGCATCGCTACGCAGGATGAAACTCTGCGCGCGCGCTTCGCGGGAAATCCGGAGATGGTGGAGACATTTTTCCGCGCGCTCGCTTCCGACGTTCGCCAACTGCTCGCCGAAATGGGCGCGGGATCGATCGACGAAATCCTAGGGGCAGTCGATCGGTTACAGCCGCGCTCGCCGGAAGTCGAACACATCGTGACCTCGCTCTTGCAGCCGATTAGCGATCCGCCCGCGCAATTTCCCTGCCCTCATGAAGATGGCAGCGCGCTGCATGTGGAATTAAATCGCGTGGTCGACGACCTGGAATCGCTCTCCCTGCGTCCGTATCGTTTTGCCATTACCAATGAGGACCGGGCCGTGGGCGCTCACTTCAGTGGCGAGGTCTTACGCCGCATCAGGCCTTCGTTCGGTCTTTCGAGTATGGAGATGAGCGGCGTCGAGTGCGAGTTCGTCGGCACCGCGGGACAGAGCTTCGGCGCTTTTCTGATCTCCGGTGCGAACTTCCGGCTTACGGGCGAGGCGAACGATTACGTCGGCAAAGGCCTGTGCGGAGGCAGCATTGCCATCACCGCCAACGAGGAAGCCTCGCAACGCGGAGACGTCCTCGCCGGAAATACCGTGCTGTACGGCGCCACCTCCGGGGAATTGTTTATCGCCGGCCGCGCGGGGGAGAGGTTCGCAGTTCGCAACAGCGGCGCTCTCGCAGTAGTAGAAGGCGTGGGCCGCCACGGATGCGAATACATGACTGCCGGCGTGGTGCTCATTCTGGGGCCCGCGGGTGACAATCTGGGCGCCGGCATGACCGGCGGACTCGCTTATCTCCTTCGCGGGGACGCGAACGACTACTTTAACGATGACCGACTCAATCGCGACTCTGTGCGGTTCGCCACTCTCGAGCCGCAAGAAGAAGAATGGCTTCATCGTATTCTTCGGCGCCATCTGCAACTCACGGGAAGTCCTCGCGCTGCCGGCTTGCTGGCCTGCTCTGCCCTGCCGCTGAATCGAATCGAGCCGCTGACACCGCCGTGCTCGATTGAAGATAGCTGGGCATCGATTCTCGCGCGCCTTGCCGCCGAGGAAGCCCGGATTTACGGACGCGACAAACTGCTCGCTTCCGAAAGGCCAGTCGTGCAATGAACCCGCTCGGCGATCGCGTTCCTGTGACTCCGCAGATGCGAACTTCGCTATAATCTCCTAACCAAACTGCATGGATTTCGATCAGCTCATCACATTCCTTGAGGTTGCGCGGCAGGGCAGCTTCTCCCGCGCCGGCGAAAAAGTATTCCGCTCGCAATCGGCGGTGAGCGCGCAAATCCGCCAACTGGAGCAGGAGTACGGCGATCGCCTGCTTGACCGGTCGGGTAAGATCGTTAAGCTCACTCCCGCCGGCCAGGTCTTCCACGAATACGCGTTGCGCATGAAAAAGCTGCGCGACGAATCACTGGTCGCCGTAGCCGATCACGGCCACACCCCGCGCGGTACGCTGCTGGTCGGCGCCAATGAAGCCACCTGCCTTTACGTGTTGCCGGAAGTTTTCGGTGAATACTGCCGCAAGTATCCCGACGTGCAGATCAGCATCTATCGCAACTTCACTTACAAAATCGTAGAGAAATTAGAGAATGGCTCTCTCGATGTGGGCGTCCTCAGCTTGCCGGTTCAATCTGCGAGCCTTAAGGTTCAGGCAATTTACCGCGACCGCTTGATGTTGATGGTGAGCCCGAAAAATCCACTGGCCAAGCTAAAATCCGCGCCAATCAGCGAGGTCGTGAAATACCCTCTATTGCTTCCTAAAACCGGCCACACGCGCCGTCTGCTGGACAAGCTTTTCCGCGAATACAACACCGAACTGAAAGTCAGAATGGAGTTACCCAGCATCGGAATGATCAAGAGCTTCGTCGCCGCCGATCTTGGCATCTCGCTCGTCAGCGCCGCCTTTGCGCGCGATGAAGTCGCCGCGGGCCGGGTAAAGCTGGTGGAACTGGAAGGTCCCGATTTGTGGCGTGAACTGGGACTTGCCTACAGGCGCGATCGCACACTCTCAGTCGCCACAAAGACTTTTGTCAGCGTCGTACGGCAACTCTCCGACTATCTAAAAAAAGCAGACGCCTCAGCGCAAGCGTAGTTTCATGCGCCGGCTTCCGGCGGATTGGTCCCCGGCTGCAATTGGATGATGTGCAAACCGCACTCGGTCTTCGACGATCCGGCCCATCGCCCCGCTCTGGGGTCTTCTCCGGGACGCACGGCGCGCGTGCAGTGCGTGCAACCGATGCTGGGGAAATCGCGCTCATGAAGCACGTTGTAGGGCACGTCATGCTGGCGGATGTACTGCCACACCTGCTTCGAACTCCAGTCGGCAAGAGGATTGATCTTCACCAGACCGAATTTCTCATCCCACTCAATTTTGCCAGCGCCGGCGCGAGCCGCAGTCTGATCGCGTCGAATGCTCGTGATCCACGCCCGCAGTTCGCTCAGTTTTCGCCGCAGCGGTTCCACTTTTCGAAGATTGCAGCACTGGTCGGGATCGCTCTGCCACAGCGCCGGACCATGAACCCGTTCCTGCTCTTCCGGCGACAGCAGCGGATATACCTTTTCTATCGTGATGCCATATCTTTCTTCCACTTGATCCATCAGGTTGTAGGTTTCGGGAAAAAGAAATTCAGTGTCCAGCGTGAAAACGCGAAATTTTCGGCGTGCCCGGGAAGCAATGTCAATCAGCACCATCCCCTCTGAGCCGAAAGCGGAGGAGATCGCTACCGCGTCCCCGAACGTGTCGAATGCCCACGCCAGCACCCGCTCCGGTTTCCAGGCTTCCGCCGCGGCCTGCAGTCTTGCAACTTCTTCTTTCATGCCAACTCCTCGTAAGACTTCAAGTTCGTAAACACAGGGACACAGAGTTTGCGCAGGGGACAGCTAAGTCAATTCCGCCGCCAGTCGCTCCTCACCGGCAGGCAGGACTGTTTCCTCAAACCGCTTGCGATCAGCAAACCTCACCACCTCGCCCACCACCAGCAGCGTGGGAGACTCCAGCCTTGGAGATCGATGGAGATCCGCGACCGTCGTGCGATGTATGCGCTCGCTGGAAGTCGTCGCCCGGGAAATAAGTGCGCAAGGTGTTTCTGCCGCGAACCCAGCGGCCTTGAGTCGACTGGAAATCTCGACATAATCGGAACCTGGCATGTAGACGACAAGGGTTGCATGGGCGGCGGCAAATTGGCTCCAGTCTGCGTCGTCGTTTGCGGCAGCACGATGACCGGCCGTCAACACCAGCGTCGACGATACTGTGCGATGAGTCAGGGGAATTCCGGCGTCTGCCGCGGCTCCCAGCGCCGAAGTCACTCCGGGAACAATCTCATATTCAATATTCGCCTGCCGCAACGCGTCGATTTCTTCCCCGGCCCGCCCGAAGATCAGCGGGTCTCCACTCTTCAGCCTGACCACCTGCAATCCAGCCGACGCCCGCGTCACCATCAGGAAATTAATTTCTTCCTGCCGAATGGCCTTGCTGCTGCCGCAACGCTTGCCGACGCTCTGAACTTCGGCGGTGGGCGAAATCAATTTCAGAATCTCAGGGGCGACCAGATCATCGTGCAGCACAACGTCAGCGTTCCGCAGAAGACGCAGGGCTTTCATCGTAAGCAACTCCGGATCGCCCGGTCCCGCGCCCACTAGATACACTTTGCCGTTCATGCCGTCACCCTCCTGTCGTCGTGCGCGGACTCTTCGCTCGCCCCCTGCTTCTTCGTCACCGGTTCCGCCAGTGCCGCCTTCAGAGCCTCGCGGCTTGCCAGCGAGTGCAGCAGATCACGCTTCTTTTCCGGATCAAGATCGCTCGCCAATACCAGCTTTCGCGTTTCTCCTAATTCCGCAACCCATGCCGCATATCCCGGACCAAACTGACGTTCCAGCTGTTGTCTAAGTTTTTGTGCAAGAGATGGACTCTGTCCATTCGTGGAAATCGCGATCTGCAGATCTCCGCGCCGCACCACCGCGGGATAGTAGAAGTCGCAATATTCCGGAACGTCCACCACGTTGCAGAGAACTCCCCGCCGCTGCGCTTCGCGGTAAATCGACGCGTTGAGGTCGCGCGACGCCGTTGCCACCACGGCCAGAAACGTTCCATCCAGATCTCTGGGCGCGAAGGCGCGAACTTCAAGTGTGATCTTTCCGGCATTTGCCCACGCGTGCACTGCTTCCGACGCTTCCAGAGCGATTACATGCACACGCGCGCCAGTGTCGAGAAGGCCGCCGATCTTGGGCTCGCCAATCTTGCCTGCGCCGACAACAAGACAACGTCTGCCTTCGAGTTTTACGAACATTGGAAATAAGCTGCTCATAGTCTTCACCCCTTCAACCTTCCACCGAACTGGGCACACGTCCCTCAGGCAGATCGCGAGGCACCGGCTCGACGAACTCTCCAGCCAGGAATCCACGTAATTCTGCGTCGCTATGTCGCGCAAAAAAGCGCCGCAGATTTTCACCCGGAACGCCATCTGCAAGATAGCGGCGCAGCAGGCGCTCAATTGCTTCGGGAACCTCAGTCGCCAGGCAGCGAAATCCCACGGGCCGCGCAATCGCCTGATTCAGTCCGAGCGCCCCGCCCAGGCAGAAGTAATAGGCATCCACCATTTCTCCGTTGACCTTCATCTTCTTGCCTTCAATGCCGATGTCGGCAATCCAGTGCTGCCCGCAACTGTTGGGGCAGCCGGTCACGTGCAGCTTCAGGTGCTGATCAAATCCAGGCAGCCGTTCTTCCAGTTCCTCGACCAGCCAACGGGAGAAGGTCTTGGTCTCAGTTATAGCCAGCTTGCAGAATTCCGTACCGCTGCACGCGATGGTTCCCCGGAAGAATGGCGAAGCGCTCACAGGCAGCCCAATCGCACCCAGTTCTTTTGCCAAGTCGTCCGCCTGAAGGCGAGGCACGTTGACGATCAGCAGGTTCTGCATATTGGTCGTGCGCAATTCGCCGCTAGCGAAGCGATCAGAGAGGTCGGCAGCCGCATCCATCTGTTCTGGCGTGATTCGTCCACGTAAAACGGCGGCTCCCACATAGCAGTAGCCGGTCTGCTTTTGCGCATGAATGCCGATGTGGTCGCGGTACACGTCCGCCGGCGGATGCTCTGGAACAGCGGGCTCGAGTTGAAAGCCGATTCTTCGTTCCAGTTCGTTCTGGAAGTCCTGTACAGTCCAACCATGCCTCAAGAAGAGGAACTTCAGCCGCGCCCGCTCGCGATGTTCACGCAGTTGGTCGGAGTGACGAAACAGCTCTGCAACTCCCTTGACCACGGGCAGAACTTGGTCCCAGCGAACAAACGCATTCAGTGGCGCACCCAGATAAGGCTCGGTAGAGAGCCCGCCGCCCACTCGCAACGTGAATCCAATCTCGCGGTTTCCCCGAACAACCCGCTCCGCCGCAGTCAAGCCCACATCGTTAATCTCCGGGTATGGGCACCAGACGCGGCATCCGGTGATGGAAATCTTGAACTTGCGCGGCAGGTTGTAGAACTCGGCGTTGCCCGCCAGCATGCGGTCAGCTTCCAGCGCGAGCGACGAAGCATCGCAGATCTCGTCCGCGTCCACGCCAGCAACCGGGCAGCCTGTAATGTTGCGAGTGACATCACCGCAGGAACCAGTTGTGTTCAGGCCTACCCGCCAAAGTTCTTCCAGCACCTCGGGCAACGACTCGATCGCGACCCAGTGCAGCTGAATGTTTTGCCGCACGGTAAGGTCTGCAATTCCGCGCGCATGGCAGCGGGCAAGGTCGGCGATAGCCCGCAATTGATGCGACCGCAGCAGTCCATTGGGAATTCGAATCCGCACCATAAAGAACGGCAATGCCCGTCCCATGCCGTCTTTGCCACCAACCACGCCGGCTCCGTCGCCCTGCGTGTAGACTCCCCACCAGCGGAAGTAAGTCCCAATCCACTCTGGTGGAATCGATTCGAAGCCCTCGCGCGCGAAGCGCCGAATCTCCGACAAGCCCTCCCACGGATTCATCGCACGCTTGAGGCGTTCTGTCTTTTGCGCCTTGCTTTCTTTAACCGGATTTGCTATGGACGGACTAGCCATAATTCGCTCCCAGACCTTCTTTGCCGCAAAAAAGAAAAACCCACCGCCAGATGTCTCTGGCGGTGGGTGATAAGTGCTGATGATCCTACGGAACTACTAAGTCAGCAACCTCCCCGCGCCAGAGCACACGCATGCACAACAACAACCTGCGTTGATACAGCTCTGGC
>Ga0307479_10001732_pt1 | contig 19886 bp, 22 predicted proteins | sample atmos_gasesECM4C_FD_203743 | JGI IMG/M metagenome (GOLD analysis project Ga0307479, IMG submission 203743) | Hardwood forest soil microbial communities from Morgan-Monroe State Forest, Indiana, United States - atmos_gasesECM4C_515 | ecosystem: Environmental > Terrestrial > Soil > Temperate...
GCCGACCGTGGGCATTTTCTGCGATTACGATCCGGCGCAGGTCGGCCTGAAGGCCGATGAGCGCCGCGTCAATCTGGGTGGGGTGGCCGATTCGCCAAGCTCGGAGGACGTGATCGACGCAGCCCGCCACGTGCTGGCAGCGGTGGCTGCGTCGGCCGGCTGAATGCGCGGATGACCGCGCCCATATCCGCGGCCGTTGCGCGCCGGCTGTACACGCTGGGCTGGTACGCCGCGTTGCCCGCAGTGGCCCTTTACCTGCTGCTGCGCAGCGCTCGCCAGCCGCAATACCGACAACACTGGCGCGAGCGGTTTTTCGGTGGGTCTGCTGCGACCGCCGCACCGGCGGGCGAGCCGGTGATCTGGCTGCACGCGGTCTCGGTCGGCGAGACGCGCGCCGCGCAGCCGCTGATCGAGCGCCTGGCCGAACGCTATCCGCGCGCTCACTTCGTGCTGACGCACATGACGCCGACCGGACGGCAGGCGGCGCAGCCGGTGCTGCAGGCGCTGCCGGGGCGCCTCACCCAGCGCTATCTGCCCTACGACCTGCCCGGCGCCGTGCGCCGCTTCCTGAGGCAGGTGCGCCCGGCGATCCTGGTGCTGCTGGAAACCGAGATCTGGCCGAACCTTCAGTTCGAGGCCCGGCGCGCCGGCGTGCCGGTCGTGCTGGTCAACGCGCGTTTGTCGGAGCGCTCGCTGACGCGCGCGCTGCGCTGGCCTGCGCTGATGGTTCCCGCTGCCGCGCACTTGAACGCGATCGCGGCGCAGACCGCCGCCGATGCGCAGCGCTGGGCCAGGCTGTACCGCGGACCGATCCGTATCACCGGCAACCTGAAGTTCGACGCGGCCCCATCCGGGACGCTGCTGGAGTGCGGCCGCCTCTGGCGCCGGCAGCTGGGTGGCGGCCCGGTCTGGATGTTTGCCAGCACCCGCGAAGGCGAGGAGCGCGCGATCATCGAAGCGCTGGCCTCCTTCGCCCTGCGGGCTTCGCAGGCCGGCGCCGGAGCGGCGCCGCCGGCGCTGCTGTTCGTGCCGCGCCACCCGCAGCGCTTCGACGAAGTGGCCCGGCTCCTGTCGGGGCTAGCCAGCCCGGTCGTGCGGCGGGCCGGCTTCGGGTCGATGCCGGCCGGGTCCCGCGTGCTGCTGGGCGATTCGATGGGAGAGATGCCGATGTACTACGCGATGAGCGACATCGCGCTGATCGGCGCAAGCCTGGTACCGCTGGGCGGACAGAACCTGATCGAGGCGTGCGCCTGCGGCTGCCCGATCCTGTTCGGCCCGCACATGTTCAATTTCTCGCAGGCCGCGGCCGACGCGCTGGCCTGCGGTGCCGCGCTGCAGGTGCGCGACGCGGCCGAGGCCGTCCGGGTGATGTTCGAGCTGCAGGCGGACCCGTCGCGACGCGACCGCATGCGGCAGGCGGCGTTGGCCTTTGCCCAGGCCCACCGCGGCGCCACCGACCGCACGGTCGAGCTGATCGACAGCCTGCTCAGCGCTGCAGCAGCGCGTTGACCGCCTGCACGTCGCGGTCCTGCAGCGCGCCGGAGGCGGCCTTCAGGCGCAGCCCGTTGACCAGGAAGTCGTACCGGGCTTTTTTCAGGTCGCGCTGGGTGTTGAACAGCTGCGTGTTCGCATTGAGCACGTCCAGGTTGATCCGCACCCCCACCTCGTAGCCGACCCGCGTCGATTCCAGCTGGGTTTTGGCCGACACCTCGGCCGATTCCAGCGCCCGCACCTGCGACAGCCCGTAGTCGGTGCCCGTGTAGGCCTGGCGGGCCAGCTGCGCCGCGTTGCGCTTCGCCGCCTCCAGATCCTGCTCGGCGCGGCTCTCGTTGGCGCGCGCCTCCCGGATCTTGCTTTGCAGCAGGTCGCCCGTGTACAGCGGCACGGTGGCGATCACGCCGACCGCGCCGGAGGTCGTGCTGGTGGCAAATGGCGTCGTGTTGAGGGTCCCGGACCGGGTCACCGAAAGGCCGATGTTGGTGGCGCGCTGCCACTGTACGCTGCCACTCAAATCGAGCGTCGGCTGGTAGGCGTCGCGCGCGCGCCGCGTCTCGCGGTGCGCGATCTCGGACGCCGCGCGCGCGGCCAGCACCGAGAAGTTGTTGTCTTCGGCGTTGTGGGCCCACGCTTCGACGTCGGCCGGCTGTGGCGATACCAGGTCCGGCGCTTCGCGCAGCGTCGCCAGCTCGCCGGGGTCGCGCCCGATGATCGCGCGTAGCGCACTTTTCTTGACGATCACATCGCCCAGCGCGACCTGCTCCTGCGCCACTGCCTGGTCGTAGCGCGACTTGGCCTCGTGGGTATCGACGATCGTCTTGGTGCCGACCTCGAATTCGCGCTGAGCCTGTGCCAGCTGCTCCGAAATCGCCTGCTTGTTGGTCTGAATCGCCACCAGCGCATCGTGCGAGGCCAGCACGTCGAAGTAGGCCTGCGTCACCCGCACGATCAGGTCCTCGCGCGCCTGCGAGAACTGCATTTCGCTCTGCCGCACCGAAAGCTTGGACTGCGACAGCGCGTCCCACAGCTGGGCGCGGTACAGCGGCAGAGCGACTTGCAGCGTCGGCCCCCAGGTCGTGAAGGTTTGAGTGAAATTCGGTTGGAGCTGAAAGTTGTCGGATAGGACCCGGGAGTGAGTCTCGTTGGCGGAGCCCTGCAGCGACAGATTGGGCAGCAGGGCGGCGCGCGCCTGCGGCTCGGCCTCGGTGCCGGCCTGCTCGGCAAAGCGCGCTGAACCGAACACCGGATCGTTGGCGAGCGCCTCGTTCAGAAGCGAGGCCAGGTCACTGGAAGCCGCGGACACCGCTGAACATGGGCCCGTCAGGGCCAGCGCAATCAGGCACGAGCGCCTCGCCCGTTGTGAAACCATCGCCTCTCCCTCCCGGCCGGCTGCGCCGGCTCCTCCAAAGTCAGTATATGGCGACCGACGGGTCGATCTGGCGTGCCCAGGCGTCGACCCCGCCGACCAGGTTGTAGACCTCGCGGCAGCCATGGCGCTCCAGCGCAAGGCCCGCGTGGAAGCTGCGGGTGCCGTGGTGACAGACGCAGACGATGGCCCGCTCGGGGTCGATCGACGGCAACCGTTGCGCCAATGCGCCCAGCGGCGCCGGCTCCGAACCCTCGATCCGGGCGAGCGCGAACTCCCACGGCTCGCGCACATCGAGCAGCAGCGGCGGCGGGCGCTGCGAATCGGTCAGCCACTGCGCCAGCTCCGCCACCGACAACTGCCTCATTCCCGCGGCATCCGTCCTCGTCGTGGTCCGCTCAGAAGCGGAACGGATCGGGCCGCCAGGCGTTGCGCAGCGGCTTCAGGCACGTCTCGAACAGCGCCAGCGTGTCATAGCTGCTGTCGGACACGCGCGTGACGATTTGCGCGGTCATGGCCGGCGCATCGCCGACGATGGCCGCCAGGCGCCCGTTGACCTTCAACTGCGCCAGCAGCACATCGGGCAGCACCGGCAGCGATCCCGACATGATGATGACGTCGTATGGACCGCGCTCGCTCCATCCCGGAGCGCCGTCGCCGGACTCCACGCGCACGTTGCGGATGCCGGCGCGATTCAGGTTGGCCAGCCCGAACCCGTACAGCCGCCGATCGATCTCGACCGACAGTACCGAATGGGCGCGGTGGGCGGCCAGAGCCGCCATGTAGCCCGATCCGGTGCCCACCTCCAGCACCGTTTCGTGCGTCTGGATCCCCAGTTCCTGCAGCAGCCGCGCTTCCACCTTCGGGGTCATCATCACCTCGCCCGTGTCGACCCCATCGATCTTCAGCGGCAGCTCGACGTCGGCGAACGCCAGCGCCCGCAGCTGCGGCGGAACGAACTCTTCGCGCCGGACCGTGTACAGCAGGTCCAGCACGGACTGGTCGAGCACGTCCCACGGCCGGATCTGCTGCTCGATCATGTTCAGGCGGGCTTGTTCCAGGTTCATCTCGGTCGCACCGGGCTTTGCGCAGTTGCGATCGCGGATTCTATCAACGCCGATCGCCCGCTTACCGCGTCAATGCGACGAATTCCCGATAAACTGGCATGAAGCCACCTTTCCCATGTCGCTGCCGTTCGAAACCATCCAGCTTCAGATCGCACTGGGCGTTGCAACGCTGACGTTGCATCGGCCCGATCGCCTGAACAGCCTGTCGCGCTCGATGCTGACTGAGTTGAGCAACGCGCTGGCGATGGTGCGGCTGGACGCGACGGTGCGCTGCCTGTTGCTGACCGGCGCCGGCCGCGCGTTCTGCTCCGGTCAGGATCTGGACGACGAATCGGTCGACCCGGCGCTCGGCCCGGTCGATCTGGGCGCGGTGATGGAGCACGGGTACCGGCCGATTGTCGTGGGGATTCGCGACCTTCCGGTGCCGGTCGTGGCGGCGATCAACGGAGTGGCCGCCGGCGCCGGCGCCAACATCGCGCTCGCCTGTGACCTGGTGATCGCAGCGCATTCGGCGAGCTTCGTGCAGCCGTTCTGCCGCCTCGGGCTGCTGCCGGGCGCGGGAGGCACCTGGACCCTGCCGCGCCTGGTCGGCCCCGCCCGTGCGATGGGCCTGGCGCTGCTCGGAGAGCCCCTTTCGGCGGTCGAGGCCCAGGCCTGGGGACTGATCTGGGAATGCGTTCCGGACGACGAGCTGGCCGCGCGCGCGCGCGAGCTGGCGCAGCGCCTGGCCGAGGGACCCACGCTCGCCTTCGCCCGCACCAAGCAGGCGATCCAGGCGTCGGCCGCGCAGACGCTGGAGGCCAGCCTGGAGCTGGAAGGCGCGTTTCTGCGCGAGCTGGGGGGCAGCCTGGATTACCGCGAGGGCGTGGCCGCGTTCCGCGCGCGCCGGCCGGGTCGTTTCATCGGAGGTTAGATTGAAATTGGCGCTGCCACTGCTTTCGTTGCTCGAGACACGGGTGCTCGGCGTTCTGGTCGAGAAGGAACGCACCGTCGTCGATACCTATCCGCTGTCGCTGAACGCGCTGCTGTCCGGCTGCAATCAGAAAAGCAATCGGGACCCCGTGATCGAGGCGACCGAAGCCGAAGTGCAGGCCGCGGTGGATGTGTTGAAGGCGAGAACGCTGGTGATCGAATCGAGCGGCATGCGGGTGGCGCGCTACTCGCACAACGTCGGGCGCGTGCTCCGGGTGCCCGACCAGGCGGTGGCGCTGCTGGCGGCACTGATGCTGCGCGGCGCCCAGACCAGCGCCGAGCTGCGCACCGGCACCGAGCGGCTGCACCGCTTCGCCGACATCTCCGCGGTGGAGGGGTTCCTGGATGAGCTGGGATCGCGCCCCGAGGATCAGGGCGGGGCGCTCGTGAAGCGGCTGTCGCGCCGGCCCGGCGAGCGCGAAGCCCGCTGGATGCATTGCCTGTCAGGCGCACCGACTGACGATGCCGCACCCGTCGAGGCTCACGCGCTGGGCGCGGCCGATCTGAGCGTGTCGGAAATCGCGGCGCTGAAGGCGCACGTCGGCCGCCTCGAGGACGAACTGGCGCAATTGCGCACTCGCTTCGAGAAGCTGACGCGCGAACTGGGCGTATCCGGTTAGCCGCCATCGGGACGAAGCACGGCCGCGCCCCGTAGCCGGCCCTCGCGCAGCCGCGCCAGCGCTTCGTTGGCGTTGGCGAGCGGCCAGGCCTCGGTATGGGTCTGGATCGGCGTATCGCCCGCCAGCGCCAGGAACTCTTCACCGTCCTTGCGGGTCAGGTTGGCCACCGAAACGATGCGCCGCTCCTGCCACAGGTCCGAGTACGGGAACGCGGGGATGTCCGACATGTGGATGCCGGCGCACACGACCGTGCCCGCCGGCGCCAGCGCCTTAAGGGCAGTCGGGACCAGCGCGCCGACCGGCGCGAAGATGAGCGCGGCCTGCAGTGGGCGGGGCGCCGCCTGATCCGACCCGCCAGCCCACACTGCACCCAGTTCGAGTGCGAACGCCTGGGTCGACCGGTCCCCGGGCCGGGTGAACGCGTAGATCTCGCGCCCCTGGGCGCGGGCGACCTGGACAATGATGTGGGCGGCCGCGCCGAATCCGTAGATGCCCAGCCGCTGGGCCTGGCCGGCAAAACGCAGCGCGCGGTATCCGATCAGTCCGGCGCACAGAAGCGGCGCCGCCTGCTGGTCCGAATAGCGGTCCGGCAGGCCGAACACGTAGCGGGCATCGGCCAGCGCGAGGTCCGCGTAACCGCCGTCCAGGTGATAGCCGGTGAATTGCGCATTGGGGCACAGGTTTTCCCGACCCGCCCGGCAGGCTTCGCACTGGCCGCAGGTCCAGCCGAGCCAGGGCACGCCGACCCGCTCGCCCACTGCCGGATGGTCGACCCGGTCGCCGCACGCCACCACCCGGCCGACGATCTCGTGGCCGGGCACCACCGGGCGATCGAGCGCCGGCAAATCGCCATCGACGATGTGAAGGTCGGTGCGGCACACGCCGCAGCAGGACACCTTGATCAGGACCTGACCGGGACCTGGCACCGGATCGGGACGCTGCGACGGCCGCAGCGGTTGTCCAGGGCGCGAGAGCTGCATCGCGAACATGCGAATCCCTTCCAACGCGGCCGATCAAATCGTACCGCCGGCGGTGCGGGCTTGTGCGCGCGGAGGATGCGGCTGCATCACAATGCGAAAGTGGAGAAAGTCGGGTCAGTGACCGATTTCGGAGACAAGAATGACACAAAAGACCTCGATGACCGAAACGATTCTGTCGGTCTTCATCGGCGGCCTGGTCCTGTCGTGCAGCGGTGCGCATGCGGTCGACAAAGGCGCCCCGCCCACGCCGGCGCACGATGTGCTGGACACCTACTTCGACGTGCGGGTCGACGATCCGTACCGCTGGCTGGAAAACGCCGATGACCCGTCGGTGAAGCGCTGGGCCGCAGCACAGGATGCGCGCTCCCGCAAGTACCTGGACGGCCTGGCGATCCGCAACCCGATCTTCGATCGGCTGTGGCGCCGGATTTCCAAGACTTCCGCTGCGTTTTCGTCGCTGCGCTGTGTGGGCGACCGGATCTTCGCGCTGTACAGCCAGCCGCCCAAGCAGCAACGGATGATCGCGGTGCTCACGCGCGAGGCCGACCCCGCCAGAGCGCGCGTGATTGTCGACCCCAACGCGATCAACTCGCGGGGCACGACCGCGATCGACTGGTTCGTACCATCGCCGGACGGCCGGCTGGTGGCGGTGTCGTTGTCGGACAGCGGCAGCGAAAATGGCACGCTGCACATCTTCGACGTGGCAAGCCGCCTTCAGGTGGGCGAAGTGATCCCCGGGGTGCAGTACCCGACCGCCGGCGGCAGCCTCGCGTGGCGCGCCGACTCGCGGGGCTTCTGGTACACGCGTTATCCCGGGCCGGACCGACCGGCCGCCGAGCAGCGCTTCTTCCAGAAGCTCTATTTTCACCGGATCGGGGACCAGCCGGCCAAGGACGCCTATGTGCTGGGCCGCGAGTTCCCGAAGGTCGCCGAGATCTCGCTGGACAACCGCTTCAATTCGAAATTCCTGCTGGTCACGGTCGCCAACGGCGACGGCGGCGAATACGAGCATTACGTGATCGCGCCGGACGGTCGCCTGCACCACGTCGCGCGCTTCGAGGACCAGATCGCCGCCGCCGTGATCGGACCGGACAACGCCCTGTACCTGGTGTCGCGCAAGGATGCGCCTCGCGGCAAGCTGCTGAAACTGGACTTGGGTGAGCCGACCCTGGACCACGCGCGGCTGATCGTTCCGGAGTCCGAGCTCGTGATGCAGAGCGGCGGCCACAACGGCGGCGAGCCGATCACCGTCACGGCCAAAATGCTGTACGTGCGCGAGCTGGACGGCGGCCCGTCGCGGGTGGCGGTGTTCGATCACGAAGGCATTCCGCAGGGCGTGCTGCCGCTTCCGGGCCTGGCCACGGTCGACCAGGTCGAGCCGTTGAGCGACGGCACCGTGCTGTACTCGATCAGCACCTACCTGCGGCCGCCGTACTTCTCGAGGTACGACGAGGCGAGCGGCACGGCGGCCGATACGTTGCTGGCGCAAACCAGCCCGGTGTCCTACCCGGATGCGGTCGTGGTGCGCGAGTTTGCCACCTCGAAGGACGGGACCAAGGTGCCGTTGAATATCGTGCATCGCAAGGACGTCGTGCTTGACGGGACCCACCCGGCGATCCTGACCGGCTACGGTGGCTACGGCATCAGCCTGACGCCGCGCTTTCTGGGCCCCGACGTGCGACTGTGGCTGGATGCCGGGGGCGTGTACGCCATTGCCAATCTGCGCGGCGGCGGCGAGTACGGCGAGGTGTGGCACCGGCAGGGATCGCTGACCCTGAAGCAGAACGTGTTCGATGACTTCGCGGCAGCCGCCCGCCATTTGATCGCGCAGAAATACACGTCGGAAGGCCATCTGGCGGCGGTGGGCGGCAGCAACGGCGGGCTGCTGGTGGGCGCGTCGCTGACGCAGCACCCGGAGCTGTTCCGGGCCGTGGTGTCGCGCGTGGGCATCTACGACATGGTGCGGCTGGAGCTGGATCCGAACGGCCTGTTCAACACGACCGAGTTCGGCACCGTCAACAACGAGCGGCAGTTCCGCGCTCTGTATGCGTACTCGCCGTACCACCAGGTGACCGACGACGTCAAGTATCCGGCCGTGCTGATGATGACCGGCGAAAACGACGGACGCGTGAATCCGATGCAGTCGCGCAAGATGGTCGCGCGCCTGCAGGCGGCCACCGTGTCGGGGCGGCCGGTTTTGCTGTGCATCAGCGCCAACGCCGGGCACGGGGTCGACAGCTCGCTGTCGGTCCGCGCCAACCAGATGGCCGATGCCGAAGCGTTCCTGTTCGACCAGCTCGCAGTGACGCTGCCGCCGGAGCAGAACGGCTCGGCCCCTCTGGCCGGACAGGGAGCTGGGGCTACGCCGCCAGCGAGGCGGTCGGCGCCGCCTCACCCCGGGCCGGCGGAGCCATGAATTCCGGTCCGACCGGATCCTTCACGGTCTGCCGCAGAATCTGCTCGATGCGCGCCTTGGCCTCGTCGTCGAGCTTCCACCCGCTCAGATCCTTGACCGGATCGAGCTGCCCCGGGCGACGCGCTCCCCACAAGGCGACGGTGTCGCCCTGGTCGAGTACCCATCGGACCGCGAGCGCGAGTACCGAGCGGCCGTAGCGCTCCTGCGCGTAACGGTTCAGCGCCGCCACCGCGGTCAGGTACTGGGAAAACCGGGGCTCCCGGAACTTGGGATCCTTTTGCCGCAGATCATCGCCCTTGAACTCGGTCGCGTTCGTGATCGTGCCGGCCAGCAGGCCGCGACACAAAGCGCCGTAGCACAGCACTGCGATCTCGTTTTGTGCCGCGTACGGAAGCACGTCGAGCTCGGCGTCGCGCTCGAACAGGTTGTACGGAGGCTGCACCGAATGGATGGGAGCGGCCATCCGGAACTTCGCCATCTGCGAGGCGGAAAAATTGGATACGCCGATCGCGCGGATCTTGCCTTCCTTCAGCAGGCGCGCCAGCTCGGCGGCCGTGTCCTGGATCGGCACCAGCGGGTCGGGCCAATGCACCTGGTACAGATCGATGTAGTCGGTGCTCAGGCGCCGCAACGATTCCTCGACCTCTTTTCGAATGCGCGCCGGCGAGCTGTCGCGCCATACCTTGCCGTCGCGCCAGTCCAGGCCGCACTTGGTGGCGATGACGGCGCGCTGGCGCAGACCGCCGGCCAGCGACAGGCCCACGATCGCCTCCGAGCGCCCGAATCCGTAGACCGGTGCCGTATCGATCAATGTGATTCCGCGCTCGATGGCTGAACGGATGGTGGTGATCGACTCGCCGATGTCGGTGCCGCCACCCCACATCCAGCCGCCGATGGCCCAGGTCCCCAGCGCGATGCGCGAGGCGACAATCCCGGATGTTCCGATTTCAATGGTTTCCAATGTGCTCACCTTTGAGTGGATGACTGCAGCCCGATGCAGTCGCCATCGCAAGGATGGGCTGGTCCCATGTCGGAGCCGTTTCGATCGGCCTGGCCCGGGTTGCGACTGAAACGCGCAGGCCTTCGCGCGCGTCGCTACCCGCCGCCACGACGAGGGTGGCGGGCTGCCGCTCGCTGCGGGCGGATCAGTGCCCCGCCGCGGTGGCGGGAGCCCCGCCGGCCGCGTGGGCCAGGCTGCGTCCGGCGAACGCGGCCATCACGATCGCCCAACCCGACGTGATCAGGTTGACCGCGACCAGAATACCCAGCGTCCAGACCGCCGTCACCGGCCAGCCCGCGATGATCACGGCGACCAGCGCCAGGTCGGCGAGCCCGCTCACCAGCATCCAGCCGGCCGAGCGGCCCGGCACGTGGCGATAAGCGATCGATGCCGCGATCTGAAAAATCCCCTCCGTGATGAACAGGACCGTCAACAACAGTGTCAGCGTGAGCGCGCCTTCGACGGGCTTCCAGATCAGCAGCACTCCGGCTGTGACCGACAAGGCGGCCGTGATCAGGCTCCAGAGGAAGGCCGGGATGTCCTTGGCCGAGAACACCGCCACCAGCCCCACCACGCCGCTGATCAGAAAGAGCCAGCCGATGAAGATGTCGGCCGCGATGGTGGCGGCCACCGGTGCCAGGAAGGCGAGGATGCCCAGCAGCAGCATGATCACGCCCTGGAACAGCAGAAGCCGCCAGTGGGTGCTCAGCGCTTCGTTGATGGCATGTTGCATGGCGCTGCGAAGTGGATTCAGTGAAGCCATCTTGTTCTCCTCCAGTTAACGGGTCAGTCGGAGGCCAACGGCCGGACTCATCGATCAGCGCGCACCATCGCTCCAACAACTATTGCGGAAGTTTGGCGGCCAGGATGTCGATCCGCTCGATCGCCGGCGGTTTGCTGAACAGCTCGGGCGCCTTCGCCATCAGGGCTGCGGCGACGCGGCCGGTCAGATGCGCCTGGCGGCCGGCTTCGTCGGCAAACGTGTCGAAGATCCCGTACGTCGACGGGCCCAGTTTCAGCGCGTACCAGGTGGTCGTCGCCGGCTCCTGCTGGACCACAGCCAGTCCGCCGCGCAGAAATTCCTCGACGGCCGACTCTTTGCCGGGCTTGACTTCCAATCGAGCAAACAATGCCATCTTGACCATTTTCAGCTCTCCTGCGACTCAACCGACCTGCGGCTGCACTCGGCTTGCGAGAGCGCAATGTAAACCAGGTCCGTTACCGCCTGCCGGGGCACTGCGGAATCGCGGCATACTTGCAGCAAGGGCACAAAAAAACGGTGCCGACGGCAAGGTCATGCAGCGGGAGGGGCGATGCGCAATTACTTGGTGACCACGGCCCGGGCGTTGTTGCGGCGCGCCGACTCCCTGGACTGGCTGGCGCCGCTCGCGATGCGCCTGGTCTTCGGTTACTTCTGGCTGGAAACCGGACTGGGCAAGTTGCACAACCTGGCGGGCTTCGCCGAGCGCTTCGCCGGCTGGGGCATTCCGTTTCCGCATCTGAGCGCTGCTCTGTCGGCAGCCACGGATTGTGTGGGCGGCACGCTGCTGATGGTGGGCCTTTTCACCCGCCTGGTCACGATCCCGATGATTGTGAACATGATCGTCGCAATTGCGGTAGTCGCGATCAAACCGGTGACGGACCTGGACGACTTCGTTGAACTTAACGAGGTGCTGTACATCCTAGTTCTCTTCTGGCTGATGATGGCCGGGCCGGGGCGAGTGAGCCTTGATACCTTGGTGGCGCGCGCGCTCGGATTCGGTCAGCACCGCACGCCATAGGGCATCGCCGACCCGCCTTGTCCGAACCCTGGATCGAGGAGCTGCACATGAGTCGCCCACCGTTTCCCCCGTTCACCGCAGAGACGGCTGCGCAGAAAGCCCGCATGGCCGAAGACGCCTGGAATACGCGCGACCCGGCCCGGGTTGCGCTGGCCTACACGGTCGACAGCCGCTGGCGCAATCGGGCCGAGTTTCTTCAGGGTCGCGAAGCCATCGAAGCGTTTCTGACGCGCAAATGGGCGCGCGAACTGGATTACCGGCTGATCAAGGAAGTGTGGGCCTTCCGGGACAACCGGATCGCCGTGCGCTTCGCCTACGAGTGGCACGACGACAGCGGCACCTGGTACCGCAGCTATGGCAACGAAAACTGGGAGTTCGACCAGGAAGGCCTGATGCGCGTGCGCATCGCCAGCATCAACGATGTCCCGATCAGGGAAGCGGATCGCAAATACCGCTGGCCACTCGGCCGCCGCCCGGACGATCACCCCTCGCTGAGCGATCTGGGCCTTTAAGCGGCGCTGGCAAGCCGGGCCGTTGCGGCTGGCCGTGCCCGATCAGCGATCGGCCCGGTCCACGTGGACGAGCAGCCCGAAATAGCGGCTGCGCATCACCTGTTCGTCCGCGCTCAGATGCCCGTGAGTCCATCCGCGCCCGCCGCGCCGCACTGCGTTGGCGAGAAGCTCGGCACGATGCCGGATGGCCGCGGTCCACAGCGAGAGCTTCCTGGTCATGATGACACCTCGTTTTCAGCGTGCGCCACCCCGAGGGAACCGATGGCGTTGCTACCGGGTCTTCGACCCCGGATCGAAGCGTCGAGTTCCCGACGCTGCGCTGCACATCACACGGTCGAATCGACGCCGGCCTTGAACAGCCGCTTGACGTCGCCGGGCGAGCCGCACAGACGCAGCTTTTCGCGAAAGCGCCGGTCCGACAGCAGCCGCGTGGCCTCGGCCAGGATGATCAGGTGCTCCTCGGCGGCCTGCTTGGGCACCAGCAGGACGAGCACGTCGGACACGGGCTTGCCGTCCGGGGAATCGAACGGAATTGGCGATTTCGGGCGGACATAGGCAACGTGGATCTGGCCGAGGTCCTTCACCCGGCAATGGGGAATGGCGACGCCCTGACCCAGGCCGGTCGATCCGATCTGTTCCCGGTGCTTCAGGCCGAGCGCCACGGACTGGTGCGGCAGCGCATGCGTGCGCTCCATGTGCCGGCCGATCTCGTCGATGAGCTCGCTTTTGCCCGAGACATCGAGATCGACGAGGATGTCCTCCAGCGGAAGGAGATCGCCGATGCTTTGGACTGCCGGTGGAGTGTTGACGCGGTCCACGAGCAACTCCATGCAGGTACTTTGACACGGTGATGCTAGAGAAAATCGCGCGGGATGGTTCGAAAAAAATCCCGGGCCAGCGCAAAAAAACCACAAAAAACGCGGCTCGCCCGTGAGCCGCCGGCCGGCTATCTGGCGACGACGGCTTCAGGTCTAATGCAGCCTGCCATGACGGTTGCCATCCAAACCCTGATCCTGCTGCTGAGCGTGATCGCGGCGGTCGGGGTCGTCGCCAAGCGGCTGAAGCTTCCTCCCTCGATCCTGCTGGTCGTCACCGGCGTGGCGCTGGCGCTGATTCCCGGATTGCCCACGGTCAGGCTTGCCCCGGAGCTGGTGCTGCTGCTGGTGCTGCCGCCGGTCGTTTACTCGTCGGCGGTTGCGATGAGCTGGCGCGAGTTTCGCTTCAATCTGCGCGCCATCTCGCTGCTGGCGGTCGGGGCGGTCGTGTTCACGACGTCGGCGGCCGCCTGCGCGGCCCACTGGGTGCTCGGCCTGTCCTGGCCGGCGGGGTTCGTTCTGGGTGCCATCGTCTCGCCGCCGGACGCGGTGGCGCCGCTGGCGATCGCCCGCCGGCTGCAACTGCCGCGGCGCCTCCTCGTGGTCCTGGAAGGCGAGGGCCTGGCCAATGATGCGACTGCGCTGATTCTTTACCGCTTTGCGGTCGCAGCCGTGGGCGCCGCGGCGTTCTCGTTCAGCAAGGCGGCGGCGCTGTTCGCGGCCATCGTCGTCGGAGAGATCGTGTGGGGAATCGGCGTGGGCTGGTTGATGCTGCGCCTGCGGCGCTGGGTGCGCGATCCCCAGATCGAGATCCTGTTTTCGATCCTGACGCCGTTCGTGGCCTTCTGGCCGCCGCAGCACCTGGGCGGCTCGGGAGTCCTCGCCACGGTGGCGGCGGGCCTGTACGTCAGCTGGAACGGCCTGAACATCATCAGCGCAGCCACCCGCCTGCAGGGCATCTTCTTCTGGGATGTGCTGATCTACCTGATCGACGGCATGGTGTTCCTGATCACCGGACTTCAGGCGCGCACACTGATGGCGCAAATGGGCGGCTATTCCCTGTCCGAGCTGGGCATCGCTGCGGCGCTCGTCAGTGGGGTGGTGATCCTGGCCCGCTTCGTGTGGACCTTCCCGGCGATTTACCTGCCGCGCCAGCTGTTTGCGTCGATTGCGCGAACGGACCCGGCGCCGCCCTGGCAGTGGCCGTTTGCGCTGTCGTTCACCGGCGTGCGGGGCATCGTCTCGCTGGCGGCGGCGCTGGCGATCCCGCTTGAAACGGACCTGGGCCAGCCGTTCCCCGATCGCGACCTGATCCTGTTCCTGACCTTTTCGGTGATCCTGGTCACGCTGGTCGGGCAGGGCCTGATGCTGCCGGCGGTGATCCGTGCGCTGGGCCTGGCCCATGCGGGCCGGCGGGAGCAGCGCGCCGACCGCGCCGAGGAGGTCGGTGCCCGGCAACGCGCCATCGAGTCGGCCCTGGAGCGCCTGGACCAGCTGGCCACGGAGCGGCGACTGCCGCAGGAGCTGGTCCATACGCTGCGCGTCCATCTTCGCAATCGACTGAAGCATTTCGGCCCGGGCAACGACGGGCCCGACGGACCGCAGGAACATGGCCAGCTGGGCGACGAGATCGAGCTGGCGGTGATCGCCGCCGAGCGGGAGCGGGTCAACGAGCTGTATCGGCAAGGTGCGCTGAAAGACGAGGCGCGGCGCCGGATCGAGCGGGAGCTCGATCTTCGTGAAGCGACGCTGCTCAACCATCAGCACGAGGAGTGAGCGGCCCGGCTTGCTACCATGGCCGGCCAGAGCCGCCATCAAGACATGCCATGACGATCCGTGCCGCGCCGTTTGCTTCGAAACGACCGTTCCGGGTTCTCGGCGTTCAGCAGATCGCGCTGGGCAGCACGGACAAGGCGCGGCTGCGGCGGCTGTGGATCGACCTGCTGGGACTCACCCTGGAAGGCAGCTATCGCAGCGAGCGCGAGAACGTCGACGAGGACATTGCGATGGTCGGACACGGGCCGGCCCGCTGCGAGATCGACCTGATGCAGCCGCTCGACGCGGACGCGCGACCAGCGGTGCACGAGCCGCCGCTGAATCACGTCGGCTTGTGGGTCGATGACCTGGCGTCAGCGGTCGAGTGGCTCACCGCGCAGGGGGTTCGCTTCGCCCCGGGCGGCGTGCGGCGCGGCGCAGCCGGCCACGATGTCGCCTTCATTCATCCGAAGGCGAGCCCGGATGCCCCGCTCGGCGGCGAGGGTGTGCTGATCGAGCTGGTCCAGGCTCCGCCGCAGGTGATCGCCGCGTTAAGCTAGCGGCAACCTGAGTCAGGATGATCGATGAGCCAGATACCGATCGGGGCCCGCGGTACGTTCGAACTGGTGGTCGGCGCCGATCATCTGGCCAACCGGTTCAAGGATGCCACGCTGCCCGCGGTGCTGGCCACGCCGGTGATGATCATGGCGATGGAAAACGCCGCGCTGAACGCGATCAAGCCGTACCTGGATCCAGGTCAGAGCGCCGTGGGCTCGCGGATCGACGTGGCCCACCTGGCCGCAACCCCGATCGGGCGCAGGGTCATGGGCCAGGCCGAAGTCACCGCGGTCGAAGGGCGCCGGATCGACTTCAACGTTCAGGCCTACGACGGCAGCGAGCAGATCGGCGCCGGCACGCATCAGCGCATGCTGATCGACATGAAGCGCTTCAACGAGCGGCTGAAGGACAAGGCCCGCTCCGGCTGATGTGCAGCTTGCCCCCGACCTCATCTCGCGTCTCGGGCGCGCCCGGCGCCTCGTAGTCTTCACCGGCGCCGGCGTGTCGGCCGAAAGCGGGATACCGACGTTCCGCGACCGGCAAACCGGGCTGTGGCGCCACTTCGACGCGCAGGCGCTGGCAACGGCCGAGGCGTTCGAGCGCGACCCGGCCCTCGTATGGGGCTGGTACGAGTGGCGCCGGTCCCTGGTGCAGGGCGCTGAACCCAACGCGGCGCACCGTGCAATTGCCGCGTTGCAGGGTCGCGTCGCGCAGCTGACGCTGGTTACCCAGAACGTCGACGATCTTCACGAGCGGGCCGGCAGCCCGCACGTGCTCCATCTGCACGGGCGCATCTGCCATCCGTACTGCAGCGTCTGCGGCCACGAATTTGCGCTGTCCAAGGCGACCGTGCCCGAAGACGGCAGCCGCCTGCCGCCGCCGCGCTGCAGCGCCTGTGGCGGACCGGTGCGGCCGGGAGTGGTGTGGTTCGGCGAAGCGCTGCCCACAGGCGCGTGGGAGCAGGCCCTGGAGGCGTCGCGCGGCTGCGATGCTTTCCTGTGCGTCGGAACCTCCTCCATCGTCGAGCCGGCCGCAGGCTTGACGCGGCTCGCGATTGCGGCCCGCTCGATCACGGTCCAGATCAATATCGATCAGACGCCGCTGGATGACCTCGTGACGCTGAACCTGCGCGGCCCCGCCGGCTCAGTGCTGCCGGAACTGGTCGCTGCGGTTTGGCCCGACGCATGAAGGGTCATTGGCTTCGGAAGTGACTCAAGTAACTTTCAATCGGTAGCGTGCGCGATAAGCTGCGGCCCGAACGATATCTGCTCAGACTCTCGGGAGGAGGAAGACGGATGAGCGCACGCCACAAGGTTCTCTGTGCGGTTTTGGTCACGGCCGGGTCCCTGGCGGCTGGGTCGGCGTCGGCGACGCCGGTAACCTATACGATGTTCGTGGTGACGGACGTGTCGCTGAACGGCGTGCACTACCACAACGCGCCGGTCACTCTGACGTTCGCCGGGGATACCGCCCACATCCTGCCCTTCAGCGAGACTGGACCGGGCCCCAGCGGAGGCGGAAGCGGCTGGAAGCTCGTCACCGGAACGGCCAGCGTGCAGGTCATCAACGGCACGCAGGTGATTTCCGCCACCTTCGCGCCGGGGCAGATCCTGGTAGCGCTCGATTCCCAGAACGGCGGTGCCGGCTTCAGCTCGATGGTCGGCACCCCGGCGCACCTGGAGCCGGGGTATCCGCTGGGGTTGACCGGCACGACGATAGGCAGCCTGCCGGATCTGGTCACGACCGGCCGCTGGAGCGGCCACGCATGGTCATGCATCGGATATCCACCGGTTGTGACCAAGGCCGGACGGTGCGGGAATGCGGCTTCATTTCCTCTGAGCACCAACCGTGGTCCGTTCGTGATGTACATGCCGTACTACGCCACCAATTCGGTGGGGTCCATCGTCGACGACTATGAGGGCGCGCTCAATACCGCGACCTTCTCGGTTCTGGTCGGTCCCTAGGAGGAGAGGCCCATGAAACAGGCGATCATTGCGGCAATCGGATTCCTGGTGGCGGCGGCCTGCGGCAGCGCCGCTGCCGTGCCGATCGTGTACAGCATCTATGGGTCGGTCGACGGGGAGCTGAACGGGCAGTCCTTCTCGGAAGCGGAATTCCGGCTCGAGCTTCGCACCGATACTGTGCACACCGTCACCGCGATCGAAAACGGCGTCACGGTGTATCGGAACAACCAGGGCACTGCCTTGCTCTACCTGACGCGCGGCAAGGTGACGACGGTCGCGCACATCGCGGCCAATCAATTGTTCGTGCGCTACGACCCCACCAACGGGATCGTCAGCTTCGGCACGAACGGCATCGGGCCGTACTATCCGGTCTCGCTGGGTTGGTGCACTGTGCCGCTCGGCTGCGGCAAGATCGGGACCGGCTTCCCGCAAAACTCGATCCTGGGCGCGCTGGCCCAACTGACGGTTGCGCCGAACGACCTGGTCTTCTACCCGGCGGCCGTGCGCGCACAGGCAACGCAGCTCAGAAGTGCGGCCCTGTTGACCGGTTTCATGGATGCCTGCCTGGCGTACAACGTCACCAGGCTGGTGTGCCCGTCGATTCCGAGCACGCCGATCAGGACCGACCAGGGAAATCTTTACTTCCAGAAGCAGTCGCTGTACGGGCACGGGATCTTCGTCGCGGCCGAGGGCAGTGTGCTCTGAGCGCAACGGTCAGGCTGAGCGCCACAGCCGCTGAAAGCGCTCGCCGCGCGGCAGGCCGCCGACCGACCACGCCTCGCTGGCGGCCACGTTGTGGCTGACCCGGCTCCACCACAGGCTCGTTGCCGGCGCGGCGCCGGCCAGCTCGGTAAGGACGGCTTGCAGCTGCGGCACGGTCGCGCCGGCTGGCCCGGTCGAAGCGCTCGCGGCCAGCACGGCCCGATCGAGCGCTTCGGCGTCACAGCCGGGCTCGCGCGACTTGAGCGCCGCGCGCGCCAGCGCCTCCCACCAGGCGTGAAGCCCGGCAAACGCCTGATCGGCGCTGGCCGCCAGACTGAGCGGGAACCGGCGCCCGACCCGGTCCACGCTGGGCAGCAGGATGCCGAACCAGTAGCTCGAGTCCAGCACACCCGGGGTCAGGGCGAAGCGCCAGATCGGCGCATCCAGGTGCGAGTGCGGCCAGTCGGCGCCGAGCACCTGGCGCGCACCGGCGAGCTCGGCCGACAACCACGCATCCCACGACCCGATGAACTGCGGCGGCAGGCGCCGGCCCGCGAAGTCGCCCAGCGCCGGAATCTTGCCGAACCAGCCCGCGGCGGCCGGCTGCGTGTGGCAGGCCTGAGCTGTCGCGGCGGGCGGGCTTGTCACGATTTCAACGGGCAATCGAACCGCTCCAGCTCGGGCATCCGGAACGGATTTGCGCCGCTTTCGGTTTCGACGTCGAAACTGGCTCGCCGTCCCCCCAGATTGAAAACGACGCGGAAACGGCCCGGCCCGACTGACTCGACCGGGACCCGATCCAGCAGGCGGAAAACGGCCCAGGTGCCACTGAACTCGAGGGTCGGCTGTCCGGGCCGCGCCGGCGTCATCTCGACGCGAGCCCCGGGGACCGGCCCGGGCCACGTCACCACGATGGGCGTGGGCGGTCCATGCGAGTAGGTCACGGGCTGGCCGTCGAGATCCAGCACGAAGCGGTCGATCGTCTCGTCCATGTCGTGCGGGCGAAACGTCAGCCGCAACGCCGCCTCCGGGCGCCGCCCCGCGAAAAAGACATCGCGGATGCGCGCGGCCGAGCGAAGCCGTGCCAGCGAGTTGTCTTCGACCTTGCCCTCGACGTCGGTGCGCGCGCCGCCCGCATCGAAGACTCCCGAAGGACCGAACAGCCGATTGAAATCGGCCAGCGCGATCTCGCGCGGGCTGCCGCGGTCGAACGGAAACCGCCCCGGCACGGCCTGTGCGCACGTGTCGGCCGCCTTCGCGGCGACTTGCGTCGCCGCTTCGGCGGCCAAGGCGGCCCCGGACGAGGCTTCGGCGGCGACGGAAGTCGCGGCGGAGGCGGTCACCAGCATCGAGCGGATCGGTTCGGGATAGAGCTGCGCATCGGCCTGGACGCGCGCAAGCCACTCGGGCGTGCTCGCCGCCGGGGAGGCCGCCAGGGCGTGCACCACGTGCAGCTGATTGAAATCGGCCAGCGCCGCGTCCAGCGGCCGGCGTCCGTCGGCGCCGGACGCGATCAGGCGCCGCAGTGGCTCGAAGCGCTCGGCCAGTGCGCGCTCCAGCGGTGCCGCGGCCTCCCCCAGGGCGCCGGCGCTGGCGGCGTCATGGGTCAACGATGTCTGTTGCACGACCGTCTGGACCAGATTGACCAGCGGACCGTCGCGCGCCGCCAGCGCCTGCGCCTGGCGCATGGCATCGGCGGCACCGCCAGCGCGCTTCAGGCGCACGTCGTCGACAAAGTCGACCCAGCTGCGCGCGTAATCATCCAGGTAAGCCGCCAAAGCTTCGGGCGCCACCGCCGTGGCGGTGGCGGCCGCAGCGCCCGCCCGCGTGCCCACCGAAGCCAAGGCGAAGGAGGGAGCTTTTTCGGAGGAGGCCCCCACC
>Ga0307479_10001733_pt1 | contig 19883 bp, 13 predicted proteins | sample atmos_gasesECM4C_FD_203743 | JGI IMG/M metagenome (GOLD analysis project Ga0307479, IMG submission 203743) | Hardwood forest soil microbial communities from Morgan-Monroe State Forest, Indiana, United States - atmos_gasesECM4C_515 | ecosystem: Environmental > Terrestrial > Soil > Temperate...
TCTCAACATCGCCGAAACCATCATCATGCTTTCGGTACTTTTGGTCGTTGTAGTTGCAGCGCTGCGAATGTCCGGTATCATTCTCTAGCTTCGAAAGGGTTCGTCACACGGATCGAGCATCGACACTGCGCTCCCACTTTACATCCGATTCCCGCACTTACACGTCTCCTCTACCGCTACCGCCTGTTCTGCCTGATTTGTTCCGTTACACTCCGACACCTGCACGGTTTCGTTGTGAAGGTGAACAAGCGTACCAATGGGGCGGTGGCGGAATGAATCTGGAATACTCCGACTCCGACGCTTCAGATCATGCCATAGCGGCCAATGGCCTCCCGCGGCAAGAGCCCGAGCAGGACGAAGAACGCGACGAAGGCTACTCGGAGTGAGCGTGGACATGGCTCGATCTCGCACACCAAAACGGGAGTCGAAGAGAATCAAAGCAGTCATCCCCGTACGCCTCTGGATCGGGGGGAGTAAGGATAGCCATCTCGCGCATACTCTCGATGTCAGCAACCATGGTGTGAAGCTCGGCGGGTGCCAAGGTGAGGTGAAGGTTGGAGACAAGATCGAAATTCAATATCACCATACGCGAGCGCAATTCCGAGTCGCATGGATCACTGCCAGCAAGATCTCGTCCGGGATGCAAATCGGGGCTGAGTGCTTGGAGCCGGGAAAGCGGGTCTGGGGTGCGCAGTTCCCTCAGCAAGAGGATGAGTACGAAGAACAAGAACGACGGTGAATAGTCGGAATGCAGGTGTGTGAGGGGACCCAGCCAACGTCATCTTGCGGCCGACGATGCCGCGAATGAGCGTGCTCTTGTCGGCACCGTTGGGGCTAGCAGCCCCAGACATTCTGCGCTGCGCAGTTCCAGAGTCACGCCGTCGACGGCAGTAATCTTGCCGAAGCGCTTGACTAGCGCTTCAATACGCAACGGTAGTGGCGAATCGCACGTGGCAACACTGGTTGGGGAAGACAAGGGGCAATCTCCGAGATGCTCTACGCCATACTACTGCCAAGATACTAACCGATACGCGGTAGCTGCCAGCCAGTACCGGCGCACCGTCCGTACCGTCGCGATGATGCTGAGATCCCCCTTGAGGAGTGATGGGATCATGGCGTGCATGGGATTGTATTCAAGGAACACCGAAGAGCGATCACGGCTCACGGATGAAGTCGGGCGACGGTTTTGGCAATCTGCGGAAGAATAAGGATTGCCCGACATCAAGCCTTCAGGTATAAAAGCTCACCCATTCACAGTTCCCGCCCGCGATTCGTGGAGGCTCCATGAGCACAATCGCTGATGTGATCGCAGGGATCCGCACTTCCTCGAAACAGGACAATTTCCGCTATTTGGCCGCGGTGCTGCTTCTATTGCTCGTGCTCACGGTCGAACTCGTCATTCCGGGTCGCCAGCAATCGTCGGCCTTCGACGAAGGCTGCCACGCGTTCGCGGGATATACCTACTGGACCCGAGCCGACTTTGGCATTAATCCTGAGCACCCTCCTCTAGTCAAGATGCTCGCCGCGCTTCCTCTGCTCAAAGAGCAGGTCCATTATCCCGATCTGCCACCAATTTTCTTCAAAGTGCCTTGCTACATCGGAGCTAAGAAATTCCTGTATTCGAATAACAACGCCGACACGATGCTCTTCCGGGCTCGCATGGCAGCCGCCACGCTTACGATTGCTGCCGGCCTTGTTGTTTTTGCCGCCGCTTACGAAATGTTTGGTGCGATTGCGGCGTTGATAGCGCTCGTTCTGTTTGTATTTGAGCCAAACCTGGTCGCACATGGGTCGTTCGTAACGACAGACATGGGCGCGACTCTGTTCCTGTTCGCGACGGTCTATGCTTTTTACCGGTATGTCAAGAAACCTTCTCTATTGCGGCTTCTGCTCACGAGTCTATTCGCCGGACTTTTGCTGGCGTCGAAACATTCTGGGATATTGTGCATCCTAATCCTGCCTTTGCTCGCGCTCGTGGAGGTGGTGCAGAACGATCAAGGCTCGCAACTGTGCCAGGGAGGCCGGCTGAAAGCCTTCCTGCGGTTTGCGGGGTCACTGATCGTCGTGGGACTTATCTCCTTCGGAATTTTGTGGTCGTTCTACCATTTCCGTTTTTCAGCCCGGCCGCGTGGTCAAGCAATGGTTCCCACGCTGACCGAGTATGCAGCGGATGTCAAGCATCCCTTGGAAGCGAAAGTGATTGCAATTTCTGCCCATTACCGCTTGCTGCCCGAGTCCTATTTATTTGGGTTGACCGATGTCCTAGTCTTTCCCGAGAAGTACATGACCTCCTACGTATTCGGGAAACTCTACCGCCATTCGCGATGGTTCTACTTTCCCGCGGCGTTCCTCATCAAGTCAACATTGGGATTTCTGCTTTTGTTACTACTTGTGCCAGCAGTTATCGCGTTCCGTCGCCCTGCGCAGTGGAGAGAACTCTTGTTTCTACTGGTTCCTCCAGCGGTGTACTTCTTGGCAGCGGCCTACTCCGGATTCAATATTGGCGTGCGTCACATTCTGCCTGTTTATCCATTCCTCATTGTCCTGGCGGCGTTTGCTGCTTGGCAGCTCGCGCAATATGGCCGTGCGTGGCGTTATGGGATAGCCCTGCTCATCGTATTTCACTGTGCCTCCTCCGCGCGTGCTTTCCCCAACTACCTGCCGTACTCGAATGAAATATGGGGAGGGCCGGGGAATACGTACAAGTACCTGACTGATTCCAATGTAGATTGGGCCCAACAGCTTAAATCCACGAAGAAATACCTGGACGAGCACGGGATAAAAGATTGTTGGTTCGACTATTTTGGCCGGGGACTGGTTGCTGATCCCGACTATTACCAAATTTCTTGCAAGCCTTTGCCGGGTGCTATTGATTTTTCGGCTGCCAATATCCCCTCGCAGATATCTGGAACAGTCTTAATCAGTGCTACGGAGCTCTCTCCCGAGCTGTGGGGACCGGGTGAACTCAATCCCTACGTTCACTTCCGGACGCTCCGGCCAGACGCGTTCATAGATGATGGAGTATTTGTGTTTCATGGTGAGTTCGATGTACCGCTGGCCTCAGCTATCGCCCATGTCCGGACTGTGCAGATGCTTTTGTTTACGAATGAAAAACCGAACCTGAATCGGGCGCTGGTCGAAGCGCAAGCCGCCGTCTCATTAGCGCCAAACAATGCAGATAGTGAGACCGCACTCGGGGACGTCTTAATGAAATTGGACCAGAAAGCGGAGGCCAGGGTGGCCTATCAGCGCGCATTAACAGCAGCGGAGAGTGTCTACCCGGAGTTTCAGGACGACTCGATCACACAACTTAAGCAAAAAATGGAGTGAGTACTTTCGCTTTTCGGCGAAGGAGTTTGTCATTATGCCGCCATCGCGATCGATCATCTGCTGTTACCCGTCCCTCCGGGGAACAGATACCGAAGCCCTCCGATTTTCCAGTGTCGCAAGTCTTGCGAATTCCCACTTTCTGTTTAAACTTACGCCAAGAGAGTTGCGCGCCGATGGTCGTGGAGAGCAAATAACCCGGATCGCCAAAGCCTCGTGGCGCCGGTCAGATATGGCGGCACCATGGTCGTTTGGCTGAGGATCTATTTCATATCGTTGGTGATTCTGCTCCTGGTCTTCTATTTCCGCGAGCGTGCCAAGGCGGGCCCAATCGCGCCTCGGGTGATCCTAATCATGGCCGAAATGGCAGCTCTCTTTGCGCTGGTTCCGGCGACGGCGTACGTGTTGCTGACCGGACTTATGACAAGGGGCAGGTGAACCCGAGGAGGAGCCGCGAACGCGCCCGACCGGAACAAAAGGAAGCTCGCCTTCTTGCGCAGATGCTCAATCACGGGGATTCACCCCTCTCTAGGAATGAACGATAGCCTTGCGTTACACCAAGCCAGCCGGGCCCAGGGATAATCTTCGGAGAAGGAGGATGCGTTATGAATACTATGAGGGCAGCGATCACCAGCTCGGTCTTCCTGGTTGCTCTCGGCGGACACCTGATGGCCGCGACCGTCCAGGTCGAACTTGTAGGAGTGCCGTAGTCACGTTCTCAACCATCCAGTCCGCAGTGAATGCTTCTCCCGCGGGTGCCCGAGTCTTGGTCTGCCCGGGTACTTATCCTGAGTAGGTGGAATCAAAGAATCTTTGACCCTCAGAGGCGTTCAGAGCGGAACTCTGGGCGCAGCGGTCATTGTGGCGCCTCTCGGCGGCGTCGTGCAGAACGCTACCAGCCTGGCCACAGGCAATCCAATCGCAGCCCAGATTCTGGTCAGCGGAATCACAGACGTGGCCATTAGCAACCTCACCATCGACGGCAGCAACAAAAATCAAAGAGGAACTCAAGAATTGGGAGCGCGAGTCCAAACTTCCCATAAGACTTCCGGACTGGGAGAGTTGAAAACCATTCTCGATCATGGGATCCGGGCGCTTTTAAGACAAGGACTAGACGGAATTCCACTGGATATTCTTGGCCTTCCTCGGGAAACGCCAAGCGAGTAGAATCAAAGCATCCCGCGCGGCGGAACTAGCCCCCTGCCGGATTCACTCAACGATGGCAGCGGTTTCTGGATTTCTGAAGAAATGCCTTCTCGCGTACGGCCTTGGTTTGCTGGCTGCCTTCTTGGCCGCACCCCACGCGGCTAATGCGCAAACCAGATCGCCAGCTGGGTTAGATTCCGCAGACTCCCTCTATAAGGATGCGGGTGACGCCTACGACCGAGGTGACGTGGTACAAGCAATCGCCTTGTATCAGAAACTCGTTGCGATGCGGCCGGAATTCGTCGAAGCACGTACCAATTTTGGAGTGGCTCTGGCGCATGTCGGCCGCTACGACGACGCTATAGCTCAGTACCGTGAGGCACTGAAGTTTGATCGCAAGAACCCGCTAGTACGCCTGAACCTCGCACTCGCCTGGTACAAACAGGCCGATTTCGTGAGAGCTGCCGACGAACTCACCGAGTTGCGCAAGGACCACCCGGAAGGTCAGCAATCGCTGTATCTGCTCGCGGATTGCGATCTGCGGCTTGGAAAGAACCGCGAGGCCGCCACGCTTCTTCAACCCGCGTACGAGGTCAATCCCGAGGATCGCGCGATCGACTACGCGCTCGGCACTGCACTAATCCGCGACGGGCAGGTTGAGAAGGGCGAAGTGATCATCGACCGCATCCTGAAAAGGGGAGACAGTCCTGAGGTAAAACTCCTGATGGGAGCGGCTCGATTGGCCGGAGGCGATGCTAAGAAGGCCATCCCCACCATTCGCAACGCTCTGGATATGAACCCCGATTTGCCCGGCGGCTGGTCCTTGTATGGGCAGGCTCTACAGGACGGTGGAGAAGACGATGAGGCGAGAACCGCCTTTCGGCGGGCTCTCCAGTCAGACCCGAACGATTTCGATGCGAACCTTCGCCTGGGTGCCGGGCTGCGCCACGATGGTAGCTATGAGGAAGCCGCTCCCTACCTAGATCGTGCCTTGCAGCTCCGCCCCGGGTCCATTCCAGCGCGTTACCAAGTAGGAGCACTGAATCTTGCGCGGGGACAGCTAGCCCCTGCACGGAGGGATCTGGAACAGGTGGAACGCGACTCACCCGACTTTCAGGAAGTTCATGTTCAACTCGCCTCGCTTTACGCGCGGCTCGGCCTGGCCGCCGACAGCAAGCGTGAGCGTGCAATCATCCTGAAACTGGATGAGAAATCCCGCGCCAAAGGGCCGCAGCCGAACGAATAGGCCTACTTCGGCTCTTTGACATGCAATATCCTATCCACCTGTACATCTTTCAGCACCTGCACCACGCCTGACGGCCACCGAATCTCAAGTTCATCCGCTCTCTTCGAACTCCCCAGGCCGAAGTGAACCGGTCCAGCACTGGATGAAGCGTAGCCCGTCGCACTGGTCATCTCATTAAACTGGGTCACGCCGGCAACTACGCGAACGCGCGCTCCGATGCCGTCGCGGTTGCTTTTGGTTCCTTCCAGTGCGATCTCAAGCCAGTGATTTTCGTTGGGACTGTCATTCATCCAAATCTCAGCCGGAGCGCTGAGCGCGGTCACAACCAAGTCGAGTTTGCCGTCATGGTTGAAGTCACCGCAAGCCGAGCCGCGATGGCGGCGGGGCGGTTGTGCGCTAAATCCAGCCTCGGCTGTCAGCGCGGTCCATTTGCCTGCAGGATTGTTTCGGAACACAGTATTCGGCTCGTCGATCATTGAGGTTTCCGTCATCGCTGGAGACTGCACATGTCCGCGACTGACAAAGATGTCCTTCCAGCCATCGTTGTCAAAATCGGCGATGTGCGGGCTGTATCCCGCCATCGGATTCGTGAGCCGCGTCAATCCGCTACGCGCGGTGATTTCCGTAAACGCGTCCTTGCCGGTGTTCTCGTAGAGCGGAAAGGTTTCCTTGTCAAGCGCCGCTACGGTGATGTCGGGATAGCCGTCGTTGTTCACATCGCGAAAGTCCACGCCCATGCCGGAGATAAGATTCCCATGTTCGGGGAGAGCGACTCCGGCCTCGAATGCGATTTCTTCGAAGCGATGGTTGCCTTTGTTGTGGAAGAGGAAATTGAACAGTTTGTCGTTGGCGACAAAGATGTCGGGTAGGCCGTCCCCGTCATAATCGGCAACCGCCACGCCCATGCCTTTCCCCAGATGTTCGCGAATTCCCGCCTCGGCGGAGACATCGACAAACGTCCCATCGCCCTTGTTGAGGAACAGTTGGTTGGGAAGTTCCTTGTAGAATCTAGGGTGACAGTACTCGGGCTTGCCTTTGAAACGGCATGCTGGTTCCTTCTTGCCATCCCAGCTCATGTAGTTGACGACGAAGAGATCTAGGAACCCATCATTGTTGACGTCCACCCATGCTCCTCCCACCGACCAGAGGGGTCCATATTCCTTGTCGAGGCGCGCAAGCCCAGCCTTCTCAGTAACGTCAGTGAACGTGCCGTCACCGTTGTTGTGATAGAGCGTGTTTCGGTATACGCCACCTACGAAGATATCCTTGTATCCATCATTGTCGTAGTCGCCGATGGCGACCCCGGTGTCGTAGCCGATGCCTGCGAGCCCTGCCTTTTCGGTGACGTCTGTAAACGTGCCGTCTCCGTTATTGTGGAACAACCGGTTCCAGTACTTCGGAGAAGTCTTCTTGAGGATGGAGATGTCAGCGCCGTTCGTAAAGAAAATGTCGAGATTGCCGTCATTGTCGTAATCGAAGACGGCGACGCCGCCGGCCATGGTCTCAGGCGCGTGGCGCTCGGGAGTCTCGTCGCTATCCAACTGGAACGGGATCGAACGAAAACTGAAATGGATGGGAGCTTGATCATTCTCGCCGCCGGAAGCCTCCTTCGAGGTGAAGATCGCTATGGACGACACCGCGCAAAGCAGGCCCGCGCCCACTAGGAACACAAAGAACGGAGCGCGACCGTTCACCGGTCTACATGGGGTTTTGCGCTGCAGCCGGCTGGCGGAGTTTTTCAATCGCCTCCTTCTCCCGGTTAGCATCCTCGGTGCGGCCTGCGGCGGCGTATGCCCGCAGAAGGTCGAATCGCGTTCGCATCACTTGTGGCGCAATTTGCTCAGCCTTTTCTAACTCGCGGATCGCCCCGGGAACATCACGCTTGGCTGCCAGCACTTCTCCATAGACCATGTGGGTCGACGCCTCGCCGGGTTCGATCTTTAGTGCGTCTTGGGCGAACGGTTGTGCCTGCTCCGGTTGCTGCTGTTTCAGGTAAATGTCAGCGAGACGCAAGCGCGCCAGCACGTTGAACGGCGAGATCTCCAGTTCCTGGGTCAATTCACGAATTGCTTCCTCCGTGCGCGAATCGGTTAGGAACGTTCCGAGCAAATAATGAACGCCCGGCTCCTTCGGGTAGGTTTCTACCAGAGTGCGAAATTTCTTCTCGGCGTCATCTCGCTGTCCCATCTGCACCGCACAGAAGGCAGCCCCAGCCGTTCGGACCATTTCACGTCGATCAGCGGGAATCTCGCCGGGGACGAGGGGCATGCGCAAGGCGGCCAGCCCGGCGGCTTCCTGGATGGGGATGTCGCAGCGGCCCAAGTTCACTAATTCGAACAGCAGATCCATGCCGTCGTCATATTGCTCGAGCCGAGTGAGGGAGACGGCGGCTAAATAGGCGACGGACTGCGCCATTTGCTTGTTGTCGCCCAGCCCTAGGCTCCGGCTACGTTGCAGATGATCGATGGCCCGCGAGTACTCACGAGTCTGGAATTCGCTGATGCCGAGTAGTGCCCACCCCGGCCCAGACTCTGGATCGTTCGAGACAAAGCGGCGGAGGAGGTCACGGGTTTCCGGATACTGCTCTTTTTCGTAGAGGAGCGCGCTGAGGTACCAGAGACCGTCGTCCCAGTTCGGCTTCAGCGTCAATCCCTGTCGGTACAAGCCGATCGCATCGTCAGACCGGCCGTCCTCACGTGCGCGATCTGCCTCGCGTGACAACAGCTCGAAATTCGCTCTTTTGCTCGATGCCGAATGGGTTTGTCGAGATCCGCTGGGCGCCAGGATTGCCAACCCAGCGCCAAGAATCAGCCCCATCAGCGCTCGCATCGCGATCATTCCGGGGGCTCCTGAGGTTTAGACCGCAAGCCAAGTTTCTCCTCGGGCGGAGCCAATATTTGTTGCTTATCCCTCAGCAAGTTGTAGGCCGCCACTTCTTCGTGAGCTTCCTTGCTCCGGCCCAGCGCTGTGTAGGCACGAGCGAGTTGGTATCGAATCGACGGAACATCGGGCGCGAGTTGTTTAGCAGCTTCAAGTTCCCGAACACTTTCCTGAAACTGTCTAGTCGAGTACAAAACGCGTCCCAGCAATTGCCGACCTTCCGGGTTTTTCGGATCTATTTCGGCGGCGGATCTAGCCAATCGCAAGGCTTCAGCCGGCTCGTTGTGCGCAATATAGATGCGTGCCAGTTCTACCATTGCCGGAACATGCTCTGGAGATATCCGAAGCTCCTTCCGAAACTCGCCCTCGGCGTCAGCCCTCTTGTGCTCGAAATTGAACAACGTACCCAGAAAATAATGGACGTTCGGTTCTTGGCTGTAGTGGAGAAGCAGCCTCTGGGCGTACTCATCGGCGCGGTCCGACTCGTTGGGGGACACGGCCGAGTGAAGCGCCGCTTCTCCCGCCAGCCAGACCATCTCACGCCGATCTCGCGGATAGTCTTCGGGAAGATTTGCCATGCGCAGCGACGCCAGACCCATCGCTTCGACCAACGCGGGAGCGCCGCTTGATTTGTCCGCCTCGACGGCAAGCAAATATAGCGACTCGACAAAGCGGCCCTTCCGCGTCAGCAACAAAGCCCAGTGGAAGAGCGCAACGTCGATAAGATCTTTCGTACCAGGGAATCCCTTGCGTGACCAGCGCTGAAAATGATCAAGCGCGTGGTTGTAGTCTTTCGTCTCGTACTCGCAAAGGCCAAGAAATGCGTAGGCGGGTCCAGGTTTCGGTGCGATGGCTACAAAGCGGAGGAATGCTACCTCTGCTTCGGGAAACCGATCCTCGTCGTAGAACAGGCTCCCCAGCGACCACCACCCATCGCTCCACAACGGGCGTAGCCGCACACCCGCGGTGTACAGACGAATCGCGTCCTCCATCCGATCAGCGGTCCGAGCGGCATCGGCCTGCTTTGCGATCTGCTCAAAGCTACCTTTCGGGGTACCAGAAGATGTGGGATGCGCGCTCAAAAGGAGCGCCAGGAGGGGAAACACCACGACCATAGGGAGAACTATACATGGGGTGGTCCGCGGGAACCACCCCTTCAGAGTCAAGACATTAGAACCAGTACTTCACGCCCACTTCGAGGATGCGGTGCCCCACACGATACGTGGCGAGACCGAAATTTGAGTTGGCTTTACCGCTGGAGTCGAAAGTCAGCTTAAGATTGTTGTCGCCGTTCGTGAACGACAACAGGCTTTTGTTCAGAAAGTCGAAGGCTGCAAAGCGGAGCTGCAGACCCTGACGTTCAGTGATTTTGAAGTTCTTCATCAGCGTCAGGTCGCTGCTCCAGAACGTAGGACCGGGCATATAGGGCATGCCGCCCGTTCCCAGAGCGCCGTTTGGTGCCGGCGAGAAACAGTTGGGGTTGATGAATTGGTTTTTGCTTAGGCCTTGAGTTGGGTTGCAGGTGATCAGCGGGTACAAGGTTATATCTGGCGTCCCCAGCAGGTGTACGTTGTCCTGATTCGCACCGAGATTACCTTGATTCAGATTGAAATTCAGATTGACGACGCCCTGGACGGCCATCTGTGCACCACTTTGAACCTGTGTGATTCCTGACACCTGCCAACCGTTCGCCGCACCCTTCACGAACTTGTTGCCCGTGGACGTGTTGGGAACGTTAACGACATAAGCCAAGCTGAGCGCTTGAGCACGATCGTTCGGCAATATACCCCAAAGCCAGTGTTCGGCCTCACTTGTTGAGAGAGCGCCAGGCAACCCTCCGTTCGCGAGCTGGGCTCCATCTCCCAGCGCCTTCGACCATGTGTAGTTCGCCTGCAGCGTCAGGTAGCCGACGTTGCGGTTCAAGCTGGCTTGCAGAGAGTCAAACTGCGCCTTACCGGCTGTAATGCTCTCGTTGATGGTCGTGTAGTCAGGGAACTTCCGGTACAACTGTTCGCAGGCGGTGCTAGTCATGCTGTCTTTACCACCCGTGAAACACTCGTTGGGATGGTCGGCGATGGCGTTGGTCATCGCTCCTATGGGTATTCCATTATAGAAGTTCGTGTACGACTGCATGAAGTCAGTGTGGTTACCGACGTAGGAAAGTTCCAGTTTGAACTTCGCTGGCAGTTGCTGGTCGACCGTCAGGCTATACGACGTCACCAAGGGCTGCTCATCCTCGTTGGGGTCGATCACGAAGACTCCTTTATTGGCCCCCGCCGGCAATCCAGTTCCGTAAGTGGGTTGAGGAAGTGCATGAAGATCAACGGCTTCCCAAGTCGGACACACGGCGTCGTTCCAATTGCACGACCAGCTAGAGGAGCCCGTGGCTGTCTGAGCCGGCTGAACGTATGAGTTGCTCTGCACTGAATCGTAGGCCCGATACTTGCCCCAGCCGCCACGTACGACGGTTCGGCCAGTACCAAACAGGTCAATCGCTGCACCAAGGCGCGGCGAGAAAAAGAACAGTCGGCTGCTGGCGCCTGAAAGGGGAATGCTGTGATCCAGCGAGTGCCAGGAGATGCCGGTTTGCGTGTTTTGGTTAGCCGGGATGCTGGCGTCATATTTATTGGGATCGAACACCGCCAAGCCAAACGGATCGGAGTAAGGCTTGGCATAGTGCTCAAACCGCATACCGTATTGAACGGTGATGCGTCGAGTCAGTTTCCAGTCGTCTTGAACATAGAAGGCGGCAATGTTCTGGGCGAGATTGGTCGGAGGTGGCAAAGCCTGCTCGAAGTATCCGGCTTGGCCTATGCCCATAAGGGCATCGGCATATTCGTTACCCGTACTGCCGCCGCCCCAGCCCGACGCCCCATAAGAAAACTCTCCCATGAACTGGCCCCAGTTGTCCTGCTTGTTGTATGTGTGCTCGTAATAGAAACCGGCCTTCAAAGTGTGCGTCTTATAGACCTTGGTCAGGTTTTCCGCGACACTCGGTATCCCTTTGACCGCGATCATACTGGGGTGATAGTCGTGGCCGATATCCCCTAAGTTGGGAATGGTGCCGCCCCAACTTAGAACCGCTGGTGTATTGGAATTGCCAAAGATACCCGTCGGCTTGAAGCCGACCCCCGCGCGCGTCTGCTTGGAAAGATCTCCCAACGAAGTCGGAAAGTTGATTTTGGTATAGCCGAGGCGGGTTTCACTGGTCATGGTGGGCGAAAACACCTTGAGAAAGCTGCCCGTTACCGAATCCGAGCCGTTAGCTCCGATAGCGTTGCTGGGTGCGGGAAGCGTCCAGTCTCCCGAATTGATCCAGAGGCCCATCGGCATGTTCGCGGTTTCGCGTTGACGACTCCACGTAACAAACGCTTTCGTATTGTCACTGATGTTCCAGTCCCCACGCACAACGTTCTGCCAAGAAAGCTGCGCGACGGTAAACGTCTTGACGTAATTGAAGCCCGACACAGTCGGGTCTGCATTGGGGGCAGGCAAATCGGCCCTCAACAAGGCCTGTGCATTGGGATCGATGCAGCCCGCATCGATAACGCCACCCGTGATGCCCTTACAAGGTCCATTGAAGGGGTTGTTGACCCTCCCTAGTGGACCATCCCAACCCAACCGCGTGCCCGCAGCTGGCGTCGTGGGCACGGTCGCTATAAAACCGTGTCCCACGTTCTTGTACATCGGTCCTGACAGAGCACTAAAATCGCCGTTTAGCATCGCGTCCGTGGGCACAAAAGCTCGGTCGAGCCCCCCGTCCAAGTCCTGATGGTAATTCTCGTAGCCTTCAAAGAAGAACAACTTCTGCCGGGTCTTGTTAAAGCCGGTTCCGGGAATAACCACTGGTCCCCCGACGTTGAACCCGGGGTAATAGTACGAGCTTGGCACCTTCAAGAGGCCCGGGGTCATCTGCTGAGCGACCTCTGTTTGCTTGTTGAACGCGTCCTCGGCGTTCATCGCCGCATTGCGGGCGTAGAAATACCCTTCCCCATGGAACGCCTTACCGCCGGACTTGGTGACGGTATTGACAACTACCGGTCCCTTGGCATTCTCTGCAGTAAAGTTCGAAGTGAGTACTTTCACCTCTGAAATCATGTCTGGGTTCGGGTTCACCGGAGTAGCTGATCCGGAAGCGCCGGGATCGAAGCTGTGTTGTCCGTCCTGGGTAATATCGACCCCTTGCCCGTTGACCAGGATCGCGCTTAGACCTCCGGCATTCGAGCCGACCGCGAAGCCGTTAATACCAACAACTTGACCGTCGAACGCTGGCCGGTTAACAGCATTGTTTGCGGACAATGTGGAGCCTGCCATCAGCTTCAGGAATTCAGTGGCGTTGCGGCCGACCAGGGACAGATCCTGCAAGTCCTTGGAGGTAATCAGGGTCGATTTCTCTCCTGAATCAACAACAGCGACGTCCTCCGCCGCGGTGACGACTTCCACCTTTTCGGTCGTGGTCGCCATCTTAAGTTCAACACTCATCGACTTGCTGTCGCTCCCGTGCAGAACGATCCCCTTTGCCGCCCAAGCCGCGAAACCTTTCATCGAGGCGGTTACGTCATAGGTGCCCGCGGGCAGAGTGGTCTGGGTGAAAAACCCCTCGCGGTTTGTTACCGACTTGTAGGCCTCTCGAGTACTTAGGTTGGTGATCGTAACGTCCGCACCCGGTACGACAGCTCCACTGGCATCTCGCACTGTTCCCGAAAGGCTAGCAAAGATGGACTGCGCCGAAGCGATCGACACCAAGACGAGAAGCGACGTGACAAGGCCCAACACGGCAATTCTTCTCATAGACGCTCCAGTTCGGAAGACTGTTGGGGTGGCCCGAGGCATGATCCTCCCCGGACTTGGGAGACGACTACGCGCTGGGAGCGATCTAACGTTTCGAAACGTTTAGATTCTGCCCCAAATCACCCGTTGCTTTGTCGCTATCCCCCACACCCTAGAAAAGCGCTTCATCGTTTACACCGACTCGCCAAACGAAGTCAAGAAAAAAAACGTTATTGTAATGACGATTCTGACGGCGCAACGACTAGCCCTGTGAGCCTAGAAACACCCAGTCATGATTACGGGCTGCCTCCAATCCCCCTCTCTTGGTACATGGACGGGCCTCTTCCTTAACGATTGGAGAATCGCGAAGTGGAGTAGACTCAATCGCTCATCGCAAAGCACAGCCCCGACGGAAGTCGTCCGCGAAATTGCCGTCTGGGTACGGAGGAGGACCCAGTCCCTTGAGGAGAACATTTCATCCACCTCAATTCCGCCTGTCGAAGCGAACGCCGGTCGGGCCGACTCTCTCGATTCTCGTCATGACACTCGCCCTCCACTGCGTTGCACAAGACTTCAGCTATCGCAACCCGAACCTTCCCATCGATCAGCGCGTCTCCATACTGCTGAAGCAAATGACGCCGGAGGAAAAGGTTGACCAACTGATGGGCGGGCGCCATGCAAGGCATCTTGACGATCCCGAATCCAAACAGGCCTTCGAGCAGTTACGGCAACTGTGGGAGGTCAACTCGAACGTGACCCCGCGCGAGCGCGCGCACATCCACAACGCCGTGCAGAAGACGCTTGTCGAGAGAACCCGCCTCGGAATCCCCGCTCTTTTTCAAGGCGAAGCCCTTCACGGCTTCATGGCCAACGGGAGCACGAGCTTTCCGCAGGTTCTGGGGCTGGCCAGCACCTGGGACCCGGATCTTGTACGTCAAGTCTTTATCGCAGCGTCAGACGAAATGGCCGCTTCTGGAACGAGGCAGGCATTTACTCCGGTGCTGGACCTGGCGCGCGATCCTCGCTGGGGACGAACCGAAGAAACCTACGGGGAAGATCCGTACTTAGTTGCGCGTATGGGAGTAGCTGCGATCGAAGGGCTCCAGGGCAACTCTTTCGCAATCGACCAGCACCATGTTCTGGCGACCGCCAAGCATTTCGCCGTGCACGGTCAACCGGAAGGCGGAAGGAATACAGCGCCAGGAAATTACTCCGAACGCGTGCTTCGCGAATCATTCCTTGTCCCATTCGAAGCGGCTGTGCGCGAAGCTCACGTCGGCAGCATTATGGCTTCCTACAACGAAATCGACGGAATTCCCTCCCACGTGAACCACTGGCTGCTCGACACCGTGCTGCGCCGGGAGTGGGGGTTTGACGGCTACGTCACCTCCGATGGCGGCGGGTTACAGATGCTGGTGAAGACGCACCACGTGGCTGGAGACTTCACGGAGGCTGCTCGCAAGGCCCTCGCAGCAGGTGTGGACTACGATCTGTCCGATGGGTCCGTCTATGAAACGCTGGTGAATCAAGTGCGACAGGGGACAGTTCCGGAAGCCGAGGTCGACAAGGCGGTGCAACGAATTCTTACCGCGAAGTTTCGCCTCGGCCTCTTCGATCACCCCTACGTGGACCCTGACTATGCGGAACAAGCCACAAACAGCCAGCAGCACCGGGCGTTGGCCCTCAGGGTGGCAGAGAAGTCGATCGTGCTGCTGAAGAACGAAAACCACCTCTTGCCGTTGGATTTGGCAAAGCTGCACACCATTGCGGTTATCGGTCCGAACGCGGCCGATGTACATCTTGGAGGCTACAGTCGCGGGCCAGGAGTGGATCACGAGGTGAGCATTCTTGAAGGTATTCGACGTCGGGTTGGGTCCGCGGTGAAAGTGACTTACGTTGAAGGTTGCAAGATCACCATCGGCAAACAGGGCTGGGCGGGCTGGTACGAGAACAACGTTCAACAGCCAGGGCCGGGCACCGAAGCCGCGGGCATTCATGCTGCTGCCGAAGCCGCGCGGCAGGCAGATGTCGCCATCGTCGTCGTTGGAGAAAACGAGAGCACGAATCGGGAAGCTTGGTCTGAGGAGCATCTCGGTGACCGCGACTCGCTCGATTTGCTCGGGGCCCAGGACACACTCGTAAATGCGGTGGTGGCTACTGGGACGCCGACCGTCGTTTTCCTGATCAACGGACGCCCGCTTTCCATCAACGCGATCCAGGCCAGCGTTTCCGCAATTCTTGAAGGCTGGTACCCGGGCGAGCAGGGCGGAATCGCTGCGGCCGAAGTCTTGTTCGGAGATGTGAACCCAGGAGGGAAACTGCCGATCACGTTTCCGCGCTCGGTGGGACAGTTGCCCGCGTACTACGACCACAAACCATCGCGCAATCGAAGCTACCTTTTTGCTGACTCGAGCCCGCTGTTTCCGTTTGGCTACGGGCTCAGTTACACATCCTTTCGTTACGACGATCTAAAGGTAGCGCCAAATCCGATTAAAGCGGGTGCGAGTGCTACTGTCTCAGTCACGGTCACCAATACGGGACAACGCGAAGGGGAGGAAGTGGTGCAGATGTATATCCACCAGCGCGTCGCATCCGTGACCCGATCGGTCCTGGAACTGCAGGGATTTAGCCGGATCACCCTGAAACCGGGCGAGCGGAGGACCATCGACCTTCCTTTGCGTGCTGACGCGCTCTCGATGCTGGACATCGACATGAAACGGGTGGTCGAGCCCGGAATGTTCGAGATCATCGTGGGGACAGATTCCAGCCGCACAACCGAAACTCTTTTGCAAGTGGAAGCAGCCTCTTCTCCGCAATGAATAGTACGGGTACGCGATCGAGGATTTGTGACTTATGCCGACTTCCCCTCGGGGTGCACCGCGGAGTTACGGAGGCGTATTTCCGCCTTCAAGGTGATAATTTTCTCCCAAGAACTCGGGTCGACGCCTTCCTCATCGGACAGCATCTCTAACAGTATGCTGGCGGCACGCTGACCCATCTCGTAGCCGGGTTGGGCTACGACGGTTAGTTGAGGTTTCAAAAGTGTGCCGAAACTGAATCCGTAGGTATCAGGCGCAGGCTCGTCGAAGCCGATAATGCTCAGTTGTTGCGGACAACGCACGCCCAGCTCCTGAATCGCGCGCAGCAAACCGATAGTCATGGCGCCGCTCCCGGAGAGAATCGCAGTGGGAGGCTCATCGAGACGCAATAACTCCAGGCCGCTACGATAACCGCCCTCAGGTGTGAAATCACCGCGTTTGAAGTACAGTGTGCGCAGCGCCAGATGAGCGTCTGCCAGTGCCTGTCGAAATCCTTCCGCGCGCTCACTGCCAGTGGACACTTCGAGGCGTCCTGCGATGAAGGCAATGTTGGTATGTCCCAGACGTATGAGATGCTGAGTCGCTTCAAACGCGGCTTCCACGTTGTTAATCATTACCGCCGGCCCGGGATATTGGGGCGGCACGCGATCAAACAAAACCATCGGAGTTGCAGAACGGCCGTGACCACGACCGACTGAGTACATGTCTGTCGACGCCAGGAGGATGCCATCCACACGTCGCGAGAGCAACAACCGGATGTGTCGTTGTTCTTGGGCCGTGTCGTCGTTCGAGTTGCACAAGAGCAGTGAGTAGCCGGACATGCGAACCGTATCCTCGGCGCCGCGAACCACGTCGACGAAAAAACCGCTGGAAAAGTCGGGGATGACGACGCCGATGGTGGTCGTGCGGCGTACTTTCAAGCTGCGCGCTACCTGGTCGGGATGGTAGTCGAGGGCGCGCATGGCGTCCTGGACACGTTTTACCAAGGGGGGACTGACAACCTGCTTGCCATTCGCCACGGCCGAGACGGTCGCTACCGATACTCCAGCCAGCCGCGCCACGTCCCGCATGGTGTAGGAAGGCGTTCTGCCGGCAGCCATGCCGTGATGATAACGTTTGACCGAACAAAACGCTAAACGTGCGGAAAGTAGTCGGCACCCAACGGTCGGATCCGACGGTTTGAACGTGGGCAATGTTCGCGTCGAAGGGGCTACCCTGGCAGCGTAACGCCCGGACGCACTACCCGAATATCGTGGTCTGTAACCGGCCGATGAAGCTCTGGAACATCCACCTTGGGCATGTGGCAGGAGGTACAACCGGTTTTGCTGATTGGGCAGGCAGCTCCGGGATGATCAGGTGCAGACGCTCCCGCGACAGAAGCGTGGCAGCCCAGACATTTTGAATCGTAGACTTCTGCCCGGTGCTCGAGGGGCGCGTGAGGATCGTGGCAGGTTACACACGCGAGTCGCGAGTCGCCCTTGCCCCAGCACCTGCTGTTTTCGAGACGGTACCCTGGCGAAATCACAGTGCTATTTCCGGTTTTGCCGCTTAACCGCACGTCCCACCACGTCGAATGACACGCTCCGCAGAAGTCGACCGAGTCGGTCGCACCCAGTTGGCCGGGATCGATGATCAGCTCTCGGTCAATCTCTCCATTGGGCACGCCGGCCAAAAGCATTTCTGCCTGCATCGCGGATGCATGTTTCCTTCCGGCACCGTGGCAGGCCTCGCAAGAAACTCCTAGAAACAGGTGGGAAGTGTCGAGTGAGCTCTCGGAGGTGACACCGACCGCGTGGCAACGAAAGCAACCAATGACTTCTGTGTTGCTCACCGGACGCGACATCGCCTCTTCCACAGTGTGGGGTAACGCGAGTGCCCGTCCTGGGGTAAAGTTCAGATTGCCAAGTGTGCCGAAGAAGCTGACCCTGGCCTCATACCATTGTCCGTCGTGTTGATACAGATAAGACTGCCCGACTGTGCCCGCTCCAAAAACCCAAAGGAGCGAGGCTGAGAGGGAATGCGAGTCGTCTCTCACGGTATAGGTGCTTCCCACAGCTGAGGTAACGACCTCATAGCGGTACGGTCCCTGCTGAAAGGTCAACTTTGGATGCGACCGCAACACTTCTGCTTCGTTAACGCGCGCTGGCGTACGCGCCATCGGCCCTTTGGCCTGCGTGGCCGCGATTGTGGGGTGGCACTTGCCGCACGCCGCAGCTCCTAAGAAATCCTCGGAAGGGGAACTGACCTTGGTTGGCCAAAAGCCTGGCTTGGCGAGGTGTTCGATGGTGGCGAGCTGCGCCGCGGCGCTTCCAGATAAAATGCCGGCCAACACTGTTGACTGGTCACTTCGCTGACCAGTCACTTCACCTCGACCTTCACGCGCATCCACGGGTGAATGCAACACTGAAAATAGTGAGTACCCTTTGACAGGCCCGTGACCAGTGAAGTGCTGCCCTGAAGGATTCGAGTTCTCGCCACGGCTACATCGGAAAAGCCGCCAGCGCACTCCGGCACCGGCGCTTCGCCGTCGTTGAGACCAGGGATAAATCCACCACCAAGCTGCCTCACCTCGGTAAAAGTGTGAGGCTCGCCTCCCTGGTCCACGACTGAAAGGATGGTTCCCTCCCTGACATTGAGTGTGTCAGGCTCGAAATCCCACTTCGGATCGGGTTTTCCAGCCGCGGCCTCAGCGAATAAGTTTTGAAATGTGGTGGCGTACCCAAGCGGGGCAAGGGCAACGTTCTTGCAGAAGTCCGGGCCGATCGCGGCATTGAACGTCGTCGGATCGCATTCGTCCAAAGCAACGACCTGGGCGACGGGCTTGGGAGCACCTAGTTCCATGGCGCCGGCGCCGGCGAATACCAGGCTGCAAACCACAAGTCCGAATTTGAGCATTGTTTGTTTCATGACGGCTCTCCTTGTTCTCGTTTCGTGGATCTGGAATCTCCCCGAAAGGATGTGAATCTGGACGGATAGTCTCCAAGGCAGGCGATTAGCACAATAGTGGAGGGCTGTTGAGCGCCTTAAGATTTCATGTGCGCCCCCCAACTCTCGGCAAAATATAGAGATTCCCCGTCCCCGAAGGGGGTTAGAATTGGCGACTGTTCCACCGGAGCAGTTTCCGTGGCCACCGAACCTGTCCGCATCCAGCCCGCGTTTAAGTTTGGGGAGGACTTCGAACTCAATCTGCGGGTTTATGAGCTGCGTCGTGCTGGACACACGGTGAAGCTGGAACCCACTCCTTTCGAAATCCTCGTGGCGCTGGTCGAACAGCGCGGGAACCTTGTCGGCAGGCAACAGATCGCCGAACGGATCTGGGGCAAAGGCGTCTTTCTTGACACGGACAATAGCATCAACGGCGCCATTCGCAAGATCAGGCAGGTCCTTGGCGACGATCCGGAAAATCCACGCTTTATTCAGACGGTGACGGGAAAGGGCTATCGCTTCATCGCTCCTGTCGTTGCACCGGAGGAGCCGCGAGGCCTGCATATCCTCGAGCTGCCCCCATCGCAGCAAGCAGCCGACGTTCCCGCTACGGTGTCCCGGATCGACTTCAAGCGCATCCTAATGCTTGGTCTTTTCATCGCGATTGCTTCTGGCCTCACCCTCTGGCTCGCACTGGCTTTATCTCGGTCGAAAGGTGCCGATGCTCCCATACACTCGATTGCAGTCCTGCCTCTCGACAACCTGTCTGG
>Ga0307479_10001734_pt1 | contig 19874 bp, 17 predicted proteins | sample atmos_gasesECM4C_FD_203743 | JGI IMG/M metagenome (GOLD analysis project Ga0307479, IMG submission 203743) | Hardwood forest soil microbial communities from Morgan-Monroe State Forest, Indiana, United States - atmos_gasesECM4C_515 | ecosystem: Environmental > Terrestrial > Soil > Temperate...
CAGGCCATCGTGAAGATTCCCTCGCAGGCGCAGGTGGACGCGTTCTTGCCGCGCTACGACCGCGGCGACTTGCTACTGCATCCCGACAATCCCATCACCGTCGCGCCGCAAGCGAACGAGGACTGGCTGATGGAAATCCGCCGCCAGACGGCCGCCGGAATGGCGCGGTCACCCAAAGTCATCCGCGAGGCCTACGCCAGCTTCAAGCAGATCTTCGGCCGCGACTACGGGAATCCATTCTTCGAAGAGTACATGACCGACGACGCCGACATCGTGCTGCTCGGCATGGGCACCTTGTCGAACCCCGTTCGCGTCGCCATCCGCGAGATGCGCAAAGAAGGAAAGAAGGTCGGCTTCGTCCGGCTGCGCTGGTTCCGGCCCTTCGCCGCAGAGGAGCTGGCCAAGACGCTGAGCCGCTTCAAGGCGGTGGGCGTGATCGACCGCGACTTCTCGCTGGGCGCGCCCCACGGAAGCGGCGTGGTGGCCACCGAGGTCCGCGCGGCCCTCTACGCCTCGGCCAACCGCCCGCCGGTGATCGACTTCATCTGCGGCCTGGGCGGCCGCGAAGTCACTTTGCCCGACGTGCGCAAGATGTCAGAGAACGTTCAACAAGCGGCGGATGGCAAGCCGCAGCCCTTGACGCAGTGGATTGGACTTCGGGAATAGGAGACACGGTCATGGCCATTTCCGATCGCGAGCTGGCAGAGCTGACGCACGCGCGCGGCACGCAGAAGCTGGATCCGTTCAAGGGCGTCAAGAAGCTGCCCATCCAGGAGTACTTCACGAGCGGCCACCGCACCTGCCAGGGCTGCGAGAGCGCGCTGGTGATGAAGATGATGGTCAAGGCGGCGGGCCCGCGCACGGTGGTGCTCGGCTCGACCGGCTGCATGTACGTTGCGAATACGACGTATTACAGCACGGCGTGGGTCGTGCCCTGGATGCACACGCAGCTGGGCTCGAGCGGCTCGGCGGCGCTGGGCGCGGCGGCGGCCTTCAAGGCGCTCATGCGCAAGGGCAAGATGAAGGACGAGCCCATCAACGTCATCGCCTTCTGCGGCGACGGCGGCGGCGCCGACATGGGCCTCTCGGCCATCTCCGCCACGCTCACGCACCCCGACTACAACTGCCTCATCCTCATGTACGACAACGAGTCGTACGCCAACACCGACATCCAACTGAGCGGCTCCACTCCGTACGGCGCGCACACCACCTTCAGCCCGCCCGGCAAGAAGAAGCGCATCATGCACCACCGCTGGAAGAAGAACATGGCGGGCATGATGGCGGCGGGACACCCCTCCTGCCGCTACGTCGCGACGGTGGACATGTCCTATCCGGTGCTGGCGATGAACAGCATCCGCAAGGCGCTCAGCATCGGGGGGCCGACGTTCATCCACTCGCTCGACCCCTGCCCCAAGGGCTGGGACTACGACCCCATGCAGTCGCACGAGCTCGGCGAGCTCGCGGTGCTCAGCGGCGTGTGGCCGTTATACGAAGTTGAAAACGGCACGCTGCGCCTCATCGGCAAGACGCGCGACATCGCCGACGGCCGCCTCAAGCGCGTGCCGGTGCGCGACTACTTGCTCCGGCAAGGCCGCTTCGCGCACTTCATCGACGACGACTTCGACTACTTCCAGTCCAAGATCGACGAGATGTGGACCAACTGGCTCATTCCGGGAGTGATCCCGTTCCGCATGCAGCTCGAGAGTGACAAGCCGCCCAAATAGCTAAAACCGTCGGGGTGCAGCCATGAAGCAGAACCGCTGGGTGATCCTCGTCTTCAGCATCCTCAGCATGGTCGCGGTGGCCAACTTCCAGTACGGATGGACGCTCTTCGTGCCGCCGCTGCAGAAGCACCTCAACGCGGAGCAGGCGGCGGTGCAAGTGACCTTCACCGTCTTCGTGCTCCTCGAGACCTGGCTGGTGCCCTTCGAGGGCTGGCTGGTGGACAAGTTCGGACCGCGCCGGCTGGTCCTCATCGCCGGGGCGCTGGCCGGGCTGGGCTGGATCGGCGCCGGCAAGGCCGAGACGCTCACCGAGCTCTACCTGACCTACGCGGTGGCCGGCATCGGCGCCGGCATCGTCTACGGCACGGCCGTCGGCAGCGCCTTGAAGTGGTTCCCCGATCACCGCGGGCTCGCGGCCGGCCTGACCGCGGCGGGATTCGGCGCCGGCTCCGCCTTCACCGTCTCGCCCATCGCCAACATGATCGGGTCGGCGGGCTACCAGCACACCTTCATCTACTGGGGAATCATCCAGGGCGTGGTGGTGATCATCTCCGCTTTCTTCCTCGCCTCGCCGCCGGAAGGCTGGCTGCCGCACGCGTGGAAGGAAGCGCCCAAGGGAGAAGCGGTGAAGCAGCGCCAGTCGCAGACGGACTTCACCGCCTGGCAGATGTCGGCTACCCCGCACTTCTGGCTGATGTACCTGATGATGACGCTGGTCGCGACCGGCGGACTGATGGCGGTGGCGCAGCTCAATCCCATGGCGGTGGACTTCAAGGTCGACAAGGTGCCGGTGAATCTTTTCTTCCTCACCATGCCGGCGCTGCAGTTCGCGCTCTCCGCCGACCGGCTGGTCAACGGCGCGTGCCGGCCCTTCTGGGGTTGGGTCTCCGATCACATCGGCCGCGAGAAGACGATGTCGCTCGCGTTCGGTCTCGAGGCCATCGCCATCTTCGTGCTCATCAAGTTCGCCGCCAATCCGCTCGCCTTCGTCGTCTTCAGCGCCTTCACCTTCTTCGGCTGGGGCGAGATCTTCTCGCTCTTCCCCGCGCTCTGCGGCGACTTCTTCGGCCGCAAGAACGCGACGGCGAACTACGGCTTCCTCTACACCGCCAAGGGGACGGCCTCGGTGCTGGTGCCGCTGGGGAGCGCCCTCGCGGCAGGAAAGGCTTTCGACTTTCGCGCCGACGTGCTGCTTCTCATCGGCGGCGCGCTGGCGGTGTTCGCGCACTTCATCGGGCCCACCGTGCTCAAGCTGCGCATCTCGCGCAAGCTGCACGACACGCTCTTCTACATCGGCCTCACCATCGTGGCCTACGGCATCTTCATCACCGTCGCGCCGGCCATCTGGACGCCGTTCGCGGCAAAGTTCACGCTCCCCAAGACAGGCTGGGCGGGCGTGTTCACCATCGCCATCGTCTTCGATCTCACCGCGGCGGTGCTCTCCTTCTTCGTGCTGCGGCGGATGAAAGTGCCGACCGTGCCGGCGGAGACGCTACCCGCCTCGAGCGCGGCCGTCGCCACCGCGCACTGAGCGCGCGCGGTAGAGTGCGGGCATGGGTCTCGTCGGCAAGGCGAAACGGGTGCGCATCTACGTCAAGGAGAGCGACGTCATCGGCCGCCATCTCGCGCCGCACGCCATCCTCGATTGGCTGCGCAAGGAGCGCGCCGCGGGAGCGACGGTGCTGCGCGGCACGGCGGGCTTCGGATCCTCGGGGGAGATCGACGACGACGCGCTGCCCGAGCTGGCGCCGCACCTGCCGGTGATCGTGGAGTGGGTCGACACGGCCGAGCGCATCGAGCGGCTGCTGCCGCGCCTGCAAGAGCTGGTGGGGCGGGGGATGATCACCGTGGAGGAGATCGAGATCGCGCTCTTCCGGCCGCACGGCGTACGCGATCTGCCGCCCACCGTCACCGCCGCGGAGGTGATGTCGCGCGACGTCCGCTGGGTGCCGCCCGACGCGCCGCTGCGCAAGGTGGTGGAGCTGGTGGACGGCAAGCTCTACCGCGCGGTGCCGGTGGTCGAGGGCGGCCGGCCGGTGGGCATCATCACCAACCAGGACCTCACCGGGCGCGGCGGCCTCTTGGCGCGGGTGGAGCTGCTGGCGGCGCTGCCGCCGGGCGAGCGCGCCTCGGCGCTCAAGCAGGTGGACAAGGAAGGCAAGACCGCGCGCGACGTGATGACGCCGTCGCCGGTCACAGTGAGCGAAGGGACGCCGATTCCGGAAGTGGGCGCGCTGATGGCGCAGCGGCGGCTGAAGCGGCTGCCGGTGGTGGACGCCTCGGGAAAGCTGACCGGCATGATCAGCCGGCTGGATCTGCTGCGCACCGTCGCGCAGGGAGCGGCGGGCGGTTCCGACGCGCCGCGGCCCTCGGGTTTGCGCGGCGACCTGCCGCTGCAGCGGGTGATGCGCAAGGACGTCCCGCAGGTCAGGCCCGACGCTCCGCTGGGCGAGGTGCTGCAGGCCATCGTCGCCACGCCGGTCCAGCGCGCGCTGGTGGTGGACCCGAGCGGAAAAGTGCTCGGCATCGTGGGCGACGAGGAGCTGCTCGACCGCGTCACGCCGTCGCTGCGGCCGAGCGCGCTCCGCTCGCTGATGCGGCGCCTGCCGTTCTCGCACGCGCACGCCTCCGCGGCCGAGCAGCACGCTCGCGCCACCCGCGCCGCCGACCTCATGACCCAGGTGGCCACCGCGCGCGAAGACCAGTCGCTGCGCGACGCCATCGCGCCGATGATGAAGGCGCCGCACAAGCTGGTGGCGGTGGTCGACGCCGAAGGACGCCTGGTCGGCGCCGTCGATCGCGTCGACATCCTCCGCGGATTGGTCGAAGCCTCTTAGTCAGAACTTATAATTCATTCCTGTCGAGACACCCACGATGTGACAGCCGCCCCATGTCGTGGGGCCGGTGCCGCTGTAATCGACGAAGACGGTATTGGTTCCGTCGTGGCAGTCGGTGGTCAGTCCGCGGCCGCCGGCGCCCAGGTCGTAATGCGCATTGCCGTTGTTGATGGTATCGGCGGCGTCGATATACCAATAGAGCGCCTTGTCGAGCTGCTGCTTGTAGGCCGCGGTCAGCATGTCCGCGGTATCGGGGCCCGCGGTGGGGTCATAGTTGTGCTGGCCGCCCGGATCGCCCGGCGTCCGGGTGGCGTGCGCCCATCCTACGCTCAGGGTTCCGGCGCCGAAGAGCTTGTACGAGGCCATGAGCCAGGTGCCGTTGCGGGTGCGCTCGTTCTGGAAGGCAAGGTTGGCGGGAATGTCGCGGCGCAAGACCTCGAAGATGCCGCCGACCGTGAGCCCGAAGCTGGACTCATAGAGCAAGCCCACCTTGCCGGCATATTCGGGGCCGATGCTCTGGGTATAGGCGCCCAGCGCGCTGCCCGGAAGCCCCTGCGGATTGTTACCCGAGGTAATCACTTGCGTGGGATAAGTCGCCACGAAGTAGCCATACAATGGATTGTTGGAGCCGATGCCGTCGCTATTGCGATTGACCCGGTCGTGCCATTCGAATGCGCCGACCAGGAAGATGCCGGCATATTCGAACTTCACGTCGGCGCTGACCCCATCGGAAAAGCCGCCGTCGTCGCAATTGAGCGGCAGGTTTCCGCTGCCGGGCAGGTTTCCGCCGTTGCAATCGGGAGAGCCGGCCGACTGGACCACGTTGTCATAGGTCCGGTTCTGCCCCGGCGACCAGAGCGCGTCGAAGCTGAAGATGCCGGCGATCTTCGGCGACTCGTACCAGATGGAGTGATCCAAGCGGGTGCCGAACTCGACGCGATTGTCGCCGCCGCTGTTGCCCATCACCACCGCGTAATCGCCCAATTGGCCCGAAAATGGATTGAATCGATCGGTCGACTTCTTGTAAGGGCCATAGACGGTGCCGAACTTGAGCGCGCCCCAATCCTTGCCGGCCAGGCCGATGAAGGTATCGCCGTAACCGATACCGGTGGTGGTCACGTTGGATTGCTGCGTCCACGAGGTCTTCAAGCCCGGCGACGAGGTAATGGCTACGCCGGCCTCGATCTGGTACGCGAAGTCGATACCGCTTTCGCCAATCTTGTGAGAGCCCCGATACCCGAGGGCGCTCTTGTTGGTGGAAAGCTCGGGCATCCAGTCGACGCGGCCGACGGGTCCGCCCTTGGCTGCCCCGGCATGGCTGAAGCCGGAGTTTGGATTGGTCGGATCATTGAGCTGCCAGGGATAGGCAACGAGTCCGGAGATGCCTTTGGTGGTCCCCTCGAAGGCAACATCCAGCGTGCCATAGAAACCCTTCAATACCTTCTCCAGCTTTGGCTCGGCCGGGGGCTCAGGGGGTTTGGCAGGCTCCTCGTCGGCGAGAGCGCTGCCGATGAAGCCGGCGGCCATGAGCGCTGCGGACAGAAGCTTCGGCCTGAGGTGCATAGCCATCTTCTGCTCCTTTGATTTTGGGAATCGCTGCGGGACTTGACGCGCTGTTTTCCAATTTCGCACCTAATCGGCGCGAACCCGAATAGTCAAGACGGCCCGCGTAATAGTGATGATCAGTAATCCATCGGGCGGGCGGCGCCGATCACGCGAGCGAAAGCAGCGCGTGGGTGGCAACGTAGACGCCGGCCGCGACGAACGCCGACGCGGGGATGGTCAGCACCCATGCCCAGACGATGCGCCCCGCCACTCCCCAGCGCACCGCGCGCGCTCCCCGGGTCGCGCCCACGCCGACGATGGCGCCGGTGATGGTGTGCGTGGTGCTCACCGGAATTCCCAGTTTGGCGATGGCGAGGATGGTCACGCCGCCGCCGGTCTCGGCGCAGAAACCGCCGATCGGCTGCAGCTTGGTCAGGTTGTGTCCCATGGTGCGGACGATGCGCCAGCCGCCCGCGGCGGTGCCGAGCCCCATCGCGGCGTGGCAGAGCAGCACCACCCAGAAGGGAACGTCGAACTCCCGCTTCGACCAGATGGTGCCGTAGAGGATGACCGCGATGATGCCCATGGTCTTCTGCGCGTCGCCGGTGCCGTGGCTGTAGGAGAAGATTCCGCTCGAGACCAGCTGCAGCCGCCGGAACCAGCGGTCCACTTGCAGCGGCGCGCGGCCGCGGACGAGCCAGGCGGTGCCGATGGTCATGCCGGTCCCCAGCGCCATTCCGATGAAAGGCGAGAGCACGATGAACACCACGATCTTGCCGATGCCCTCCCAGACCAGCCCCTGCCAGCCGAGCGCAGGCAGGGCTGCGCCGATGAGCCCGCCCGCCAGCGCGTGCGACGACGAGGAGGGCAGGCCCCACCACCAGGTGATCAGGTCCCAGACGATGGCGCCCACCAGGGTCGAGAAGATGACGATCAACACCACCTGCGTGCCGTGCGCTTTCAGGTCGTCGAACTGGATGATCCCCTTGCCCATGGTGTTGGCGACCTTCACCCCGCCGCCGAATGCCGCGATGAAGTTGAAGAACGCCGCCCAGAAGACGGCGACCACCGGCGAGAGCACGCGGGTGGACACCACCGTGGCGATGGAGTTGGCGGCGTCGTGGAAGCCGTTGATGAAGTCGAAGAGCAGCGCCAGGACGATCAGCGCGACGACGATCCCCAGCACTTACGCATGCTCCAGGACGACTCCCTCGATGACGTTGGCCACGTCCTCGCAGCGGTCGGTGGCGGTCTCCATCAAGTCGTAGATCTCCTTCCACTTGATGATGCTGAGCGCGTCGGCGCCGCTCTTGAAGAGCGCGGCGATGGCGGCGCGGCCGAGCGCGTCGGCCTGCGACTCGAGCACCTTGATCTCGCGGCAGGCGGCCAGGATCTGCGCCGGATTCTTGATCTCGCGCATCAGCCGCACCGCCTCCTGCAGCTTCTCGCAGGCGGGGACCAGCACCTTGGCCAGGTCGCGCGCGGCCTGCGGCACCGGGCCCACTTCGTAGAGGATGAGCCGCTCGGCGGTGGCGTCGGTGAGATCGAGCACGTCGTCGATGCGGCCGAGCAGCCGATGGATCTCGGCGCGATCGAAGGGAGTGATGAACTGCTTGTGCAACCGCTCGAAGGCGCGGTGGGCGATCTGGTCGCCCTGGTGCTCCACTTCCTTGATGTCCGCCACCTTGCGCTCGATGTCGGTGAAATCGTCGAGCAGGTCCCGCAACAGCTTCGCGCCGCGCACCGTGGCGTCGGCCTGGGCGTCGAAATCGTCGAAGAACGCGTCCGACCTCGGCATCAACCTTTCGAGCATGCGGCCTTCTACCTCAGCCGGCGGGCAGTTTCACCCAGAAGCGGCTGCCGCCCTTGTTGCTCTCCACGCCGACCTCGCCTCCCATCGCCTGCGCCAGGTGCTTGACGATGGCCAGGCCCAGGCCGGTGCCGCCCGACTCGCGCGAGCGGCCCGCGTCGGCGCGGTAGAAGCGCTCGAAGATGCGCGCCTGGTGCTGCGCCTCGATGCCCGGTCCGGTGTCCACCACCGAGAGCATCACCGTGGGCCCCAGGCCGTCGCCGAGCAGCGTGACGCGGCCGCCCGGCGGCGTGAACTTGACCGCGTTGTCGAGCAGGTTGACGAGGATCTGCTCGAGCGCGCGCCGGTCGGTGTTGGCCCGCAGCCGCTCGGGGACGTCGGCGACGAGCGCGATCTGCTTCTCCTCCGCGTGCGGCCGCATCAGGTCCAGCACCGATGCGCCCAGCGGCGCGAGCTGCACCGCGCCCAGCGCCGGCTTCCACGCACCCGTCTCCAGCCGCGAGAGATCGAGCAGGTCGTCGGTGAGCCGCTTCAGCCGCTCGGCGTGGCGCGCGATCATCTCCACGAAGGAGCGCGCCTGCTCGTCGAGCTGCATGCCGCCGTCGAGCAGCGTCTCGGCGGCGGCGCGGATGGCGGTCACCGGCGTGCGCAGCTCGTGGCTGGCGTTGGCGATGAAGTCGCGCCGCACGCGATCGGCGCGCCGCTCGGCGGTGAGGTCGCGCAGCACCAAGAGAGCGCGCGCGTGCGAGAGGGTGGAGAGGTTGGCCTCGACCTGCAGCTCCAGCGAGGGCAGGTTCAGCTCGCGGCGCTGCGGCCAGCCCGCCAGCGCGCGGGCGCAGAGGTCGTCCAGCTCCTGGCTGCGGGTGGCATCGAGCACGGTGCGCGCGTTCCCCAACAGGCGCACCATGGTCTGGTTGCGCGCCACGATGCGCCCGCCCACTTCCAGGAGCGCCGCGCCGCCGGGGATCGCCTCCAGCGTCTCCTGCAGCTGCGGCGTCTGCGGGCCTCCGGCGACGAGCGGCTGGCGCAGCTCGTCGGCCACTTCGCGCGGGAGCGTGCCGGCGCGCAGCTCGGCGCGGATCAGCTCCAGGGCGTCGTTCAGCGTCGGCTTGCGGCCGAACAGGGACATCAGGGGGCATCCGCAGGATCGGACATGCGATAGCCGAGCCCGCGCACGGTTTCGATCAGGTCGCGCCCGCTGCCCAGCTTCTCGCGCAGGCGCTTGACGTGCGTGTCCACGGTGCGGGTCTGCAGGTCGCCGGTCATGTCCCAGACGTCGCGCAAGAGCTGCTCCCGCGTTTGCACGCGCCCGACCCGCGACATGAAGGTCTCCAGCAATTTGAACTCCAGCGCGGTGAGCTCCACCTCGCCGCCATCGACGAAGCAGCGGTGCGCCTCGATGTCGAGCCGGATGGGGCCCACCTGGTCGCGCGGCTTGGGCGCCTCGCCGGGCTGGTTGCGTCTCAAGATCGCCTTGATGCGCAGCACCGCCTCGCGCACCGAGAACGGCTTGGTGATGTAGTCGTCGGCGCCGAGCTCGAAGCCCACCACCCGGTCCACCTCCTCGCCGCGCGCGGTGAGCATGATCACCGGCATGCCCGCGGTCTTGGGGCTGGACTTGAGCTGGCGGCAGATCTCGGTGCCCGGCAGATCGGGCAACATGAGATCCAGCAGCACCAGGTCGGGCTGCTTCTCGCGGATGCGGGCGAAAGCGTCGGCGGCGTCGAAGGCGGCGACGGGCTCGAACCCGGCCTGCTTGAGCGCGAACTCCAGCACGCGGACGATGTCCTTCTCGTCTTCGACGATGAGAATGCGCTGCCGCACTCCGGGGCTCATATCTGTGACTTGTGACGGGAAGGTGACGGCCGCGCAACATCAAAAGCAAAAGCGTCCTAGTTCAACGTGCCCGGCTGCGTGAGAGGGAACGCGGCGATCTCGGCGTCGAACTGGCGGCCGTCCTCGGTGACCATCCGGTAGCTGCCGTGCATCGAGCCGTGCGGCGTCTGCAGCACCGCGCCGCTGGTGTACTCGAACTTCTCTCCCGGCCGCAGCACCGGCTGGTTGCCGACCACGCCGTCGCCCTTGACCTCCTCGCGCTTGCCGTTTCCATCGGTGATGATCCAGTGGCGGCTGCGCAGCTGCGCGGCGATCGAGCCCAGGTTTTCGATGCGCACCGTGTAAGCGAACGCCCAGCGCCCCGGCGACGATTGCTCGGGAAGGAACCGGCTCTTCACCGTGACGCGGATGTTCTGGGTGACGGCGACCGACATGTCGACGTGAAGTTGCCAGCAGCGCGGCCTTGGGGCAACTCAAAGAGCGGAGAATGAAACGCTACATCACCAAGGCCGGCTTCGACCGGCTGCGCGAGGAGTTCCGCCGGCTGCTCTACGACGAGCGCCCGCGCGTGACCCGCGAGGTCTCGGTGGCCGCCGCGCACGGCGACCGCAGCGAGAACTACGAGTACAAGCTGGGCAAGAAGAAGCTGCGCGAGATCGACGGCAAGATCCACCGCCTGCAGAAGCAGCTCGAGTCCTACGAGGTGGTCGACCCTTCCACGCGTCCCAAGACCGACCGCGCCTTCTTCGGCGCCACCGTCACCGTCGAGGACGAGGAAGGAAAGGAAAGTACGTATCAAATCGTCGGGGGCGAGGAGCTGGCTCCCGGCTGCGTCAGCTACGAGGCGCCGCTGGGCAAGGCGCTGCTCGGCAAGCGCGAGGGCGACAGCGTCCGCGTGCGGCGGCCGGCGGGCGAGGTCGAACTGACGATCGTCAAAGTGGAATGGAAGTAGTAAGAAGGCGCACTGGCAAGGAGCCACCATGCACACGATCCTGATCGCAGCGCTGCTCGCCCAGGCCGCCGCCGGAGCCGCAGCAACCGCCGCCGCCGCGCCGGCCGCCACCGAGGTGAAGCTGATCGACGCGGCCAACAAGCCGGTGGGGACGGCCAAGCTCACGCAGACCGAGCACGGCGTGTTGATCTCCGTCGACCTGCACGGCCTCAAGCCCGGAGTCCACGCCATCCACATCCACGAGACGGCCAAGTGCGAACCGCCCGCTTTCAAGAGCGCCGGCGGCCACGACAACCCGGGCAAGAAGCAGCACGGCTTCATGAACGCCGAGGGCGCGCACGCCGGCGACCTCCCCAATCTCGACGTGCCGGCCAGCGGAAAGGTGAAGGCCGAATTCCTCGCCGCCGACGAGAAGCTCGAGGGTCCCGACGGACTCTTCGCCGGCGACGGCTCGGCGCTGGTGATTCACGCCAAGGCCGATGACTACAAGAGCCAGCCCGCCGGCGACGCCGGCGACCGCGTCGCTTGCGGGGTGATCCAGAAGTAGGCGCTCAAGTGCAGCCGCGGGCGGGAGGCGCCCACCACTATTGTTGCGCGGGCGCTTCCGCCACCACCATTCGCGGCTCCCGCACCGGCGGGCGGTAGATGCGATCGCGCGGCTCGGGCCGACGCGCGCGCGCCGGCCACGAGAGCGTGAGCGGCCGGTGCTCCCGGGCCGACTTGAGAGCGGCCGCGATCACCCGCACGTCGCGCAGGCCCTCCTCGCCGTCGGGCTCGACCTCGGTGCCCTCGAGGATGGCGCGCGAGAAGGCCAGAAGCTCCGGCCCGAATTGATCGGCGGGCCTGAACCTGCGCACCCGCTCCTCGCCGCCGATCGAGAGCCGCAGCGTGCGCGGGCCGGAATATTCGTAGGCCTGGTCGAGGAGGATGCGCCCCCTGGTCCCCACCACGCGGTACTGGTCCTCCTCGGTTGCGCCGAAGCTGACGGTGAACTGCGCCGTGCGCTCGCCGGGAAAGCGCAGCAGCACGCTCATGCCCTCGTGCACCTCGGCGGAGCGCGGGTCGCCCGGCCGATCGATGCGCATGGCAAACAACTCGACCGGGTCGGCGCGGAAGAGGTAGCGGGCGGCGTTGATGCAGTACACGCCCAGATCCCAGATGGGGCCGCCGCCGCGCTCGGCCGAGGTGCGGATGTTTCCCGGCTTCACTTGATAAGCGAAGGACGAAGAGAAGAAGCGCGGCTCGCCGATGCGCCCTCTCTCGATGAGATCGATCGCCGCCAGGTTGGCCGGCTCGAAGTGGAGCCGGTACGCGGTCATCAGCTTCACGCCCGACTGCCGGCAGGCGTCGATCATCCGCAGGCACTCCTCCTCCGAGACGGCGAGCGGCTTCTCGCAGAGCACGTGCACGCCCTCGCGCGCGCAGCGCACGGCCATGTCGGCGTGCTTGTCGTTGGGTTCGGCGATGTAGACCGCGTCGACGTCGGGCCGGTCGAGCGCCTGGCCGAGATCCTCCGGGGCATACGCGTCGCAGGCGTACTTGCGCGAGAGCCGGCGGCGCTTCTCCAGGTCGCCGGAGATCAGCGCCACCAGCTTGGAGTTGCGGGCGTGCGCGAACGCCGGCAAGACCGCCGCCTGCGCGATGTGCCCCAGCCCGACGACCGCATAGCCGACCTGCCGCCAGCTTCTGTGCCGTGCCATGCGTGCAAATTACGCACGAGCATGGTGGATGGCGGGCGCCCAGCGCAGGCTGAGCGCGTCGGCGAGCACCAGCTGCGTCTCGCCGGTGAGCATCAGCTGCCGGAAGGGCGGGCCGCTGAAGACTCGAGTGCCGTTGGTGCTGGCCGTGTCGATGGCCCACACCTCGTCGTCCACGCTCAAGAGCACCAGGTGGACGCGGCTGAGGTTGCCTTCCTCGAGGCCGCCGTGGCTGCAGCGGTCGTCGCGGCCGACGAGGATTCCGCGCTCGAGCTGGTCGCTCCACACCGCGTGCGTCGAAGTGAGGTCGCCGGCCTGCGGCGAGCTGGACTGGATGGTGATGGTGGCCAGCTTCACCGCGCCGGCTGACGGCGCGGAGCGAGACTTGAGCGGCTGCGGCGGCGGCAGGATTTCCTGCTGCCGCGGCGCGAACCCGCGCCAGGTCTCGTCGGCGTCGTGGCTCCAAGGCTTGACCGAAGGTCCGGTGGGCAAGAGGAAGACGACGTAGCTCGCCACTTGCAGGAAGAGCGCTCCCTTGCTGGCGATGGCCTCGCATCGGCGCCCGTCCTCGGAGAGCAGCCCGCAGCGCGACCGCAGGTCGATGGCGCGCAGGTGGATCTGGCCGTGCGGCCCGCGCGTCGAGCGCACCAAGAGATGCCGCAGCGACACGTCGCTGTCGCGCGAGAGCACCACGTCGCAGCGCTCGTGGCGGCCGATGATCAGATGCGCGATTCCCGAGGTCGGCAAGCGCAGGTGCGCGTGCGCGTCGAAGAAGCCGTTGCCGTCGACCGCGGCGATGAGCACGCCCTCGTAGGGCTGCGCTTGGTGCGCCGCCCGCAGCGCCGCGAAGTGCTTGCGAAACACCGCCGCGAAGGGCTCGGACGCCAAATCCGCGGCCCACAGCTGCCGGGGGAGCGGGGCGTCGTCGGTCGGGTCCCTAGGCATCGCGGCAAGCGTAACATGGCCGTCCACTTTCGGCCGTGTGCGACTCCTTCCTACGCGGGCAGGCGGGCGAACTCCCCGGCTTTGATATATCTAGCGGCCAGGAGATTCGCTTGTTGCGAGAAATTGCAGATCGGGCGGCCGCGGAAGAGGCGTCTCGCCGGGACGTGGACCTCAAGGTCGGGTACCAGGGCGAGCCGGGCGCCTACGGCGAGGTGGCCGCGGCGGCCCACGGCGGCATCCCGCAGGGCTACGCCAGCTTCGAGAAGCTGCTCGAGGCGCTGCGCGACGGCCAGCTCGACGAGGCCGTGCTGCCCATGGAGAACGCGGTGGTCGGCGCCATCACCGAGGCGCTGGAGCCGCTGGCGCAGTTCGTCGCCGACGGAGCGGAGCTGGTGGCGGTGGGCTTGACCAGCGTGCCGGTGCGGCTGGCGCTGGCCGCGCGGCCGGGGACGCCTTTGAGCGAAGTGAAGCGCGCCTGGTCGCATCCGGCGGCGCTGCGGCAGTGCACACACCGCCTGGCGCAGATGGGCATCGAGCGGGTGGTCTGCTACGACACCGCGGGCGCGGCCCAGATCGTCGCGCAGGAGGCCACCACCGACGCGGCGGTCTGCTCGCTGCGCGCGGCGGAGAGATACGGCCTCGAGGTGCTGGTCGAGGACGTCTCCGACAAGGAGCAGAACGGCACGCGCTTCGTCCACCTGCGCATGGCCGACCACGCGCGCGCGCAGGTGTCGCTCGCGTTCTTGCGCACCTCTTCGATGACCGCGACCGGCCGGCTCGACGTGCTCACCGGCGCGACGCTGCTGCCGCTGGCCGGCAACGCCGAGTTCCCCGTGCGCATGTGGGTCCTCGGCGCGGACGCCGCGCGGCTGCAGGCGCTGGCGCCGGTTCGCGACGTGCAGGTGATCTCGCTCGGGCAGCCGGCGGCCCACGCCGCCAAGGTGACGCCGCCCAAGCAGGGCACCGAGCCGGTGGTCAAGTCGCTCCCCCACGCCACCGCGCGCAAGGCGCCCACGGTGGTCGAGGTGGGGCCCTTCCGCGTCGGCGGCGGAGCGCACGCGGTCATCGCCGGACCTTGCTCGGTGGAGAGCGCCGAGCAGGTGATGCGCATCGCCCGCGAGGTGGCTTCCTGCGGCGCGACCGCGCTGCGCGGAGGGATTTTTAAACCACGTACAAATCCATACGCATTCCAGGGCCACGGGCTCGAGGCGCTGGATTGGCTGGTGGCGGCAGGGCGTGAGACCGGCCTGCCGGTGGTCACCGAGGTGATGGCAGTCGATCAAGTGCAGTCGGTCGCGGCCCAGGCCGACGTGCTGCAGATCGGCGCGCGCAACATGCAGAATTTCGATCTGCTGCGCGCGGTGGGCCGGGCCGGAAGGCCGGTGCTGCTCAAGCGCGGCGCGGGCGCCACCGTCGACGAGTGGCTGGGCGCGGCGGAGTACGTGATGGCGGCGGGCGAGCACCGGCTCATCCTCTGCGAGCGAGGCATCCGCACCTTCGAGACCGCGACGCGCAATACGCTCGACGTGGGCGGAATGCTGGCGGCGCGGCCGCTCACGCACCTGCCCCTGATGGCCGATCCCTCGCACGCCGCCGGCCGCGCCGACCTGGTCGAGGGCCTGGCGCGCGCTGCCTGGGCCGCGGGCGCCGACGGGCTCATCGTCGAGGTGCACGACGATCCGGCGCGCGCTCTGAGCGACGCCGAGCAGGCGCTGATCCCCGCGCGCTTCGCCGAGCTGGCCCGCGCGCTGGCCTTGCATCCCGATGCGCGGCTGCCGCTGGCGCAGTTGCGCGCCTGGGTGGACGCCATCGATCACGATCTGGCGGTGCTGGTGCAGCGGCGGCTGGAAGTGGCCAAGGTGATCGGCGAGTCGAAGCGGCAGACCGGCCGCGCCGTGCTCGACCCGCGACGCGAGTCGGCGGTGCGGCGCACGTACAAGGAGGCGCTGTCGGGCGCGCCGCAGATCGCCGACAAGCTGGTCGACCTGCTCCTCGAAGCCGCCAAGGCCCAACAGAGCATCGACGAGCCCTAGAAATTCCAGGTCCGCCGGCGGCTGGATCCAGCGCGCGTGCCGTGCATCTGATGCCGCGTGAACACCGAACGCTCGCGGATCCTCCTCGCGCTCGCCGCCGTCTACCTCATCTGGGGCTCGACGTATCTGGCCATCCGCTATGCGCTCGACGGCTTCCCGCCGCTCTTTCTCGCCGGTGCGCGGTACGCGGTGGCCGGCGCCGTCGCCTATGCCATCGCGCGTGCGCGCGGCGCGCAGCATCCGACGCGCCTGCAGTGGCGCTCGGCCGCCATCGTCGGCACGCTGCTCGTGTTCGGAAACGGCTGCGTGGTCATCGCCGAGCAGTGGGTCGCGTCCGGCATCGCGGCGGTCGCCATCGCCTCGGTGCCGCTGTGGATCGCGCTCTTCGCCGGACTGTTCGGGCGCTGGCCGTCGCGCGGCGAGTGGATTGGCCTTTCGGTGGGCCTGGGCGGAGTCGCGCTCCTGCAGACCGGCGGCGATCTGCGCGCCAGTCCGGCGGGCGCGCTGATCCTCACCGTCAGCTGCGTGAGCTGGTCTTTGGGCTCCATCTACAGCGCCCGGCTGCCGCTGCCCAAGGGCCTCATCTCCAGCGCGGCCCAGATGCTCGCGGGCGGCCTGGTCCTCCTCGCGGCGGCGCTGATTCGCGGAGAGCGCGTCACCGCCGCGCCGCCGGCGCACGCCGTGGCCGCGCTCGCGTATCTCACGGTCTTCGGTTCCATCGTTGCGTATACCGCGTATCAATTTCTGCTCTCGCGCGTCCGCCCGACGCTGGCGGCGACCTACGCCTACGTCAATCCGGTGGTGGCGGTCGGCCTGGGCGCGGCGGTGGCGGGCGAGAGCGTGGCGCCACGCGCGCTGGGGGCGCTGGCGCTCATCCTCTTTGGAGTGGCCATGCTGGCGCTCCGCCGGCAGCCCGCTTAGCTTGCGCACCGTCGCTGGGCTATTTCACTTGCACGTCGCGCTCGAGCCAGGCGGTGCCGCCGCGGCCGTCGCGCAGGACGACCCAGATGCGCACGCTCTGCGCGGCGGCGGGCGCGGTCCAGTCGACCCAGGTGGGCGCGGCCCCGCCGGACGCCGTCGTGTCGGTGGAGTGCAGCGAGGAGATGCTGCCGGCGGTGGCGAAGAAGCTGAACAGGTAGTGCTTGCTCGGGTCGTCCTTGGGCCCAGTCACCGGCTGGAGGCGGACCGTCTGGCCGGCGCTCGCCTCGGGGATCAGCAAGTCCACCATCTCCGGATTCACGTTGGCGGGACCGCGCGCCAGAGAGCGCAGCGTGATGGTCTCGAATCCGTTCAGCCGGTCCTGACCCTGGGCGGCGCTGAAGCCGAGCAGGAGCGGCACTCCTTGATCGAGCGCCTCGGCGATCCCCCCGGCATCGAAGACGCCGGCATCGAGGCGGGCCGCCGCCGCGAACTCGAGGATGCGCGGATCGGAGAGATCGAGGCGCGCCGCGAGATCGCCCGCGTCGGGCAGGTCGATGCCCGCGTCGCCGGGACAGTCGAGCGAAGGATCGGGCGCCGAGGTCAAGAGCGTGCAGAGCGCGAACTGCACCGACTCCGCCTCGCCGTCTGGGGTGACGGCGAGCGCGGTCAGCGTCGTCGCGGGCAGGCCGGCATCGGCCTGCAGGATCAGCTCAGGCGGATCGGCGCGCACGCCGAGGACGCGCAGCTTGCTGACGTGCGACTGCGCCTCGAGCCCGGCCGGACACGCCGTGCAGAGCAAGGCCATCGCGAGCAGCAGGCGCATCAGAACGACCCTTTCAGGCCGAGAGTGGGAATGATGGGCAGGCCCTGGAAATACGCGTGCTGCGAGAAGTCGTAGCTGTACACCGAACCCTCGATGGAGCGGCGGTTGTAGGCGTTGAGCACGTCGACGTAGACGTCGAGCATCCAGGCGTCGAAGGTCCAGGTGCGGTCGACGCGCACGTCGAGCTGGTTGAAGGTGGGCAGCCGCAGCGAATTGATGGAGCCGTAGATGGGCAGGTACGCGTCGAAGTTGGCGAGGTAGCGCGAGCCGACCACCGGCGTGTCCGGGTTGCCGGTGATGATCCGCATGCGCCCGCCGATCTGCCAGCCGCGCGCGAACTCCCACGACGCGATGGCGGTGAGGTTGTGCGTCTGATCGAAGTCGAAGAGGCGCTGCGCGTCGCCGGGCCGATCGATGCGGTCGCTGCGCGAGAGCGTGTACGCCAGCCAGCCGAAGAACCCGCGCGCGAGCTCCTTGCGCACCAGCAGCTCGAGGCCGAAGACGCGGCCGGTGCCGGCGTTGTCGAGGAGCTGCGCGCGGGTGACGCCGTTCACCGTCTCCAGCGCATCGGTGCGGACGATCAGATCCCAAAGTCCTTTGTAGAAGCCCTCGGCGCTGATGAACAACGTCGAAAGCGGCCGCGCCTCGATTCCGAGCGTCGCCTGCCACGCGCGCTCGGGAAGGATGGCTGGGTTGCCGAACGGCTGCGCCGCATCGCCGTTGCGCGCGCCCTCCGAGTAGAGGCCCAGCCCGGCCTTGAGCGCGAATCGATCGGTCGCCTCCCAGCGCGCGGTCAGGCGCGGCGTCACGGTGCCCGTGGTGTTCGGTTCGCGCGGCGAGTAGTGGTAGAGGTCGGCGCGAATTCCCGGCGTGAGCGTGAGGTTCCCGAATCGCAGCCGCGCCTCGGCCCACGCGCCGGGCGAGAAGCGGTCGAAGAGCACCGGCGGCAGCGTGATGGTGGGGTCGTCGGGCCGCGGACCCTGCGAGTTGAAGTCGCCCTCGCGGAAGAGGAACGACTGCCGGAACACCGCGCTCACCTCCAGCCGCCGGTTGGCGACGTCGATGCCGCCGGCCAGAGAAAGCGCGTCGGAGATCTCGTCGTGGAAGGTGCTGCGCAAGAACGTGTCGTGGCCGATCAGGTGGAAGCTGCTCGGCCCCACCACGAAGTCGACCAGCAGGCGCTCGAACATCGCCACCGTCTGCGTGGAGAGGGAGCCGCTGCGCCACTCGTGCTTGAGGCGGAATTGCTGGAAGCCGGTCTCCGCGTCCACCGAGCCCGAGAGGTTGGGGTCCTGCTCGACCGGCCGCTGGATGACCAGCCCCAGCTCGTCGTCGGAGGTGAGGGCCAAGAACGAGAACTGGTGCGCGCTGCCCTCCGGCTTGTAGTCGACGCGCAGCTGGGCGTCGTAGTAGCGGGGCGCGACGGTGAGGCCGAAGTCGTCGCTCTTGGGCACCACCTGCTTCAAAATATAGTCGATATAACTGCGTCGCCCCGCCAGCGCGACGCTCAGCCCCGGCGCGAGCTGCCCCTCCACCAGCGCGCTCGACTCGAGCAGGTTCAGGTTGGCGTAGCCGTGCGGCTCCTCGCGCAGCTTGCGGGTGCGCACCTCGACCAGGCCGCCGGTCAGGTCGCCGTAGTGGGCGCTGAAGTTGCCGGGGATGTAGTCGATCGATTCCAGCAGGTCGGGATTGAAGGTCGAGGAGAGGGCGCCGAAGTGGAAGAGCAGGGGGATCGGTTCGCCGTCGAGGTAGACCAGGGAATCGCCGGGCTTGCTGCCGCGGATCACCAGCAGCCCGCCGCCGATGGGGCTGGTCCGCGCCACGCCGGGCAGGTCCTCCACCACCTTCAAGGCATCGCCCTGCGCGCCGGGGATCTTGTCGGTCTCCTCCTTGGCCACCACGGTGTGCGAGATCTCGCGGCGCTCGCGCTCGCCTTCGATGGTGGCCTCGAAGGGGCTCACGTAGAGCGGCTGCAGCCGGTACTCGACCTCGAGCTTCTCGCCGCGGGGAATGGTCTCGCGCGCGGAAAAGCGCTGGTAGCCGGGCGCGGCGATGACCACCTCCACCGGCTCGCCTTCGGGCAAGCCGCGCAGCTCGAAGCGGCCGTCCTTGGCGGTGACGGCCGAGGCGGCGGCTGCGGTGATCTCGATGCCCTGCAGCTTGCGCCGCGTGCCGCGCTCGCGGACCAGCCCGGCCAGGTTCACCTGCCGCGGCTCGGGCGGCTTCTCCTCCGGCGGCGGAGAAGGGGGCACGAAATTGATCGCATACTGAATCCGCACCGCCACCGGCTTGCCGCCCTGCGAGGCCGGCGCGAAGCGAAGCTTGCCCACCGCCGCGAGCGCCGCCTCGTCGAATCCGGGCTGCGCCGGCGTGAGCACGACCAGGTTCCCGGGCACGCCCTTCTCGTCGACGTCGAGCTGCACCACCACGCGTGCCGCTCCCGACTTGCCGGGCGGATATTCCACCGCCGCCGGCTCACCGCTCAGGCGGGGCGGGAGCAGCGGCTGAGCGCGCACCGGGTCGGGCACCGGCTGCGCCAGCAGCAAGGAGAGAAGCGGGAGCCACATGACTCAGCGCGAGCGCGGCAGGATCGGCGCGGTGCTGGTGGCGATGACCGCCGGCATGCGCATGCGGCGGCGCTCGTTGGCGATGACGCCGAGGCGCTCCAGCGGCTTGTCGGGAGACTGCTCCAGCTCATCGGCGAGGGCGCGCAGCTTCTCGGCCAGAGCGCGCGCCGCGCCGGGTACGAAG
>Ga0307479_10001735_pt1 | contig 19862 bp, 18 predicted proteins | sample atmos_gasesECM4C_FD_203743 | JGI IMG/M metagenome (GOLD analysis project Ga0307479, IMG submission 203743) | Hardwood forest soil microbial communities from Morgan-Monroe State Forest, Indiana, United States - atmos_gasesECM4C_515 | ecosystem: Environmental > Terrestrial > Soil > Temperate...
CCAGCTCCGCGGCGATTGGCGAGCACGATCAGGCCGGGATCGTTCACGATCGGTCCGCCTTTGGCCATCACGGCGGCGACTTTGTCGTGGTCGATGTAATGGACCGCGGCCGGAACGCCACCTCCTATCGGGCGGGCGGCGGCCGTGAGGAAAACAGCCATCGTCAAGAATATAGTCAGCGTCAGCAGAGACTTCATTCGAGTGATCTCCTTTCAGATGGAATTTCTCGTTTCAAGTCGGCCATTTATGCCGTGACTGGCCGGCGCTAGCGCTTCCCTTCTCCGTTGATGGGACGAACTTTTGAATCCGTTTGCCCGTCTCGACTTCCCCGGTGTAGATGTTCCCATGCGAATCCGCGGCCACACCATCTATGAAATGGAATTGTCCGGCCATGCGTCCGTTATCGCCGATCGAGCCAACTGTGACGCCGTCTTTGCGATTGACGATCCAGACCTTATCGTTCGCGGCGTCCGCAATGAAAACATATTTCTGCTCCGGCGCAGGCGAGAAGGCGAGATTCAGGATCGTTCCGCAGGGGCCAAATTTCAGGCTGCCGGGGCCGCCGCATTCCGGGCCGCGGGCAGGGGTCGAGGGATGGACGAAAAATTCTTGCACGAACTTGCCCTGTTTCGTAAAAACCTGAACTCTATCGCTGCCACGTTCGCAGACGTAAACCAATCCGTCGTGGGAGATGTGGATACAGTGCAGGATCGCGAAACCCTTCATGTCTGGAGGAGGGCCGCTGGTGTCATAGGGCGGCACAGGGTCATTTGAGATTTCGCTCAGAGGTATTCCGTGGCCGCCCCATCCGCGCTTGAATGCGCCGGTGTCTTCGTCATAGACGACGACGCGCTTATTCAACATCTCGCCCTCGGCGATGTAGATCTCGTGCGCATCGTCGTCTATTTCAAAACCCGCCATGCCGCTGTAGAAAGTGTCGGTTTGTTGGTTATTGTCTTTCAACGACGGCGCGTTTGGTCCTTGCTCCACGTAGGGTCCGCGATGACCAAAATCCCAGAGCAACTTTCCTTCAGGTGTGAATTTGAGGATGCTGTCTCCTCGGCCCATTCCGGATATCCAGACGTTCCCCTTTTTATCGGTGTTGATGGTTTGCTCGCGGGGCCATCCGGGCACGTAGCCCGGACCGCCCCAGCCCCTGAGAAGATTGCCATCAGTATCGAATTCGAGCACCGCGGGTCCCGCGATGCAGCAATCGGTGCGTGGAGGCGTGGTCGATGCGCCGGATTCATCCGGCATGATTTGTCGCGAACGGTTAAACACCCAAATGTGATCGTCCTTGTCGACGGTTAGCGTGGGAACCTGTTGCATGATCCATTTGTGCGGCAACGGCTTTGGCCAAAAGGGGTCGACCTTATACATGGGCTTGTCTTGCGCTCCCGCGGCCAGAGCGGCAGCCGCAGCCCAAACGAAGCACAGAATGATCTTCGCAGCGGGCACCTTGGGGCATTTCTTCCAGATGTTCACGGACCAGATGTTCACGGAATCGTTCCCCCTGGCATATTTGGTAGAAGGTTGCCGTAGTGTACGCCGCAGTCTAGTCTCAGCTCGTTTGGATATCAACGGCGTGATGTATGGCCGCCCAGCGTCGCAGGCGTCCCCCCAATCCTGGGAATCGTATTCTCAGAAGCTACGGCATACGAAAAAGTGAGACACTTATGCCTCGGAGCTACGGCTGGGGAGGGCGACGATGAAAACAACGTCCTTGGTGGACCCTTTTGTGTCTGGCGTGATTACAGCTATCCTGTTTGCGCTGATGGCGCCAGCTGTCAGCGCGCAAGAACTGACGGCGCCGGATATAAAATCGAACCGGCCCGCTCCTCGAACGGCTGATGGGCACCCGGACCTCAGCGGATACTGGAAAGGCACGCGCGACACACACCCTGTCGGGAACATCGGGAAGGATCTTCCGGGGTTCAAACTGCCTCTCACGCCGGCCGGCGAAGCTGCCTTGCAGCACAATCTGACCGCGACCATCGATCCTGAGAGCCTTTGCATCATCGGCGGCATCCCGCGACATAACGCTAGCGCGCTGCCATTCGAAATCCTGCAAGGAAACGGCAAAATCGCGTTCCTTTACTGGTACAACTACTTTCGGGTTATTCCCATTGATGCGAATCGCAAGCATTCGAAAGAACCCGATGTGTCTTTCTTTGGAGAAGAAATTGGCCGTTGGGACAGGGACACATTCGTAATCGATTCGGTGGGATTTAAAGACGAGAAGGTCTGGATCGATGAAAACGCGAATCCGCACAGCGATGCCATGCACGTGGTGGAGCGTTGGACGCGGCCTGATGGCGACCATATCCACGTTGAAACGTTGATCGAAGACCCGAAGTTTTATACCAAGCCATTCAATTATTCGCGGACGTGGGTGCTTGGACAGCCCGACGATGAGATTGCGGAATTTTCGTGCAGCGAAAACAACGCCGACGTGAGTCACCTTGGGTTCGGGCCGGGGCCGATTCGTCCTGACGGCACGCGCGGATACGTCGACCCCGGGGCCGCGGCGCCTAGCCGGTAAGAAGCGAGGCTTAGCGGGTGAGAGCTTGTAAGCTTCAAACCTGAAAGCTTCAAAAAGGAGAGTGTATGCGAACAATCGGTTTGGCCTTTGGGCTTCTCATTGCGACGCTGATTCCCGCACATCTGCTGGCCCAAGGAAACGAGGACAAGCCCTTTCCCCCGCACAAGGTGATCGGCAACCTGTATTTCGTGGGCACGGATACGCATTCCTCTTTTTTGGTTACGACCCCCGCGGGCAACATCCTGATCGACAGCACGTATGAGAGCAACGTCCCGTGGATTCGCGATTCGGTGGAAAAGCTGGGGTTCAAATTCACGGATATCAAGATTCTGCTGACCAGCCACGCGCACGTGGACCATTGCGAAGGCGATGCACTGGTTAAACAAATGACCGGAGCCACGGTGATGATCATGGACCGCGACGTTCCCGCTACAGAGGCGATTCGGCCGGGAGGAAAAACACATCCGATCGACAGGATCCTCCACCATCTGGATCGAGTCACGCTGGGGGGCGAGGTCTTGACGGCGCATCTCACTCCCGGCCACACGGAAGGCAACACTACGTGGACGCTGAAGGCTACGGAGGATGGCAAAACTTACGATGTGGTGATTCCTGGCTCCATCGCCCCCAACGCGATGACGCCTGTGGTGAACAACAAAACTTATCCATTCATCGTCGAAGACACTCTTTTCACGTACAAATATTTACGCATTCTTCCGTGCGATGTGATGCTGGGCTCGCACACGCCCTTCTATCACATGCAAGACAAGTACGCGAAAATCGGAAAAGGGCCGAACCCCTTCATCAACGGCAAACAGGGCTGCCTGGCGGATATCGATGGGTGGGAACAGACTTTCAACAAGAGGCTCGCGGCGGACCAGAAGAAAGCGTCCGCAGCTGCCGCGCAGTAACTTTCTTACGGGCAGTTGCATTATCGCGATGCGCTTGTTCGGCTCGACAACCGGACCGTTACCGCGCGTTAAACCGACAAACCCAGATCAAAGCGACATCCAGCTGGACAAAAAGAAGTAGAAGAACGCGGATATGGCCGTGAGGTAAGCGAGCATGACCAGCGTCCAGCCCATATTGTGACGGATCACCTGGCCCTCGCTGCGCACCAGCCTGCTGGTCGAGACGCCTACGCTGGCCGTCTGCGGCGCGATGGGCTTCCCTACCTCGGCGCCAACAGAGTTGAATGACGGCAGCAGCAGGATCGGCAGGTTCAGAAGCCGACCGGTGAGGGCTTGCACCGGACCAAACATGGCGTTGGTCGCGGTATTGCTGCCTGACAGCGCGACGCCAATCCAGCCGAGTATCGGCGCCAGGACTACAAAGAATACTCCGATCTTTGAGAGACCGTAGGCCAACGAGTTGGCCATGCCCGTGAACACGAAAATATAAGCGAGGGCGAAAATGAAAAAAGCCACCAGCAGCGCGCCCCACATTTGCTTGAAAGTCTTGGCAAAAACCTGACGGATCATTTGCAATGATGGACGCAAGATGAGCAGCAGCACCAGCCAGGAAGCCAAAATCGAGGTGCCGCCTGCATAGGGCGTGAAGTTGAAAACCGACAGAATTGGCTTCTGCGTGACCGAAGAGTTCGCGGAGACTGACCAGCGGAACCAACTGACGGCGGGCAGATGGGACCACGGACCGGTCCAGGACACAACGACGGCGATCAGCACGATATAGGGGAACCACACGGAGAGGGCTTCTGACGCGGAACCTAACTCCAAAGCCGGCTCGGACGGATTCCGCATATGCACCGCTTCCGGCGTAGCCAGCGCGGCACCACCGAACCCGCGAATCGTTTTCGGGCGCCAGACTTTCACCAGCAAAAATAGAACCCAGAAGGAAACCAGTGCTCCACCCAAATCCGGCAGATACGGACCCAGGTAACGCGCGACCGGCCACTGACCGGCGATATAAGAAAGAGAGCCCACGATCGCCAACGGCCAGGCTTCGATCATTCCCTCCCAGCCGCTCACCAGATAGATCAGCACCCAGGGAGGCAGCAACGCGAGAACCGCAACAATGCTTCCGACCGAAGCGGAAAGCGCCATCAGGGGCAGCCCGGTCACCGCGGCTAATCCGAGAATCGGCGCGCCGAGCGCACCATAGGAAACCGGCGCATTGTTTGCCAAGGCGGCCACGCGGATCGCGTCCAGGTCCGCAATGCCTAAGCCAACCAGAATCGGCACCACGACCGCCCACGGATAACCGAACCCGACCAGCCCTTCGAGCAGCGCGCCGAAAGCCCATGCCAGCATGATGGTTTGAATCCGGATGTCGGCGGTGGCGTGGTGGATCATCCATTTTTTGAACCTGTCAAAAATGCCGGTCAGGACGAGAGTGTTGAAGATGATCAGACCCCAGAACGTGATCCAGTCGATGGCCCAGAAGCCGGTGAAGCCGCCGTACAGGTAGGATTTGAGCGTATCGCGGATCGGCGCGTGCCACACCAAGACGCCGAGAAGGATGGTGACGACTCCGCCGAGGATCGTGGCAAGCCACGCGGTGAGACGCAGGGCCGCAAGCATGTAAAGCAACGCCGCGAAAGGAACCATGGCGATCAACACGGTTAGCCACAAATTCCCTGCCGGATTGAGCGTCTGCTGAAACATGTTTTGCCAATCTCCTTTCAGTGCCTTTGTAATTTGGGACGAGAGCCTGCCGAAGAACGCCCGAGTGCTCAATCCAACGGCCAACGTTATATCTTCCCGAGGCCCACCACGCAAGGTGTTGGCTCTGGTGTCAGGATCCCCTGGATCCACGGGAGTCCAAAGGCCGGACTGCAGGGGCTCCTGGTGCTCGGCCATGCATTCCTTCGTGGAGGAGCGGATGTGTTAATCTCGCGTCGTTCGCGAAAGGCGGCTGAATGGATCGTCCGAAGATACTCGTCACTCACCGTTTATTCGAAGAGCCGCGGGCGAAGCTCGCCGAACATTTTGAAGTGGAATTCTGGAGCGATTCAGACCGGCCGCCCCGCGCCGAAGTGCTGCGCCGCGTCGCTGACAAAGACGGCTTGATCTGTCTTCTGACGGAAAAAATCGACGACGAACTTCTCGCCGCGGCGCCCCGGCTTCGGAACGTCGCCAATATCGCCGTCGGCTACGACAACATTGATCTGGATGCGTGCACACGACGTAACGTAGCGGTGAGTAATACGCCAGGGGTGCTCGACGAGACGACTGCGGATTTCGCCTGGACGCTTCTGATGGCCGTCGCGCGACGCCTGATTGAAGGAGACGCCCTAGCCCGTTCGGGCGAGTGGAAGGGCTGGAATCTAGATCAACTCTGCGGCGCGGACGTCTGGGGCAAGACGCTCGGGCTTCTGGGTTTCGGCCGCATCGGGCGCGCCGTGGCGCGGCGGGCCAGCGGTTTCGGCATGCGGGTCATTTATAACGACGCGGTCCGCGCTCCCCGAGAAATTGAAGTGCAATTGAACGCTGAATACGTGGAGCGCGACGACGTTCTCAGAGAGGCTGATTTCCTGAGCTTACATGTGCCTCTGCTTCCCGATACGCGCGGACTGATTGGCCCGCGGGAACTGGCGCTGATGAAACCGACCGCATTCCTCATCAACACTTCGCGCGGACCCGTTGTGCAAGAAGCTGCCCTGATCTCGGCCCTGGAGCAGCGGCAAATTGCAGGCGCGGCACTCGACGTTTTCGAGCGCGAACCTCAGATCGGTCACGGCTTGCTACGGCCCAATGTGGTTTTAGCGCCGCACCTCGCGTCGGCCTCGCTCGAAACGCGCAGCCGCATGGCTATGATGGCCGCCGACAACACGATCGCGTTTTTCGAAAGCCGCCGGCCACCAAATATTCTGAATCCAGACGTATGGAAAAAATAACTGCTAAGGAGAGATAACTCGTGCCTGCCCTGACTCGCAATAATCCCAAGCTAACGCTGGAAGGCGCACAACTCGTGCTCGTCGCAGCGCAAGCGCGCGCCGTGGAAATCAAAGTTCCAATGGATATCGCCATCGTTGACGACGGCGCGCACCTGCTCGCTTTCGCGCGCATGGATGGCGCGAAACTTTCTTCGGTGGAAATCGCTATTCGCAAAGCGCAGGGCGCCGCGATCCGGAGGCTTCCCACCGCGCCCGTCCGCACAGGAGAGGAAGTTAACGTGGTGCTCTCTATGGGGCTCGCCCTGGCGACTCAAGGTCGCCAAATCCCAGTAAGGGGCGGCATTCCTTTGCTGGTGGATGGCGTGTGCGTGGGTGCGATCGGCGTCAGCAACGGCACCGAAGATCAGGACGTCGACGTCGCCCAGGCCGGTGCTCGCGCCCTCGAACGTGTCTGACCTGAAGCAAATCGCGCGTGAAATTTTTCACGAAACGCTAGCGGCCGTCGATATTCCCTTGACCATGCGCCAGAAACTGGCGCGCAACGGATCGCAGATCCGGATTGATGACACTACAATCGATCTGGCGGCTTGCGATCGCATCGTCGTCATAGCTACAGGCAAGGCGTCGGTAGCTATGGCGCGGGGCTTTGCCGATCTCTCCTCAGATTTTGCTTTTGAAGGCATTCTGGTCGCGCCGCACGAAAGCGTGGCCGACGTCCGAGGATTTCGCACCATGGGCGCTGGGCACCCAATTCCAGACGACGGCAGCATCGCTGCTGCCCGCGTCATCGTCGATTTGCTTTCACAATGCGACTCGCGGACGCTCATTTTCTTTTTGCTGTCTGGCGGCGGCTCCTCCCTTATCGAATTGCCGCTCGATTCAAGCGTCACCTTGGAGGACATTCAGCAGCTAAATCGCGTGCTGGTCAATTGTGGCGCTTCGATCAACGAGATCAATGCGGTCCGCAAGCATTTCTCCGCGGTAAAGGGCGGCCGTTTGGCCTCACTCGCAGCGCCATCAATGAAAGTGACTCTCGCGATCACTGATGTGCCAACGGGATTCGAATCGGCGCTCGCGTCCGGGCCCACGCTCCCTGATCCCACCACGGTCGCTGACGCTTGTCAGGTGATCGAAAAATACGATCTCGATTCGAAGCTGCCCCCGTCGATTCGATCTAAATGTGCTCATCCCGAATCGATCCCGGAAACACCAAAGCCAGGCGCTCCCGCCTTTGCGCGAGCTCATTTCTCGCTTCTGCTCACCATGCATGATCTTTTCCATCACGCTCACCGCGCTGCCGAGGCTCGAGGGTTCGTTACGCAGTGTGACAATTCCACTGACGACTGGCCCATCGCAGCCGCCAGTGAGTACCTGCTCAGCGAAGTTGTCCGCCTGGCACACGCAAATCCCGGCCGCGGTGCAGCCCTGATTGCAGACGGCGAACTCAGTTCACCCGTGCTCGGCAACGGTATTGGTGGCCGGAATTCGGCATTTGTGCTGGCCTGCGTGGAAAAGATCGCCGGGATGCGAATCGCCGTCTTCAGTGCGGGTACCGATGGAAAGGATGGTTCGAGCCCAGCGGCCGGAGCCGTCGCCGATGGCAAAACCATGGAAAGAGCGCTCGCGGCAAACTTACATCCGCAAGAGTTCGCTGCCCGAAGCGATTCCTACAACTTCTTCCACAAGTTCGGAGATGCCGTCGAAACCGGACCCACGGGAAACAACCTTCGCGACCTGCGCATCCTGCTCGCGGAGTAATTATGGCTTGCAGAATAACTACAGGCCTGCGGAATAACTACGGGGTGGCTCTCGTCTGTTGCTGCTCGATTTTCTTAAGCCGCTCGTTCATTTCCGCCAGATTCTGGTCGATCTTATCGAGGCGCTCGACAATCTGCTGATTGGGCTGATTGGCGCCATTCCCTGCAGCGGGCGGATTTCCTGAGTTGTCCGCCGACTGCCGATCACGTTCTTGCGCTTCACCGGGATTTTTGATTCGCGCAATCTGTTGTTCGATCAGCGGGCCGCCGCCGGAAGGAATGTCTCCGCTCTTGCGCAAGGTCTCGAGAGGCTCGATGGCCGCTGAATCGCCTCGCTCGCCCAAGGCGTAGACGGCCGCAAGGCGAAGGTCGAAATCGGAATCATTCAGCAGTGCGATGAGGCGCGTTTCGATCGCTTCGTCCTTCTTTGCCAGCTTCCCGAGACTATCAATCGCCGCGGTTCGCAGCCGCATCGGCTTGCCCGGCTCGATCCATTCGAGAAGCTGAGGTGCAGCATGATCATTACCCAACGCGCCCATGGCTCGCAGCGCCGCGCGCCGGATCACGTCGTCCGGTGAATCGATCTTTGCCGCGCTCTCAAGCGTGGTCATCGCGCCTTCCGCCTTGCGTTGGCCAAGACCCAGCAGGGCCGCCGCACGCACGCGATATGCGCTGTCTTTGTTGGCAATTTCCGTCAGCTTCGTTGCGAGGGCCGCATCGTCCGAAAACTTGCTGAGTTGTTCCACCGCGACTTCCCGAACCCAGGGTTCAGGATCCATGAGCCCCGGCAGGACAGCTTTCTCCGCCTGGGCTCCGCCGATTCTGCCCAGCGCGGTAAGCGCCTGGACCCGTACGCCCCAAAAATGATCGCGAGCAGCAGCTTCGCCAAGCGCCGCGATTGTGGCGTCGTTTCCTTTCATATCACCCAGCGCTTGCGCCGCATCGACGCGGTCGGGCACGTCTTCGGCGCGCTGCAACTGATAGATCCACTGCGCGTCTGACTTATGAAATTCGACAAACTTCAGAATCTTGTCGCCCTTATCGAAAAGAACGAGCAGCGGCTCGGAATCGGCGGGAAACGAAAATGTTTCGTCGGCCTTGGAGACCGTGATGGGAAAGCTTTTCGATCCTGCGGATGTGGTGACAGCCACTTCTATCGGAACATCAAACAGCCCCACATGGCCGCCGCGCACATCCTGAGTTTGCTTCACTTCCATGCGTACTTGCTTAGCGCCCGCATCATAGGTGGTGCTCACGGCAAAACGTGGAGCGCCCGCGCCGTAGATCCATTCTTCAAAGAAGTGATCGACGTCGACGTGGGTTGATTCTTCAATGGCTTTGATCAGGTCGGCGGTGGCCACATTTTGCAGCCGATTCGCTTCCAGATAATGCTGCAACGCATGAAAGAAGGCATCATCGCCGAGCTGTTCCCTGAGCATTTCCAGGACGAGACCCGCTTTGCCGTAGATGTTTCCGGCGTACTCCATCGAATCTCTAAATTCGTGCGTCACGATGGGCACGCCAAACAACCGGCGTTGCCGGAAATACGCTGCTTGTGAGCGCCAGCGGGAATATGCAGCGTTCTCGACGCCATACTGGTGTTCTTCCCAAAGCGTGGCCATGAATGTGGCGAATCCTTCGTTGAGCCACAAATTCGCCCAATCCTTGGTGGTCACCAGATCGCCGAACCACTGATGGCTCATTTCATGCGAGATCAGGCCGTCCGCGCCTTCCAGGCTCTCATGGGCGAGCTCCGGGTGCAGCAGACTGCGCGCCGTCAGCGTGGTCGCGCTGGCGTTTTCCATTCCGCCCAGGCTGAACTGATCCACCGCCGTCTGGTCATATTTGTCCCAAGGGTAGGGCACGCCGAGCCGGTCGGAGAAGAAACTCAACATCTCGGGAGTGCGCGCAAACGTTGGCTCGATACGCTCCGCCTCACCGTGCGGGACGCGATAATCCACGGGAACGTTGCGCCACGTTTTCTTGCTCTCATCGAACTCGCCCGCCACCAGCGAAATCAGATACGTGGAGATCGGCTGCGATTGCCGCCAGGTCCACGTCTTCATCCCCGGCCCGGCATCGACAACGCTCAGAAGCTTGCCATTCGAGACGGTGACCCAGTCGCGCGGCACGGTGACGATCATCTCTGTAGTCGTGCGGTCGTTCGGGTAATCGTAAATGGGGATGTAGTAGCGGGTGTCTTCGGCTTCGCCTTGCGTCCAAATTTCCTTGGGCTGCGACGAGTAGCTCTTGTTCGGGAGAATGAAATACAGACCCTTCTTGGGGCTTCCCTGATACCGAATCATCACCTCATGCTTCTCGCCGCTTTTGCTCGGCCGGTCGAGATCGACATGCAGTTTGGCGTCGTCGGTCGAGAAGTGCGCATCCTTGCCGTCGAGCCGGGCGCTGAGGATCGTCAATCCAACGGAATCGAAGTCCAACTCGCGCAAGCCGTCCTTCAATGGGGTGATCGTGTGCGTGACCTGGCCGATTACCTGATGCTGATCCAAATCGAACCGCAATTCGATGCGCGCGTTCTGCAGATGATAATCGCGACTGCGGGCAAAGGGCTCATCGGCACGAAGACGCAGCGCGAGCGCCGCGCCTACAACGAGCACGAAAATCGAAATGACGGCGATACGTCCGCGCCTCTTGATCTGGCGGATCACAAAGGATCGGCCGTGGTTTTCTTCGGTCATTTCCACTCTCCTGATTTCCTTGCGCCCTCGCTCAGGCGTGCTGTTCGCGCAAATAGGCGTCTTCTTTACGAATCCAGTCTTCCCGCCGGGGCGCAAAGAAGTCGATATCCACCGTATCCTCGAGCGCCACGGCCGAATGCGGGACATTCGCGGGAATGTAAAGAACTTCGCCGCCGCGGACGACTACCTCTCGATCATCAAACACGAATTTCAGCGCGCCCGACAAGATGAGCGAGAATTGCTCGCTGACGTGCGAGTGCCGGGGTACAACGGCGCCGGGCTTCATGAGCAGGCGCGCAACGGTCGCATGATCTCCACTCAACATTTGACGCGAGATGAGCTTATTCAGCTGCTCGCCTTCAAGCTTTTCCCAGGAAGTCTTCTCCATCTCTAACCCCCGTTTTGTACCGCCGCTATGATAATCTGGGCATCGTCGCCCGAAAGTGCAACCCCCGTCAATGCCCTTGCCCGCTAAATGACGAGTCTCGCGAGAGTTACCCACCTCATCGCCATTTTCGTGCTTGCCTTCGAAATGCCGGTGCCTATTTACTGGCTGATTCTGCACAAGCCCGTCTTATTCTGGCGCAATCACGTGCGCGCGGCTTTTCTGGTGGCAGTGGTCGCGGCCTGGGGAATTGTCGATATCCTTCTGTACCGCTTCCGTCTGGAACTCTTCCGGCGCGATGGCGTTTCCTGGCTCGCGCTTTTGGGCTTGGTCTTGATCGGCGTCGACGTCTTCACGCTCGCCAAATCCGAAGCCGTTCTGGGAGGCCGCCGTATCGTAGGACATTCCGAGTTGGTCGGCAGCCGCGAATTGATTGCTCGAGGGCTCTACGCTCGCGTGCGCCACCCACGCTATCTCGGTATGATGTCAGGCGTGCTTGGCGCTTGTTTGATCGTCGCGTTACCTCCCCTGTGGGCGGCGGGCGTGGTCTGGCTGCTTCTGGCGCTGTTTACCATTCGCGCGGAAGAGCATGAGCTCCATGCCCGCTTGGGCCCGGCCTATGCCGCCTATGCCGAACGTGTTCCAGCGCTGCTGCCATTCCGCGTGCGGCCCCGGCGCGGCGAGTAGTGCCTTTGACTCCATCCCCAGCAAAGCTCCGCGTTGCCTTCCAAGGCGAGCCAGGCGCTTTTAGCGAAGAAGCCGCGGTTAAGCTCCTCGGGGCCAAAATCGACACTGTTCCCCGTCCTACATTCGAGGCTATGTTTGCCGCGATCGCCGATGGCGCGGCCGACCTCATTCTCGCACCAGTCGAGAACAGCCTGGCCGGTTCGGTATACCGGTGTTACGACCTGCTGCTCGAAAGCAAACTCGGCATTACCGCGGAAGTGATCCTACCGATTTCGCACAACTTGATCGGTCCGCCCGGCACGAGCATCGACCAGGTGCGGTTCGTGCAATCGCACCCCGTGGCTCTGGCACAGTGCACGCGCTTTTTCGAAGCACATCCCAAAATCATGCGCGTGGCTGCCGAGGACACGGGCGGAAGCGTCCGCGAAGTTGTGCGCGCGGGCGATCCCCAGCGGGCGGCGATTGCGAGCCGTCGCGCCGCTGAGATCTATGGCGGTTGCATCCTGCAGTCCCATCTCGAAGATCATCGCGAGAATTACACCCGCTTTGCCCTGCTCTCTGCCGAGCCCGGCGTGCCCGCGGGAGCCAACAAGCTTTCGCTGGTGGTTTTCCTCCTGCACCAGCCGGGCGCGCTACATCAGGCTTTGCAGCCGATCGCAGAACAAAGCATTAACCTGGTCAAAATCGAAAGCCGCCCGATCGTGGGTCATCCTTTCGAATATTGCTTTTATCTAGATCTGATGGCCGCACCTCAGGCGCCCGCGACGCAGGCGGCGCTCGAGGAGTTGCGTCGGCGCACCAGGGAAGTACGCGTCCTCGGGTATTACGTCGCCGCCCCGGCACCTGGGACTTCCTAGCCCACTTGCCATGTGCGTGCGTCCATTTTTAGAGCTGTTTTGCCCTTTGCGACGCGCCGCGTATAATCTTCACACTGCTGGGCGCCCGAAGTGGATTTGCGCGTCCAGAAAGCGCCGCGAGAGGATCACGAACTGCCCGATTCCATGACTTCACCTTTCCTGCAATGCATCGAGCAAGGCTGCGAACGGCGCTATCCGCTGGATGCCAAGGAGCATTTGTGCTCCGCATGTGGCGCGCTGCTCGATGTTCGGTACGATTTCTCCCAAATCGATGCTAAGTCGCTCTCGAAAGTATGGCAGCAACGCAAAATGAGCAGCGCCATTACAGATCAGAGCGGCGTTTGGCGTTTTCGCGAGCTCCTGCCCTTTGTGCCGGCCGGCACCCAGGTGATCAGCCTCTCTGAAGGGCGCACGCCGCTTGTCGAGGTGAACCGCACCGGCGAATGGGCGGGCGTGCAGCTTTCCATCAAGCATCAGGGGAATAATCCCACAGGTTCCTTCAAGGATCTGGGCATGACGGCCTGCATTACTCAGGCCGCTATTCTTGGCAGCCGAGTCACCGCTTGCGCCTCCACTGGCAACACTTCCGCGTCGATGGCGGCCTACGCTGCACGCGCCGGAATGAAGGCCGTGGTCTTTGTTCCGTTCGGGAAAATCTCCACCGCCAAACTGGCGCAAGCTCTCGAATTCGGCGCTGTGGTCATCGAGATGGGAGACAACTTCGATCAGGCTTTTCGGATGCTCCGCGACCTTACCGACGAGCTCGGCCTTTACCTCGTGAATTCCCTCAACCCATTTCGTCTGGAAGGCCAGAAGACGATCGTCTGCGAAATCCTCGAGCAACGCGATTGGCGCGTGCCCGATTACCTAGTTCTCCCAGGCGGAAATCTGGGAAACGTTTCCTCGGTAGGCAAAGGCCTGCAGGAACTTCAGCAAATTGGGGTGATCGACAAGCTGCCGCGCCTCGTCGTCGTGCAGGCAGAAGGGGCCAACCCCTTTTTCACCATGATCGCCACCGGCGCGGACGAGATCGTTCCGGTTCAGCCCCGTACCGAGGCTTCCGCCATTCGCATCGGCAATCCGGTGAACTGGAAGAAAGCTCTTCGAGCCCTTCGTTTCACCGACGGCCTGTGCGAGTCCGTTTCCGACGAGCAGATCTTCGAAGCCAAGGCCGCATTGGCCAAAGATGGTGTGGGATGCGAGCCGGCATCGGCGGCCTCGGTCGCGGGTATTCAGAAACTGGTGCAGTCAGGCAAGATGGAGGACGGGGCGGACGTGGTCGCCGTCTTAACGGGTCACCAGCTCAAGGATCCAGAGATCAGTATCAAGCGGCGCAGCGAGCGCGAATTAGCTCAACAACGACTGCATGTGGAACCTGACATCGATAAACTGCGCGCAGCCCTTGAAAGCGTGATGTTGCAATCAGCTTGAGCTTCTTACGGCGAGACTGACCGGCTGATCGGGGTCTGCCTTTTAGGACTTCGCAAACCATGCAGATGCAAGCGGCAAAACTATTTTCGCCTCGCGAAGCCGCCCAGGTGCTGGGCATCAGCTATCCGACTCTCAAGCAGTGGATCTACAAAGGCAAAATTCGAACCGTCAAGACCGCCGGCGGCCACCATCGCGTTCCGGAGCAACAGATCGACAAGTTTCTGTATCGCGCATCCGAAACCGGCGACGTGCGCGAGCGGCGCAACAATTTTCGAAAAGTCAGCGGAAGGAATCAGCTGATCGGCCGGGTCACGGATATCAAAACTCAGGGATTGATGGCCCAGGTGACGCTCTCGATTGGAGGTCAGCGCATCACGTCCATTATCACTGCGGACGCGGTTCGCGAGATGCGCCTCCAGAAGGGCCAGACCGTCGCGGCCCTGATCAAATCGACTGAGGTAATGATTCTTCGGGTATAAGCTCCCAACTTCCGGTCGCTCGCCGGAACATGGCGATCCTGCGTATCCCGTTGCTTCGGTCAATCATTCTGTGCTAATAGCGTGTAACGATGGGGCTTCCAATACCGTCACAGTGTGCGTGCGGCCCGGAGGAATTAAATGAGGCTTAAGTCCCTAGCACGTTTGGGTTTAATCGCCGGTTTTGTGCTCGCAGCCATCCCGCTATTCGCACACCACGGAACGGGCGTCGCCTATGACATAGAAAAGACGGTTAACTTGCAGGGGAGCGTAACCGAATGGATTTGGGCGAACCCGCATTGCGGCATTCTGTTCGACGTCTCGGACGATAAAGGCAACGTCGAGCATTGGGGTGCGGAACTTGGGAATCCTCACGCGCTCTCCATGGCTGGCTTGAGCAAGGATATTTTGAAGCCTGGCGACAAGATCACGATTTCCGGTCACCCCGCCAAATCCGGAGCTCCCCGTATCGAGCTGCAGGAGTTTACGACCGCCGATGGGCGGACTCTACCGGAAAGAGGCCATAAGGGCAACGGCGCCAAACTGACAGACGAGCCTGGCCAGTAATCGGACCGCTAATCAAAAAGGAGTTGAGAAATGCGAAATCGCCTTATGGATCTGCTCGCGACGTTCGCGATGTTGCTCACATTCTCGGCTGTCACATTCGCTCAGACCTACGGGACCAAGGGATACTCTCCAGGGGCCTGGAAGCCCGAGGACTTGCCAAAGGATCTGTCAAAGCCGAAGCCTTACAACCCTCACGATTTCGTGGGTGTTTGGTCCTCTCCTACCAAGGCGGGCTACTTTGAAAGGCATGCGCTTAACGACAAGTGGTTGGACATAAAGGATAAGAGCATCCCGGACCAGATGAGGTCCCAGACCTATCCGCCCCCGATGACAGACTGGGCCAAAGGCAAATTCGAGGCGACAAAGCCTAGCTATGGTCCGCGGTCCGTTGCTCCGGGTTTGGGAAATGACACTGTTTCCACCTGCGATCCGATGGGTTATCCCCGCGACTTATATGAGGCGAACCTGAGGCCATTTGAGATCGTTCAAGCTTCTGACCGGCTTTTGATACACATGCAGTATCACGACATATGGCGTACGGTCTGGACGGACGGCCGGGGACTCCCCAAGAACCCGGATCCCGCCTGGATGGGATACTCGATCGGCAAATGGGAAGGCGACACCTTCGTAATTACGTCCACGGGCTACGACGACCGGACCTGGCTCGATCATTTTGGCAATCCGCATAGCGATCAGATGGTCCTTGTGGAGCGCTGGCGCCACCCTGACGCCGACACATTGACGCTGGATGAGACGATCACCGATCCCAAGGCTTATACGGCGCCATGGGTCGGCGAGACGGTTACATTCGTCCGGGCGAAAGCGGCTATCTTTGAAGAACTTTGCGTGCCTTCAGAAGAAGAGCACTTCAACGACAAAATCAGGGATGCCGCTGTGGGAACGGCAAAGCCCTGATTGGGCTGAACTTAGATATTGCGGCGGATCGTTTGGGTGCAACCCGTTTTGCTTAATGGGTTTGAGCTGCAAACATAGGGCTAATGCTCTAGGTTCGCCGTCATAGCTAAGGATTCCGCAGGAAGTCCTCGGTTAGATCCCGTATTGCCTGCGCTTTCCGCCGCCGCTTATTGTCTACCTCACCTGGGAGCCCATGCTGTGTGGGCGCGGGCTAGGATGTCTCTGCACCGCGAGATTTCTGTGGACGTGCAGAGGGTGCTGTACACAGGGGAGGTGAGGTTATGGCACCGTTTCGGATCCTCTTGGCGGACGATCATGAGGTTGTGCGAGCTGGTCTTCGCGCCATGTTAGAGGACCAAAGCGGCTGGGAAGTCGTCGCCGAAGCTGTCGATGGCCGCGACGCAGTGGAAAAGGTGAGCAAGCTGAAGCCCGACGCTGTCGTCATCGACATTGCTATGCCTTCGCTGAACGGATTGGAAGCTGTGCGGCAAATCGTAAAGGCCGTGCCGAAGACGAAAGTGCTCGTGCTCACCATGTACGATTCCGATCCGTTGATTCAGCAGATGCTGCAGGCCGGAGCGCGAGGATATCTGCTCAAATCGGATGCCGGACGCGACCTGGTCTCGGCAATCGACGCCTTGCGCCGGAATAAGACCTTCTTCACGCCCAAGGTAAGCCGGATGGTGCTGGAACGCTATCTCGACCAGAGCCCAAGAGAAAAGGAAGTAGAGGAAGAGCCCGAAAGTCTGCGGCTCACCAGCCGGCAGCGGGAAATCGTTCAGCTATTGGCAGAGGGAAAAAGCAGCAAGGAAGTGGCCGCGGTATTGGGGTTGAGCGTGAAGACTGCGGAAACGCACCGCGCGAACATCATGCGCAAGCTCGATTGCCACTCCGTGACCGAGTTGGTTCGCTACGCCATCCGAAATCACATCATCGCCGCATAAACCACCAACGACACACTGCCTCGTCGTTCAAGAGAGCGCTGAGCTAGCTTAGCTAGCTAAAGGGTGTTGCAAAACCTTGTGTTTTGAATTTGCCCTCCGGGGGCCCGGAATTTCGCTGGAAAGTGTTCCCTCTTAGGCTGCCAACTTGGCTGGCAGCCTTGCAACTAGTAAGCGAACCTTGACTGCAGGTATTAGGACCTGGCGGCCCTCGATCGTCCAGCCAGGCTGGACCATCCTCATCCGCGATATCCGTGATCCACAATCCAAACTCGGTCACGAAAAATTCCGATGGGCCAGCGCGACTGCAAGGGAATGCAGAATTCGCGGCCCGCAAAGCTCGGCACCGGGTGGAAACGAATTCGTTCTGACGGAGTACCGTTCGATCCCCAGCTGCTCGTGGATGGAGATGTGGGCGAACGGAATAATGCGGGATCCACAGGAGGAATAGGACTCCGACCGCAAGAAAGAGCGCACACAGCCCGCGCTTCATGGGGATTCGGCCTCGCCGGTGCGCTGCAGATTCCGATCCTTATTCAACTCGGCCAGCTCGCGCAAACATTCCTGCAGTTTTTGCCAAGCAGCTACTCCTTCCCGCGTAGCTTGCTCCGCACCTTTCGGAACGTAGTAGCCGGTCGTCTTGCCTTTCTCCCCACGGTAGCTGATATTCAGGTGGGGACCATGCTTGAGTCCACCTTTCTGGCAATGACAACCCGGCCGTCCGCAGGTGCGGTAGGTTTCCGATAGCGTGCCGAAGATGGCCACCTCGGCCAGACGCTCGATCTCGCTCAGCAGCTTGCGCCGCCGGGCGGAGGATTCCGCCGTCTTCGACATTCTCTTCCTCACTCCTTCGCTTTTTTCTTGCGCTCCTGATAGCGCGCAATCGAAAACAGATTCTTCGTGATCACGCACCAACCCACATAGCGCTGGAATCCAGGCTCTCCTTTATAGCTGGCTCGCCTCATCGAGAACGGATTTTTCAAATGGCTGATGGTGGCCTCGCAGCCAGCCCGCCAACGCAGCGCGCGCTTAAACCAACGTTCTTTCTGCCGTCTGGCGCGGGTCTTCGACAAACGCCCCTTCGCGGGCAGGGCCACTTTCTCGACTCCTAAAGCCTTCGCCTCCCGCTCGTTCTTGGCGGTGAAAAATCCGCGGTCCGCGGTGGCCATCTCCGGAGCGTCTCCAAACGAAGCTTGGTGATGTTGGATGGCGGGCAACCAAGAGTTCGTGTCTGCCGCGTTTCCTTCCAGAACTTGGTAACCGCTCACGATGCCATGTTCGACTTCGTCGATGCGCACCAGCCTACCAAACTCGTTCGGCTTATGCGCCTTGCCCTTACGGATCACTTGCGTGTGCGGCTCAAACAGGCTCAACACTTTCCCCACCACGTGCCGGTTTCCTTCCCACAAGCGCTCTTTGGTCTGCGCCATCACCTCTTCTACTAAAGGTAGAAAATGCCGCAGTCGGCCGGCCTGCACTTCGACCTTCAGCAGACTTCCCATCACCGGAAGTTTTCCCCTCTTCCACCGCTCCAGCACCTGACCCGCCTGCCGCACTACCTTCCCGGTCAAGGCCAGGAGCTGGTGATAACTATCGCGCATGCGCTGCCGACTGGCTTCGGTCTGGGACTTCGCCGCCCGGCTGATTTCCAGCAGGCGATGCTTCACCGCCCGTCCATGATGGACCACTTCCAGAGCGCTGCTCTTGCACTGGGCGGCGATGCGTTGCAGGCTGCGGCTGAGCACGCGGATGCCGTCGCCCAAAAGCGTGCTGTCGGTTGGAAAATGCACGTTGGTTTCCACGACCGTCGTGTCGGTGCGTAATTTGTGGCCCTCGGCGACGCCTTGCTGGCGAGCTAAGCCCACCACGCGCTGATGAATTTTCTCGGTGACCGAAGGGCCGAGCAAAGCAAAGGTTCGGCTGAAGGTGGTGAAGTCGGGCGTGGCCTCCGCGTCGAAGTGGGTGAACCGCCGATAGACGAGGTTGTTGCGCAGCTCGCGTTCCAGCTCCCGGAAGCTCCAGCCCTTCAGATGTTTGAGCACGCAACAACGCAGCAAGCGATCCGGGGCTATGCCGCTGCGGCCGGTGCGCGTCGAAGCCGGGCAGCGGGCGGCCAAACAGTGGCGGACCCGTTCCACCAGTTGCGGGTCCTCTAGGAGTAGGTCCACGGGTTCGAGTAAATCGTCCTTGAGCAAGGCCGCTTGCTTGGCCAAGGGCATATAGAACAACCAGGCTTGGTGCTGGGTGGGGGAGATCATGTACTCGATACTATCGAGTAAGCTATTGAAAGGTCAAGCGCAAACTGGAGAAAACTTGCGATATTTCGAAGATTTTCTTACTTTTTTGCGGAACAATCGGCTCCGTGGCTTGCCATCTGCCACGTTTCCTCTTCGGCTGCCCAGGCAATCAAGGAGTTAGGCCTGGGGTTTTGCAACACGCTTTAGCTAGCTAGCTAGGCACCTCGATTGCAATTCACGCCCTGTGGCGACGCGCGTATCCACAACACATTTCGTAGTAGGATTGCTGGGCGAGGACCAGTGAATACGCATAAAGCGATCTCGTGCTCGAGAGCGTCGCCTCGACCCTTCAGGGCAGCATGCCTACTGCGGAACTCTCGTCCTTAATGCTACCGCTCGAAGACCTCAAAGTTGTGTCCGTGGAGCAGGCCGTAGCGGGCCCGTTTGCCTCGCGCCAATTGGCGGATTTTGGCGCTCGAGTCATAAAAATCGAACGTCGCGAAGACGGGGAC
>Ga0307479_10001736_pt1 | contig 19859 bp, 13 predicted proteins | sample atmos_gasesECM4C_FD_203743 | JGI IMG/M metagenome (GOLD analysis project Ga0307479, IMG submission 203743) | Hardwood forest soil microbial communities from Morgan-Monroe State Forest, Indiana, United States - atmos_gasesECM4C_515 | ecosystem: Environmental > Terrestrial > Soil > Temperate...
ACCACCCTGTTCATCACCGCAGGCAAGCGGCAGTCGCAGTTCATCGCACGCACCCAACGGAAATTGGCGGCGGAGTTTACCTTCACGGACTCCCCGCGAATGGACGAAGCCCGGCCGATTGCCAACTTTGCTCGTGACCTGTTTTTGAAGGGCGAGGTGGATGAAGTGAAGGTCGTCGCGACACTATTCATCAACACGCTGACGCAAAAGCCCGGAGTGGTGGAGTTTCTGCCAATCGGCGAAATCAAGGGAATGAAGATTCCCGGTGTGGAGTCCGACGTGGACTTGGCCTCCGACACGAATGAGGTTCTCTTTGAGCCTAGCCCGGAGACGGTTCTTTCCTATCTCTTGGGGCATTATCTCAACATTTTCATCTACCGGGTCCTGTTGGAAGCCAAGGCCAGTGAACAAAGCGCCCGCATGGTGTCCATGAAGAACGCCACCGACAGTGCCAACGGCCTCACCGAAGATTTGACCCTCGAATACAACAAGCTGCGGCAGGGCAATATCACCAAGGAACTGCTGGAAATTGCGGGGGGCCAGCTCGGAAACGATTAGCCAAAGAGTGCCACATGAATAAAGGCAAAATTGTCCAAGTCGCAGGTCCGGTCGTGGATGTTGAATTCACGGAAAAGCTGCCGGCCATCTACAGTGCGTTGACTGTCGACTTTAAAGTCGCGAACGAGCCGTTCAATCTGACACTCGAAGTGCAGCAGCACCTCGGTGATCATTGGGTCCGCGCCATCTCCATGTCCGGCACGGAAGGCCTCAAACGCGGCTACGAAGCAATCGACACCGGCGCGCCCATTTCCGTGCCCGTCGGAGAAGGAGTGATGGGGCGGATTTTCGATGTGTGTGGCAACCCGGTCGACGAACGTGGACCGGTCAAGGCAGAAAAGCGTTACCCGATCCATCGCCCGGCGCCCAAGCTCGTGGACCAATCGCCATCACCGCAAGTTCTCCCCACCGGTATCAAGGTCATCGACTTGATTTGCCCTTTCCTGAAAGGCGGCAAGGTCGGTGCATTCGGCGGTGCCGGCACGGGCAAAACGGTCATCATCATGGAACTGATCAACAACATCGCCAAGCTCCACGGTGGCGTGTCGGTATTCGCTGGCGTCGGAGAGCGGACCCGGGAAGGCAACGATCTCTATAAGGAAATGTCGGAGGCCGGCGTAATCAAGCAAGACAACCTCGGCGCGTCGAAAATCGCTCTGGTGTACGGCCAGATGAACGAGCCACCCGGCGCGCGCCTCCGCGTCGCCCTGTCCGGCCTCGCCATGACCGAGTATTTCCGTGACGAGAAGAATCAGGATGTGCTGCTGTTCATCGACAACATCTTTCGGTTTTCTCAGGCCGGCTCCGAAGTGTCGGCTTTGCTCGGTCGCACCGCGAGCGCGGTCGGTTACCAGCCGACTCTGGCTGCTGAAATGGGCGTGCTCCAGGAACGTATTACCTCGACTAAGAAAGGCTCGATCACCTCGTTCCAGGCGGTGTACGTACCGGCCGACGACCTGACCGATCCGGCGCCGGCCACCACGTTCGCGCACTTGGACGCAACCATCGTTTTGGAACGATCGATTGCGGAGCTGGGAATCTACCCGGCGGTCGATCCGCTGGCTTCGACCTCCAGGGCGCTCTCTCCGGAAATTGTCGGACAGGAGCACTACGATGTCGCGCTTGGCGTGCAGCGCGTGCTCCAGCGCTATAAGGATCTGCAAGACATCATCGCGATTCTCGGCATGGACGAACTCTCACCCGACGACAAGACCGCAGTGTTGCGAGCGCGCAAGATTCAACGGTTCTTGAGCCAGCCCTTCACTGTGGCGACCGTGTTTAGCGGCCTCGAGGGCAAACAAGTCCCGGTGGCCGACACGGTGCGGGGCTTCAAGGAGATCCTCGACGGCAAATACGACGCCGTGGCAGAAGGCGACTTCTACATGAAGGGCGGGATTGACGAAGTCAAATCGAGTTGAAACATGGCCAACACTTTAAGACTTGAAATCGTCACCGCGGAAGGCCCGGCGTACTCCGAAGACGTGGAGATGGTCACCTTGCCGGGCGTGGCCGGCCAGTTCGGGGTGTACCCACAGCACGTCCACCTCATGGCGCAGATGGAGCCGGGCGAAATCATCGTGCGTAAAGACGGCAACGACACGTTCTTCGTGACCGGGGCGGGACTCATCGAAGTCACAGCCACCGGCGTCGCCATCCTCACCGATCTGGCGGTTCAAGCCGACAAGATTGACGAAGCCAAGGCCGAGGAAGCTCGGCGACGCGCCGAAGCTCGGCTCAAAGAAAAACTCTCCGACGAAGAGGTCGCCTTCATCAACGCCTCATTGGCGCGTTCCCTGGCCCAGTTGCGCGTCAAGCGCCGGCACCACAAATGAAGTACCCATGGCTGGCAAGCAGCGGACTCGACAGCATCCGCAGGAATTTTCTTCGGTCTTGGTCAGATTGAGGGCGCAAGTCAATTGCTCTCCCCTTTACTTGGACGGGAAGAAATGCGAGGCGCGGTAGCGGATAAAGGTCGTAGCGAGACAGTTGGCGTGCGATTCGGTAAGGCTCCAGATGTGTCGCCGGAGCGCCAAGCATAAGTGGCCGAGATCACAATTCAGTGTTGGCAGGTAACCTCGACGTATTGTGCAACGGAACTGTCAGTTCTACCAGACGACAAAGGTTCTAGGCCGATCCTAGACTTACGCATCTGTGGCTGTGGCGAGGAGTGTGACATGACACCTGTAACAGCAGCCGAAAGGGCAACGCATTCCATTAGCGCGTACGGTGCAGCGAGAACAACCGTCGCGGGAACACCTCTCAACGCCGAAGATTTGCGCAAGACCCACGCTTACTGGCGGGCCTGCAACTATCTGATGCTTGGAATGATTTACCTGCAGGACAACCCTCTCCTAAAGGAGCCGCTGAAGGCCGAGCACATCAAGAATCGGCTTCTCGGACACTGGGGGGCGAGTCCTGGCTTGGCATTTACTTACATCCATTTAAACCGGCTTATCAAAAAATATGACTTAGACATGATCTTCTTGGCGGGACCGGGCCATGGCGCACCTGGCGTTCTGGCCCCTGTTTACCTAGAAGGAGCCTATTCGGAAATCTATACGGACAAAAGCGAAGATGAGGAGGGCCTGCGGGAATTTTTTAGACAGTTTTCCTTTCCAGGGGGCATCGGGAGCCACTGCACACCGGAAACGCCCGGTTCAATCCACGAAGGGGGCGAGCTTGGATACGTGCTCTCGCATGCCTGCGGGGCTGCGTTCGACAATCCGGATTTAATCGTTGCGGCGGTAGTTGGAGACGGTGAAGCGGAGACTGGGCCCCTGGCAACTTCCTGGCACATCAACAAATTCCTTAATCCTGTGCGAGACGGCGCGGTCCTGCCGATTCTTCATCTCAACGGCTACAAAATCAATAATCCCACACTGCTCGCGCGCATTAGTCACGAGGAGCTAGAAAGCCTCTTCCGAGGCTACGGATGGACGCCCTACTTTGTGGAGGGTTCAGATCCGGAAAGCATGCACCAAGCAATGGCGGCCACGACGGAGCGCTGTATCTCAGAAATTAGGAAGCATCAGCAGGAAGCTCGGAAGGCGGGCGTGGCCGAGCGGGTTCGGTGGCCGATGATCGTGCTGCGGACTCCGAAGGGCTGGACTGCGCCGAAAGAGGTTGATGGCCACAAGTTGGAAGGCTTCTGGCGGGCGCATCAAGTCCCGATGGCGGACGTCAAAAAGAATCCGGAACGCCTTCATCAGCTCGAGAGCTGGATGCGCGCTTACAAACCAGAAGAGCTCTTCGATCAAGGCGGTAAGCTAATCCCGGAACTGAAAGAACTCTCACCGACTGGCGGGCGGCGCATGGGCGCCAACCCTCATGCAAACGGAGGCCGCCTGAAGAAAACTTTGCGGCTTCCGGACTTCCAAAAGTACGCCCTGAAAATCGATAAACCCGGTGCGGATCGAGCAGAAAACACTCGACCGCTGGGCGCGTTCCTGCGCGACGTAATGAAATTAAACATGAAAAACTTTCGGGTCTTCGGTCCCGATGAAAACACTTCCAACAAACTGAATGACATCTATACAGTTACCAAGAAGTTCTGGATTGCTGACTATTTCCCGGAAGACTCCGATGGTGGAGAGTTGGCACCTGACGGCCGAGTGATTGAGATGCTCAGTGAGCATACTGTCGAGGGAATGCTTGAAGGCTATCTGCTCACGGGACGCCATGGCTTCATTTCATCCTATGAGGCGTTTATCCATGTAATAGACTCTATGTTCAATCAACACGCCAAGTGGCTCTCGATCTGCAATCACCTCTCATGGCGTGAAAAGATCGCCTCGCTCAACATCTTAGTCACCTCGACAGTCTGGCGGCAGGACCACAATGGGTTTACGCACCAGGATCCCGGTTTTCTGGATGTAGTGGTCAACAAGAGCTCCGCAGTCACACGCATCTACCTTCCTCCCGACGTCAATTCCCTCCTTTCGGTGGCGAATCATTGTCTAAAGAGCGAAAACTACGTGAACGTGATCGTTTGCGACAAACAGATGCACCTTCAATATATGGACATGGACGCGGCAATCGTGCACTGCACCAAGGGAATTGGCATGTGGGATCGGGCGTGCAACGACCAAGGGAGCGAGCCAGATGTGGTGCTGGCGTCTGCCGGCGATATACCTACACAGGAAACTCTGGCGGCCATTGTGCTGTTGCGAGCGGAGTTCCCCGATCTCAAGGTCCGTTACGTCAATGTGGTTGATCTATTCAAATTACAGCCGAGCACGGAGCATCCTCACGGTTTGTCCGACCGAGACTTTGATGCGCTCTTCACAGTCGATAAGCCGATCATTTTTAATTTCCACGGATACCCATGGCTCATCCATCGGTTGGCATACCGCCGCACAAACCACAACAACATGCACGTCCGTGGGTACAAGGAGCAAGGAAACATCAATACACCTTTGGAGTTAGCGATCGAAAATGAAATCGATCGTTTCAGTCTCGCCATGGACGTCATCAAGCGTGTCCCGAGACTACAGCGAATCGGTGCCCACGCCATGGAAAAATTCCGTAATGAGCAGATTGCGTGCCGCAACTATGCCTATGAGCACGGCACTGATAAGCCGGACGTTGCGGGCTGGAAATGGCCGCAATAGATGCCCAGATCTCGTGGTCGAGCCTGGTCGTGCCGAACTAAAGCCCAAATTTCATGGCGCTCCACGAGCACAACCGATCGGTAAAGTGCCGATGAACGTTCTTGTCCTCAACTCGGGAAGCTCCAGTCTAAAGTTCCAGCTGATCGCTACTGAGCTCGGCCGGATTACCAAGAACAATGATGAGCGCTTGTGCCGCGGACAGATCGAGCGGATCGGAGGAGAAGCGATCATCGCGGTCCGAACACGCAATGGCCTTAGACTGAAGTTTACAGCTTCACTCTCCGATATTTTGGAGTCGTTGGAATACCTGGTGCAGTGGATCGCGTCAGACGAATCAGGAATAACGGAAGTGCGATCTCCGTCTGATATCCATGCCGTCGGGCACCGCGTGGTTCACGGGGGCGAATTGTTTACCGAATCCACCGTGATCACTGACGAGGTGTTACATGGAATCGAGGAATGCATCGATTTGGCTCCCCTGCACAACCCCAACAACATCAAAGGTATTTTGGCGTCGCGGCAAGTATTCGGTTCAAATCTGCCTCAGGTCGCAGTTTTTGACACCTCCTTCCATCATTCCATCCCAGAGCATGCATACGTCTACGCCGTGCCCTATCACTTGTATAGACGCCACCACATTCGTCGTTACGGATTTCATGGCACATCACACCGATATGTGGCTGACCGATACCGGGCCTTGCGTTCGTTAACCGAAGAGCAGACTCATGTGATCACGCTCCACCTGGGCAATGGCTGCTCTGCTACGGCCATTCGCGGCGGCCGCTCAGTGGACACTTCGATGGGCATGACGCCACTGGAAGGTCTGGTTATGGGGACCCGCTCTGGGGATGTCGATCCGGCAATCGTGAGCCTCATCGCCGAGAAAGAAGGCCTGTCCACGCGCGAAGTGGATGCTCTGCTTAACACCCAGTCCGGATTGCTGGGGATCTCAGGGCTGACGAACGATATGCGTGTGTTGTTGAAGGAACAAAGAGATCAAGATGACCCGCGGGTTCGCCTTGCCATTGAGCTCTTTTGTTATCGCGCAAGAAAATACATTGGTGCATTTCTTGCCTGCATGGGCGGGGCGGATGCGATTGTCTTCACAGGAGGGATCGGAGAGAACTCGCCCGACATCCGTGCTCGCATCTGCAGTGGACTTGAATGGGCTGGTTTGAAGCTGGACGACAACAAGAATAAGCGGATGGTCGGATTAGAAGGCCAGATCAGTAGTAGTGATTCGAGCTTGCATGCATTCGTAATTCCGACCGACGAAGAACTCCTGATCGCGCGCGATACTGTTCGGTGCATTTTAGACAAACCTGGGGAACGCCGAGCGGCAGCCGCCGAGAACTCCGGCGTGGGGGAGTTGACGCATTGAAAAACGATCTTCCCATAGTCTATCTGGCGAGACACGGTGAAACCGCCTGGAGCCTGTCGGGGCAGCACACCGGCCTAACCGACCTCCCTCTCACCGAGCATGGCGAGCACACCGCCCGGCAACTCGGGGAACGTCTGCAAGGGCTGACTTTCGCAAAAGTGTTCACCAGTCCGTTGCAACGTGCACGCCAGACATGCGAACTGGCGGGATTTGGCCCGGTCGCCGAGATCGACCCTGACCTCGTCGAGTGGGACTATGGCGAATATGAAGGTCGCCGTGGCGCCGAAATCCGCGCGCAGCGCCCCGACTGGAACTTGTTCCGCGATGGATGCCCCAGAGGCGAAACAGCTCAGCAAGTCAGCGCCCGTGCGGACCGCGTCGTTAGCCGAGTGCGCGCGATTCCGGGAGACGTACTACTTTTCACAAGCGGGCATTTCATGCGGGTATTGGCGTCGCGCTGGCTCGGGCTCGAACCGACAGCCAACAGCAGATATTTTATGTTGAGCACGGCGAGCCTCAGTGCTTTGGGCTACGAAAACGATCTCTCCCGGCCGGTGATCCGTTTCTGGAACGACACTCGCCACGTGGACATTGAGCGCGGAGTAGCGGCGCACGCCGGTCCGTGAAGATCGTGACGCGAACGGAACCCGTTTAGATGGCAGGACAACTTCAGGGAGGAAACTCCGGTGAGTACAAAAGGAATCGCGGCAAGCAGGGCTAAAGCAGCGCAGGAAGATCCATCCGAATTTCTGAAACAATATGGGTGCGGCCCCATTCAGTTTATGGGAACCGACGGGCTGTACGAACGGCATCTTCACTTCGACAATGTGAAAGACGAGACGTTGATTGGCCCGCGCGAGCGCTTTGAAGCTGTCGCGCGATCCATCCGAGATGTCCTCTCGCAGCGATGGGCGCTGACCGAGAAAACATATGAACAAAAAAATCCTAAGCGTGTCTACTACCTCTCCATGGAATTCCTCCTCGGCCGCTCGTTGGCCAATAATGTCACCAACCTTTTGCTTGATCCGCTCGTCACGGAAACAGCAAAGCAAAAGAGTGTTGATTTGCTCTCCCTGCTGGAGCAAGAGCCGGATGCGGGGCTGGGAAACGGAGGATTGGGACGGCTGGCAACATGCTTCCTTGACTCAATGGCCACGATTCAGCTTCCAGCCATGGGCTACGGACTGCGATACGAATATGGCATTTTTAAGCAGTTTATCCATGACGGCTGGCAATACGAGCAGCCGGACAACTGGTTGCGGCAACCGGATCCGTGGGAGGTCGCTCGTCCACATGAGAGAGTGGAAATCAAGTTGAACTGTTCCTTCGAGGTGCACGGGGGGACTTTGCGTGCGGTTCGCGGTAAGTCGTCCACGTTGTATGGTGTCCCTTTCGATCGTCCTATCGTGGGCTATGGTGGTAAGACCGTGAACACTCTCCGGTTGTGGGCCGCATCCAGTCCAGATTATTTTGATTTCCAGAAGTTTAGCAGCGGCGACTTTGTTGCTGCTCTTACCGAGACTCTCGCCGCGGACAGCCTAACGCGAGTGCTCTATCCCGATGACAGTACGAGCATGGGCCGCGCCTTGCGCCTCGTCCAGCAATACCTCCTTGTGGCGTGTTCGCTCGCAGACCTCGTGCGGCGTTTCCGCCGCAGCAACTCAGATTGGGGCGCATTGTCTGAAAAAGTCGCCATACAGCTGAATGATACTCATCCTACCCTGGCGGTCCCCGAACTGATGCGCATCCTATTGGATGAAGCACATCTTGAATGGAACCAGGCCTGGGATCTCACGCAGCAGACGCTCGCTTATACGAACCACACGCTACTTCCCGAGGCTCTTGAGAAGTGGCCTGTCGCGTGGTTTGAGACAATGCTGCCGCGTCAACTTGAAATCATTTACGAAATTAATCGGCGCTTCCTCGATTCAGTGCGAAGCCGCTTTCCCGGTGACGAAGGGCGCGTCGAACGGATGAGTCTGGTCGAAGAAGGCCCACAGCGCAACGTTCGCATGGCTAATCTGGCGATCGTCGGATCGCACAGCACCAATGGCGTCGCTGCGATTCACTCCGGATTGCTGCGCGCGACAACCGTCAAGGACCTGGCCGAGATGTTTCCTGAGCGTTTCAACAATAAGACGAACGGTGTGACACCGCGGCGCTGGCTACTTCTCGCTAATCCCCCGCTCGCTGCCACGATCACCGAAGCCACTGGCGATGGATGGATCACTGATCTCGCTCAACTGAGCAAACTCAAGCGGCTTGCGGACGACCACGGCTTTCGCGACGCGTTCCGTCAAGCAAAACGCAAAGCCAAAGTACAGTTTGCCGATTGGCTCAAGGTAGCGACGCGGCAGGCTGTGGACCCGGACACGATCATTGATTGCCAGGTCAAGCGCATCCACGAGTATAAGCGGCAGCTACTCAACGCCCTGCGAGTCGTCGTGCTCTACAACCGGCTGAGGGAAAACCCCAATCTGGAGATGCCCCCTCGTACTTTCCTGTTCGCCGGCAAGGCGGCACCTGCCTATCGGCTCGCTAAGCTGATCATCAAGTTCATCAACAATCTTACTGGCACGATTGACGGCGACGCGGCGGTGCGCGGTCGTCTCAAGGTGCTGTTTCTGCCCGATTACTGCGTATCCCTCGCAGAGCGGTTGATTCCTGCCACCGATGTGTCGAATCAGATTTCCACTGCCGGCTATGAAGCCAGCGGCACGAGCAACATGAAGTTCATGATGAATGGCGGACTTACAATCGGCACGAGAGACGGGGCAACCATTGAGATGGCAGAGGAAGCAGGCGAGGAGAATTTCTTCTTATTCGGCCTGACAGCCGCGCAAGTGGCCGACAGCCGTAGCTGGTACAACCCATACTGGCACTACGAAAATGAACCGGAAACGCGCTCAGCTCTGGATCTGATTTTCTCCGATCACTTCAGCCGCAATGAGCCCGGTGTCTTCGAACCACTGCGCGAAACGCTCCTGACAGGCGGAGACCACTACATGCACCTGGCGGACCTTCGGTCCTATCTTGAAGCGGACCAACGGTTGTGCGAACTGTATGCCAATCCGGATGGTTGGGCTCGCACAGCTATCTTAAATGTTGCGGGCTCGGGTAAGTTTTCGAGCGACCGGACGATCAAGGAGTACGCGAGCGACATATGGAAGGCGGAACCGTGTCCGGTACCGTAAGCGCGAAATCATTAATCGGTGAACTGAAGAGAAAACGGGCGATCTCCCCTCTCGCAGGAAAATTGGCGCCGAAAGAGATGTTGGTGGATGTGGCGCTGCTCGAACGAGAATACTTTGAGAGGCGGCCCGACACAGCGGACCCGAACCAATTGGTCAGCTTTGGAACTAGTAGTCATCGAGGCTCGCCGCTGGACGGTACGTTCACTGAAGCGCACATCCTGGCCATCACCCAGGCCATTTGTGACTACCGGCGAAGTCACGGAGTGGACGGGCCTCTGTACTTGGGTAAAGACACGCACGCGCTCTCCGGACCTGCACAGAACACTGCGCTCGAAGTCCTGGCCGCCAATAGTGTGGAAACCTTCATCCAGAAAGATAACGGCGTCACGCCAACGCCCGTCATCTCCCGGGCCATCCTTGTGTATAACCGAGCCCGCAAAGATCATCTTGCGGACGGCGTTGTTATCACGCCCTCGCACAACCCACCGAGGGACGGCGGCTTCAAATACAACCCACCCAACGGGGGTCCGGCCGACACCGAAGTGACGCAGTGGGTCGAGGGACGGGCAAACGAACTGTTGCGAACAGGCAATGCAGGGGTAAATCGCGTGCCGTTCTCCGCAGCCGCCAGGGCAGCGACCATTCACGAGCAAGATTTCGTCCTGCCGTACGTAAACGATCTGCAGAATGTAGTAGACATGGAAGTAATTCGAGCCGCCGGCGTGAAGCTAGGCGTGGACCCGCTCGGCGGCGCGGCGAAACCGTATTGGGAGCCCATCGTTTCCCGTTATCGACTGAATATCGATGTAACAAATCCAGCGCTCGACCCGACATTTTCATTCATGACCGTTGATCACGACGGAGAGATCCGGATGGACTGCTCAAGTCCGTATGCTATGGCGCGTCTTGTCAACCTCAAGGACAGGTATCGTCTTGCGTTCGGTAACGATCCGGACGCGGACCGGCACGGGATCGTCACACCCGCCAGGGGACTGATGAATCCGAATGCCTATTTGGCCGCGGCCATCCGCTATTTGCTGACGCATCGACCACTCTGGTCCATTGAAGCGGCGGTCGGAAAGACGCTTGTCAGCAGCAGCATGATCGATCGTGTCGTGAAAAAGCTCAACCGGCGCTTGTCTGAAGTTCCGGTAGGGTTCAAATGGTTCACGGAGGGTCTCTTCGACGGCTCTTACTGTTTCGGCGGGGAGGAGAGTGCCGGGGCGAGTTTCTTGCGGTTCGACGGTTCCGTTTGGACGACTGACAAGGATGGCCTCATCATGGGTCTGCTTGCGGCCGAGATTACCGCTCGTACAGGCAGAGATCCAGGCGAGCATTTCCGCGAGCTAACCGCGGAATTCGGCACCCCTTATTACACGCGAATTGACGCGCCAGCCACGCCGGGACAGAAAGCGAAGTTGCAGAAATTGTCGCCCGAAGACGTCAAGGAGGCGGAACTCGCCGGCGAGCCGATCCTCGATAGGCTGACATGTGCCCCAGGAAATAAAGCCCCTCTTGGTGGCTTAAAGGTAGTTGCCGCAAGTGGATGGTTTGCCGCCCGTCCGTCCGGTACGGAGAACGTTTACAAGATTTATGCGGAGAGCTTTAGGGACCAGCGCCACCTGGACGCACTGGTGAACGAGGCGCAGCAAATCGTGGATAACGCATTGTTGTAATACTCGTCTCTGGCACAGAGAAAAACGGAATATGACGGACCAAACTCAACCGATAAATCTTCCCCCCTTCCCGCAGGACTATCGAGCTTCTGGCGTGTTGCTACACGTCACTTCCCTGCCTTCGCGATTTGGCATTGGCGATATGGGACCAGGAGCATTTTCATGGATTGATCGGCTGCAAGATGCCGGTCAGAGCTGGTGGCAGGCCCTGCCATTTGGTCCGACTGGGTATGGCGACTCTCCCTATCAGGCCCTGTCATCCTTTGCCAGCAACGGGTTGCTCATCAGTCCGGAACTCCTGCTCAAGGATGGATTGCTACATGAGAACGCATGCGAAGATTTTTCACTTCCGTCAGGCGCTGTCGATTATGGTGCGGTAATTCAGTTCAAGCACCGATTGCTCGACCTGGTATGGGGAAACTTCAGCGCTGGCATCCGAAGAGACTTGCGTGCTCCTTACGAGCGGTTCTGCTACCTGCAGGCGCACTGGCTGGAGGATTATGCTCTGTTCCGGGCACTAAAAGAGAAGTATCACGGCGTCTCTTACCGCGATTGGCCGACGGAACTAGTTCGGCGAGTTCCTGCGGCTCTAACAAATGCTCGGCGAGAGCTGTCGAAGCTGATTGATAAGGTCCGTTTCGCCCAATTCTTGATATTTCAGCAAGCGCAGCAGCTTAAGGAGTATGCACATTCCAGGGGAGTCGGAATGATCGGCGACCTTCCGTTCTTCGTTTCGCCGGATTCAAGCGATGTATGGGCGCACTCTGAACTGTTCCTGCTTGACGAAGGGTTCCGTCCGCGATTTGTCGCCGGGGTGCCCCCTGACTATTTCAGTGAGAACGGACAACTGTGGGGCAACCCCGTCTATGATTGGGATGCGCTCCGCCGCAGCGATTTCCGATTTTTTATAGATCGTTTGCGCGCTCTCCTTGCTTACGTGGATGTGATTCGATTGGATCATTTCCGTGCATTCGTTGCAGCTTGGCACGTCCCTGCCAATGCGCAGACGGCACGGACAGGGCAGTGGATGCCGGGTCCAGGTGCAGAGTTTTTCCATGCGGTCCGAAATGAACTAGAAGCGCTGCCATTCATCGCTGAGGATCTTGGTCTGATCACGCCTGAGGTTTGCGCGCTACGCGATGAGTTCCATATCCCAGGAACAAGGGTGCTTCAGTTCGCCTTTGATGGAAGTCCCGATAACCCCCATCTGCCGGCGAACTATCCGACCAACACAGTGGTGTATACGGGAACGCATGACAACGATACAACTTGCGGATGGTTCGAAGCCCTTTCCGAAGCGGAACGGTCAAAAATCCGGAGCTATCTGAATCGAGCCCACTGCGATACCAGCGAACTCACTCAAGAGTTAGTCCGCTTAGCGTGGTGTTCTGTGGCGGGGCTCGCTATCGCTCCCTTGCAAGACTTACTTTGTCTGGGTTCCGAGGCCCGGATGAACATGCCTGGTTCAGCGGAAGCAAACTGGTGTTGGCGCTTGACGGAGGAGATGCTGAACACTTCGGTTTTCCAGCAACTCAGGGACCTGACGGCATCTTCCAATCGTTTGCGCGTCTCGCAAACTTTGCCAACAGCGAGGATGGTGAAAGCTGCATCGTAGGAGCCGCAGTCGAACTCTTCACCAGTCTTATGGAGGCGATAAATGAAAGCCACACAATTACTACACAATTTAGGCCAGAGCATCTGGCTCGACAATATCACGCGCGATTTACTCGACAGCGGCACGCTCAAGCGCTACATCGATGAGCTGTCGGTGACAGGACTCACCTCGAATCCCACCATCTTCAATCATGCCATCAAAAGCAGCTCGGCTTACGGTGCAGCCATCCTCCAGAAGTTCGCAGAAGGCAAGTCCGGAGAAACGCTGTTTTTTGAGCTGGCGTTGGAAGACCTGACCCGCGCCGCTGACTTGCTTCGCCCGATCTTTGACCGAACAAATGGTGTGGACGGATGGGTTTCTTTGGAAGTGTCGCCGTTGCTTGCCTACGATACAGCCAAGACTTTGGCAGCTGCGAAAGAACTGTACGCGCGCGCGGCCCGCCCAAACTTGCTCATCAAAATTCCTGGCACGAAAGAAGGACTACCTGCCATCGAGGAGGCGATCTTTGCTGGAATTCCTATCAACGTAACGCTCTTATTTTCGAGCGATCACTACCTGGCGGCGGCCGAAGCGTTCCTTCGGGGGATCGAGCGGCGCATAGAAGCTGGGCTCAAGCCTAATGTCGGCTCGGTGGCATCGGTCTTTGTCAGCCGCTGGGACGCCGGTATCACGGGAAAAGTTCCCAGAGCATTGAATCATAAGCTTGGAATTGCTATCGCAATGCGCACGTACAAGGCCGCGCGCGACTTGCTCAGCTCGCCACGCTGGCACCGCATTTACAACGCCGGCGCCTATCCACAGAGGCTGTTGTGGGCCAGCACGGGGACAAAGGATCCCGCGGCATCCGACATTCTGTACGTCAAAGCGCTCGCGGCACCGTTCACGGTAAACACAATGCCCGAGGCAACCTTGAAAGCGCTAGCCAATCACAAAGAACTCGGATCGATTCTGCCAGCGGATGGCGGCGACTGTGAAGAGGTGCTGTCGCGGTTCGCTGACGCTGGTATCAACGTCGATGCCCTGGCTGCTCAGCTGCAAGAGAAAGGAGCCAGGTCGTTCGTCGAATCCTGGGACGAACTGATGTCTCAGATCAGTTCTAAGGCCACCGTGCTTAGGAAAGCCGCCGGTTAGTTCATCGGCTGGGAGACTAATTACCGGCAGAGGAAAGGAGACGGAAATGGCAGCGGGTGCACAACCGATCAAAGGTTTGGCCATCGAGCCGCTCCCTGAACGCAAGGCATGGACGGATCTCGAAATCCACTACCGAAAAGTCCGAGGATTACACCTCCGGGATCTCTTCGCAGCAGATCCGAAACGGGGAGAACGTCTGACGGCTGAGGCGCTGAGTATCTTCTTAGATTATTCGAAGAACCGAATAACCGGCGAAACCTTAAACATCCTCATTCAGCTAGCCGAAGAATCGGGCTTGCGAGCACGGATCAACGCGATGTTCCGCGGCGAAAGGATCAATATCACGGAAAACAGGTCGGTCTTGCACGTGGCTCTGCGCACTCCTAAAGACAGGTCCATCGTCGTGGACGGCGAGAACATCGTGCCAAAGGTTCACACCGTGCTCGACAAAATGAATGATTTATGCAACCGCGTGCGAAGCGGCGAATGGAGAGGCTTCACGGGCAGCAGAATTCGCAACATCGTCAATATCGGTATCGGAGGTTCCGATCTCGGTCCGGTAATGGCCTATGAGGCGCTCCGGCACTATAGCGAGCACGCGATGACGTTCCGCTTCGTTTCCAATATTGACGGAACTGATCTTGTGGAAGCGGTCCGCGACCTCGATCCGTCCGAAACCTTGTTCATCGTTTCGTCGAAAACGTTTACAACGCTCGAGACGATGACGAATGCTCGCACCGCTCGCTCTTGGTCACTAAAGGCGTTCGGCGGCGCCGAACAGTCAGTCGCCCGGCATTTTGTTGCGGTCTCGACAAACGCAGCGGAGGTCGCAAAGTTCGGAATAGATACTGCCAACATGTTCGAATTTTGGGACTGGGTCGGCGGGCGCTATTCAATGTGCTCGGCGATCGGTCTTTCCACCATGATGTCCATCGGTCCAGACAACTTCAACGCGATGTTGTGCGGGTTCCATCAGATGGACGAGCACTTTCGTACCGCCCCTTTCGAACAGAATCTTCCCGTGCTCATGGGTCTAATCAGCCTCTGGAATAACAACTTCTTCGGCGCACAGACCATTGCGGTCCTTCCCTACGAGCAATACCTGAAACGGTTCCCGGCGTATCTGCAGCAATTGGCGATGGAAAGCAACGGCAAACACGTTACCCTTGACGGCGGTAAGGTTCACTACCAGACTGCGCCCATCTATTGGGGCGAGCCGGGGACAAATGGCCAGCACTCCTTCTATCAATTGATCCACCAGGGGACGAGGCTCATACCATGCGACCTGATCGCATTTGTTAAGCCTCTCAATCCACTTGGTCGGCACCATGAAATACTACTGGCGAACATCTTCGCGCAGGCAGAGGCACTGGCCTTTGGCAAGACCGCCGATCAGGTGAAGGCTGAGGGCACGCCGGATTGGCTCGTACCTCACCGGGCCTTCGAAGGCAACCGCCCGTCGAACATGATAATCGCCGAGCAGCTCACACCGGAAACGCTCGGTAAACTGGTCGCCCTCTACGAGCACTCCGTTTTCACCCAGGGTGCCATCTGGAGTATTGACCCATTCGACCAATGGGGCGTTGAGTTGGGCAAGGTGTTGGCCCAGCGCATCATCCCCGAACTCGAGAGTGAAGCACAACCCAAGCTCGAGCATGACAGCTCGACCAACAACTTGATTCGATGCTACCGCAAGATTAAGGGGTCCAAACTATGAGTATTGGATTTGATAAGCAATTGTATGTTCTCCCGTTTGACCACCGTGGCTCGTTTCAAACAAAGATGTTCGGATGGAACGGATCGCTGACTCCAGAACAGACTGCCCGGATTGCGGCTGCCAAGCAAGTGATTTATGACGGCTTCAAAAGGGCCGTGGCGGCCGGAGTGCCGCAGGACAAAGCGGGCATTTTAGTGGATGAGCAATTCGGCGCCGCTATTCTCCGCGACGCTGCGGAGCATGGGTTCATCACCGCCTGCCCGGCCGAGAAGAGCGCCCAGGATGAGTTCGACTTTGAGTACGGCGAAGATTTCGGTAAGCACATCGATGCATTCAACCCGACCTTCTGTAAGGTTCTGGTCCGCTACAACCCGGAAGGCGATCAAGGGTTGAATCAGCGACAAGCTGCTCGCCTGAAACGTTTGTCTGACTTCTTGCACACTGAGAGTCACAGCCTACTAATGTTCGAGCTGCTGGTTCCAGCGGAGAACGCGCAACTCGTTCGGCTGAACGGAGACAGGAGGGCTTACGACCTAGAGCTTCGTCCCGTACTGATGGCCCAAGCCATCCACGAGCTCCAAAACGCGGGTGTCGAAGCGGATGTATGGAAGATCGAGGGGCTCGACCGCCGTGAGGACTGCGAGAAGATCGTGACCAGCGCACACCGGAGCGGTCGAGACAAGGTTGGCTGTATTGTTCTGGGCCGCGGCGAGGACGACAACAAAGTGCGCGAGTGGCTAAGCACGGCAGCGCAGGTCGCGGGGTTCATCGGTTTTGCAGTGGGTCGCACGGTGTTCTGGAGTCCCCTCGTGGATTGGTTGGCGAAGAAGACCACGCGAGAGGCCGCCGTGGCCGAGATTGCTCGCCGCTATCGAGAGTTTGCTGCCATTTTTAAGAAGGACCGGACATCGCTGAGGAAAACAGCATAGGTGTCCACAAGCAAGAGAAGGTATGCGCGTGGGAATTGCCACGGACCACGGAGGGTTTGACCTAAAGCAGGAATTCGTAGCTCACCTTCGCGCGGCGGGGCATGATGTGGTTGATTGCGGAGCTCACAAGCTGAATCCCGCCGACGACTGTCCGGACTTCGTCATCCCCTTGGCCCAAGCTGTTGGAGCGGGTAGCGTGGAGCGCGGCGTAGCCATCTGTGCCAGCGGCGTGGGTGCATCCGTAGGTGCTAACAAGGTCTCCGGAATTCGAGCCGCCCTGATCCACGACCACTATTCTGCTAAACAGGGGGTCGAGGACGATCACATGAATATCATTTGCATGGGCGGACGAACCGTGGGGCCGGCCGTGGCCTGGGACGTCGTCGAGGCGTTTTTGGCAGCCGAGTTCACGAGAGCCGAGCGGCATTTGCGCCGCTTGGCAAGGTGGCTTCTTTGGAATCGCCAGGCTCCGGTGGTCTGCGCCGAGCTGCGGGCACCATTCGTACTCTTTCGATGGACGCGGTGCAGCAAGCCAATTCAGGCCATCCGGGAACGCCGAAGGGATTCGAACCACACCTCGTGGTGGCAGCTGCCAAGGAGTTGCTTGAGAGGGAGTGAGCCATGTCCCAAATTCGCAGTGGGCAACAGGGCATATTGGGGGCGGCGACGGCCAGTGCCGTGCCAAGAATCCATCAGGCAGTAATGGCTCCTGCTCCGAATATAGGACGAAGCGCTCCTCTAGGCGCCACAATTAGCCCGGGTGGAGTGAATTTTAGTTTGTACTCACGTAATGCTTCGGGGATGGAACTGTTGTTTTTCGACCGTGACGACGACGGGCGGCCCGCCCGTGTGATCGCTTTGGATCCATCCGTCAACCGTACTTTCCACTACTGGCATGTCTTCGTTCCTGGCGTGCAGGCGGGGCAGCTCTATGGATATCGGGTTCATGGGCCGTTCGATCCCAGCAATGGGATGCGATTTGACGCTGCCAAAGTCTTGCTCGACCCATATGGTCGCGGTGTCGTTGTCCCTAAGAACTACTCTCGTAAGGCAGCCGAAGAAAAAGGCGATAACGCCGCGACAGCGATGAAGAGCGCGATTGTAGATCCACGCTCGTATAACTGGGAAGGCGACACACCGCTTGACCGGCCATCCTCTCAGTCGATCGTGTATGAATTGCACGTTCGAGGATTTACGCGGCATCCCAGCTTGGGCGTCTCAGCGGAGACACGCGGCACTTTTCGTGGACTCATCGACAAGATTCCCTACCTCAAAGACCTAGGCATCTCGGCTATCGAACTTCTTCCTGTATTCCAATTTGATCCCCAGGATTGCCCGCCAGGTCGTGTTAACTACTGGGGTTACTCACCGATCTCGTTTTTTGCACCGCACCAAGCGTACAGCTCTCGGCAAGATTCCCTGGGCCCTGTGGACGAGTTTCGCGACATGGTCAAGGCTTTGCATCGAGCAGGAATCGAGGTAATCCTTGACGTTGTTTTCAATCATACAGCGGAAGGCAATCATTCTGGACCAACGCTCAGTTTTCGTGGGCTTGATAACAACGCTTACTACATCTTGGAACAGGACCGCTCGCGCTATGCCAACTACAGCGGTACTGGAAACACGTTCAATGCCAATCATCCCATTGTTCGTCGGATGGTCCTGGATAGCATCCGCTATTGGGTGGAAGAGATGCATGTGGACGGTTTCCGTTTTGACCTAGCTTCGATCCTCGCGCGCGATTCCAGCGGCCACGTGATGCCTAATCCCCCTGTGCTCCTGGATATTGAATCGGACCCGAATCTTGCCGGAACAAAGATGATCGCTGAAGCTTGGGACGCCGCCGGACTGTACCAGGTCGGCAGCTTTGTTGGAGACAGCTGGAAGGAATGGAATGGACACTTTCGTGATGACGTACGGGGATTTTTCCGCAGTGATCACGGCTCGTTGCGGCATTTCGCGGACCGGTTGCTTGGCAGCCACGAGATCTATCGTCATGAACAGCGCGAAGCGGAACAGAGCGTGAACTTCGTAACATGTCATGACGGATTCACACTCAACGACCTAGTCTCTTACAACGAGAAACACAACGAGGCCAACGGCGAAGACAACCGCGACGGCACAGACGACAATCGAAGCTGGAACTGTGGTATCGAGGGGCCTACCAATGATCCTGCAATTGAGAGACTCCGAAACCGTCAGGTGAAGAATTTCTTCACCGTCACAATGCTCTCTCTTGGTTTGCCGATGTTTGCGATGGGCGATGAAGTTCGGCGAACACAGTACGGCAATAACAATGCCTACTGTCTGGATGACGAAACCAATTGGTTCGATTGGTCTCTCGTCACGAAGCACGCGGATGTGCATCGGTTTGTGAAATTACTAATTGCGAGACGCCTGTTGCGAGATACTGGCCCCGAGCACCGACGGATGACTTTGACTCAGTTGATCAGCGGGGCGAATAAGAACTGGCATGGAACAAAACTCCATCAACCTGACTGGAGCGATCAATCGCACAGTGTTGCGTTCAGCGCCGAGTTAAAAAAGGAAGGTCTGGTCGTCTACTTCATCTTCAACGCCTTTTGGGAGCCTCTCGAGTTTGAGCTGCCGTGGCCAAAGAAGGGCGAGCGAGGTTCCTGGAGACGCTGGATTGACACCTTTCTAGAGGCGCCCCGTGACATCGTGCCATGGCAAGAAGCGCCCTCGGTTCCTGACCACACGTATCGGGCGGGGCCTCGGTCTGTGGTCGTTCTCTGGGCAAGCCTTCACCATAGAGCGCTCTCGGCGAAGACGAGACGCTTCTCCTCTGCCGATAAGTCTAATTCCGGCCAACTACCACCCTAAGCTCCGAATAAACACGCTAGTCTTATATGTGAAGTCCTGGTACGTCGGTGCCCGGTTACGTACAAATCGGAGAAGTCCTATAAAAGCAGTTGACCGCGCCTGCGCCGCAGTCACTGGTGTCAGAAACTTGTCTCGAGTTTTCGATATCCGGAAAATCTAATCACGGATCCGTTTCGGCGAGTTAAGGCCGACTTCCGAGTGGTG
>Ga0307479_10001737_pt1 | contig 19858 bp, 14 predicted proteins | sample atmos_gasesECM4C_FD_203743 | JGI IMG/M metagenome (GOLD analysis project Ga0307479, IMG submission 203743) | Hardwood forest soil microbial communities from Morgan-Monroe State Forest, Indiana, United States - atmos_gasesECM4C_515 | ecosystem: Environmental > Terrestrial > Soil > Temperate...
ACGAGTCCGTCTGCGCAATGAGGCGGGGAACGAAACCGCTATGAATGGGAATGGTTCGGCAGTTTCCTCGTCGCTGCCTGCCGAAAAACCGGCCACGCTGTTATCGCTGTACGACGTAACCATGCTGAACCATAACCTAGTTGCAGCCGAGATGTTATCAAACCAAGTGGGGACGCTTAACCCTCGGAATCCAGGTTTGCACAACGAGTTGATTCAACTGGGAAAGAAATCAATTCAGCGAATGCTCACGTGGTACACGAGATCTTTACAACAGTTTAACTGTGTCGTCACTCGTTCTTTGAAAGAGATGGCACGTGCGCTTGAAAATCTTTACTCGAATGTGACCAATCTCGCGAATTCGCAAGACAACCTGGCTGAGCACATTAATCGTCTCGCGGATTCGCAAAACAGCATTGCCGGGCGAATTGATGAACTGTTGATTTCACGAGCCAACCTATCGGACCGGCTCAGCTATTCAGAGGCTTCACAGAAGGCCTTCTTCGAAGCCATCAACGAGAATGTCAAGCGCCTGGAAGAAGCCGTGAGAATGGGGCGCGCGGCCCAGGCGCAAGCCCCGAATGGCAGCGGGCAGAAACAAGTCGGCGAGGGCCTTACGGAAGCTTTCAGCTCGGTCATCGACCAGCACAGAAACACAGGTCGAACGATGAGCAAAACAATCACAATCGACGGTCGCGACTTGATCGTCTACGGCCCCTCCGGCGATCCATACTTTGACAATCTTAACATCGATCACACCAACGATTTTTTGGTACACATCAGCAAGCATCACCTGCTCGAGGATGCGACGATTTTTGATGTTGGTGCGAATATCGGTGTTACGGCAGCTTTGTTAGCAACCGCATCGCCCCGCGGGCGTCTGTTTGCATTTGAGCCTGGAGCCAGAACCTATCCGTATCTCCTGGCGACGATCGAAGCAAACAAATTATCTAACTGTCACACCGAGCAAATCGCACTTGGCACAAGTTCTGGTGAAGTTGATTTTCTCTCCGACGCGAGGTCCGGAGCTTTCAGCCACCTGGCCCTCGATGGAGTTTCACTAGGGGGGTCCAATGGTCGCGTTAAGATCAAAACTGTCGATGAGGTCGTGTCTGAACTAAAACTGGCGCGTCTCGACCTCATCAAAATTGACGTTGAAGGATTTGAACTCGATGTGCTGCAGGGCGCGCAGAGCACGCTAGCCAGACTGATGCCACAGGTCTTTCTCGAGTTCAATGTCTTCACCCTCATCGCCTACGGCGGCCAGAACCCACGCCATGTTTTGGAACGGCTCAAACGCACATTTCCCCACGTCTACTGCTTTGACGGCGGGGTGTTGCACGAGATCACGAACGAGGCTTCGGTGCTCGCATTCATCCACGACAATCTGATCGAACGCCGGTGTTTAGACGACTTGTTCTGCACATTCAAGGCGATTCCCACGGCCTTGGGATGATACCCAGATATTGAATTGGCGAGCCATGATACGTCTATAGAGCGAACATTGCTCAATGCGCGCGCCGTGTCGATGGCGATTTGCAGAGCTCACGGTAAATCGAACAGGCTGGCTATGGAGCTATGAGTTGAGTCGAACAATATTCCACATTGTGACTCCGGCCGTGGACTACGGTGACGCCGTCTCGAACGACGCAATGGGTATGCGGGATGCGTTGCGAGCAGCCGGTTTTCAAGCCGATCTCTATGCGGAACACATATCGCCTTCACTTGCGTACGAGGTTACTCCCATCTCCGATTACGCGAAACTCAGCTGCGACAGAAAGGGCGAGTTCCTTATCTATCATCACTCCACGTACTGGGAACTTGGGCAAAAGCTTTATGAGCGGACCAGGAACAGGAAGATCCTCAAATATCACAACATCACGCCGCCACAGTTCTTCGCTAGCTACAGCGCTTTATTCGAGGGTTATGCCGGGAGGGGAAGGCAGCAAACCAAGCGCCTGATGGAGGGCAGGGCTGAACTGCATTTGGGAGATTCCCTGTTTAATGCGCGGGAGCTGATTGAAGCGGGCGCTGACCCTTCGCTCACGCAGGCCATCGCGCCGTTCCATCACGGCGATGAATTGGGGAAAACAGAAGCCAATATTCCGGAGCTCGAACGGTATTTGGACGGCCGTATAAATATCGTCTTTGTCGGGCGCTTTGTACCCAACAAGGGACATTTCAATTTGTTGCGGACTTTTGCGTTTTTCCGAAACCATTTTGAACCTAACTCACGTTTGATTATGGTAGGGAAGCTTGCTCTCGAATTCACAAAATACGGCGAAGAGATTCGTTCTATCATTTCGGATCTCGCGTTGAATGGCTCTGTAACGACCATTTCCAGCGCCTCGGCCGCGCAATTGCGGGCGGTGTACCTGGCCGCTCACATCTTTCTGTGTCTTAGCGAACACGAAGGCTTCTGTGTGCCTCTGGTCGAGGCGATGTACCACAAAATTCCAATCGTTGCGTTAAGGAGAGCAGCGGTCCCGGAAACGTTGGGGCCATCGGCCCTGATCGCGGACAATGCAGATGCAGTTATGTTGGGGGAAATGATGAACTATTGCCTGCAGGAAAACCTTAGCCGACGCAGGCTCACGCACGTACTCTATCAGCGTTATCTCGAGCATTTCTCTAGTCAGGCAATCAGTGATAGATTCCTAACTTACATTAGTAGTTTACTGTGCTAAAAATGCGACGAATCTGTTTGGTTGTGCACCGCTTTGGAAAAGAAATTGTGGGTGGCTCGGAACAGCTAGCGCGCTGCTATGCACACCTTTTAAAAGATGACTGTGCGGTGCATGTGGTCACGACCTGTGCGGCAGACTACCTGACGTGGAAAAATGAATTTCCTGAAGGCGTTTCGCAAGAAGATGGCATTTATGTTCACCGCTTCGCCGTTGACTTCGAGCGTACTCTATACTGGCACCAGTTGCACTATTCATTGCTGCTGCGTCACATCGCGCCGGGAGCGCCGGAGCAATGGCCGACGCTCTGGTTCGAGGATTCGAAGAAAGACGCGTTCCGGAGAGCGGTCGCAAATCTTCCGCGCGCCGTTCAAGAAGAATTTGTGCGTTGCCAAGGTCCTTATAGCAGCAGTTTGCTGCGTTTTCTAGAAAACGAGAAAGACAACTTTGACGTTTATGTTTTTTTTACGTATTTGTATCCGACAACCTATTATGGCAGCCAGGTGGTCCCTCGGGGCAAGCGCATCTTAGTTCCTACTCTTCACGACGAACCTCATGCGCGCCTTCCTTTGTTCCGCGAGATGGTCGAGGACTTCGACAAATTGATCTTCCTTACTCCGGGCGAAAGAAGTATCGCCGAGCGGATATGGCAACCGTCCGTCCCGGGTGAGCTTGTTGGATTACCCGTAGAACTCACCTCGCAGAACGGCGGAATCGCCGAGTCCATTCCCGAGTGCCCGTATCTACTTTATTGCGGAAGGATCGAAAGCGCTAAAGGAGCCTCAGCTCTCTTCCAACAGTTTATTCGTTATAAGGCTGAACATTCTTCGGAATTGAAGCTGGTCCTGACCGGTCACGCTGCTGAACGTATACCAGACCATCCGGACATACTATTTCTAGGATATGTGGACGAATCACGGAAGTTTTCGTTGATGCGAGGTGCGAAGGTTTTTGTGCATCCCTCGGCCCTGGAAAGTTTTTCCATCGTCCTATTGGAAGCGTTTCTGAGCGGCACGCCGGCCCTTGTCAACGCCAATTCCGTCGTATTGGCAGAACATTGTCGGGCAGCCAATGCGGGATTGGAATACCGCAACTACGACGAGTTCGCTGAATGTCTTTCCCAACTACTTTCTAACTCAGAAATCAGAAAAGCATTAGGAGATAACGGGAGAAGATATGCACAGCAAAACTATTCTTCCGAGGTTATTACCACAAAATTAAAAGCTCTTCTCGAACATCGAGATTGGGAATGCAGGAGCCAAGCTGCGAACGTCTAATTTGCCGGCCAAGCTGCATGCGAGCGTGAAGATCTTGTTGGCAAAGCCTAGGCGGGCACGCCTCTTTGCAGACCGGAAAGGACGAAAAACCTCGCCACCGGTGATTATCTGCCCATATGTCTACGCATCCGAAGCAATAGAGATACGCGCGAAGTTCGCACTAGATCAGCCGCATGGACGACGATTGGAATTCTTCCTGTGGCAAGATGTCGATCGGATAGGACCTGAGCACGCATTTGAAGCGTGCTGGGAGCGATTTCCCGAAAGAGACATCATTATCGTCCATTCCGATATGGCTCCGATCCCGGATGACAAGTCAAATGAGTGGTATGACGCGCTTCTGCATTATCGAAGTACACTTCCCAAGGCTGGAATGATTGCCTGCAATCTCTTTTTTCCTCGCTCGTGCTCGGGCGAACCTCTGCGCGTACAGTGTGCGGGAGGTACGTTCCGTAATGGACAGATCAATCATCTACATGGTCCCGTCATAGATGACCCTCACAAGGCCGGAGAAGGCGTACCGAGACGAGCACTTCAGCAGACGAGGGTGGTCGAATGGGTTACTTTTGCCGGTGTCCTGATCCGCCGAGAGGTGATACGGGCGTGTGGGTCCTTCGATCGTCGCTACCGATGGGCCTATGTCATGGATGTAGATTACTGCTTCGAAGCACGGTTACGCGGTTATCATTTGTTCCAAGTTCCAGTTTCACTACAGCACGAGGAAAGTCGCACAACAAAACCGGTCTTGGACAGAGATCCTACATTGTGGAATGAGATTTCTCGAAATTTCGAATTCTTCAGCGAAAAGTGGCAGCCCTTTAATTCGATATTAACCTTCATCCGCAAGTGATCTGGTATCATGCGAATATCTTGCATTTCACTAGCGTCCTGGGTCTACCATCCATATAGCGACAATTCGTGAACCGACCAAAAAGAGTGAGGCTCTGCACCTTCCTGTCTAAATTTTAGCCAGCGCATGAGCTGAGGATCGTTCCTCAGGTCGTTTATGGAGGGCGTAACGGACTGATCCGTCGCCCACCAAGGTCTCCACACTTTGCCATCAAGCGAGTACATAATCGAAAGACTTCTTGGATAGTCATTTGGACTCAGCTCGGTATTCAGAACGATTCGCTGCACAACCCTGGTTTTCCCGAGATCGAGGTCAAACTCCATGCCGGGCTGTTGCGGCGCTGCCGAATCCCAGCGTGTTGCCAAATCACCATCTATCATTTTGTGCAACTCAGCGGAATTCCAATTGCTGGTCAGTGTTGCGCTGGAAAGGTCGAGTTTCGGAAAAGGGATCAGGCGGACGCCCACCAACACGCACAGGAGGACAGCAAGATATTTCAGCAGAAGCGTGCGGGTGTGCCTGGCCTCTTTTGCATCTGCTGCCGCGTTGGCGATTGTGGCGATGGCGTAGAATCCCGCGCCAACGATCAGGGGCAATATCGGCTTGGTGTAGTGCTGTGATCCATATTTCAATGTCAGCCCGGTTATAGCCCTGAAAGGTACATAGACGACGGCCCATCCAGCGAGGGCCAATAGAAAAATGGGTCCAAGTCCACTTTTGCGCTCCTCACGGCGCATAAGCAGTAGCAAACCCAGAGGCGCAAGCAACAAGAACACTGTTCGATTAACGACCGGATGGGATAGTGGGTGGGACTCCGCATGGAAAACAAACGGATCGATCAAATATCCATAGAGTTTTGTAGGGATGCCTAGGAACGAAAACCCTTGCTGCATATTGCTGACGAAATAGTTGCCAAATAGATGTCCGCTGTACTTCAGGTTAATGAAGATGATGACTGCGGCAAGCAAAGAGGCAGTTGTTATCGCGGAAATCGCAAATCGATTCCGGCTCGGACGCGACGCCCTGCTATCGAAAAAAATGTAAAGTCCGACCGCTGCCGCCGGAATTACATCAACCAGACGCGCCCCGAACATCAAAGCGGTCGCGGCCCCTGTGAGGACGCCGCTAAGCGGCGTATACCGGCCGGCACTGAAGATGTCGATGAGCAGAACCATGCAGGCCGCCGAAACAGTGGAGGTCCACGGCGTCACGAAAAGATCGACCGATGCCTGGACTAAAACGAAACTCGCTGCCAGTGCCAGCACAGGTTGGAGGAAACGCTCGAAAATCCGGTGCGCGAAGTAGATGAAGATTAGAAAAAGGCTAAGATCCACGAAGAAAAATGGATCTCTATTGAAGACGCGCAGACCGTGCCCAATAAGCTGGCCCCAAAATCCAAGAAAAGGATAAACGGGCGGATACTGAAAGTTGCCAAGCGTGCCCTTCGGTATATGTATAACCATATCGTAATACTGACTTTGGTCGTACCACTCACCATACCAACCGAGGGGATAGTTGGCTGCTGGCCGCATCCAGTCCGAAACGTAATTCAGGAGGAAGGCGATCAAACCCAGGGTGCAGGCTGAGGCCGCCCTGAGTTGAAAAGCTGAAAGCGCTCCGCGCGTATCACTGGCATGGTTGGCCAATATCGTGGGAGAACTCATCTGGGCGGCGCACTATTGTTATGTGGAGGTGTCCTGCTTCGCATGTCCGAACTTGTCATCGCGCACCCCCCGACGACGCGATGTCAACCTCGAGATAGCTGAAACCATATCCGAGCGTCCTGGGGTCATTGCCTACCGGGCCAGCGCTTTCTACCGAAAAGCTCATTGTGTTCTCCGCATCGGGCCGAAAGACATCGCCTAAAACAACAAACTCCGAGGTGTTAAATCCCGCGCCATCGATCGTGCCAACGAAGTGGTTATTAAGTGAAATGTGGACAGGACGTCCGGGCAGAGTCATGCCATAAAGACGCAACCGAAACCGCGAGTCCTTGCTTAAGGCGCTGGCCAACAAGAAGTGAATGGTTCCGATTCGCTGCGTCCACGCGTGAGTCACTTCCGGATCATAAAATCCTTCCCGTGCGTCGGCGGTATCCTCCACGCCAATACGGAAAGGAATCTTTAGAGGTTCATAAGGGCGCATTTGAACTGAGACGTCGCGGTCCTCGAAAACCATCTGGCAAGGAGAGGCGCAGGGTTCAGCCGCTTTCATAAACACCAGCCTGGGCGTATCTAAGGAATCGCGACAAGCATTATCCGCACCAAACATGAATTCCCAATCGCGATTCACGCAAAAAAGCTTGTGTTCTCGTTTCATCTCATTAGCTACGCCCGCCGCAAATGGCCAATCAGGAGGAGCAAATACCAAGCGGACTGCTTCTGCGCCGGCCGGGACCTTTGAGGCGACCTGTAGGACCTTCGGATCACCTCGATAGCTAATGCGAAAAGAAGGCGCAACCATCAAAATCGACAACGGAAGAAGGCAGCCAACAATGAGGGTCGAGCGATCGCTTAACTGCAGAGGAATAACATTTATAAAGAACGCCGCTATAGTCAGAAGCACCAGCAGTTGGATCGAGTAGATGAAAAATCCGTTGTAGTGGTAAAGCGGCCCCGCAATCCTCGACGTCCAAAACAGGAACAACAGTGAAGCAAGAATCACTACAGCAAAAACATACACAAAAAAACGATCTACGGATCTTCGAGCGCGTAGATGCCCAATCATCCCTATCACGCCCATGATTAAAAAGACAGACCAATATACCCACTGAAAGCCGCGAGCGTGTGCGAACGAAACTTCGGAACCGGGATACGCCGCGACTTCCGGATTTTGGATGAATAGAATGAACGTCAAATAATAACGTAAAGAAACGACAAAACTGTTCTGTTGTGCGCCATGGAGACGCATGTAATCTTTGATGGCGCTTATATTGTTCGGGTGGTGAAGAAAGATATCCAAGACGATCGGCAGTGCAAACACCACCACGATGCCAGCACTAATCAACAGCGGCTTTTTGTAGCGCTGCAGAATGTCCCGCAGGGTACTCTTTTCTCGCATCCACGCAAGCAAGCAAGTGATGGGAATGATCACGGCCACAAATGACACCTGCGCGACATGAGCATGCAGCAGAAGCATCCCTGAGAAGAAGACAAGCGGCAGGTGGCGGACGTTGTCCGAGGCTACTGAGGCGCAAGCCGTCAAGAAGAAAAGGAAGCAAAAGAGAAGAAGGTGAGGCGACCAAACGGATATCAACGCGCCGTTCGCACCCTCACCGAAGGAGGAACCCGCGTTTACTAAATAGATGAAAAGAATGGAAAGCAGAATGGCGACTGGAATAAACATGCATGTTGAAGAATGTCTGCGAATAATTGCAATGCTTCCGAAGAGAAACAGTAGATTGAGGCCTATTATGGTTAGTATGTGGGCATTCAAAGGCGCGGGCACAAGGTGAAGGAGATCATGAAAGACATACTCACCGGCAGCAAATGCATAGAAAAAACCCGGTCCCGGGTGGTGGAAATGCCATCTTGAATAATTACCCAGCAGTTCACGGAAATGCTTTGCATTCTGAACTTGTATCGAATCGGCAGCAAAATCACCGTGTTCAATTATTGGCGTTCTAAAGAGCCCTACATTCGCGAGGAGAACTACAATAAGGAAGACGAGCGCGGGCGAAACAAGCCCGAGGTCTTTCGGCACGAACCGAATAAGCCCGCGGGTCTTGGTTGGTTCAACTGTTTGGTTGTCGTACAATGGGGATCCCGGACCGCTACGAAATTATTTGTGTAATCCGATGGCTAGTCAAGGCCCTCTCATCTCACAACTCTTTAAAGATCGTCGGTAAGCGTTGTTGCTCCTGGGAAGGGTTTGCTCTATCCTCACTGGCATCGTTTTCGAAATGAGAGCAGAGCGAAGGATACGAGTCGATATCGGCGGGATCAAGTATCAAATTGTCTCCGATGACAATTATTTGGATTTTATCAAGGATGGCTTTGACCCTGAACTGGTTATGCTGCTTAAAACATTGGCGAGCGATTGCGAAACCATTTTTGATGTCGGTGCGAATATAGGATGTACAGCAATACTATTCGCCGGGCTGTCAAAGCGCGTCCATGCCTTCGAACCATCGAAGACAACTTTCAGATTTCTTTCTGAAAACCTCAAAAGCTCAGGATTGAGAAACGTAACGCCTCACAACGTGGGACTGGGTTTGGAACCAGGCGAGTATCCGCTAACTTTTCACCCATCCAATCGATCTGGCGCATTTGTGTCAAATCACACTAGGGCAAGCTCTGGTCATGAGACGGAAAGCGTAGTCATAAAACCAATGGATGAAGTTGTTGCTGTTCTTAAGCCCTCAAGCGTTGATTTCATAAAAATCGATGTCGAAGGGTTTGAGGGGAGCGTATTGCGGGGCGGAATCCAGACAATCAGCAAATATAAGCCGATGGTCGTATTAGAGCTAAACCATTGGTGTCTCAACGCTTTTCAACGGACGTCGCTTCCAGATTTTTTTGATTTCCTGCGTTCGATCTTTCCTGTTTTGTACGCGGTAGATCAATCAAATTATATGGACCTTCACGACGAGAGCGATCGCTATATTGTGATGTACCATCACATAATACATCGGAAATTTCCGAATATCGTTGCGGCCTACGAAGTTAGTAGGTTGAATAACTTCTTGTCTTCGTACCGGCACAATTTTTCCTAAGCCTATGTTTGCCTCCCTTGGCGCGACGGAAGCTGTGCTACAGAGAGGAGAGTTCAAGCTTAGGCCGGGCAGTTCTAGCATTGGATTAGCTTGCTCCAGATTTCGTCCTTCACGTGATGGCGTTCATTGATCCTTTGGGACTTACGAAGGTCTTGTCGTTTTTTCGCGCGTAACACAGGTCAGCCGAGTGCCGCTGTATGTTGGCACGCCAGCTGCAGACAGGTGAATCGGAGATGGAGATTACATTGAGTGTTGATCCGACACTGTTCCCAAGCTCATGACCGGTTCGGCGGACGAGCGCGAACTCGGTATATTGGTGAACGCCCTTCATCTACGATAAAGGTGGTATCAAGTTTTTTTGGCTAGCGCTTTTCCGCCGTCCTGAAAAACCTGTGCGCCACTGAAAGGCATAAAAGTACCATCGCAAGTAGTGCGGTAGCCAAGCCCAAAGCCTGAAGCGAGATTGGCCACGAGATCGGTCTCTCCAACGCGATGGCACCTCGGCAATCCTATAGCCAGCCAGGAAAGCTTTTGCCGTAAGTTCGAGGTTGAGCTCGAACCCCCGCCGGCTTTCAATTGTGAACGATTTCAGCATGTCACGGTCGTAGATCTTAAATGCATTGGTAGCATCGTGGGTGGGAATGCGGCGAAACCAATGAAGCGTAAGGCCTGCCATGCGGGAAACGAATTGTTTGAACCAAGGGCCTCCTTCAACGCTCCCGCCTTTCATGTAACGGCTGCCGACAACTACTTGATAACCCTGCCTGTAAAGAGCAAGCATCGAATCCACTTGCGCCAAATCATCAGAGAGATCTGCCATTGTTACGAGTACAGGGCCATGTTGAACCTGATTGAATCCAGTCAAGATGGCGCCAACCACTCCCCGCAGAATGTTGTTCCGGACCAAGCGAATCCTGTTTTCACCCTTGTTGATGAGTGCTTGTACGGGCGGGAGAGTATCGTCCTTGTCGAAGTCATAAATTATAAAAACAATGAATTCAGAACGAATTTGGGAGCGAATGGCCTCCCATAACCCAGAAAAATTGGCGCCTTCGTTGTACACGGGAACGATGATGCTTAGTGCAGCTGACTTCTCATTTTCACGAAGGAACGGTCGCGGCATGCTCTCGAGCGTAACGCTTTTCAAATTTGGCCGACTTCGATCTGCTCCGCGATCCACGGGATGACTTCGTCGAGGATTTCCCCGAGCGATGTGGTTGCGTGAAAATCCAACAAGCTTGCGGCCTTTTCGGTTTTCGGCGAACGCTCCTGGACGTCGTACTCGTAGGGAGGAACGCTCGCATATCGGAAGGGCTTTTGATCGCCGCGGATTTTCCGCCAGATCATCGCGGCGAGTTCGAGCACGGTAGTCCGCACCGATGTGGAAAGATTGAAGTCCTGGTTCAACGCGGCTGGCCGCTCGAGGCAGAGCCGAATTCCTTTAGCTAGGTCGCCGCCATAAGTATAGTGCCGGACCTGATCGCCCGTGCCCAGGATGACGAGCGGATCCTGTCCCTTCAGCACTTTTTGTATCAAATCGGGCACTACATGGGACATCGCAAGCTTAACATTTCCGCTGGCGATATCGCGATCCCGCAGAGCTCGTTTTTCCCCAATGCCGACGCAATTAAAAGGCCGGACGATGGTGTAGGGCAAATGGTACTGCTCCCAAGCTCCTTGCGCGAAATATTCAGTCGCCAATTTCTGAAAGCCATATGTCGAGCGAGGGGCAGGACTACGGCGCTCAGCCCCCTCGGGGGTGGGAAATTCGGTGGCGCTCTCAAAAACCATGCTCGATGACATGACTGTGATTTTCTGCAATCGTCGATGGCCGTGTGCATAAATGGCGGCATCAAAAGCGGCGGCCGTGATGCGTTCGTTTTCGGCCAATAGGTCGTAAGCGAACTCGTGAAAATAGGAGATGCCGCCAATCATGGCGGCCGCCGCGACGAAATGGTCGCAATCAGCCAATAACTCCCTCATCAGCTTTGCGTCTTTGGCATCGCCCCGGACGAAGGTGTAGCGGGGATGGGCGTCGTGAGACTTTTTTAGAGGTCCGTACTTGCTGAAGTTGTCTAAACCGACTACGTCGTAATCTGCCTGGAGCAGTTCCTGGATAAGATAGCCACAGATGAAGCCGGCGGCGCCGGTAATGAGTATTTTCATGTCTATCCGACTCTACCGGCGCGAGCCACTTCCATGTTTTCCTCCCCACGCGTCGGCCAGAGCCCCCAAACATCCATCACAATCTTGCTGGCGGGGATTTTCAGATCACGGTAAACCGAATGCGGCGCTCCGAGGACGACGATGTCTGCGCGTTGAATGGCTTCCTCCGCCGGAATAAGTAATGGATCTCGCACATAGGGATCGGCGCAAAAAACTTCGCGAGCCTCAAATTGCAACAACTTTTTTAGCTTGTAAGAAAGGCTATCGCGGCTGTCATCTGAATCGGCTTTGAACGCCATGCCTAGGATGGCCACCCGCTGCTCGGCGAGATTCCCGACTTTGAGCCGGCTCACAATGAAATTTGGCAGGCCTTCATTGATCAACATCGCCGCATGGCCCATAAAAAACTGGTTTCCTGAGAACGCTGCGAGTTGCAGAGTATCCTTTAGCAGGCAGGGACCGGCGGCAAAACCCGCTCGCGAGAAACTCTGCATCCGTGGATATTCTCGAACCACGGCGTCATGAATTCGGTAGAAATCGAGGCCGCAGCCGTGAGCAAGCATGTAGAACTGATTTGAAATGGAAAAGTTTAGGTACCGCCAGCTATTTGTGAACAACTTTGCAAGTTCAGCCTCAAGAGGCGTCAGCTCGATGACGCTCGGGGTTATTCGAAGAAAAAGCTCGCGAGCTCGTGCCAGCGCGTCGGGCTCAAAAGCTGACACGATCTGGGGGAGCGCGACAAGTTCCTCCAAGGCTTTTCCCTCAGCAATCCTCTCAGGACAAAAAGCCACATCGATTTTGCGGCCTCGGGTTCGAACCCGGTCATAGACAAGCTTCGAGACACCCGGGTAAACCGTGCTACGCAGAATCAGGAGTGCGTTGTCGGCCACCAACTCCAAAAGAGAATCGACGTTGCTGTAAACTTTTGTGACTGTCGGGTTCAGATGTTCATCCACCGGAGTACCGACCACAGTGATCACGACATCGGCGTTACCGAGGCAGTTTGGATCGAGGGTAACTTGCAATGTTTTACCGATGACCTTCTGCAGGAGCGCCTCGGCCCCCTTTTCGAGGAATGGCATGCGACCATTGCTGACGGCCGCCACTTTGCTCGCGTCAATATCAAGTAATGTCACGTCTGACGCCCCACGGGATGCGAGCACGAGTCCCAGCGGCAGGCCTACATGACCGCATCCGCCAACAATTACTATCCTTTGCCTACCTGCCATGCTCATTCCTCAGGCAAAAAGCTGCCCCTTTTTGACTGCAGCCGAAGCAAAATAACAAGCCATGGTTCTCCCGGGCCAAAATGGGATATCTCCAATATCCGCTAAATGAAGCGTAAGTATACACAGCTGAAATTGCCATTCAAGTATGCTATGACCATGCTCTGGATGGAACTGGTTTAGAATATATGTTCGATTGAAGAGCAAATGGAGATCAGTCGGCTTGCGGGATCGTTGGTCAGTGATAGAGTCCGAATCATCACATTGTCAGCGCACCGAGGAAGACCGAAATGACAGCAAGTTTCTACCCAAGTAGCGTTCTATCCGACAACTCGGAGCTGCGGTCTTATACACCAAAATTCGTGATCCTCCCAAAGTGATGGTTTCATTTTGGCACGGGTCGATTTGACGTGCGATGCAAACGCCTGGGCGTAAGCTCGTCTCAATCATCATCCCGTCTCTTCACCGCCCGGACTTAACCCGAAGGTGTCTTGAATCTCTGGCAAGGCAGCAACTGCCTTCGGGCGAGTGCGACATACTCCTGGTGGAAAACGACGCACGGGCAGATTCGATGCTAGAAAATCCGCTGCCCTGGAACGTGCGGCGGCTTCCGCTGAGCGCTAATTACGGGACGGCAGGCGCCACAAACCGCGGGCTCGCCGCAAGCTCTTCCAAGTACGTACTTCTCCTTAATAATGACGTTGAGCTGGAGGCTGATTTTCTGGTCATACTCGTCTCCATTCTAGAGAGCGACGAGCACCGCGCCTTTGCTGTGGGTAAACTCTTGAACGCCGCCGACAAGCGGAAACTCGATGGTGCTGGTGACGCATTACTGCTGGGCGGAGGCGCCTACCGGCTAGGTCAGGGGGATAGTGACGTGGCGCAGTTTGATCAGGAATTATCCATTATGGCCGGCTGTGGGGCGGCCGCGCTATTTCGGCGGTCAGTGCTCGACGAACTACAGGGCCTGGATGAGGATTTTTTCGCTTACCTCGACGATGTTGATTTGGCTGTTCGGTCTCACTTGCTCGGCTACGAAGGTCTCTACGTTCCCTCGGCTGTTGCCTACCACATTGGCAGTGCCACCCTTGGTGAGTGTCTCCACCCCAAAATAGTTGAGCTTTTAACGCGCAATCAGCTTTTCTTGATCGTGAAGAATTATCCAATTGGCATCCTCGTGCGGTTGCTTCCGCGGATTTTCGTATTTCAACTTTTGTGGTTTAGTTTTGCCGTTTGGAAACGTGGCCTTAGGCCGTACTTGAGGGGACTCTGGGGGGCGATTCGCTGCTTGCCCCGTATGATACGAAAGCGCAAAGAGGTCCTTGCACATGCACGGATTAGTGGTGCTGAATTCCTCACACTTTTGCGTGCCTCCGAAGGCCAGATATATGCCTGGCACCACGCACGCCCACGAGCTTTGAGACCTCAGTTGTTAAGTACTTACTTTGCCCTATTTGGTGCTCCATATTGAGTTATGGGCCGTTGAAGTGTAGGCAGCTACCGACCACCGTGGATATGATCAGGCGGATCACTACGAGCGGGACAGTCACAGAGGTACCTGGCCCCTGGGGAAAAACGTATTGCATGGTCCCGTCGCAAGCCACACCCGCGCAAAACGCCGCTACAATTGGTTTGCAAGTGCAGTAGAGGTGGTTAGGCCACGGCGGATTTCGGCCACGGTTTCAGCCATTTGATAGAACTACCAGAGTATTAGTGTGTCGGGACTGTTTGGTACGCGACTGAATTATACGGTTCGGCTGCAATTGGCGGTATCATAGCGGGGTTTCGCACCCTCAGGCACAGATGCGTGACTTGATGGTATTCTCGTGCGGCTTATTGTATGTCCTAAGTCTAGGGTGTGCCTCTAATTCTGATCCAGGCCGACTCGCTCTTCCGACCTTTCAAAGGACCCAGCTAACAAGCACCTTTTACTCTGAAGGCGTCGCGGTGGCTGACATCAACCGGGATGGTGCGCTGGACATCATTTCCGGACCTTATTGGTACGCAGGGCCGGACTTTCACCAGAAGTTCGCCTATTACCCCCCAGTCGCTTTCGACCCGATCGGCTGGTCCAACAACTTTTTGACTTTCGTATATGACTTCAACCAAGACGGATGGCCGGACATTCTGGTCATCAACTTTCCGGGAAAGGACGCATCCTGGTTTGAAAATCCGCAAGGCCGGGATCAGTTTTGGCTCAAGCATCAGGTAATTGACGTTGTCGCCGCGGAATCGCCTGCCTTCGTCGATGTCAACGGCGACGGTATGCCCGATTTAGTTTATGTCTCTCACGAGGGGCGCTTGGGCTGGGCAGCTTTCGATCCGTCAGATCCAGCTAAGCCGTGGATTTTTCATGCGATTTCACCGCCCGGTTATTCCGCTTCTGCTCACGGCTTGGGCGTGGGCGATGTCAACAGCGACGGGCGCCCGGACATTCTTGAAGCCAATGGCTGGTGGGAGCAACCAAGTTCGCTTGTCAATGATCCGCCGTGGATCTTTCATCCGTTCCCGTTCGGGCCTGGCGCGCAAATTTCAGTAATAGATATTGACGGCGACGGCTTAAACGATGTCGTCAGCAGTCTGAATGCGCATGGATACGGACTGGCTTGGTATCAGCAGATCCGGCAAGGTGGCCAGATTTCATTTTGCAAACACCTAATTCTGAACCCGACAGCTACACCAAACCGCTATGGAGTAGTTTTCTCTGAACTACACTCCGTTGCTGTCCTCGATATAGACGGCGACGGAGTTCCCGATATAGTGACAGGCAAACGTCACTGGGCACACGGTCCAACCAACATAGATCCCGATCCTAATGGCCCATCTGTGTTGTATTGGTTCAAGACCGTCCGCGGTGCTCAAGGTGTCGATTTCATCCCTTACCTGATTGACGGCGATTCTGGGGTTGGCACACAGATTTTCGTTGGCGATGTCGATGGTGATGGTTTGCCTGACATCGTGATCGGAAACAAACTTGGAACATTTCTTATGCGGCAGCAGTCGATTGTAGCGAGCCAGCAGGAGTTTGATGCAGCTCAGCCGCAAGCGCACTCACCCTTTATCGCGGCGTGTCAACAGTAAGCAACGATCATGATCCAGCATCTTCGTTCGACTGATCCCGCTGAATCGCCCGAGTGGCTTCAAGCTCCTCGACGACGTCTGTCGCGCCTATTCTTGCCGATTCTACCGCCTTTGCCCTGTATTTCTTGACCAGGAAAAGCACTCCTAGGATGCGGCGGAGGCCGGTCTCTCTTTGCCGGTGATAGATCAACTGGCAGAGCCTGCCGATGTGGGTTCCGGCGTTCGGCTCTCGATATGCTCGAGATAAGTCAAGCAGAAATTGATTGGAGGGCACCGATTTGAAATGGAAGTTAAGAGTACAGACAGCTCACAGATGTGACTGAAGGCCTAGATTTGTAATAGATGTGAATTTACTCGCAATCCCGGGAATGTTTTTCGAGGCTCGTGCGCGGGTCTGGTATATATCCGGCCTTCGGACGAACGCAAAGCTGGCGGAATTCAGCACTAACTGGTTTGTGTGCAGGGATCTGTCTGCGCTTTGTAGTATTAGTTCTGAGCGCGAGACCGTTGAGGAGTAGACGGCTTAAGTGCCATGTGTTCAAGTCTAGTCCCTTGGGTTCTTTGGACACTAGGAACTTGGGCGCAACTTTTGCCGCGGCTCTGGGTTAGAGCTCGGGCAAGTGCCTCAAATCGATCCATCTAAATGGAGATTTAAGTGATTCTCAGACCTCTTCGCTCTGGGTGTACTCTGTGCATGATCGTTCTTGCCGTTGGCTGCAGAGGGCCGATGCCTGGTACTTTGAGTATCAGTCCGCAAGTCGCAGCAGTAGCCCCAGGGCAAACACTTCGATTCACTGTTACCGGAGCGAAGAGCGTTACCTGGTCGGCTATCGGGGGGATGATAGATCCGGACGGTGATTTCGATTCGCCGTCTGGAACATACAGCATGACAGCTACGGTAATGGCTACGAGCAAGGAAGATCCGACCAAGTCGGCTAGCGCGTCGGTAAATATTGTGGTGCCCGGCCAAGTGACGCCTACGGCCAATGCGCAAGTGGCGCTCTACACGATTTCACCTGCGTCCGCGGCAAAGGTGTTCGTGCAGTATGGACTCGACATCAATTACGGGCTGACGACATGGACCCAGGCCGCACCCTCGGGCGGAGGGCCGGTAAACTTATTCGTCGCCGGAATGAAAGCAAGTGCGCTCTACCACATCAGAGGAGTGGTACTGTTCAGCGACGGGTCGCAATTTTTCGATGCCGATCAGACGTTCCCGACGGGCGCCATTCCAGCCGCCCAATTGCCCACGATAACGGCCACAACTACCGCAGGCATGGTCCCGCAGAGCGGAGTGGAACTATTGGACCTAACGAGTGCTGCGGCTTTTTCAGTTGTGGCCACTGACTTGAATGGTGACGTTATTTGGACGTATAGCCCGACACTCAGTGGGGATGTACCTAATCCCGTCAAATTGCTACCCAATGGTCACTTCCTAATCAATTTTAGTAGCAATAGCGGCGATGGCCTCAATTCTGTATTACAGGAAGTTGACCTAAGTGGAGCGTTGATTTGGCAGATGACGGCCGCTGAGCTGAATAACGCGCTGGCAGTCGCTACATGTCCAGGTTGCAATGTCTCGGTTATCGGCACGCATCACGATTTCGTACAGCTTCCTAACGGTCACCTGATCGTGATTGCAGCGCTTCAGAGAGTTATTTCTGGAACGACGGTAACGGGCGACGTCATTATAGATCTTGATGAGAATCGCAAGCCCGTCTGGCTTTGGAATGAATTCGACCACCTCGATGTCACGCGGCAGCCCATGGGCTTTCCGGATTGGACGCACACCAATGCGATCCTGTATTCAGCGGACGATGGCAACCTGATCGTTTCCATGCGACACCAGAACTGGATCGTGAAGGTGGACTACGCAAACGGAAAGGGTGCGGGAGATATTCTCTGGAAGCTTGGCTATCAGGGAGACTTCGCACTGCTTGGAGGAACCGAGCCCTCCGACTGGTTCTATGCTCAACACGGCCCCTCGTTTGTGAGTAAGAACACCACGGGAAAATTCTCGATGGTGCTGTTTGACAATGGGAACGACCGAGTCTTCCCCCCTGGCGTGACGTGCGGCGCAGCAGGAGCGCCGCCCTGTCTGTATAGCACCGTTCCCCTCCTGCAGGTAGACGAGGCGGCGAAGATCGCCACGCTCACATTTCATCCCTTGGCGCCGACCTATTCGATTTTCGGAGGAAATGCGGCGGTATTAAAAAATGGGAATGTGGAGTACTGCGAATCAGCTGGAGGCCCGGGCACCGCGGGGGACATTTACGAAGTAACTCAGGACAGCAACGCGCAGACAGTTTGGAAGATGCAAATCACCGGGCAATATGCTTATAGGGGCCAGAGGATTCCAAGCCTCTATCCCGGCGTGCAATGGTGAAGGCCAATTTAATGCTAACGCCTGACTAACGGGGCATTCTCAATTAGTCGCTTTCCCCGAAAATCAAACGGGATTACATCGGAGTTGCAGATGATTGATCACGGCGCGTACGTCATCCTAGCAGCGTCCTATGAGACGACGTCAAGATGCTGCTGAGAGTGAATCTGTTTTCCGTGAAGATGTCGGTCGCAATCCGCCATTAGGTCTCTTCCGCGTCATTATCCAGCGACTTCTCGCCTCGATGTGGTGAACCTCCAATCTCGCACGTGAACGGCAACGCCAATGAGGGCGCTTCAAGATTGAATGACGCAGCAGCCGAAAGGAATTCAAATCGGGTTGGAACCTCCGGCGCCTGGTCATGAATTAACCCTCGGACTGGCTATTCACCTCTGGCCGGCCAGGGTCAGGGCAAGCTGCTAGAACAGATGACCCTACGCGTTTATTGACAATTTGCTGTCACAACTCCGACAGCATATTGAATGCCGGCAAGTACATGCTGCTGGTACAACATCTCCGAGTAGGTCTCCTTGGTATGCCCGTTCTCGGTGTACCATGATCTGCCGCCATCATAGGTTTGGCACCACGCCAGAGGATGGTCTCCTCCCATGGTTCCTCCCGAATATGTGGTTTCGTCCAGGGTCAGCAATACATGTACCACGCCTCGTGGATTAGTGGCGAAGTTGTACCACTCGTCGGTGCGCTGCCACGTGGAGCCAAGAAAGGAAGTGGATGGGTTATTTGGATCTTCCACTTTTATGGTTGCTGTCTGGATGGCAGGATGACTTTGGAAATAGGTGCCCACCAGACCGCCGTACCATGGCCAGAAGTGCTCGGTGTCGCTTGCTGAATGGATGCCCACGAACCCCCCGCCCATCTCGATGTATCGCTGGAAAGCTGGTTTCTGATTGTTGTCCAGAATATCGCCAGTGGTATTCAGGAAAATGACTGCAGCATAGCTGGCCAGATGGGCATCGCTAAATAGGGACGAGTCCTCTGACGCATCGACGGCAAAGTGGTTCTCGGAACCCAACCGTTGGATCATCGCGATTCCGTCGGGTATGGAATCGTGGCGGTAGCCGGCAGTTTTGGAGAAAACTAGGACCTTGAATTGTGGATGCAGGGACGGAATCGGGTCAGAACATCCATTGACCACAAAAGCGATGCTGACAGCTAACAGGGCTCGTCGCATGAGTTGCCCCTGTTCTCCTTTCGAGCAATCTTAGCATTGCAAATTGATAAGACTACTCTTCCAGCAACCGTCTGCCCGAGTTAAGTAAGCTTGTATCATCCCCTCGCGTACAGTGCTGGCCGTTACGGCCGCGCGTTCCAACCCATAATTATCGAGAATCACCATCACGATTACCGAACCCGATATGAGCAACGGTATTATCTTGACACGAGATCATGCTTCTCGCTTCTTGCCAATTTTCCTGGCGGGCTTCTTAAGAAGGTGCCGCAAGGCCCGCTCAAGGGCGCC
>Ga0307479_10001739_pt1 | contig 19845 bp, 13 predicted proteins | sample atmos_gasesECM4C_FD_203743 | JGI IMG/M metagenome (GOLD analysis project Ga0307479, IMG submission 203743) | Hardwood forest soil microbial communities from Morgan-Monroe State Forest, Indiana, United States - atmos_gasesECM4C_515 | ecosystem: Environmental > Terrestrial > Soil > Temperate...
GCGTGATGAGGTTCGCGCGATTCTGTGTGCCCGCGGAGGCTACGGCGCGAACTACCTGCTCACGCGGCTGGACCCAGCCAAGGTGATGGGCCATCCTAAGATCTTTGTCGGCTACAGCGACATTACGACTCTGCTGACGTGCTTCGCCGACTCGCTGGGGCTGGTGACTTTCCACGGGCCGATGGTCACGAAAGACTTCGCCGTGGAAGACGGCGTGGACTTAGCCTCCTGGCAGGCCACGCTGGGCGGGGTTGAGGCCTGGGAAGTGGGTTCCGCATTCGATTCCGGAGTGGTGGGGCTGGTGGACGGATCCGCGGAGGGAGTTTTGTACGGAGGCTGCCTCTCGCTGCTGGTGGCGTCGTTGGGCACTGCGCACGAGATAAAGACGGCAGAAACGATCTTGTTCCTGGAAGACGTGAACGCGCGCCCCTACCAGGTTGACCGCATGCTGATGCAGTTGAAGCTTGCGGGGAAGCTGAAGGGCGTGAAGGGCATTGTCTTCGGAGAGATGCTGGACTGTGTGCAGACGAAGGACCAGGGGTACACGCTGCCGCAGATCATTCTGCGGATTGTCGGCGACCTGGGGATACCGGTTGCCTTCGGGCTTCGGTCCGGCCATGTGACCCGGAAGAACATTACCCTTCCGATTGGGGTGCGGGCCGGGTTGAGCGTGAGTGGCGGGGATGTGAAGCTTAAGATATTGGAAGCGGCCACCGCTTCGGCGTAGGCGCAGTGGGGACTTGAACGACATGGCAGACGAGAAGCACATTCACTTGATAGGAATCTGCGGGACGGCGATGGCGTCGCTGGCCGGGATGTTGAACGAACGCGGGTTTCGCGTGACGGGTTCGGATGCGGCGGCGTACCCTCCGATGTCAGATTTCCTCGCCGCGCTGGGAATTCCTGTGGCGCAGCCCTTTGATGCCAAGAATCTGAGGCCGCGTCCGGATCTGGTAGTGGTAGGGAATGCGATCTCGCGAGGGAACGCCGAGCTGGAGCATGTGCTCGATGAACGGATTCCGTTTTGCTCCCTGCCGCAGATTCTGCACGACGAGTTTCTCCGGGGCAAGGAAGTGCTGGTGGTGGCGGGGACGCACGGCAAGACGACCACGACCTCGATGCTCTCGTGGATATTCCATTCGGCCGGACTGGAACCATCGTTTCTGATTGGCGGGATTGCGGAGAATTTCGGTTCGAGCTTTGCCCCGGGGACGGGCAGACACTTCATTCTCGAAGGCGACGAGTACGACACCGCTTTCTTCGACAAGGGACCGAAGTTCCTGCACTACTTCCCCGACGCGGTAATCCTGACGTCTGTCGAGTTCGATCATGCTGATATCTATAAAGATCTTGAAGCGGTGGAGACGGCATTCAAGCGGCTGGTGAACCTGGTGCCGCGACGCGGACGGATCGTGGCGTTTGATACGGGCGAGAGCGTGGAGCGCGGTATCGCCAAGGCGTTTTGTCCGGTGGAGCGCTACGGCTCACGCGAGAAATCGAGCTGGCAGATTGCGGATCTTCGATTTCAGCCGGCGCGGACTTCGTGGACCGTTCTGCATGGCGGCCAGCCCTGGTGCGACTTCGAATTCGGGTTGGCCGGGGAGTACAACGTGTGGAATGCCACCGCCGCAGCGGCGATGGCTGCCGGCTATGGAATCTCAAAGGAGCAAATCCAGGGGGCGCTGAAGACGTTTAAGAGCGTGAAGCGGCGACTGGAAGTGAAGGCCGAGGTCGGCGGAATCACGATTATCGATGACTTTGCGCATCATCCCACGGCCATTGCCGGGACGCTCACGGCGCTACGTTCCCGGTATGCGGGTTCACGGTTGTGGGTGATTTTGGAGCCGCGTTCGAACACCCTGCGGCGTAACGTGTTTCAGCACGAACTGGCGAACAGCCTGGCGCTGGCAGACGAGATTGTGGTTGCGGGCGTGTTCCGCACGGACGCCATCCCGCAAGCAGAGCGGCTGGATTTGATGGCGGTGGGGGCCGATCTGGAGCAGCGGGGCAAGCGGGCGCGAATCATCTCTGGCGCGGACGGGATTGTGCAGGCGGTGGCACCCGAGTTGCGAGCAGGCGACGTGGTGGCAATTCTTTCCAACGGCGGCTTCGATGGCATCTACGAGAAGCTGCCTGCGCGTCTCAAGGAACTCGGCAGGTCAGCGTCGAGACCTAACTCTCTCGAGGCTTCCGCGAAAGCATGATCCGACCCAGAAGGGCAGATCTCAGGCTCGTTCTGATCGCGTGGGCGTGCCTGCAGCCGGCTGTTCTCTTTGGCCAGGGAAGCGCTGATTCCAGCACAGGCGGGAGCCAGATCCGGTACACGATTTCGCTGGCTGCCTATCAGGAACATCTTCTTCACATCCAATTGGAGCTGCCAGCAGGCGCAGCTCAACGGCAGGTACAGTTGCCGGTGTGGAACGCCCTCTACCAGGTACGCGACTTCTCACAGTACGTCAATTGGATAAAGACGAAGCGGCCGGGAGGGGAAGCGCTTGCGATCCACAAGGTCGACAAGAACACCTGGCAGATTGAGGATGCGGGCGAAGGCGCGGTCGTGGAGTATGAGGTGTTTGCCGACCAGCCGGGGCCATACGGCGCGCAAGTCAACCCGAGCCACGCATTTCTTAATCTGGCTGAAGTCCTAATGTATCCAGTCGGCGGCCGTTCCAGTGAAATGCGATTGCAGTTTTCCGAGGTGCCGCCGGACTGGAAGATGGCAACGGCGCTGGCGAGCGGAGACAACGGCTTCGTCGCGGAGAGCTACGATCGGCTGGTGGACTCGCCGGTCGAGGCGGGAACGTTTCAGGAAGCGGACTTCGATGAGGGGGGTGGACACTACCGGGTAGTCGTGGATGCCGATCGGTCGGATTACGACATGCCGAAGATCATTTCTGATCTGCGCAGGATCGTTGCCGCCGCCACGGGTTGGATGGAAGATCGACCATTTCAAACGTACCTGTTTCTCTATCACTTTCCGCGCGGGCCGGGCGGAGGTGGCATGGAACACGCCTACGGCACCGCCATTGAACTCAGCGCGCACAGCCTTAAGGACGATTGGCAAGGGTTCGACGATGTCACCGCGCACGAGTTCTTCCACCTGTGGAACGTGAAGCGAATTCGGCCGGCGACTCTCGAACCTGTCGACTACACGCGGGAAAACTACACGCGGGCGCTGTGGTTCAGCGAAGGCGTGACCAGCACGGTGGCGGACATCATCCTGCTGCGCGCTGGTCTGCTGGACGAGCGGCGTTACCGGCAGCGCGTGGGCGAGCAGATTTCTGACCTGGAGCGGCGTCCGGCGCACCTGACGCAATCGGCGGAGGAGTCTAGCCTGGATGCATGGTTGGAAGGTGATTCCTACTACCGACGGCCGGAACGCAGCATTTCCTACTACAACAAGGGAGAGCTGCTGGGGATCACGCTGGACCTTGCGGTCCGGGAGGGGAGTGATGGAAAGGCATCGCTGCGGGAGGTGTTGCAGTGGATGAACCGGAATTTTGCGCAGCAGGGGAAGTTCTTCCTTGACTCCGCCGGAGTGCGGCAGGCAGGGGAAGTGGTGTGCCATTGTGAACTGGGACAGTTTCTTCAGAAGTACGTGAGGGGGGTCGACGAGATTCCGTGGAACGAGTTTTTCGGCACGGTTGGCCTCCGGGCGGTTCGCACGAGTGCGACGGTTGCCAATCTTGGGTTCACTGCGATCCAGAATTTTGATTCTGCACCCTCGGTGAGCCGGGTTCAGCCGGGGAGCGAAGCGGAGAAGGCGGGGCTGGCAGTGGGCGACGTGCTCTTCGAGATGAACGGAAATCCGGCCACTTCTCACTTTGAAGCGAGGCTCGCCGATCTGCGGCCGGGGGCCACCATCCATCTGCGAGCGCGAAACCGGCGGGGAGAACGAGAACTGCAGTGGAAGGTGGGCGCGCGGGAGGAGGTTGAGTTTGGGCTGCAGGATGTGGAGAATGTCACGGCTCAACAGAAAGCCCGCCGGGCCGCATGGCTGAGAGGTGAATCTCAGTCTGCGGGAGAAGCCCATCCTTGATCCACACCGTCGTGATGCTGGGGTTCTGGACTCTGGCCCTGCCGGTAGCCGCCATTCTCGGATTTCCCTGGACGTTTCTCACGCAGGACATTCGCCTTCTCTACCGCATGGGAATGTGGGGCGCCTGGACCGGCGTGAAACTGGCGGGGGTGAAGGTGGAGACGGAGGGCCGGGAGAAGCTGGATCCAAAGCGAACCTATATCTTCATGTCGAATCACACGTCGAACCTCGATCCGCCGATTTTGCTGCCGCTGATTCCGGGGCGGACTTCGGTGATGGCAAAGAAGGAGCTGTTCAGCTATCCGATTCTGGGCGAGACGATGCGCATGGGGGCGCTGGTGCCGGTGGACCGAGGCAACCGTGATGCGGGGATCGCAGCGGTGCGGGCGGCGGCCGACGTCATTCGGCAGGGGATCAACATGACGATTTACGTCGAAGGCAAGCGGTCGTTTGACGGCAAGCTGCTGCCGTTCAAGAAAGGCCCGTTCTATCTGGCGCTGGAGTGCGGCGTGCCGGTGGTGCCGGTGACGATCGTGGGGTCGCACGATGTCATGCCGAAGGCGCGATTTCGAATTTCGCCGGGGACGGTCACGGTGGTGTTTCACGAGCCGATCGAACCGCAGGATTTCGGGTCGCGGGAAGTGCTGATGGAGAAGGTGCGGGACGTGATCAATGGAGGACTGCCGGAGGAGTATCAGAGTTAGTTAGGCTTGATCTTGTGAGCTGGTTTGGATTCGCGATGCATCTTGGCGGATGCATCGCGTTTTGTTCTTGGACGGACAAAGGCCGCGCACAGGAGTGCGCGCGCCACACTTACCCGGCGGCCTTCGTGCTGCTGCGAACGAGTTTCACGAGTTCGGGCAAGCGGTTGAAGGCGGCCGAGCAGCGGAGCCAGAGTTTGTTGTCGATGGCGGGGTAGCCGCTGACGATGGCGCCGGGGGCGACGTCGTTGGGAATGCCGCTCTGGGCAGTGGCTATGGCGCCGTCGCCGATCTTGCAGTGGCCGGCAACGCCGACTTGCCCGGCTAGGATGACGTTTCTGCCAACGTCAGTGGAGCCTGCCAGTCCAGCCTGCGCGCAGAGTAGAGTGTTCTCGCCGACCTTCGATCCGTGGCCGACCTGAACCAGGTTGTCGATTTTGGCCCCGCGCGCGACGTGCGTCTCGCCGACGCTGGCGCGGTCGATGCAGGCGTTGGCCTGGACTTCCACGTCGTCTTCCAGCACCGCTGGGCCCGACTGGACAATTTTGTGCCAGTGTCCGGCATCGTCCTTGGCGAAACCGAAGCCGTCGGCACCGATCACCACGCCATTCTGCAGCACGACGTTGTCTCCCAGGCGGCAGTGCTCGCGCACCACGGCATGGGCGTGGGCGAAGAAGTTGTCGCCGATCACTGCACCTTGGTAGATCACGGAGTGGGCGAGGAGGACGGCGTTGGCTCCGATCTTCACTTTTTCATCAATGACTACGTAGGGGCCGATGTGGGCGTTTTTGCCGATTTTGGCGGATGGGTGCACGACTGCCGTGGCATGGATGCCTGGTTTGTAGCGGGGAGGTTGATAGAAGAGCCCGACGGCCTTGGCAAAAGTGAGGTAGGGGTTCTTCGAGCGCAGCACCGCGGCTGGGATGGCGGGGAAGTCCTCGGAAACGATGATTGCGGAAGCGGCGGTGGTTTTCGCGGCGTGCGCGTATTTCGGGTTGGCCACGAAAGTGACCTGACCGGCGGCGGCTTCCTCGATGCCGGCGACACCGGTGATCTCGATGTCGGGGGAGCCGTTTTCGAGTGGGGCATGCAGAGTTTCGGAGAGCTTGGAGAGTTTCATAGGCGTGTTCCCGGCTGAGGCTGAGAGAATCCGTGATTGTAAACTGACTGGTTGGAAAGGATGAGCCGAGGAGATCTTTCACTCGCAACGACTAGCCGAGTCCCAACTGTAGAATGTTTGCAATGAGGAAAGGTCTTGCACTGGTGTTTCTTGCGGCTGCCATTGGTTTAGCTTGGTTCGCATATTCCAAGGTCACCGAAGCCCGACGAGAATCTGCCTATCGCGAAGCGCTCGCCTCATATCAACGTGATCTCCGTGTAGGTGCTGATAGTGCCGAGGTACAACAGTATCTGGGATTCGCGACGAATCGAATACCGAAGAGTCCGCTATCTCGGAAGCGACACATCCGAAGTCAAGATTGGTGAAGAGCCCGGAAGCTTAGTCTGTGAGGCTTGGACCGTCTGTGTTGCCCGGGAGTTCGACCCCGCCAAGAAACTGCGCGAAGTTCACGTCGGCAAGAGCGGAACATGCATTTAGGGCACGGAATCGGGCCTCACTCTCCAAACATCGGCACCTGGCGCTGGTCTTCGGGGCGGCGGCGCTGGCGGTGGGTGCCGCCGATGACGGCGAGCACGGTGAGGGATTCGAGCGCGGTGCGCGGGACGAAGATGCGCTGCGTGTTGGAGCGCAGGTCGGGCGGGTTGACGAGGTAGCCTTCGCCGATCTGCTGAGCCAGGTCGTTGGGCATCAGGCCCTCGACGACTTCGTTGTCTTTGAACTTCAAACGCACCCACAGGCCCTCAGTTCGGGGGCGGCTGGTGAAGGTCTTGCGCACCAGCGACTCGGAATCGCCAAACTCGCGCACGAAGTAGACGCCCTTGATCTCCTTGAGATCGATCCCAATCACGTTGCCGGAGGTGTTCAGCAGTTCCAGCTTGCCGTCCTGCACGAAGTTGGCTGGGGCGACGTAGCCGGAGATCGTGTCGCGATCTATCTTGCGGACGATGACCTTCTTGTGGGTTGAGGGCATTTGGCTTCGGGGCAAGAGGCCGCTGGACGCGGTCTCAACTCGCCAGCTGGCTGAATTCTCGCACCTTTTCGGGGTGCACGTGCAAATTGCGTGATCGCAGTAGCCAAAAGATTAACGTTGTGTTATTTTCGGTAGCTTGCTGCGATCCGTCTCAGGAAACATAAGCCCATTGTATGTAGTCACTTACATCGGGGTGGCTGGCGCCATTGGTCACGCCCACTGCCGCCCTGTGGAAATCCTGTGCAAATCCACTGTCCGGCGGGCTGCTAGGGGACAGACGTAGGAAGGCATGGCCGATTACATATACACCATGGAGATCCGGCTGACGCCGGACCAGCAGAAGGGCGCGAACCTCGTACAAGAGATTAGCCGGGCCGCCGGTTTGAACCTGTACCTGACGGGCGGCGCGATGCGGGACATTATCAGCGGATTTCCCATCCGCGACCTGGATTTCACCGTCCAGGGCAATCCCCTCAAGCTGCAAAAAGAACTGGAACGGGCGGGCGCCGTGATCGCGGCGGCGGACGACGACCTGAAGACGCTCTTCCTGCAATTGCCGGGGAACGTGCGCGCCGAGATCAGCATGGCCCGGACGGAGCGCTACGACAAGGTGGGCAAGCCGCCGGTGGTGGCGCCGGCGACCATCATCGAAGATTTGCGGCGGCGGGATTTCACGGTCAACGCGATGGCCCTGTCGCTGAATCCGGGGTCGCGCGGGCTGTTGATGGATCCGTTCAACGGGGCGGCCGACATTGAAGCGAAGGTGATTCGCGTCCTGCACAACTACGCGTTCGTGGAGGATCCGTCGCGCCTGATTCGGGCTAGCCGGTTCGCGGCCCGCTTCCATTGGCCGCTCGAAGAACGGACGCAAGCGCGCTACGACTCGGCCAAGGAAAACAACTACATCGAGCACATCACCTCGAAGGCGATCGGGCACGAGATTGAACAGCTCGCCTACGAGGATGATCCACTGCACATCGTGCGCGTCCTGGAAAAAGAAGGGTGGCTTAAGGTTCTGAGTGATCACTGGACTACGGCGAAGGTCGACACCAACGGCTTGAGCACGCTGATGAAGACGCGGCAGCAAATGAATGAGCTGGGATATCAGCCCGATCCCGCGCCGGCGGTGATGTACTTCCTGACGTCGCGCATGGGCGATAAAGAAGTTGCCGACATGCGCAGGCTGATCCCGCGCAAGACGCTGGTCGAAGCCTGGAAGGATCTCGAGGACAATGCGAAGGATCTGGCGAAGAAGCTGACGGGGAAGGAGTCGGCGACGCCTTCGCGGACCTGGCAGGTGCTGTCGAATGCGCGGCCGGAGATGACGCTGTTTCTGGCGGTTACCGCGAAGCAGCAGCAGGTGGTGCAAAAGATCAAGAATTTCTTCACCAAGTGGCGGCAGGTGCAGCAGAAGATTCCACTGCCTGAGATGACCGAACTGCATATTACGCCGCAGCTGCCGGAGTATCCCAAGATTGCGAACGATGTGTTCCTGCTGCTACTGGACGGCAAGCTGCGCTCGCGGACGGAAACGCTGAAGTTCCTGAAGCCGCTGGCGCCGCCACCTCCGCCGCCACCTCCACCGCCTCCGGTGAAGCGCGGGCGCGCGGCGAAGGCAGCAGCCGCAGCCGCCAGCGAGGCTGCGGCACCCGCTGCGGCCAACCCCACTGGCAAGAAGAAAGGGAAGGCAGCTGCGGTGGCGGCTCCGCCAGTCGCTCCGGCGCCGAAACCCGAGGCCAAGGGCAAGGCGAGCGTGCCGCCGAAGCCGACTCCCGCGAAGACAGTTCCCAAGCCCGCGGCGAAGGCTGCCAGTCCCCCGAAAAAGGCGAAAAACGGCAAGAAGAAGCGGTAGGACAGAGTCAAGAGTCCGTTCGGCTTCGTTCGGAGCAGGCTCTCGATCGGGTTCGGTTCTCATCGCCCCCCGGGATGACGGTCGTTTTGTGTCTTGTCCTGATGCCCTTTAGACACTTGATCGAGGCGGGCGGAAACGGGGGTATAATACGGGCATGCGGCGTCCTTGGCTGGTTGCGGCTTTCGTGCTGAGCGCAGCTCTTTCGCTGAGTTGGGCCCAAAGAGGTGGGATGCGGGGCGGTGTTTCCGGCGGGAGGGGATTTGCCTCGCACGCGGGTATGCGCGGTCCCTCCATGAGGTTTGCCAGTGCGCCACGATCAAGCGCTCGGTTTGGAACATCATTTCGCGCTGATCATGACCGGAATGGATTTCACCGGGGCGACCGAGACGGATTTCACCGCCATCGGTTCATCAGTCGCTTCCCACGGTGGTACGCGGGCTATGGCTATCCTGGTTATTACGGGGGCTACTACAGCCCGTTCTACTGGGACTGGTACGGATCGTCCTACGATTCCTCCGATAGCGACTATGTGCAGCAGCAGACCGCGCGCCAGATCGACGACTTGAGCGCGGAAGTGCAGCGCCTGCGAGAGGAACGGGAATATAGCCGGCCGCGGGAGGAGTATCCACAGCCACCCGTGGCCGCGGTGCCTCGGCCGCCGACGGACACCAAACTGGATTCCGATTTGCCGGTTGTGCTCGTTTTTCTCGACAAGCGCATCCAGGAAATCAAGAACTACGCCGTCATGAACGAGACGCTGGTGGTCTTCGACGGTACACGCAGCAAGCGAATCCGACTGGCGGATGTGGACCTTGCTGCAACCATGAAGTTGAATGACGAGCGCGGCGTGGATTTTCAGATACCGAACTGAGTTTGTGAGCAGGGCCCTCGACCTGCAGGCGTTTCCGCGATTTCTCTCCAGCCAGATAGAATCGAATAAATCCCGTATTTCGGGTTAGAACTCCAATCATGTCCCAATTCGTTCATCTGCACCTGCACACCGATTACTCGATGCTCGACGGCGCCTGCGACGTCGAGAAACTGGTCAAGCGCGTAAAGGAACTGGGCATGCCCGCTGTGGCTATGACCGATCACGGGAATATATTCGGCGCGGTGCATTTTGTGAATGCCGCGAGGGCCGCGGGCGTGAAGCCGATCGTCGGCTGCGAGCTTTACGTCTGCAAGAAGGAAGACCACCACACCGACAGAACGCCGCCTGAGGGCGACACCTACAACCATCTGCTGGTGCTGGCGGAGAACGAAGAAGGCTACCGCAACCTGACCAAGATCACGTCGGAGGCGTCGCTGCACGGCTTTTATTACAAGCCGCGCATCAGCAAGCGGTTCCTGGCGGAGCATTCGAAGGGACTGATCGGGCTGTCGGGATGTCTGAAAGGTGAGGTGGCGGAGCGCCTTACGGAAGGAAATTACGAAGCCGCGCGGCAAGCGGCCGGTACGTTTCGGGACATTTTCGGAGAGAAGAATTTCTACCTGGAGATTCAGGACCAGGGTCTCGAGATGGAGCACCGAATTCATCCCGGCTTGTTCCAACTGGAAAAAGATCTCGGCCTTTCGCTGGTAGCGACCAACGACAGCCACTACCTGTGCGAGGACGATGCGCACGCGCAGGACGTGATGGTGTGCATTCAGACCGGGAAGTCCATTCAAGACACGAACCGGATGAAGTTTGACGGCAACCAATTCTTCGTGAAGAGCCACGAGGAGATGCACCGCGTCTTCAAGGACGCGCCTTCAGTGCTCTCCCGCACCCTGGATATTGCCGAGCGCTGCAACCTAAAACTCGAGAAGATCAGCAATCCATTCCCGCACTTTGATGTGCCGGCGGGGTTCACTCTGGACAGCTACTTCGAGCACATCACCCGCGAAGGCTTCGCGCAGCGGGTAGACGTTCTGCGCGAAATGGAGCGGCAGGGCCGGCTGAAGCACAGTCTTGCGGATTATGAGCAGCGGCTAGCGCGAGAACTGGCGATCATCCAGCAGATGAAATTCTCGGGGTATTTCCTGATCGTGTGGGACTTCATTCGCTACGCCAAAGAGCACGACATCCCCGTGGGTCCGGGGCGAGGATCGGCGGCAGGTGCGCTGGTGGCGTACTCGCTGGGCATCACCGACATCGACCCGCTGCAACACGAGCTGCTATTCGAGCGGTTCCTGAATCCGGAGCGGATTTCGATGCCCGACATCGACATCGACTTCTGCATGAACCGCCGGGGTGAAGTGATCGACTACGTAACGCGCAAGTACGGGCGCGAGAACGTGGCGCAGATCATCACGTTTGGCACGATGGCGGCGAAGGCGGCGATCAAGGACGTAGGCCGGGCGATGGATGTTCCCTATAGCGATGTAGACCGCATCGCCAAGATGGTGCCGAACCAGTTGAACATCAAACTGGAGGAGGCGATCCAGGAGTCGCCGCAGCTGAAAGAGGCGTACGAGAAGGACGCGCAGATCCGCGAGTTGCTCGAGACCGCGAAGAAACTCGAGGGACTGGTGCGGAACTCGGGAGTGCACGCGGCGGGGGTGGTGATTTCCCCGCGGCCTCTCACGGAACTCGTGCCCCTGCACAAGACGAAGAACGATGAAATCGTCACCGCCTTCGACATGCTGGCCATCGAAAAGCTCGGCCTGTTGAAGATGGACTTTCTCGGGCTGACCACGCTGACGATTCTGGATGACACGATCAAGCTGATCGCCCAGAGCTGCAACCAGAAGCTGGATCTAGCGACGCTTCCCCTGGAAGACGATGAGACCTATCACAAAGTGTTCTACAAGGGCCTGACTTCGGGGGTGTTCCAGTTTGAATCGCACGGTATGCGCGACGTGCTGCGCCGCTACCAGCCGAACTCGATTGAAGATCTGACCGCCCTGAACGCGCTGTACCGTCCGGGACCGATCCAGGGCGGCATGATCGATGACTTCATCGACCGCAAGCACGGCCGCAAGAAGATCGAATACGAGCTGCCGGAGCTGAAGGAGATTCTGGAAGAGACGCTGGGCGTGATCGTCTACCAGGAGCAGGTGATGCAGATCGCGAACCGGCTTGCCGGGTATTCGCTGGGAGAAGCCGACCTGCTGCGCCGGGCGATGGGCAAGAAACAGCCCGAGGAGATGGCGAAGCAGCGGGAGCGCTTCGTGGAAGGCGCGACGCAGCGCGGGTACCCGGCGAAGAAGATCGAGAAGATCTTCGACCTGATGGCGCAGTTCGCGGGTTACGGATTTAACAAGTCGCACTCGGCGGCTTATGCGCTCTTGGCGTATCACACCGCATACTTGAAGACACACTATCCGGTGGAGTTCATGGCGGCGCTGTTGACTTCCGTGACGGGCAATACCGATGACGTGGTGAAATACATCAACGAGTGCCGCGAGATGGGGATTGCGGTGGAGCCGCCGGACATTAATGTGTCGGACGCAAACTTCACGCCGCACGGGAGCGCGATTCGATTTGGCCTGGCGGCAGTAAAGAACGTTGGGCACAACGCGATCGAGTCGATCGTGGCCGGGCGCAAGAAGCTGGGGCGCTACCGCGACATTTTCGAGTTCGCGGAGAACGTGGACCTGCGGTTGCTGAACAAGCGGGTCCTGGAATCTCTGATCAAGAGCGGAGCGATGGACTCGCTGGGGCGCCGCGCCCAGCTTATGTTCGTTCTGGACAAGGCTGTCGCCCGAGCGGAGAAAGCTCAACGTGACTCCGAATTGGGCCAGCACGGTCTCTTCCTCGACAGTTTCACGGAAGCCGAGGGAACGGACTCCCAGGGCGAGAAGTTACCCGACATACCCGACTGGGACGAGCATCAGCGCCTGGCCGCCGAAAAGGAGATATTGGGTTTCTTCATCACCGGGCATCCGCTCGAGAAGTACAGCGACAAGTTGCAGGGGCTCAATGCGCTCGGCATCGCGGAAGTGTCGGCGATGAAAGCGTCGACAGGGAAAGATGAGACCATCACCACCGCGGGCATCATCAGCAACGTGCGCGTGCTGAAGTCCAAGAGGGGTGAGTTTTACGCGCAGGCCACTCTGGAAGACATGTCCGGCTCGGTCGACATGATCGTATTTCCGGAGGCCTACCGGCGCTTGCAAGAAAAGGTGAAGCTGGAAGTGCCCGTTCTCGTGAAGGCCGGGGTTCGCGTGGAAGAGGGGTCCAACCCGAAGATCACTACGGCCGACATAACACCGCTGGAAGATGCCAAGGTGCCGCTGCCTCGTTCGCTTCGCATCCGCATTCCGGCTGAGGGCGCGACCGAAGCAACGGTGGATGATCTGCATTCGCTCTTCACGGAACGGAAAGGCGAGGCGCGGGTGTTGTTTGACGTGGAACGCCAGGGCGATTTCATGGTGGTGATGGAAGCGGAAGGCTATAATGTCCATCCGGACCGCAATTTCATTGCGCGCGTGGAAGAACTGTGTGGCCGCGGCTGCGTGCGCATCATCAACTGAGATCAACGGCGGATGAAAATCCCGAAGACCAGGAAAGCGAGGGCCGGCACGGCGGAAGCCCCGCCCAAGTTCGACGGGGCGGAAATAGTATCCGGCACTGAATTTCTGCTTTCCATGGTAGAGACGCACTGGTCCTACCGGAACGGCGATGCCAGGAAGATGGAAGTACGAGTGAAAGCCGAACAGGAACTCGCGCGGATCGAACAGCAGATCGAGCAGTTACAGGCGGTACCGGGCCAGAACGACGAAATCCGGCAGCAGGTTGAGCAGTTGCATGGGCGCGTCGAAGCACTGCGGCGGCAGATCCATTCGGGCCTGAGTGCCTGGGAGAAGACCGAACTCGCCCGCCATCCGCAGCGTCCCTACACCCTGGATTACGTCGAGCGCATCTTCACCGACTGGAGCGAAATCCATGGAGATCGCGGGTTTGCGGACGATCCGGCGATCGTGTGCGGGATGGCGCGTTTCCACGGGGAAGAAGTGGTTGTGATCGGGCAGCAGAAGGCGCGCGATGCGAAGCAGCGGGTGTATCGCAACTTTGGCATGCCGCACCCGGAAGGCTATCGCAAGGCGCTGCGCGTGATGCACATCGCGGAAAAGTTTGGACGCCCCATCTTTACCTTTGTCGATACCGACGGGGCGCACCCGGGGCTGGGCGCCGAGGAGCGCGGGCAGGGCGAGGCCATCGCACGGAATTTGCGCGAGATGGCGAGGCTCAAGGTTCCGATTATTGCGACCGTGATCGGAGTCGGCGGGAGCGGGGGAGCGCTGGCGATTGCTGTGGCGGACCGGGTCCTGATGATGGAAAACGCGGTGTACTCGGTGATCTCGCCGGAGGGGTGCGCGTCGATTATGTGGCGCGACGCGACCAAGAAGGACCTTGCCGCCGAAGCGATGAAGATCACGGCCGAGGATTTGAGCCGGCTGGGATGCATCGACGGTGTGGTTCCGGAGCCGGACGGGGGAGCGCATTCCGACCACGAGGCTGCGGCGGCTCTGCTCGATACGGTCCTGCAGGAGAATTTCAGCGAGCTGAAGAAAAAGCCGGTAACGGAATTGATCGCATCACGATATAATAAGTTCCGTACCATGGCGCAGTTCTACCGCATCGAAACGTAGTTTTCCAGTCGGGTACGCCCGGCAGGAAACAGGTCCTCTCCCGCTGTCGACCTCGCCGCCGTTCCCGTATAATGAAGGGTTTTCGACCGCTGTGAATACCGCGCCGGGGCGCCCATTGCGGCCCGTGTGCCAAAGGAAGGAAAGGGATGGCTACCACCGATGTTGCGCTTCAGGATGCCCCAGGCCGTCTGGAGCGGAAACCCGTCGTCAACGACATGAGCATTCAGGTTGCGACGGTGAATGGTTCAGGATCGCAAAGTTCCAATACCGTACTTCTCCGCAGCATTTTTCAAATGGGCGTACCCGTCTCGGGCAAGAACCTGTTTCCGTCGAACATCGCGGGACTTCCGACCTGGTACACCATCCGCGCCAACCAAGACGGATACATTGCGCGCAAGAAAGAGATCGACTTTCTGATCGCGATGAATGCGGAGACGGCGCAGGAAGACGTGATGTCGCTGGCTCCAGGCGCGGCGGCGCTCTACGACGAGCCGCTGAACTTGAGCAGCCTGCGCAACGATCTGGTCTTCTACGCCGTGCCCTACGACAAGCTGGTGGCGACGGTGTGTCCGGAGGCCAAGCTGCGGAAGCTGGTCAAGAACATGATTTACGTCGGCGTCGTGGCCAAGTTGCTCGACGTCGACATGGCGGAGGTGGAAAAGGCGATTCGCAAGCAGTTCGCCAAGAAGGCGAAGGCCGCGAACCTGAATATGGCGGCAGCGCAGGCCGGGTTCGACTACGCAGCGGCGAATCTCAAGAAACAAGACCCGTTCCGCATCGCGCGCCTGGACAAGACCAAGGGCAAGATCATTATCGACGGCAACTCGGCGGCAGCTCTGGGATGCATGTTCGCCGGTGTCACGGTGGTGACTTGGTATCCCATCACGCCTTCGTCTTCGCTGGTGGAGACCTTGATCGATTACATGAAAGAGCACCGGATCGGTCCCGATGGAAAGGCCACATTCGCGATCGTGCAGGCGGAAGATGAACTGGCTGCGATCGGCATGGTGATTGGCGGCGGGTGGGCTGGGGCGCGGTCGATGACCGCCACGGCTGGGCCCGGGATTTCGCTGATGGCTGAGTTCGCCGGCCTTGCGTACTACACCGAGGTGCCGGGGGTGATCTGGGATATCCAGCGCGTCGGGCCTTCGACGGGGCTGCCTACCCGCACCTCGCAGGGTGACATTTTGTCCACAGCGTTTCTGAGTCATGGCGACACCAAGAACATCCTGCTAATTCCGTCATCGGTTTCGGAGTGCTTCGATATGGCGCAGGATGCGTTCAACCTGGCGGAGCAATTCCAGACGCTGGTGTTCGTGATGTCGGATCTGGATCTGGGGATGAATAACTGGATGTCCGATCCGTTCAAGTACCCGGAGACGCCGATCCAGCGGGGCAAGGTTCTCACCAAGGAGGATCTGGATCGCAGGGGCGGCTTTGCCCGCTATAAGGACGTGGATGGCGACGGCATCGGGTACCGCACGTTGCCGGGGACGGACCATCCGGGGGCGGCGTATTTTGCGCGCGGTAGCGGGCACAACGAGAAGTCGCAGTACAGCGAGCGGCCGGATGACTTCGAGCGCAACATGGAACGGATCAACCGCAAGTTTGAAACGGCGCGGTCGTTCGTTCCACGTCCGGAAGTGATTTCTGCGGACAAGTCGAAGATCGGCATCATCGCCTACGGCACGTCGCACTGGGCGATCGTCGAGAGCCGCGACCAGCTGAGTAAAGAATACAACTGCGAAACTGATTATCTGCGCCTCAGGGCGTACCCATTTACACGTGAGGTGCACGAGTTCGTCGAGCAGCACGAACGCGTGTACCTGGTCGAGCAAAATCGCGATGCACAGATGCTCAGCTTGCTGAAATTGGACATCCGGCCGGAATTGATAACGCGGCTGCGCAGTGTGAGCCACATTCACGGGTTGCCACTTGATGCACGGTCGGTGACCGACCAGATTATGACGATGGAGGGCAAGTAAGATGGCCACCACTCCCAGCACCCCCGCGCCGAAGCTGAATCGGATCGGCCTGTCGGTGCTCGAATACAAGGGCGGCAAGACGACGTTGTGTGCCGGTTGCGGACATAACGCGATCTCCGAACGCATTGTCGATGCGATGTACGAAATGGGTGTGAAGCCTGAGCGCGTGGCCAAGATAAGTGGGATCGGCTGCTCGTCGAAGAGTCCTGCTTACTTCATGAGCCGTTCGCACAGCTTCAACTCGGTACACGGGCGCATGCCGTCGGTGGCGACGGGGGCGATGCTCGCGAACCGGAACCTGCTAGCGCTGGGTGTGAGTGGCGATGGCGATTCGGCGTCGATTGGCATCGGACAGTTTGTCCACCTCATGAGGCGCAATCTCCCGATGATTTACATCATCGAAGACAACGGGGTCTACGGCCTGACAAAAGGGCAGTTCTCGGCGACGGCGGACCTCGGGTCAAAATTGAAGACCGGGGTGGTGAACGATCTTCCGGCTATCGATACGTGCGCCCTGGCGATTGAGCTGGGGGCGACCTTTGTGGGGCGGTCGTTTTCCGGAGACAAGAAACAGCTGCACAGCATGCTAAAGGCGGCGATCGCGCACAAAGGGACGGTCATGCTCGACGTGATTTCGCCCTGCGTGACGTTCAACGACCACGACGGCTCGACGAAATCCTACAAGTACATGAAGGACCACGAGGAGCCGCTGCAGGACATCAACTTCGTACCCCATTTTGAAGAGATCGACGTGGAGTACGACGCCGGCACTACTATTGAAGTGACGATGCACGACGGTTCGCGGCTGCGGCTGCGCAAGCTGGAGGAAGGCTACGATCCCACGCGGCGGATTGACGCCATCCACCGCTTGCTGGAGGCGCACGAGAAGCAGGAGGTGCTGACCGGCGTGTTCTACGTGGATCCGAAGGCGCCGAGCTTCCTCGATCTGCTGAACATGACTGACCAGCCGCTGGCGACGCTGCCGGAGTCAGTAACGCGTCCGAGCAGGGAAGTGCTGGAACAGTGCATGGAAGAGCTGCGTTAGCGGGTAAGAAATATAAGAAATATAGGGGAACGAGAAGCCCTCCGAAGGGGAGAGCTTTTTCTTGGGTGCGCAGCTGAGGGCGAGACTCGAAGAGGCGAGTTAAGCCACTTCGTCGAAGTCGTGCTCGTTGATGACGGCCGCACCGCCGCTGTGTTCGGGGTTTTCACCTGGCTCGGGGAAATCGCTGTCGGCGGCCTTCAGCATTGGGTCTTGGTCCCTATGCCCGAGCTGGCCTTGCATTGAGGTATTGCCGGTTTGAGTGCGTTCGTCCTGTTCCACCGCTCCCTTTTCGCGGTCCTGATCCTTGATATTCAACATGAATAAGTGCTCCCCTTTCGCGATGCAGAAGTGGAACCTAACTGGTCTACACGGCCAGAGTACTGCGGAAGATTTCCGGAGGCAAAGGGTTTATTCTGATGCAACCGATTTCGTTCGGTTATGGGAGATGCATATGTTCCGTTTTGGTGTATGGGTTTTTGTCATCGCGGCGCTTAGCGCCAGCGTTTGGGGGCAGAGTTCCACCCAGGGAAGCCCGGCGCAGGGATCATCAACGCCGGCCACGTCTGCTCCGGCAGAATCTGGCAAGAAGAGCACGGGCGGGAAACACCACCACAAGCATCACCACCACCACAAGAAACAGGCGGGCGCGACGCAGTAGGGCTACCGGGCTGCCGGTCGCCTGGAACTTCGTCGCATGGAAAAACTCCAGGTCCTCGAATCCGTTCCGCTAGCGCTTCGCTGCGCTCGGGATGACCGGGAAAAGGAGAACCTCTAAGCTCCCGGCTTGGCGGCAGCTGACGCGGACACGCCGAGTTTCTTCAGGCGTTCTCGGGCCTGCACGGCTTCGCTGGTCTTGGGGTAGCGCTGGATGAGATGTCGCAGTTCCTGTACTCCATCATCTTTTTGCCCTAATTCGATCAGAGCAAAGCCCTTTTTGAGCTGAGCGGAAGCGGCTTTCGTCCCGCTGGGGAAGTTCTGCAGCACCTGGTCGTAATTGGTGACGGCCTGTTTGTAGTTGGCGGCGCGGAACTGCAACTCGGCCAGATAGAAGTAGGAATTCCCAGCGAGGTCGGTGTTGGGATAGAACTTGATGTAGTCGGAAAACCCCTGCGTGGCAAGGTCGTTGTTCCCACCGTTGTAGTCGCGAAGCGCGTTGGCATAGAGGACGTCGGGCGGGGGAGCCTGTGCCTGGGCTTGCGCTTGCGCCTGCGTGGCCTGCTGCTGGGCCGCGAGGCTCTGCTGCGCCGACTGCATGTCTTCGAGTTGCTTGCTGACCTTGGCGAGACGGACTTTCAACTCGTCGAGCGTGTCGTTGAGTGCCTGCATCTGCCCGGAAAGCTGATCCACACGGCCGGCAGAGTCCCCCTGTTGCTTCTGCAGCGTTGACTGCAAGCTTGTGATCGCAGCCGTCGTTTTGTTGGCGGCGTCTGTGTTCTGCTCGACCAGGTTCTTCATTACGCCCATGCGCTCGTCGAAACTCTGCTTCATGGCCGACATCTGCTGCTGCAGTTGGTCGACCTGGGTTTGGAGCTGGATGATCTCCTTGCTGGCGCCGAAGGCAGGCATCGTAGCCAGCCACAAAACGGCACCTCCAGCGAGAGTTCTCGCGACCGCGCGGGTCATGGTCAACCTTCTCATAGGCCCCTCCCTTTTATCTCGTGCCACCAGTATCCCACAGGGAACTCAGACAAGGCGGCTGGAATTCAGCCAGGCATGGATGCTAGCGCGTCGGAATAGACCGAACGCGGGTTCGCACTCATGCTGACGGTACCGCGCAACGGTACCGGGCTTTCGCGCGGCCGCAGGAATCGGCGCGCCGGACAAAATGCCCGAGGCGAAGGTGGGATGCCGTCGCCCCGGGCCGATGTTGCTCCCTACTTCTGGTACACGAAGTGGCCGCGGCGGTTCTGCTGCCAACAGCTTTCGTTCGACTCGGTGCAGAAGGGTTTCTCCTTGCCGTAGCTGATGGTCTTGACGCGCCCGGCGGCGACTCCAGCCTGAACCAGGGCATTCTTCACGGCACTGGCGCGACGATCGCCCAGGGCCAGGTTGTACTCGGTCGATCCGCGCTCATCGCAGTGTCCTTCCACTGTGAACTGAATGTTGGGATGCTGGCTGAGGAACTGCGCATCACCCTGCAGAGAGGACTGTTGATCGGGACGGATCGCGTCCGTGTCGTAGTCGAAGTAAATGTCCTTAACATGCTGGGCGAATAACTCCTCCTCGGATGGAGATGGAGGAGGCGGCGGTGGCGGTGGCGGCGCGTTGACCGTCACGCGGGCCGTCGCTTCCTGAGTTCCGCCGGCGCCCTTGGCCACCAGATGATAGGTCGTGGAGTCGGACGGCGTCACCTGCTGCGAGCCGTTCGCCTGTACCGCACCGACGCCATCAATGCTGACGTCGGTTGCATTAGTGGTCTGCCACGACAACGTGGCCGACTGCCCCTTATCAATCGAATTCGGACTCGCCGAGAGCGAGGCGGTAGGCGCCGGGGGCGGTGGTGGCGGCGGTGGTGGTGGCGGCGCTACCTTCTTCTTGCAGGCGCCCAACATCATG
>Ga0307479_10001740_pt1 | contig 19838 bp, 14 predicted proteins | sample atmos_gasesECM4C_FD_203743 | JGI IMG/M metagenome (GOLD analysis project Ga0307479, IMG submission 203743) | Hardwood forest soil microbial communities from Morgan-Monroe State Forest, Indiana, United States - atmos_gasesECM4C_515 | ecosystem: Environmental > Terrestrial > Soil > Temperate...
CGACGTCGTCGCCCGGGGCGCACCGGTCGACGCCGAGCGCATCGAGGCGGTGGCCGACGCGGGCCGCGGGGCGCTCTACGTCGCGCGGTACAGGCGAGCGGCTGGAACGGTGCGGCGCGAAGCGGAGGCGGCGCGGGTCGAGCAGGGCTCGTGGCAACCCTCTGCGGGAGTGCTCGCCGTGACCTTCGACGGCGTCCCCGGCGCGCTGTCCTGCGAGCACCGCGCGGCGGCCGCGCTCGCCGACGCGGCCGCGGCCGCGCTGGCCGAACCGCCCTTGCCACGGGCCGGACTCGAACCGGTCTACCTCGGCGGCGATGCGTCTGTGCCGCGAAAGCCGCGCGTATGATGGCCCGAGGGTCGGTCGCGGCCTTCACCACACGGTACGCCAGAGAGATGCAGGTCGTTCCCCGAGTCGCCATCGAGCCGATGCGCGAGGAGGACATCCCCACGATCCAGGCGATCGAGAAGGACATCTTTCTCACGCCCTGGCCCAAGAACGCGTACCACCGCGAGCTGTCCCAGAACCGCCAGGCGTCGTACCTGGTGATGCGCGAGGACGGCCACATCGTCGGCTACGGCGGCCTCTGGAAGGTGTTCCACGAGGCGCACATCACCACCGTCGGGGTGCGCGCGGGCGACCAGAACAAGGGCTACGGTCGCACCCTCTTCGCCGCGCTGGTGCAGCGTTCCTACGCGCTGGGCGCTCGCTGGATCACCCTGGAGGTGCGTCCCAGCAACGACCACGCCATCCGCCTCTACGAGGCCTTCGGCTTCAAGGCGATCGGGCGGCGGCGCGGCTACTACACCGACAACGGTGAGGACGCGCTGATCATGTGGAGCGACAGCATCCACGCGCCCGCGTTCAAGCGCAACTTCAAGGACATGCTGCGCACACTGCCGGTGACGGTCGCGGGCGTCGGCGACGAGCCGCCGCCGGGGTATCCCGACCACTGAACCTGCTCGCCGTCGAGACCTCCTGCGACGAGACGGCCGCCGCGGTCCTGCGCGACGGACGTGAGCTGCTGTCGTCCGTGGTCGCCTCGCAGGTCGACATGCACGCGCACTTCGGCGGCGTCGTCCCCGAGCTGGCGGCGCGCGCCCATCTCGACGCCATCGCGCCCACGGTGGACGAGGCGCTGCAGGCGCTGCCCGGCGGCTGGGACGACGTCTCCGCCATGGTGGTGACGCGCGGTCCCGGCTTGATCGGGTCACTTCTGGTCGGAACTGCCTACGCGCAGAGCGTCGCCCTGGCGCGCGATCTGCCCGTCGTCGGCGTGTCGCACCTGGCCGGACACGTCTACAGCGCGATGCTCGCCGACGCGTCGCTGCAGCCGCCGTATCTCGCCCTGGTGGTGAGCGGCGGGCACACCGACTGCGTGGTCCTGCGCGCCCACGGTGACGCGGTGCGGCTCGCGGCGACCCGCGACGACGCGGTGGGGGAGGCGTTCGACAAGGTGGCGCGCATGCTGGGGCTTCCCTATCCCGGCGGACCCGCGGTGCAGCGCGCGGCGGAGGGCGGCGACGCCTCGCGTTTCCCGTTGCCGCGCACCCGGCTCGACGACTCCTTCTCGTTCTCGGGACTGAAGACGGCGGTGCGCTACGCGGTGCGCGACCTCGGTCCTGATGGGCTCGACGAGCGCGGGGTGCCGCGCGACGCGCAGGTCGTCGCCGACCTCGCCGCGGCGTTCCAGCGCAGGGCGGTCGAGCAGCTGGTGACCGGGCTGTCGCAGGCGTTGGACCGCAGCGGGGTTGACCGTGTCGCCGTCGTCGGTGGCGTCGCCGCCAACGCGCCGCTGCGCGAGGCGGTTCGGGAGCGTTTCGCCGGGCTGCACGTGGTCATCCCACCGCTGCGCTGGTGCACCGACAACGCGGCGATGATCGCCATGGCGGGCTGGCACCGGCTCCAGGTGCACGGCGCCGACCAGCCGGGCTTCGAGGTCGACCCGGGGCTCGCCGAGTTCGCCTGAGCCGGGAGACCTCTTGACCACCCCGGCGAAAGTTAAGCTACCCTAATTAAGCGCCGCAGCCCAGCGCGCCGATCCTCAGAGTTGGAGAGCCGATCCGAATGACCTACGCCCAGACGGCCGGCCTGGGAGCAGTTGCCGGATTCACCATCCTTCTCGGCCTCCCGGTGGCGCGGGTCGGCCGTCCCCGGCCCTCGCGGCTCGCCTTCCTCACCGCCGCCTCGGTCGGCGTCCTGATCTTCCTGCTCTACGACGTCACCAAGAACGCCTCCGAGACCATCCAGAGCGCGCTCGACGTGAACCGCGGCACCGGCATCGGCTACGGCTTCCTGCTCGCCGCCGGCTTCACCGTCGGCGCCCTCGGCCTGGTCGTCTTCGAGCGCTTCATGAAGCGCCGCCGCCCACAGATGCCCGGCCCCGGCGCGCTGGCCGCGTCGGCGCTCGAGCAGCCGGCCGCCCTCGCCGGCGCCACGTCGCGGCGCGAACCCCTCTCCGCCACCGAGCGGGTGGCCGTGTTCATCGCCACCGGCATCGGCCTGCACAACTTCTCCGAAGGCCTGGCCATCGGACAGTCGGCCGCCGGCGGCGCCTACCGGCTCTTCCTCGTCCTGGTGATCGGCTTCGGCCTGCACAACATCACCGAGGGCTTCGGCATCACCGCCCCCCTGTTCGGACAGCGCCCCTCGTGGCGCTTCCTCGGCCTCCTCGGCCTGGTCGGCGGCGGTCCCACCTTCCTCGGCACCCTGCTCGGCTACCACTTCACCAGCCCCGCCGTCTCGGTGCTGTTCCTCTCCCTCGCCGCCGGCGCCATCCTGTACGTCATCGGCGAGCTCCAGCACGCCGGCCGCAAGATCGGCGCCCACGACGTCGCCATGGTCGGCCTCCTCACCGGCTTCCTCGTCGCCTACGCCACCGACCTCGTCCTCCACGCCGCCGGGGCGTAGGTCCGGTAGACAGGCCGGGAAGATTGGTTCTGGAGGCCGGGAACCTCTTGGTGGTTCCCGAGGCGCCGCCAGCGGCCCCTACCCTGCAGCGAACATCGCCAACGGCGCCGCACTTCGAAAGCCCGCCTTGGCAACGGCGCTCCACTGCGCTTGCCCCCCTGGCACTCCCTGGGTTAGAGTGTTAGCAGTCTCAAACCCCGAGTGCTAACTGTGTTCTCCCGAAGGAGGTCCTCTTCGTGTCCGTGAATCTTCGCCCCCTCGCCGATCGCGTCGTCGTCAAGCCCCTCGAGCGCGAGGAGGTGACCAAGAGCGGCATCGTCCTTCCCGACACCGCCAAGGAGAAGCCCCAGGAGGGCCTGGTCGAGGCGGTCGGCAACGGACGCTTCAACGAGCAGACCGGCGCGCGCGTCGAGCTCGACGTCAAGGTCGGCGACCGCGTGATCTACGCGAAGTACGCCGGCAGCGAGGTCAAGATCGACGAGACCGAGTACCTGATCCTCTCGGAGAAGGACATCCTCGCCGTCGTGGCCAACGGCAAGAGCTGAATTGCCCGCCAAGCAGCTCCTCTTCGACGCGGAGGCGCGTGAGGCGCTGAAGCGTGGCGCCGACGCCCTCGCCGACGCGGTGGCCGTCACCCTTGGTCCGCGCGGCCGCAACGTCATCCTCGACAAGAAGTTCGGCGCCCCGCTGATCATCAACGACGGCGTCACCATCGCCCGCGACATCGAGTTCAAGGACCACTTCGAGAACATGGGCGCGGCGCTGGTCAAGGAGGTCGCCACCAAGACCAACGACGTCAGCGGCGACGGCACCACCACCGCCACCGTCCTGGCGCGGGCCATGATCGACGAAGGGCTGCGCAACCTCGCCGCCGGTGCGTCGCCGACCTCGCTGCGCAGCGGCATGCTCGCCGCGGCGGCCGCCGTCGCCGACGCGGTGCGCGCCGGTGCGACGCCGATCAACGGTCGCGACGACATCCGTCGAGTTGCTGCCATCTCTGCCGGAAACGAGGAGATCGGCGAGATGATCGCCGACGCCTTCGACCGGGTGGGCCGCGACAGCGTCATCTCCGTCGAGGACGGGCAGGGCCTGGACACCGAGGTGGAGGTGGTCGAGGGCATGCAGTTCGACCGCGGCTACGTCTCGCCGTACTTCGCCACCGACCAGTCGAGCATGGAGGCCATCCTCGAGGACTCCTTCATCCTCATCACCGACCGCAAGGTCGGCGCCGTCGCCGACATGCTGCCGGTGCTGGAAAAGGTGGTCCAGACGGGACGCCCGCTGCTCATCGTCGCCGAGGACGTCGAGGGCGAGGCGCTGGCCACGCTGGTGGTCAACAAGCTGCGCGGCACCTTCACCGCGGTCGCGGTCAAGGCGCCCGGCTTCGGCGACCGCCGCAAGGCGATGCTGCAGGACCTGGCCATCCTCACCGGCGCCCAGGTGGTCAGCGAGGAGGTTGGCCTGCGTCTCGACCTGGTCACCCTCGACCAGCTCGGGCGCGCTCGCCGCATCGTCGTCACCAAGGACGACACCACCGTCGTCGAGGGCGGCGGCGACCGCGCCGCCATCGCGGCGCGTGTCGAGGAGATCCGCCAGCAGATCGCCGAGACCGAGTCCGACTGGGACCGCGAGAAGCTGCAGGAGCGCCTGGCCCGCCTGGTGGGCGGCGTCGCCGTCCTCAAGGTCGGTGCCGCGACCGAGGTGGAGATGAAGGAGCGCAAGTCGCGCGTCGAGGACGCCCTCGCCGCCACCCGCGCCGCTCTCGAAGAGGGCATCGTCACCGGGGGCGGCATCGCGCTCCTGCGCGCGGCGCCCGCGGTGGACGCGCTGGCCCTGTCGGGTGACGAGCTGACCGGGGCGCAGATCGTCCGCCGCGCCCTGGAGGAGCCCCTGCGCACCATCGCCGCCAACGCCGGCGACGAGGGCTCGGTGGTCGTCTACCGGGTCAGCGCGATGGCTGCCACCGAGGGCTACGACGCGTCCGTCCGCGAGTTCGGCAACCTGCTCGAACGCGGCATCGTCGACCCGGCCAAGGTCACCCTGAGCGCACTGCTCAACGCCACCTCGATCGCCACCATGATCATGACCACCGAGGCGCTGGTCGCCGACGCCCCCGAGCCCGAGGAGGACGACGACCACGGGCACGGCCACGGCCACGGGCATGGCCACGGGCATGGCCACGGGCATGGCCACGGGGACATGGACTTCTAGCTCTGCTAGCCTTGCGCCCACTTGCAGCCCGGGGCAGGGTGACGCGGAGGGGCGGAGATCACTGAGCAGTCCGGCGGGCTCGGCGCGGCGCTGTCCGCGGAGCCGGCGCGCGTCGCCGCGGCGTTGGCGGGCGTCCTCGAGATGCTGCCCATCTCGGTGGTGCTGGTCGAGGCGCGTGAGCCGTTCCGGCTCATCTACCAGAACGCGATCAGCGCGGCCGCCGTGCCCGAGGATCGCCGGCCCGCGATCGGCAGGGCGTGGGCCGACGTCTCCCGGGTCGACGCCAGGGCGGGCATCCTGGAGGTGTTCCGCGACGCCGCCGCCAGCGGAGAGCCACGCCACCTGGCCGACTGGGAGTTCGTCCTCACCCCCGACCGCGACCCCGAGCAGCGGGTGATGGTGTGGGACTGGGCGGTGACGCCGATCCCCGCCGCGGCTGCGGACGACCCGGGATACCTGCTGGTCACGGGGCTCGACCTCACCGAGCGGCGCCACGCCGTGGAGCGCGAGCAGGCCCGCGAGCTGGCCGAGCAGCAGCGCTTCGACGAGCTGACCCTGGTGCGCGAGATCGCGCAGGCGCTCAGCGCCACGCTGGACGAGGAGCAGGCGGCGATGCACGTCGTGCAGATCGCGGCGACCATCGTCACCTCGCCCGACCTGCCCCCGCGGCGCGCCTCGCTGCTCCGGCTCCAGGGCGACCGGCTGGTCAGCGTCGCCGAGTACGACCGCGACGGTCCGCAGCTGGGAACCACCGTGTACACACTGGCCGAACACCCCGAGCTGGCCGCGGTGTTGCGCGGTCTGGAACCGCGGGCGGGAACGCTGGGTGACCAGCTGAACGTCCCCGAGGAGACGCGGGACGTGGTCGCGCGCAGCGGCCTGCACAGCTACGCGCTGGCCCCCGTGCACGTCGGCGACGCGCTCTTCGGGCTCATCACCGTCGGGGCGCGCGACGACGCGGGATTCGACGAGGCGCAGATGCAGCGGCTGACGGCGGTGGCGCACATCTCCGGGCTCGCGCTGGGCAACGCCATGCGCTACACGCTGGCGCGCGACCACACCGAGCGGATCGCCGCGCTGGAGCGCGCCAAGTCCGACTTCCTCAACCTGGCCTCGCACGAGCTGCGTGGACCGCTCACCGTGGTGCGCGGCTACATGTCGATGCTCGCCGACGGCTCCCTGGGGGAGCTGAGCGCGCGGACCGGCGACGTCCTGCCCACGGTGATGGAGCGGCTCGACGCCATGAACCGCATCGTCGACCAGATCATCGACACCGCCCGGCTCGCCGACCACGAGTCGATTCCCATGCGGCTGCATCCGGTGGACCTGCGCGAGGCCGTTCAGGCCGCGGTCGGCGAGTCGGTCACGGGGCGGGCGCCGCGGCACACCGTCGACGTGACCCTGCCCGACCGGCCGGTGATGGTCCACGCGGATCGGCGTCGGCTCACCATCGCGCTCGCGCACCTCGTCGACAACGCGGTGAAGTTCTCGCCGGAGGGCGGGGAGATCGCGGTGCGCTGCACGGTGGACGAGGGACGGCGTGTCGTCGCGGTCTCGATCCGCGATCCCGGCCTTGGCATCGCGCCTGCCGACCTGTCGCGCATCTTCACCCGGTTCGGTCGCATCGTGACACCGGAGAACTCGGCGATCGGGGGGAGCGGCCTCGGCCTGTACCTGGCGCGCGACACCGTGCGCCGGCACGGCGGCGACATCGTGGTCGACTCCGAGCCCGCCGTGGGCAGCACCTTCACGGTCACCCTGCCCCTCCCCGACGCCCCGGCCTGAGGCACGCCGCGACGCCGCGCGGCTGGTACCGTGAGGAGGATGAGCCAGGCTTCTGAGCAGCGGTCGGCGCGCATCGCCGTCGCCCAGTACGCGCCGCACGTCGGCGACCTCGAGGGCAACCGTTCGCAGGCGGTGGCCTGGGCGCGGCGAGCCGCCGAGGCGGGCGCGGACCTGGTCGTCCTGCCCGAGCTCGCGTCGAGCGGCTACACCTTCGAGTCCGCCGCCGAGGCGGAGGCGGCGGCCGAGGGCCAGGACGGCGGCCCCACCGTCAGCGCGCTGGTCGCGGTGGCGCGGGAGACCGGCATGCACATCGTCTGCGGCGTCGACGAGAGCGACGGTGAGTGCCGGCACAACAGCGCGGTGCTGCTCGGTCCTTCGGGACGGCTGGCCACCTACCGCAAGCTGCATCTCTTCAACGACGAGCAGTCGTGGTTCGTCCCCGGTGGGTCGCTGCCCGTCGTCGACCTGCCCTTCGGCCGCGTCGGCATGATCATCTGCTACGACCTGTGGTTCCCCGAGGCGGCGCGTGCGCTGGCGCTCGCGGGCGCGGACATCATTGCGGTGCCGACCAATTGGGTGGCGTCGTTCAAGCGCACGGTGTACGACGACCGCGGCTACTGCCAGGGTGACTACGTGGCCATGGCCACCGCCGCGCAGAACGGTGTGGTCATGGCCTGCGCCGATCGCATCGGCACCGAGCGCGGGCTGACCTTTCTCGGTGCGTCGATCATCGTCGGTGCCGACGGCTGGCCGCTTGCCGGTCCGGCTCCGGCGGACGGCGAGGCGCTGCTCGTCGCCGACGTCGCGCTGAGCAGTGTCGGCCGGGCGCGGCAGCGCACGCCGCGCAACAACCTGCTCGGCGACCGGCGTCCCGACGCCTACACTGTCGAGCCCGTGATCGCCTCCGCCGCCGCCACGTCCAGCCCCCGCGCCGCCCTGCGCGTCGCGCCCCAGCCCAACCTCTGAGCACCGTCGGCATCCCCGATCTGCTGTCCGGCCTCAACGAGGCGCAGCGCCACGCGGTCGAGGCGCCGGACGGTCCGCTGCTCATCTTCGCCGGCGCCGGCAGCGGCAAGACGCGGGTGCTGACCCACCGCATCGCCCACGTCATCGCCACCGGGCGCGCGCGTGCCGAGGAGATCCTCGCCGTCACCTTCACCAACAAGGCGGCGCGCGAGATGCGCGAGCGCATCGAGGCGCTGCTCGGTGGCGCGGCGACCGGGATGTGGCTGGGCACGTTCCACTCCATCGGGGTGCGCATCCTGCGCCGCGACGGGCAGGCGATCGGCATCCCCCGCGAGTTCACCATCTACGACGAGGCCGACCGTGTCGCCGCCGTGCGTCGCGCCATGCAGACCGCGAGCATCGACGACAAGCGCTTCCCGCCGGCGCAGGTGGCCCACCAGATCAGCGCGGCGAAGAACGAGCTGCAGTCAGCCGACGAGTACGCGGCGACGGCGGGCGCGTACTACGGCGAGCGCGTCGCCGCGGTGTTCCGCGCCTACGAGGCCGAGCTGCAGTCGGCGGGCGCGCTCGACTTCGACGACCTGCTGGTGCGCGTCGTCGAGCTCTTCGAGGACGTCCCCGAGGTCGCCGCCAAGTACCAGAACCGCTTCCAACACATCTTCGTCGACGAGTACCAGGACACCAACCGGGCCCAGTACCGGCTCATCCAGATCCTCGGCGCGGTGCACGACAACGTCACCGTGGTCGGCGACGACGACCAGTCGATCTACGGCTGGCGTGGCGCCGACGTGCGCAACATCCTGAGCTTCCAGCGCGATCATCCCAACGCCACCGTGGTGACGCTGGAGCAGAACTACCGCTCCACGCAGGTGATCCTCGACGCTGCCCACTCGGTGATCCGCCACAACACCGAGCGCGCCGCCAAGAAGCTCTGGACGGAGCGCACGGGCGGTGAGAAGGTGCGCATCATCTCGGTGTACGACGAGACCGAGGAGGCGGTGGCCATCGTCTCCGAGGTCGAGCGGCTTGTGCAGGCCGAGGAGATGTCCTACGACGACATGGCGGTGCTGTACCGCACCAACGCGCAGTCGCGCGCGCTGGAGGACGTGCTGCTGCGACGCGGCATCCCGTACCAGCTGATCGGTGGCCCGCGGTTCTACGAGCGGCGCGAGATCAAGGACGTGCTCGCCTACCTGCGGCTGATCGGCAACCCGCGCGACTCGGTGTCGTTCGCGCGCATCGTCAACGTGCCGCGGCGCAAGATCGGTGACCGCACCGTGCAGGAGCTGGAGCAGCTGGCGCGCCGCCACCGCATCTCGCCCTTCGAGGCGGTGACACGGCTCGACGAGGTGGAGTCGCTGGGCACCGCCGCGATCGCCGCCCTGGAGAGCTTCCGCAAGCTGATCGAGGGATTCCGCGCCGACTCGCTGCGACTGCCGCTGCCCGAGCTGGTCGACCGAGTTCTGGTCGAAAGTGGCTACAAGTTGATGCTCCAGGACGGCACCCCGGAGAACGAGGAGCGCTGGCGCAACGTCACCGAGCTGGTGGGACTGGCGGGTGAGTACGCCGACGCGGTGCCGCCCGAAGGATTGCAGGCGTTCCTGGAGAACGTCGCCCTGGTCAGCGACGTCGACTCGCTCGACCCGGGCAAGGCGGGGGTCACGCTGATCACCCTGCACCAGGTCAAAGGGCTGGAGTTCCCCGTGGTGTTCATCGCCGGGATGGAGGAGGGGCTGATGCCCCACCTGCGCGCGATGGAGGAGGGCGACGCGGGTCTCGCCGAGGAGCGCCGTCTGGCCTACGTGGGCATCACCCGCGCGCAGAAGCGGCTCTACCTGCTGCATGCGTTCCGCCGCCACCTGTACGGGACGCCGCAGGTCGCCGAGGTGTCGCGTTTCCTGCGCGACCTGCCGGCGGAGCTCATCGAGATCCCGGTGCGTCCCGGCGGTCCTCCCGTCGGTGACCCGCGCACACCGGGGGCGGTGCATCGGGCCATCCATGCCCACGCGGTGCGGCCCAATCCCGTCGAGGTGCTGCCCCAGCAGTACGAGCAGGGGATGCGCGTGCAGCACCGCAAGTACGGCGGCGGCACCGTGCTGAAGAGCATCATGACCCGCTCCGGCGAGGAGGTCACCATCAAGTTCGACGACGCCGGGCTCAAGATCTTCGCCGTGGCCGACGCGGGTCCGGCGCTCTCTCGCGCGCAGTGAGCGACGGCGTCCCTCCGGACGTGAGCCGGCGCGTCGCGGAGCTGCGCCGCGAGATCGACCACCACGCGCACCTCTACTACGTGCGCGACGCGCCGGAGATCAGCGACTTCGAGTACGACCGGCTCTTTCGTGAGCTGCTCGAGCTGGAGGCGCAGTACCCGCAGCTGCAGACGGCCGACTCGCCGACGCAGCGGGTCGGTGGAGCCCCGGTCGACGCCTTCCGCAAGGTGCGCCACCGCACCCAGATGCTCTCGCTCGACAACGCCTTCTCCCTGGACGAGGTGGCGGAGTTCGTGCGCCGTGTCGAGCGGGTCGTGCCCGACGTCGACGAGTACGTCACCGAGCTGAAGATCGACGGGCTGGCCATCTCGCTGACCTACCGCGACGGCCGGCTGGTGCGGGGCGCGACGCGTGGCAACGGTGTCGAGGGGGAGGACGTCACCGCGCAGGTGCGCACCATCAAGGCGATCCCCTGGCAGGTGCGCGAGACGCCCGACGGCCTTCCTGCCGAGTTCGAGGTGCGCGGGGAGGTCTTCCTGCCCAAGGCGAGCTTCGCCCGCATCAACGCGGAGCTGGAGGATGCGGGCAAGTCCACGTATGCGAATCCGCGCAATGCTGCGGCAGGTGCGGTGCGCCAGCTCGACCCGCGCATCACGGCCCGCCGCGGCCTGTCGATGTTCACGTATGCGATGGACCCACCGGGGCCGGCGCGCAGCCAGAAGGAGATCCTCGAGCTGCTCGCGCAGCTCGGTTTCCGGGTGAATCCGAACCACCGCACCGCGGCGTCCCTGGACGACATCCGTGCCTTCCTCGACCAGTGGGGCGAGCGCCGCCACGATCTCGACTACGAGACCGACGGCGTGGTCATCAAGGTGTCGCGCCTCGACCAGCAGGCGGAGCTCGGCGCGGTGTCGCGCTCGCCGCGGTGGGCGATCGCCTACAAGTTCCCGCCCGAGGAGAAGGAGGCGGTGGTCGAGGACATCAGGGTCCAGGTCGGTCGCACCGGTGCCGCAACTCCTGTGGCGCTGCTCTCGCCGACGGTGCTCGCCGGCACCACGGTGCGCCGCGCCACGCTGCACAACGAGGACGAGGTGGCGCGCAAGGACGTGCGCATCGGCGACACGGTGATCCTGCACAAGGCGGGTGACGTGATCCCGGAGATCGTGCGCGTCGTGCTGGAGCGGCGCCCCACCGGTGCGCAACCGTGGCGCATGCCGGACCAATGCCCGGCGTGTGGAACCGAGCTGGTGCGCGAGGAGGGCGAGGTGGTGCGCCGCTGCCTCAACCCGCTGTGCCCGGCGCAGCGCCGCGAGATGCTGCGCCACTTCGCGTCCCGCGCCGGCGTGAACATCGAGGGACTTGGCGACGCGGTCATCGACCAGCTGGTGGAGCGCGGCTGGGTCAAGGAGCCGGCCGACCTCTACGGATTGACGCGGGAGCAACTGCTGGAGCTGGACGGCTTCGCCGACAAGTCGGCGGACAACCTGCTGCGGTCCATCGCAGCCCGGCGCACCGTCCCGTTGGGCCGGCTGATCAACGCGCTGGGGATCCGGCACGTCGGTGAGCACACCGCCTTTGCCCTTGCTTCGCGTTTCGGCTCCCTCGACGCGCTGGTCAATGCGACGGTCGACGATCTGCTGGCCACCGAGGGCATCGGCACCGTTGTCGCCGAGCACGTGCATCGGTGGCTGTCGTCGGAAGAGGGGCGAAGCGTCCTCGATCGGCTCCGGGCAGCGGGGGTCGAGGCGGAGATGTTGGAGACCAGTTCAGGTCCGTGGACAGGACAGTCGTGGGTGCTCACCGGGAGTCTGGAGTCGATGACTCGTCCAGAAGCTGAGGCGCGCATTCGGGCCTTGGGCGGCTCGCCGTCATCGAGCGTGAGTCGCAAGACGCACACCGTGGTCGCAGGAGCGGCGGCGGGAAGCAAGCTGGACAAGGCGCAGCGTCTCGGAGTCCGGGTGATCGAGGAGGCGGAGTTCCTCGCCGACCTGGCCGCAGCAGAGCGGGGTGAGTCTGGCCGTCGCGTTTGACGCGCCATCTTCGTGCCGGTTCTGTAAAGCCACCGCAAGATCAGGCCCGCCGGGCCTTAGCCTCGTTCAGTCGCCTCTTCGAGGTGCGGAGAATCACGCGCGGGTGCACTGCGCCCAAAGGGAGTCGCATGGCCGGGATCATCAACACCCCCCTTGAGACAGGTCCTGAGCAGAGCGAGACCACAGCAGCGCGGTGGGTTGGAGCGGGCGCCTCGCGCGTCGCCGACTCGCGCAGCGCCGGTGCCGAAGCAGCCTCTCGAGCGGTGCGCGGCAGCGACACCAAGCTGCTGGTGGTGTTCGCCTCCCAGGCGCACGACCTCGACGCCCTGCTCGCGGGGATCCGCGACGTCTGCGCCGACGCCCCGCTGATCGGCTGCTCCACGGCCGGGGAGATCGCGGCTGACGGTCCTGGTGAGTCCGGCGTCGTCATCACCGCGCTGGGCGGCCCCGGCTTCTCGGTCGCCACCGCCAAGGCTGAAGACGCCGCGGCCGATCTCCGCCAGGCCGGCGCCACCATCGGCGAGTGCGTCGAGAACGTGGCGTCGCACCAGCACCAGGTGCTCCTGCTGCTCACCGACGGGCTCGCCGGTGACCAGCAGGAGGTGGTCCGCGGCGCGTACGGCGTCGTCGGCGCCGGCGTGCCGCTGGTCGGCGGGTGCGCGGGCGACGACCTGCGCATGACGCACACCCAGCAGCTCTTTGGCAACTCGGTGCTCGACGACAGCGTGGTCGGTGCGGCCATCGCCTCCGACGCGCCGTTGGGGATCGGCGTGCGCCACGGCTGGCGCCGCGTCGGCGATCCCATGCTGGTGACCTCGAGCACCACCAACCGCGTTCTCACCCTCGACGACGAGCCGGCGCTCGACGTCTACCTCGACCGGCTCGACGCTCCTGCCGAGGCGCGCACCGATGCGGCGGCCTTCACGCGCTTCGCCATGACCCACCCGCTCGGCCTCAGCCGCCGCAGCGGCGAGGAGGTTCGCTTCGTCGCCGAGGCCGGCTTCGCCGACCGCTCCATCGGCTGCATCGCCGAGGTGCCCCAGGGTGGCCTCGCCTGGATGATGGAGGGAGACGCCGAATCGGTCCTGACCGCAACCGACGCCGCCTGCGCCGACGCCCTTGAGGCGCTGGACGGCAACCCGCCCATTGGCCTCATCGCCTTCGACTGCATCGCCCGCAAGGGTGTCCTCGGTGAAGGCGTGCAGGACGAGGTGAGCCGCATCGGCCACCACGCCAGTGGCGCGCCGGTGGCCGGCTTCTACACGTATGGCGAGATCGCCCGCACCCGCGGCATCAGCGGCTTTCACAACCAGACATTGGTGGTGCTGGCGCTGAGCTGATGAGACCCACATGACGCTTTCCGGTGGCAGCTGGTCCACCCAGCAGCTCTCCGAGTTCCTGGTCGCCGTCGCGGCCTGCCGCGACCACGTCTCCGCCATCGCCGGCGCGATCCAGTGGGCGGCCGAGGCACTCGAGGCGGAGGTGGGCGCTGTTGTCGGCGAGCTCCAGGTCCGCGACTCCGTCGGCTTCTCCCGCGGTCAGGTGCCGCTCGACGACCTGCGCCGCGCCGCAGCACAGAACACAGGTGAGCTGCAGGTCGAGGGCATCGGTCTGGTGCACACCATTGCGGTGCCCATCGAGGGCACCATGCCGGGCCGGCTTCTGCTCGGGCGCAGCGACGGCGGCTTCGACGCCGAAGAGACCAGCCTGCTGCGGGCCATGGCGCGCGGCCTCGCGCTGACCCTCGACAGCCTCCACATGCTGGAGAGGGAGCGCCGCCTGCGCGCGGTCAGCGAGCAGCAGGCGGCCGACAACCGGCGCCTGCTCGCCCAGCTCCAGGAGCGCCAGGCGCTGCTGGAGCGGCTCTCCAAGATCCAGGTCTCGATCACCCGGCGGGCGCCGCTGCAGGAAGTGCTGGACGCGATCGTGGCCGGCGCCGGCGAGCTGCTCGGGGACGAGGTCATCGGGCTGCGCCTCGTCGACCGCGACGACCCCGACTACATGACCCTCGTCTCCATCGCCGGGCTCGACGAGGAGACGCGCTCCAAGGTGCGGCGCAACCGAATCACCGAGGGCGCGGGTGGCCGCGCCATCATCGAGGACCGGCTCATCGTCGTCGACGACTACGTGCACGACGACATCGCGATGCCGGCCTTCGCCGGATCCGAGCTGCGCACCGCGATGGCGGCCCCGGTCCACGAGAACGGCCGGCCGGTGGGCAGCATCGTCGTCGCCTCGAACCGTCCTGAGCGGCGCTACACCGACAACGAGCGCGAGATGCTCCTGGCCTTCGCCCACCACGCGTCGATGGCCCTCAACGACGCCAAGGCGGTGGAGGCGATGCGCCACCTCGCCTACCACGACTCGCTGACCGGCCTGCCCAACCGCGCGCTGTTCACCGAGCACCTGGAGCGCGCCCTGGCCCGCGCCCGTCGCGGCGGCTCCCGGGTGACCGTGCTCTTCCTCGACCTCGACCGGTTCAAGATCGTCAACGACAGCCTCGGCCACGCTGCGGGCGACGACCTGCTCGTCGCGGTCGGCGAGCGCCTGCGCGATTGCCTTCGCTCAACCGACGTCGCGGCACGACTCGGTGGGGACGAATTCGCGGTGCTCGCCGAGGACTCCGACACCATCGCGGACGCCGACGCGGTCGCCGAGCGCATCCTCGATGCGCTGCGTGAGCCGTTCACCGTGCACGGACGCGAGCTGTCGGTGACAGCGAGCGTCGGCGTCGCGGTGAGCAGCCCGGCGGACAGCGACGCCGAATCGCTGCTGCGCAACGCCGACCTGGCCATGTACCGAGCCAAGGTCGACGGTCTCGGCCGCTACCTGGTCTTCGAGCAGCAGATGCACACCGCGCTCTCCCAGCGCCTCGAGCTGGAGGGCGACCTGCGCCGGGCGATCGGCGCCGAGGAGTTCGTCGTCCACTACCAACCCATCGTCGCCCTTGCCGGTGGCGACATCGTCGGCGTCGAAGCCTTGGTGCGCTGGGCCCGCGGCGGCGTGACCCTGGTCCCGCCTGCCGACTTCATCCCCGTCGCAGAGGAGATGGGCCTCATCGTCCCCATCGGGCGCTGGGTCCTGCGCGAGTCGATGCACCAGGTTCGGCGCTGGCAGGAACAGTTCGCCGGCATGCACCGCCTCAACCTCGCGGTGAACATCTCGGCGCGGCAGCTGCGCCAGCCCGAGCTGGTCGACGACATCGTGGAAGCGCTGCACGCGACGCGTTTCGATCCCTCCTGCCTGACCCTGGAGATCACCGAGACCGCGCTGATGCGCGACACCTCGCGCGCCCTGGAGACGCTGCACAACCTCCGCTCGCTGGGCATTCATCTCGCCCTGGACGACTTCGGCACCGGCTACTCGTCGCTCAGCTACCTGCGTGAATTCCCCATCGACACCATCAAGATTGACAAGTCGTTTGTCGACGGCATCACCCACGGCTCCGAGGAGGCCGCAGTGGCGCGCGCCGTCATCGAGCTGGGCCGCACCCTCAACATCGACACGGTGGCCGAGGGCATCGAGAGTCCGCACCAGCTCGACGAGCTGCGCACCCTGCGCTGCGACTACGGCCAGGGCTACCACTTCTCCCGCCCGCTGCCCGCGGATGAGCTGGGGCCGATGCTGCGCAAGGAATCGCGCCGCGTCGCCGCACACCTTGATGCCGCCGAGGCTGCGCTGGCGGTGGTCCGCCTGGGCAGGGGAGCAGCCCGCGCGGCGGAAGGCTAGCCGCGGCACCCTGCCGCTGCTGCCGCGGCGCCGGTTGGCCGTAGAGTTGGGAGCGTGACAGCGCCCCCCACGCCGAGCACCCGTCCGGCGCGGCAGGCCCGGCTGATCGACAACCCGGAGCTTCTGCGCGAGCGTCTCAAGGCGGCCCCCAGCGGCCCCGGTGTCTACCTCATGCGCGACCTCGAGACCCGCGTGGTCTACGTGGGCAAGGCCGCTAACCTGCGCTTACGGGTGCGCTCGTACTTCTCGGCCGTTGGGACGCAGCAGCCGCGGACGCGGCACCTCGTCGAGCGCATCTTCGACTTCGAGACGATCGCCTGCCTCAACGAGCGCGAGGCGCTGATCCTCGAGAACACGCTGATCAAGCGCTACCGCCCGCGCTTCAATGTTCGTCTCAAAGATGACAAGAACTACCTCTACCTGAAGATCCCTCGCCCCGGTGCGCCGGACCACCACGCGCCAGGAACGGCCCGTGAGCAGGTGCGGCAACCGCGTGGCGAGAGCGGACAGCGGGCAACGTTGTTCCCCCGTCCCTACTACTCGCGACGCCTTGCCCGCGACGACGCACGCTACTTCGGCCCGTACACCAACGCGATCTCACTGCGCACCACGGTGCGCCTGCTGCGCACCATCTTCCCGTTCCGCACCTGCAGCGACGAGATCTTCCGCCGCGGCCGCGTCTGCCTCGACTACCACATCAAGCGCTGCAGCGGTCCCTGCGAAGGACGCATCGATGCCGATGCGTACAACGACCTGCTCGAGCAGGTACAGCTCTTCATGGAGGGGCGCTCGGCGGTGCTCACCGCGCAGCTGGGCGAGAGCATGTCCCGCGCCGCCGAGAACCTCGACTACGAGGCGGCCGCACGCTACCGCGACCGGCTCCGCGCCGTCGAGCGCGTGGCCGAGAAACAGAAGATGCTCCGTGGCGGACGCGAGGACCAGGACTGCGTCGCCGTTGCGCTCGACGGCGGGCGGGGCATGGTCGCGCTGTTCGCCGTTCGGGAGGGTCGCGTCACGGGCATGGAGACGCACGAGCTCGAGGGGGTCGCCGAGCTCGCACCCGCGGAGTGCCTGGGCAGCTTCGTCGCCCAGTTCTACGGCAGCGCGCCCCGCGTTCCCCGAACCATCCTCCTGTCAGACACGGTGGACGATCAGGAGGTGCTTGCCGACTTTCTGTCCGAGCAGCGTGGCGGCCCGGTGGACCTTCGCGTGCCACAACGCGGCGCGACGCGACAGCTCGTCGAGCAGGCGCGCGAGACGGCCTCGGTGGCGCTTCGCCAGCAACGGATTAAGGAGGACTTCGACGCCGAGCGATCCGCGTCGCTGCTCGCCGACCTGCAGGCGCAGCTCGACCTCGCCGAGACCCCGCGCCGCATCGAGTGCTACGACATCAGCAACACCATGGGCACCAATTCGGTGGGCTCGATGGTCGTCTTCGAGGATGGTCGCCCCCGTCCGGGACACTACCGCTTCTTCGGCATCAAGACCGTCGAGGGTGCCAACGATTTCGCCTCCATGCAGGAGACGCTGCGACGTCGCTTCGCGCGCTGGGTTCGCGCAGCACGTGAGGACGCGGCGGGCGTGTCCGAGGACGTACCGCTCGAGGATCCCGCCGGCAGCAACGGCGGCAACACCATCAGCGACGAGGCAACGCAAGCGGGAGCCGACGGCACCGCGCCAGGCGAGGACGGCGGCGCGCCCGGCCAGCTCGACACGTCGCTGGAACCGTCGACAGTGATCCGCCGCCGCGGCTCCCGCTCCCGCGACGATGAGGACAGTTTCGGCATCCTGCCCGACCTCATCCTCATCGACGGCGGCAAGGGCCAGCTCAACGCCGCGCGCGAGGTGCTCGATGAGTCGGGCCTTGGCGACGTCCCGATCTTCGGCCTCGCCAAGCAGAACGAGGAGCTGTTCCGGCCCGGTGTCGCCGAGCCCATCGTGCTGCCGCGCGACAGTCCCACTCTCTTCCTCGTCCAGCGGGTGCGCGACGAGGCCCACCGGTTCGCCATCACCCGCCATCGCGCCCGCCGCAGCCGGGCCGCGCTGCGCTCCAAGCTCGACGTGGTGCCCGGTCTCGGACCCACGCGCAAGCGAGCGCTGCTCCGCCGTTTCGGCAGCGTCGACGGCATACGGGAGGCGAGCCTTGAGGACCTCAGCTCCGAGGTGCCTCGGTCGGTCGCCCTGCGCATCAAGGAACTGCTGTAGGGCGGTGGGCTCCGTAGAATCCGCGGCGATGACCGATCGGTCCCCCTCGACGGGCGCGGGAGCACCGGTGTGGGTGGTCTCCGGCCTCAGCGGCGCCGGCAAGGCAACGGCCCTGGCCGCACTGGCGCGCTCCGGCGTCGAGACCGTCGACAACCTGCCCGCGCCGCTGCTCGGCGCCTTCGTCGCGCTCCGTCGCGAGCGCGTCGCCGCGGTGGTGGTCGACGCACGCCGCGCCGAAGGAGTGCGTGAGCTCGACGCGGTCGACGGCGCGTCGGTGCTCTTCCTCGATGCTCGCGACGATGTCCTGCTCCGGCGGCTGTCGGAGTCGACCCAGCCCCACCCGGTCGGGGATGTGGGGAGCCTGCCCGCCGCCGTCGCGGCGGAGCGTGACCTGCTCGGCGGGCTTCGGTCGATCGCCGACGTGGTCATCGACACCTCCGACCTCACCCCTGAGGAGTTGGGCCGGCGGGTGGTCGAAACCATCGAGCCGCCCTCCTCGCCGGACGGTCGTGCCGCCCTGATCTGCACCGTCTCGTCGTTCGGCTTCAAGTACGGTCCGCCGGTCGAGGCCGACTGGGTGGTCGACTCGCGTTTCCTGCGCAACCCGTTCTGGGTGCCGGAGTTGCGTCCGCTCACCGGGTTGGACCCGGCGGTCCACGACTTCGTCTGGGACCAGCCCGACGCCCGCGAGTTCGTCGACCGCCTCTCGGCGGTGCTGACGTGGACGTTGGAACGCGCCGCCGACGCAGGCCGGACGCGGTTGCACCTCGCGGTCGGCTGTACCGGCGGCAGGCACCGATCCGTCGTGCTGGCGTCGGAGATCGCGGCGCGGCTGGGCGAAGAGGGGGTGGCCACCACGCTGCGGCACCGCGACGTGCACCGCCCAGACCCGAGATGACGTCCCGCCCCGGTCGGGGCGGCTCGTTCACCGCCGAGATCCTCGCCGAGCTGACCCCGCACACGCCACCGCTCGCCTGCTGCCGAGCCGCGATGGTCGAGGGTATGGCGCTCGCGGGCGAGGGCGAGCCCGGCGAGCTGACCAGCACCCGGCTGAGTGCCGCGCGTGCCGCGCTCAAGGCCCTCCACGACAATCACGTCGTCGCCCACGTCGAGCGGCGCGCGACCGCGAGGCGGACCAGCTATCGCGTCGCCGTCGTCACCGGCTCCGGCGTGGCCGTTGCGGCGTCGTCGGGACGCCCGTGCTGCGCCCGCAGTCGGCTGCGCGGCGCGTTCCTCGCCGCCGGCACCGTGGCGCGGCCCGACGCGCCGCCGCACCTCGAGATCCTGGCCCGGTCGGAGGCGGCCGCGCGCACGCTGGTCGAGGAATTCGGGGGGTTTGGGGTGGCCGCCGTCGCGCTGACCCGCCGTGGGCGGTGGCTGGTTGGGGTGCGCACCGCCGACGCCGTCGGTTCGGCGCTGAGCACCATCGGCGCGCAGAGCGGCCGGCTTCGCTTCGAGGACGGGCGGGTGGTGCGCGAGCTGCGCGGGGGTGTCAACCGGCGGCTCAACGCCGAGACCGCCAACCTGCGGCGCACGGTGGGGGCGGGGGTCGAGCAGCTCAAGGCCATCGCTGCCCTGCGGTCCGACCACGAGCGCTGGGAGAAGCTGCCCCCGGCGCTGCGCGAGGCGGCGGGGCTGCGCGAGCGCCATCCCCAGGACGCCCTCGACCGCCTGGCGCAGCGCGCCGCATGCAGCCGCTCGGCGATGGCCGACCGCCTGCGCAGGCTGGTGATGACGGCCGGAGCCGTCGTCGACTGAGGCGGCGCCCGCCGGCCCTGCGGCTGCCGCCGCCTC
>Ga0307479_10001741_pt1 | contig 19837 bp, 10 predicted proteins | sample atmos_gasesECM4C_FD_203743 | JGI IMG/M metagenome (GOLD analysis project Ga0307479, IMG submission 203743) | Hardwood forest soil microbial communities from Morgan-Monroe State Forest, Indiana, United States - atmos_gasesECM4C_515 | ecosystem: Environmental > Terrestrial > Soil > Temperate...
GCGAAGGTCAGGCCGAGGGTGCGCACCGTCTTGCCGGCGAGCATGTCGTCGCCCGGCCACAGCTGGTCGTAGAGGTGGCGGCTGACGACGCAGACCTTGGCCTGCCCGGAGACGTCGTCCTCGTCGAGGAAGCGGCCGAGCAGCACGCGCACGTTCTTGCGCACCAGCGGGTAGTTGGCGGTGGTGCCGAGGACCGTCACCGAGACGCTCTTCGCCTGCACCGCCACCTCGCCGTGCAGGATGACCAGCGGGGTGACGCCGGCGAACAGGTCGCGCCGCGCGGCGATCGCGGCGGCGTCGGTGTCGCGGATCTGGTCGTCGAGCTTGCGCGCGGCGCCGGCGCTGGCGGTGCCGACGTACTGCGCCCACAGCAGGTGCGAGCCGACGCCCTCGATCTGCGCCATGACGAAGCTGCGCCCGGTCAGGCCCAGGGCCACCACCACGATGATCGCGGCGGTGCCGACGAACAGGCCGACCAGGGTGAGCCAGGTCTGCAGCGGGTGGGTGTAGAAGCGCTGGACCGCGCTCTCGATCACCTCGGGATGCGGCAGCCACCTGGCGCGCACGGCTCAGGCTCCCAGGCGCCGCGGTAGCGCCGGCCGGCGCCGCGCGGCGGAGGCGTGGGAGCGCCGCGCGTCAGTGCCGGATCGCTTCGACGACACGGACGTTCTCCTCCAGGGTGGGCGGGCCTTCGGCGACCACGCGCTCGCCCTCGTTCAGGCCGGAGAGGACCTCCACCTCGGTGAGCCCGATCAGCCCGACGGCGACATCGCGGCGGTGGGCGCGCCGGCGGACGACGACATAGACGTAGCGCGGCGCCCCGCCGGCGGCGCCGCCGCCGCCGAGGCCCGTGCCCGGGGCCGCGGCCCCGCCGGCGCCGGGCGAGCCCGCGGCCCCGCCGGCCTCCCCGGAGCCCGGGGCCTCCCCGGCGGGTCCCAGGTCGCCCTGGTCGGTGTCGCGGCGCAGCGCCGAGCGCGGGACGCTGAGCACGCCGCGCTTCTGGGCCACCACCACCTGCACGTCCACCGCCGCGTTGGCCGGCAGGGTGTGGACGGGGTCGGACAGCTCGCCGGTGATCTCGCCCACCTCGCGCCCGCCGGCCTCGCGCAGCCCGGTGCCGACCCGCTGCACGGTGCCCTCCCACCGGCGGTCGGGCAGGCCGCTGAAGGTGACGAGCAGCCGCTGTCCGGGAGCGACGCGCGGCAGGTCGGGCTGGTCGACGCGGCAGCGCACGTGGGGGTGATCCGGATCGGTGACGCTTGCCACCAGCTGGCCGGGAGAGACCGTCTCGCCGACCGCCCGCGGCAGGCCGTAGACGGTGCCGGCGAACGGCGCGCGCACGGTGAGCGCCGCCAGCCGGCGTGCCAGCTCGGCGGCGGCGCCCTCGGCGAGGCCCAGGCGCGACCCGGAACCCGGGCGCGGCCGGTGACCGGTGCTTGCCGCGGCGCGTGCTCGGCTTGTCGCGGTCGCGGGAGGCTCGTCGCCGGCGCTCGACGGCGGCAGACCGGTAGCGCCTTGCGCAGGCTTGACGCCGGCACCGGTGGCGGGCTGGCCGGTGGTCCCCCGGTAGCTCCCAGGAGCGCTGGCGTTGCCATCCCCGGGAGGGCGTTGCAGGGCGTCGAGCCGGGCCTCGGCGTCATGCACCCGGCCGCGGGCCTGCTGCCAGGCCAGCTGATCGGCGTCCAGGGTGGCGCGCGGGATGGCCCCCTGGGCCACCAGGCGGCGGTCGCCGGCCACCACCTGCTCGCGAAAGGTGGCCTCACGCCGCTCGCGGTCCAGCTCGCCGGCGGCGGCAGCGCTGTCCGACTGCAGCTGGCGCACCTCGGCGCGGGCGTCGCGGGCGCGCGCCTCGAGGTCGGGGTTGGCGAGGCGCAGCAGCAGCTGGCCGCCGCGCACGCGGTCGCCCTCGTGCACCGTGATGGCGGCCACCGTGCCGCCGTCGGCGACGCGGAGCTCGCCCCCCTCGGGAGGCTCCAGGCGGCCGTCGCAGGCGACGCGCACCAGCAGGTCGCCGCGCACCACCGGCGCGAGCATCACCGGCACCGCCCGGCGGCGCCAGGCGACGACGCCCGTGGTGACGCCGACGGCGAGGACGAGCCCCAGGAAGGAGAAGACGTAGCGCTTCCACGGCCGCCGCCGCGCCGCCGGCCGGCCGAGGACCTGCGATGGGTTCGCCGCGCGGCTCAGAACGCTACCGTCATCCCGAAGCGCAACAGCCGCGGATCGCTGCGCACGATCGGCTGGCCATACGTCGGATTGGTCTGGATCCCGTTGTCGGACTGGAACCCGTCCTCGTTGAAGAACGGGTTGACCCGCAGCACGGTCTGGTGGTTGAACACCCGGAAGAGATCGAGGATGAAGTCGATCCGCACCGGACCGGTGGTCCAGGGGTAGTCGAGGTGCAGGTCCAGGTCCCAGTCGGCCGGGGTGCGGCCCTGGCTGCCGCGCGGCGCCAGGAAGAGCGGCACCGGCGCGCCGTTGACCAGGGCGAAGGAGCCGATCTTGTCGATCGGGATGCCGCTTCTGTAGTAGGCGTTGGCGCCGGCGGTCAAGCCGAAGCCGAAGGTGTAGAAGCCGGTGAGCTTGGCCTGGTTTGGCCGGTCGTTGGCGAGCTTGCCGTAGAAGTCCTGGGTGAGCTGCGGATAGTCGTAGTCGAAGTTGCCATGGGGGCTCGCCTGGCCCAGCTCGTTGAAGCTGCCGTCGTAGTTGCCGCGCAGCCGCGACCAGGAGTAGGAGGCGATGAGGTAGGTGCGCGGCGAGAAGCGGTCCTCGGCGGTGAGCAGCACCCCCTCGTAGGTGCGGCGGGCGCGGGGCAGCGGCACGCAGGCCTCGCTCGTCCGCCCCTCGCTCGGGTTCAAGCCGTTGGTGCAGAGGATGGGTCCGCTGAGGCCGGGCGGCAGGGCGACGTTGGCGAAGTTGCCGAGGCCCCAGGGGCTCGCGCCGGGGTTCATCAGCACACAGCCGTTGCTGGTCAGGCCGAAGGCGGCGTCGTTGCCCTGCAGGTCGCAGCGGTCCTCGACCGTCCGCAGCAGCCGCGAGTAGACCGCCTGGATGGAGACCGCCAGCTCCCTGGTGAGGCTGCGCCGGTAGCCGAGGTTGTACTGCTCCTCGAGCGGCGCCTCGAGCTTGGGATCGGCCGGCTCGGTCTTGGTGTTGGGGAAGCTCGTGCAGCTGATCGAGGTCGGCCCGCAGTCGAAGGTGAAGCCGGCCAGGTCGGTGATGCTCAGGTTGGTGCCGTGGAAGGCCCCCGCCTGGATGTCGAGCGGGATGGCCTCGGTGAAGCGGCCGTAGGCGGCGCTGACCTTAGACAGGCCGTTGCCCTCGGGGTCCCAGGCGACGCCGACGCGCGGCACGAGGTTGCCGGTCAGGCTGGCGACGGTGGCGCCGGTGACTGCGTCCTTGAGCTTGTACTGGTCGTAGCGGAGGCCGGCGTTGATCGTCAGGTTGGGCAGTGCGGTCCAGGTGTCCTGGGCGAAGAAGGCCAGGTTGTCGGTCTTGGGGTTGCCGGAGGACGACGGCACCACGTGGTCCTGCCCGAACTGGCCGGTCGAGTCGCCGAACCAGCTCTGCGTATAGAGCAGCTGGCCGTTGGCGAGCGCCGAGAGGACGCGGTTGTAGCCGCCCGGGATCGAGTGGACGACGGTGCCGGAGAGGATCGCGTAGTCGGCGCCGATCTTCATCTGGTTGGGGCCCAGGAAGCCGGTGCCGGTCGCCTTCAGCTCCTGGCGGGAGTAGTGCTCGTCGATCAGCGGCGTGGCGCCGGGCAGCGGGATGAACACCCAGGGGGCGCCGGTGTAGCAGCCGGGCAAGTTGCAGGTGGCGAGGTTCAGGGTCGGCACCTGCGAGTCGTCGGTGGTCAGGAAGGGCGGATTGAACAGCGGGGTGACCCGGTTGAGCTCGCGGTGGTCGAAGAAGCCGACCTCGGCGAGGAACTGGTCGGTGACGCCGTTGGCGATCACCGACAGGTCGGGGCGGCCGCTCGCGATCTTGATCATGCGGGTGGCGGGCGGGCCGTCCTCGACCAGCTGCGCGTTGTTGGTGGTGGGGTCGCCGATCACCGAGCCGACCACGTCGACCTGGCTGGAAGGTGTCCAGGTCAGCTTGGCGGAGAAGAGGTTCTGCGACTGGTCCTGGGAGCGGAAGGTGGTGCCGTCGAAGGGGCTGCCCGAGCCGGTCAGCAGGGTGGTGTCGCGGGTGGTCTCGGTGCGGTCGTAGACGCCGAAGAACCAGAGGCAGTCGCGGACGATGAAGCCGCCCAGGCCGGCGCCGTAGTCGCGGTTGCCGAAGCCGGCGAAGTTGCCGCCGACGACGCCGGGCTTGGCCTTGGCCTCGAGGTCCTGGTTGTCGAAGTAGCCGAACGCCTCGCCGTGGAAGGTGTTGCCGCCCGAAGGGGTGATGGCGTTGATGACGCCGCCCAGGGCGCGCCCGAACTCGGCCGGGTAGTCGGCGGTCTTGATCTCGACCTGCTGCAGGAACTGCTCGGGGATGGCCTTGGCCTCCGCGCCGATGCGGATGCCGGTCACGTCGACGCCGTCGATCAGGTACTGGTTCTCCAGGCTGGTGGCGCCGAAGACCGAGATGGCGTTGTTGTTGTCCAGGGTGACGCCGGGCTCGAGCAGGGCCACCGAGGTGTAGTCGCGCGACAGCGGTAGGCGCTCGAAGGCCTTGGCGTCGACGGTGTCGGAGACCTCGACTGACTTCAAGTCGATCAGCGGCGCCTCGGCGCGCACCGTGACCTCCTCGGCCACGGCCGGGCTCAAGCGGAGGTCGAGGCGGGTGGTGGCGAGGATCGAGACGATCGCCGTGCTCTTCTGCGGCGCGAAGCCCTGCAGCTCCGCGCGCACCTCATAGGTCCCGGGCGGCAGCAGCGAGAGGTGATAGATGCCGAAGCCGTCGGTCTCCGCGACGCGGCTGGCGGGCAGGGAACCGGAGGCGGTGACGGTGACGCCCGGGAGGATGCCGCCGTCGGGGCCGACGACCCGCCCCTCGATGGCGCCGGTGGTGGTCTGCGCGCCGGCGGCGGCGGCCAGCGCCAGCCCGGCGGCGAGGACCCACAGCCAGATCGAACCGTTCCTGGTCCACATCGAACACCTCCTCGAGATAGGCCGGGACCCCCGCGCTTGCCGGCGATCGCGGCAGCACGGAAGCTCGGGTAGGCGGAGGTGATCCATCATATGCTATCGAGCACTCAGACCCGCTTGGCGCGGCCTCGCGGATATTGCTCTATCTGTGTCGTGGAGCGCTAGCGCCATGGCGCGGACGCCGCGGGCGCCGCGGGCGCTGCGGGCGCTGCGGGCGCCGCGCCCGACACGATCGGCGCGGAGGAGGCTGCCGATGGAGGTCGAAGGCTCGTCCGGGCGGCTGGCGCCGCCGCCGCGCCGCCGGGCTCGCCCGGTCGGCTCCAGGGGTGCCGCGGCTCGGGCCCGGGCGAGGCAGGTGCCGGCCGCGGCAAGGGTCGCGCTGGCCGCGGTTCTGGCGGCGGGTGCGGCCGTGGCGCTGGGGGCGGGAGAAGCCGGGGCGCCACGGGACGGGCCAACGCCGGCGGCGGCGGCCGCGGCGGGGCCTGCCGCCGAGGCGGGGCCGGTGGCAGCGGGACCGGCGACAGCGGGAGCGGCGGTGGCGGGACCGACGGCGGCGGGCCCGCGTCCGCTGACCGCGGCGGAGCGGCAAGGGGTCGAGCTGGCGGTCGCCTACATGGTGGGCGGCCCCGCCGCCTGGTGGCCGGAGCTGGCGCGTGGCTCGTGGCTGCGGGCGCTGGGCCGGGACGCGGCGCTCGCCGAGATCGAGGCCCGCGCCGGGACGCCGGCGGAGGCCCACTGGACGCTGCAAGCGGTGCCGGCAGAGGTTGCCGCGCATGGCGCGGTGTTCTCGCTCGAGTTCCCGTCCGGGGCCGACGACACCTTGCTGATCGGGCTGGTGGAGGAAGGCGGCGCCTGGAAGATCGACTCGCTGCGGGTCGGCGCCGAGCCGGGGGGCGGTGGCGGGGCCCGGGGTGGCGCCGCCGCGGTTCCGGTGAGCTCCGGCGCGCCGGAGTCAGGCCATGGCGCGGCGCCCGGGTGGACTTCCTGGCTGCTGCCGGGCGCCCTCGCGGCAGGCGGCCTCGCGGCGGTCGGCGCCGCGGTGGCGTGGGCGCGCCGCCGGCGGCGGGCGAGGCCGGCGCCACCGGTGAGGATGCCCGGCCGCGCCTCGTTCGCCATGGCGCGGCCGGAGCGGACGTACGGGGCGCTGGCGCTGGGGACCGCCGGCGCCGCGCTGCTGGCGCTGGCGGCGGCGGTGGCGGGGCTGGAAGCGCTCCGCGGTGGCGGGCCCGACGCGCGGGGCCTCGGCCCCGGCGCCGTCGCGGCCGGCGGTCCGGAGACCGCGGGCGCCGGGGGTGCCGGCGGCGTGCCGGTGCGGCTGGGCGCTTTGCTGCCGCTGCGCCGGGCGCTGACCGCTCCCGGAGGAGCCGTGGCAGCGGCCGCGGCGGTCGATGCCGCCCAGAGCGACGCCGCCGTGGACGCCCTGGCCGCGGCCGCCGGCGGCGATGCGGCGGCCGGCAGCGTCGCCCTGCTGTGGCGGGCGCAGCACCGCATCGACCGCGGCGACCTCCTGGGCACGGAAAGCCTGCTGCGGCGCCCGGAGGTGCCGGCGGCGGCGCCCCTGGCGGAGCTGCTGCGGGCGCGCCTGGCGCTGCTCCGCCTGCAGCAGGTGGAGACCGGCCTCGCCTACGAGCGGGCTCTCTCGGCCGGCGTGGCGCATGAAGGAGTGCTGATCGAGGCGGCGCAGGCGCTCTCCATCCTCGGCTTCGAGGAGACCGCCAAGCGTTATCTGCACGAGCTCGAGCACCTCGGTGCCCGCAACGCCGAGGTCTACTATGACCTCGCCGACCAGGCGCTGATCGACGGCCAGAACCTCGAGGCACATCGGGACTTCCGGCTCGGCTGGCGGCTGCAGCCCATCGCCCGCGCCGAGCTGCTGGCGCAGCCGCTGAGCGCCTTCATGCTGCAGGACCGCGAGCTGCGCCGCATGATGTCCCTGGGCAGCGTCGCGGAGCCGCTGGGCGCGTGTGGTGGAGCCGCGACCGACCAGCAAGGAGTATCGCGCGAGGCAACCGGCGAAGCCGCGGCCGGCGGCGTGGCGCGGCGCGCCCTCGCCCTGCCGTCCGGCGTCGCGGCGCGCCTGCTGGGCGAGGAGCTGCGGTTGACCGCCGGCACCGCCGAGGTGCGGGCGCCTGGGGCCTGCGAGCTCGCGCCGCCCGGCACCCCCCAGGAGGGCGCGACCGCCTGGCAGGAGCAGCGCGAGGCGGCCGCGCTGGCCCGCGTCCCGGAGCTGCGGCGCCTTGCCGGCTCCGCCGGCGCGCTGGCCCAGCCGGTGCTGCGCCGGCAGACGGAGGAAGCGGCGCTGGCCCTGGCCGTGCGCCAGCGTTGGCCGGAGCTGATCGAGATCACCGCGGGGCTGGCCCAACCCGCCGCCATCCTGCCGGCGCGGCTCACCCGCCTGCGGGCCGCGGCGCTCACCCGGCTGGACCGCCTGCCGGAGGCGCGGCAGCTGCTGGTGCGCCTGGCGCTGGGGGACAAGGCGAGCAAGCGCGCCGACCCGGCAGCGCTCTATCAGCTGGCGGGCCTGCTCGAGCGGTCGGGAGACTTCGACCAGGCGATCCGCCTGGTCGGGAAGGCCAACTCCGAGCTGCCCTCGCCGCCCGGCGGCGACCGCCTGCTGCAGCTGCAGATGGAGAAACGCCTGGCCGCCTCGATGGAGCGGCTCGAGAGCCCGCATTTCGTGGTCAGCTATCCGCTCTCGCGTGGTCCCGCCTTCGGCAAGGAAGCGATGCGCGTGCTGGAGGCCGAGCGTGGCCGGTTGCAGAAGTGGATCCCGCTGCCGGCGGGCGGCGGCGCCCCCATCGACGTACGCCTGCTGCCGTTCGAGGACTTCGAGCTGGGCTTCTCGCAGGGGGGCGAGGTGCTGGGCCTGTACGACGGCGTGGTGCGGGTGCCGCTGGGCAGCCTGCGGGTGTTCACGCCGCCGGCGGTCGCCATCATGACCCACGAGCTCGCCCACGCCATGATCGCGCAGCGCACCGGCGACCGCGCGCCGCACTGGTTCCACGAGGGCCTGGCGCAGCACGTCGAGATGCAGGAAGAGGGGCGCGTCAATCCGATCGGCGACTACCGGCTCACCGACCGCCTGCTGGCCTTCCCGCTGCTCGAGCCGGCGCTGCAGAGCTTCGCCTCCGCCGTGTGGGTGTCCGCGGCCTACGACGAGGCGCTCTGGACCATGAACTACGTCGAGGCCCGTTACGGGGTGGCGGGCATCCATCGCCTGATGGACGCCTTTCGCGCCGGCCAGACCACCGGCGAGGCGCTGGCCAGCGCGCTCGGCGCGCCCGAGGCGCGCTTCGACCAGGAGCTCTGGACCTGGTGCACCAGTCAGGCGCCGCGGGCCTGGCGGGTAGAGGTGGTGCGCTACGACGGCGGCGCGGGGACGCCGCACCGCCTCTGACTCTCTAGCTCGAGCCGCCGGCTCATGCCGGCCGGCTCCGAGGCGCCGATCTCATGCCGCGAGGTCGGCGACTGCCGGCGTCCAGCGCGCCAATGAAGGAAGGGCCCACTCCCGCGCGCGGCGGGGTGGGCCCTGATGGCTGCGTGCGGATGACCGCGGGCCGGCGCCTCAACGGCGGCGGGCGGGCGGTGGTCCTTCCTGATGCTTCGGCTCGTTCTTCTTGTTCTGCTGCTGCTGTTGCTCATTCCGGCGCTGCTGGCCCGGAGGGGGCTGATGCTGAGCGGCCTGCTGCTCGGCCCGGTGACGGGCTTCGAGCTGCTGCTGCTCGCGCTGGTGCTGCTGCTGCTGGGCCTGGACCTCGGCCTGGTGCCGCTGCGCCAGCTCCTGGCTGTTGGGGGCGGTGCGCTGCGGCGTGCCCTGCCGCTGCGGCTCGGCTGCCTGCTGCTGGCGCTGGTCCTGCTGGCGCTGCTGCTGGTCCTGCTGGCGCTGTGGCTGCTGCCCCTGGACCTGGCGCGGGCTGGACGGCGCGGTGCCGCCCTGCAGCTCGCGCTGGTGGATCTGCTGCAGCCGGCTGCGCTCCTGGGCCTGCTGCGCTTGCAGGGCCTGCGTCTCCTGCTGGTGCTGGCGCTGCAGGTCCGTGCCGGTGGCGCGGGCCCGCACCGGAGGCGGCGGAGGCGGGGTCGCCCGCTTGACGATCGTGGGCTGGAACACGGTCAGCTGGTTGCCGCGCACCTGGGCGGTGCGTGGGGCCGGGCCCGACGTGACCGTGGCCACCTGCAGGCGCTGCACGCGCTGGCCGGTGGCCTGCTCGACGCGTTGCACCGGGATGCCCTGGTTCACCACGCGGTTGTTGACCACCGTGTAGTTCGTGATGTTGGTGGTGTTATGGATGATCGTCACGTTGCGCGCCGGAGGCTCGACGTAGGTGACCACGTTCGGCGCCAGGAAGGCGCGCTCCTGGACGAAGCAGAAGTGCGTCGCTCCCAGGCCGACCTCGAGGTTGAAGCCGCCGAAGTCGAGCCCGAAGCCGGCGCGGAACCGCACCTCTGGCGGCAGCGGCGCCCAGCCGATGTAGCCGCCGCCGGTGCGCCAGGCCACCCAGGCCGGGCCCCACTCGTAGCCGGGCACCCATTCCCAGCCGTAGTCGGGGTCAAAGACCCAGCGCCCATAGTGGTAGGTCGCCCAGCCGAAGGGCTCGTCGGTGACCCAGGTCCAGCCGTAGTCGGTCATCACCCAGTGGCCGAGCGAGTACGGGCGCCAGCTGGCGCGGCGACCGAAGGGCAGCCAGACCCAGCCGTAGGACCGGCTCTCGACCCAATGGCCGTAGGGTGAGAGCTGATCGTAGAAAAAGCCGATGTCGACGGCCCCGCCTTGATAGTCCGGCGGTGCCCCGTACTGATCCGGCGGCTGGTACGCGTAGTTGTCCGCCGGCTGGGGCGCGTACGCGTCCGGCGCCTGGTACTGGTCCGGCGGCGGCGGAGCGTCGTCGGGAGGTTGGGCATAGACGGCGCAGGCGCTGCCGACGGTCAGCAGGGCCAACAGCGCGACATGCTTTGCGGTCATGGTTCTCACCTCGGTTTTCTTTCAAGCCATCGAGTTTGGGAACTCTGGTTTGGGGAAGGAGCCGTGTGGCCTTGGTGCCGCCTGGAATTCTTCTTCGCGGCTCGGCCGGCGATCACCCCAGCCCTTCGCTCGAAGATACCTATCAAAGATCGTGCCCGGCCATCGGTGCCCCGGGGAGGTGCGCCGCCGGCACCCTCGAGAACGCCAAGTCGGGCGTATGCAGAGGTTTCCGCCGTTGTCAGCGGGGCGCCGCGAGCGGCAGGGTCCCGCCCAGGCCAGCGCACCGATTGACCTCTATAGAGGACAGTTTGCGGGCAAGTGCGTTCGCGGGCGCGACCCCGACGGGCCTCTCTATCGGATGGAGTGCCGGCCACCCCTTCTCAGAGAGGCGCCTCCTGACGCCCCCCTGGGCGCCAGCTACCGAGGCGGGCGCTTGCCGCCGTTCTTGCCCTGTGCCGCGGCCCTCTCCTGCTTGTGGCGGGCCTCCATCCCCGCCTGCTCCTTCTGGTGCTGTTGCTGCAGGGAGCGCAGCTCGGCATCGTGCTTGCGCTTGAGGTCGGCGACGTTGCCGTTCGGGGAGCCCTTGGCCGCGGCGAGCTCCTGCTGATGGGTGGCCTGCAGCTGCCGGCGCTCGGCGTCGTGCCTTGCCGCGAGCTGCTCCTTCTCGGTCTGGTGCCTGCGGCCAAGGTTCTCGACGTTCGCGCCCTGCTGGCCGGTCGCGGCTCCGCCTGTCGCCTGTCGCGAGGCTCCTTGGCCACCGGCTCCACCGCGCAGCGGCGCCTGCGAGGCAGCGGTCGCCGGCGCCTTGGGCTGCACGTTCGGCTTGTAGATCGAGAGCTGGTTGCCCTGGATGCTCGGGGCGCCCTTGGTGCTGGCGGCGGCGACCTGGTAGCGCTGCACCCTCTGACCAGTGGCCTGTTCGACATGCTGGACCGACAGGCTCTGGTTGACGATACGGTTGTACACCACGGTGTAATTGGTGATGTTGGTGGTGTTGTTGATGATCGTCACGTTGCGCGCCGGCGGCACGACGACGGTAGCGATCTGGGGATGGAGGAAGACGCGCTCTTCGCAGAACGTGTAGGTGCTGGCGGCGATGGCGATGCCGCCGAACTGGATGCCGATGCCGGCGCGGAAAGCCACGCCCGGCGGCAGCGGCGCCCAGCCGATGTAGCCGCCACCCTGCTGGAACGACACCCATGCCGGCCCCCACTCGCTGCCGGGGACCCAGACCCAGCCCACCTCGGCGTCCTGGTACCAGCGGCCGTAGTGATAGGTCGCCCAGCCGAACTCCTCCTCGGAGACCCACGTCCAGCCGTAGTCGGAGTTGACCCAGCGCCCGTAGAGGTAGGGACGCCAGCCGACTCTCACGCCCACCGGGTACCAGACGCGGCCGTAGCCCGGGCGCTCGATCCATTCGCCGTAGGCCCCCAGGCCGTCGTAGAAGATGCCGAGGTCGACGGCGCCCCCGGACACGGCGACCTCGGCCGCCACCGGCGGCGGCGGCGGTGGCGCCTCGGTATAGACGGTGCAGCCCACGGCGCTGGCGGTGAGCAGCGCGAGTAGCGCGAGCCTCGTTGCGTTCATGGCGTCATCTCCTGAGGAGCGGCCGCCGGCGCGCGGCCGGCGGCACGCGACACGTGTTGCTGGGTTGGGAAACGCGGGGACCACGCCCTCTCTGGCGTTCGTGAGTCGCGACACTACGTCGCCTTCCCCGGGGAGGTCAAGGGAGGGCGGCGGCCCGCAGGACCCGCGCGCCCAAGGCGGCGGCCCCTGCGCAGCTGGCCGAGAAACCCGCGGCCACCGCCTTTCTTGCGCGCGCCCAATCAGTGGGTGCGCGTGGCCCGCCTATGGCGAGCCGGGAGCCGGCGCCACCCGCGGCGGCGAGCCGGCGGCAGCGGGCGGGACGCCGTCATCGGCGCCGGCATCCCGGGACGGCAGCGGCCGCTCGTCGAGGCGCCAGTGGAAGGCCCCCTCGATCTCCTGCCGCTGCCGCGGGTCGAGGCCGCGGAAGCCGCACGGCGGGCGCCGCCAGCGGCGGGCGAGGGCGAGCAGTGGCCAGCCGAACGGCAGGTAGAACAGGGCCAGGTCCCAGTCGCGCAGCAGGGCGTGGAGCCAGCCGCGGGCCCGCGGCCGCAGGCGGTCGCGGTCGTGGCGGTTGAAGCTGACCGGCCAGCCGGTGGGCAGGGCGCGGGCGAGCCGGCGCCGCCCCTGCCAGAGCTCGCGGGCGAGCAGGCGCACGTCGTAGGGCCGCCGGCCGTGGAAGCCCACCTGCTGGTCGAGCTCGATCTGGCAGCGCGCCCGCACCTGCTCCGCCACCCGCCGCAAACGCGCGCGGTCCGGCTGCTCGAGATCGGTGATGCCGGCATCGTCGACCATCTGGCGCATGTCGATCGCCTCGCCGACCACGAAGATCATGCGCGTCGGCAGGGCCAGGTACCACATCCACGGGAAGAGCAGCGCGAGCGGCGCCGCCGGCAAGGGCAAGAAGGGGACGTGGAAGAGCGCCTGCGCCAGCCGGTCGAGCCAGCGGACGGTGAAGCAGAACGGGATCACCCACTCGGCGTTGACGATGTAGATGGGGTACACCGGCGCGCCGTGGCGGGCGGCGAGGAGGACGAAGCTGGTGCTGAACCGCTGCAGGCGGTAGCGCCGGAAGAAGCCCTTGCCGATGCCCGGCACGCCCTCCGGGTAGTAGATCAGGCGCTCGCCGCGCGCGAGCAGGCGGTCGAAGTTGTCGAAGGTCAGGTCGACGCCGCCGCATCGCCGCCAGAAGTTGTCGAGGCCGAAGGGGCGCATCCACCAGGTGACCGCCAGCTCCTTCTCGAAGACCGAGCGGACCTTGCCCTGGCGCGGCCTGCCGTCGTGCTCCCAGAGCAGGGCGTCGAGCAGCATGCCGTCGTAGGGGAAGGCGTTGCCGCTGTGGTTGGGGGCGAGGACCAGCGGGCCCCGCTTGGGGAGGCGCTCGGCGCCGAGCAGCACCGGGCGGAAGTAGTGCCGGCGCAGCGGCCCGACCACCTCGTCGAGGAGCGCCTCCAGGTAGTCCGGGTCGAAGGGCTCGTAGTAGGCGCCGGCCGTGGACGAGCTCCGGAGAGCGACGCTGCCCCCGCCCGGCGGGCCGGAATGGTCGCCCGCCGCGGCCGCCGCGGGCGGGAGCGGCCCGGCCGGCGCGTCCATGGTCACCTCCGGTGCAGCGCGACCGCGCCGCCCAGCAGGAACAGCCCCAGCCAGACCGGCCAGGGGCCGCGGGCGCCGGCCAGCACCGCCCCCGCCAGCAGGCAGAAGCCGCCGAAGATGGTGCCGCGCAGGCCGGCAAAGGGGTTCTCCGGCGTGCGCCGGGTGGTCTGCTCGAGCAGCCGCAGCCCCTCGGTGATCAGCGTCGGCGCCTTGCTCACCGCCTCGAGCAGCTCGGGCAGCGCCTGCATCCCCTCGCGGGCGAGGGTCAGCGGATTGAACTGGTCGAGGAAGATCTTCCGCGCGTGGGCCTGCGACACCGCTGCCACGTCGAGGCCCGGCTTCAGGATCTGGCCGACGCCCTCGAACGTCACCAGCGCCTTGACCATCAGCACCATCTCGACCGGGAAGTACATGTGGTGCTGGGCGCCGAGGTTGACCGAGTAGAGGATGAGCTGGGCCAGCGAGAAGTCGCGGAAGTTGGCGGCGCGGTTCCAGCGCTGCAGGATCTCGACCACCTCGCGGCGGAACCCCACCGGGTCGGCGCCCGGCCCCGGCTGGGCGACGTTGCCGAGATAGCGGGCCGCGCTCTCGGGGTCGCCCATCACCAGCGAGTAGTAGTAGTTGAGGAGCGTGCGCCGCAGTCCCTGGTCGAAGCGGCCGACCATGCCGAGGTCGATGAAGCCGATGCGCGGCCCGGGCAGGATGAGCAGGTTGCCGGGGTGCAGGTCGGCGTGGAAGAACCCGTCCTTGAACAGCATGCGGATGATCGAGGCGGCGCCGAGGTCGACCAGCCGGTCGCGGTCCTCCGCGGAGAGCGCCAGGGCCTCGGGCGCGCTCGGCTTGAAACCGGCGAGGAACTCCATGCACAGGACGCCCTGGCTGCTGTACTGGCGGTAGATGCGCGGGAAGTGGACGCCCGCGAGGTCGTGGAAGTTGGCGGCGAAGGTCTCGGCGTTGTCGGCTTCCCGCCGCAGGTCCACCTCGCGCCGCGTGTACTCGACGAACTCGGCGATGACCCGCTTCGGCTGGTAGCGCGGCAGCAGCTTCTGCAGCGCCGCGCCCAGCATCTTGAGCAGGATGGCGTCGCGGGAGAGGGTCTCGCGGATGCCCGGCTTGACCACTTTGATGATCACCGAATCGCCTTCGATGGTGGTGGCGCGGTGGATCTGCGCGATCGACGCCGAGCCGGTGGGCTGCGGGTCGACCCAGGAGTACATCTCGGCGATCGGGCGCCTGGTGTCCTTGACGATCAGCGCGAGGTAGCGCGGAAAGGCCACCACCGGCAGGCGGTCGAGCAGGTTCTCGAGCTCGCTGGTGATCGTTTCCGGCAGCAGGTCCTGGCGCAGCGCCAGCACCTGGCCGAGCTTGATGTAGGTGGGGCCGAGCATCTCCAGGCGCCGGCGCAGCTGCACCGGGAACGGCCGGTCGCGGAGGCTCTGGTCGACGAACGGCCGGGTGAGCCAGGCGAGCAGCGCGGCCAGCCGGTAGAGCAGGCGTAGGCCCCCGGCTGCCGCCCCGCGGCGCGCGCGCACGTAGACGTTGAGGCCGCCGAAGGTCAGGCCGACGAGATGGCGATGGATGACGAAGAAGCGCCGCACCAGGCCCGCGGGCGGCAGGTCCGGGAGGATCTCGTACCCCGGCATCTCGTCGCCGGGGGCAGGCGGCGCCGTGGGCTGCGCCGCCACGGCCGGGGCCGCCGGCTCGTCATCGGCCGCCGCTACCGGCCCAGCTGCGGGCACGGCCGGCGCCGGAACAGGAGCCGCCGCGGCCGTAGGCTCCTTGTCCACCGCCGCTTCCGGTCCGGCCGCGGGCACGGCCGGTGCCGGCGCGGGAGCCGCCGGGGGAGCTGCCGGGGGCGCCGGCAAGGCCGCGGGTCCACGCATGGCGCGGGCGGCGTCAGCGGTTGCGGCCGTACTTCTCGTGGCTCGACACCCAGTCGAGCGAGGAGATCGCCGCGGCCAGCGAGATCTCGCCCGCGAGCACCACGCCGGCGACGATCTCGGCGAGCTTCTCGACCTTGCCCTTGCCCTGGCAGCCCAGGATCTGCAGGCACTCGCGCTGGGTGGCGAGGCCGGTGCCGCCGCCGTGGGTGGCGACGATCAGCGACGGGATGGTGATCGAGATGTAGAGATCGCCGCCCGGCGACACCTCGGTGTAGACCACGCCCGCCGACGACTCCGCGACGTTGGCGACGTCCTGGCCGGTGGCGATGAACATGGCGGTGATGCCGTTGGGCGAGTGGCAGCCGTTGTTGTTGGCGCCGGAGAGGAAGGCGCCGACGTTGGCGATGTTGGCGTGATAGTGCAGGGTCTCCGGATCGACTCGCATGTGCTGCAGCAGCACGTCGCGCGGGATGGTGGCCTCGGCGGTGACGCGCTTGCCGCGGGTGCGCATGATGTTGATCTGCGACGCCTTCTTGTCGGTCGCGAAGTTCGACTCGAGGTAGAAGTGCCGGATGTTGGAGGCGTTCTCGAGCATCCAGCTGCACGCGGCGAAGGTGGCGCGCCCCACCATGTTCTGGCCGGCGGCGTCGCCGGTCGAGTAGTTGAAGCGCAGGAAGACGAGCTTGTTCGACAGGTACTTGTCGATATAGATCAGCTTGGCGACGCTCGAGGTGGCCTCGGCCTCGGTGCGGATCTCGGCCAGCCTCTCGTCGACCCAGTCGGCGAAGTCGCGGGCGTGGCGGGCGTTGTCGAAGACGAAGACGGGAGCGCGCTGCATCGAGTCGCCGACCACCGTGCTCATCACGCCGCCCGAGAGGTTGAGCACCTTCATGCCGCGGTTGTAGGAGGCGACTAAGGTGCCTTCGGTCGTGGCGAGCGGGATCAAGAATTCGCCGTCGGCGTGCTCGCCGTTGACGCGCAGCGGGCCGGCGAAGCCGATGGGCACTTGGGCGACGCCGGTGAAGTTCTCGACGTTGCCTTGCGTGGTCGCGGGGTCGAAGGAGTACTTGTTGACGTGCTCGAGCTGGACGCCGGTGTAGCGCTCGACGAACTTCTGGCGCTGGGCGACGATCTCCGGGGTGGCGTTGTGCTCCTTGTCGTAGGGCACGGTGGCGCGGCGCGGCGCTTCGTCGGCGATGGCGTCGGTGACCTTGAAGGAGAGCGCGCCGAAGGGCTTGGCCTCAAAGGCGAGGGCGATCTCGTGGGTGCCGTGGGGCAGCGGCTCCATGCGCGCTTGGACGCGGACGACGCGCCGCAGCGGGAATTCGACGACGTTGTCCGCGTGGATGGAGGTGGCGGCGAGCTGGGGGCCGTCCTCGAAGCCCAGGGAGAGCTGGTCGAGCGGCACGCGGTGGCCGTTGAAGCGCACCTCCGAGAGGCCGGTCAAGGTGGCGTCGGCGAGGCGGTTCTTCAAGCTGAAGTGGACGCCGTCGGGGGCGTTCTTCAGGCTGCCGAAGGTGTACATCTGCTTGAGGATGAGCGACGGGATCTTCATGGGGTCGGTCCTCGAACGGTGGAGCGCGGCCGGCGGGCCGCCTGGGGGTACGGGCGCCGTGGCCCCGAGTGTATCGCGGAGTGCCTTGCGTCTCAACAGGATAGCGCGGGGGGCGCGGGGGGCGGCGGCAGACTGCACGCGGCGGTGAGCTAGGACTTGACGCCGCTCTCGGGCGGGAACGGAGGTCTCAAGAAGCAGAAGGGGTCTTGGGTCAGGTGGCGGGGACGGGTTCGAGGGGCGGGACGGTGGCTGCGGCGACGGCGGCGGCGCGCATGGCGGAGGGGAGGGGGCGGAGCCTGGCCTCCTTGGGGGGGATGTGGCTCATGGCGTGCTCGGCCATGGCGGTGATGGTGAGGCTGGGGTTGACCCCGAGGTTGCCCGGGATCATCGAGCCGTCGACGACGTAGAGGTTGTCGTAGCCGTAGACGCGGTTGCGCTCGTCGATGACGCCGTCGGCGGGAGAGGACGCCATGCCGGCGCCGCCCAGGATGTGCGCGGTGGTGGGGACGTTGGCCACCACCTCGTTGATCGAGCTCGAGGGGAAGGCGTCGATGCGCTTGGCGATGAACCGCGCCGCCTGGTTGGCGACCGGGATGTAGCTGGGGATCGGCGCCTCGCCGGCGGCGCGGCGGCTGGTCAAGTGCTTGGCGAACGGCCAGGTCCAGCGGCGGCGGCGCACCAGGCGCATGCAGTTGTCGATCGATTGCATGACCAGGACGATGGTCGAGCGCCTGGCCCAGCCGAACGGGTTGAGGGTGCGCAGGAAGTCGAGCGGATGGCGCAGGCAGGTGGCGGCCCACAGCAGGGGGCGGCCGAGGCGGCCGCCGCCGTCGACCAGCAGCGTGCCGAGGAAGCTCATGGCGTCGGAGCCGCGGGAGTAGCGCACCACCTCCATGTAGGTGTCGGGGGCCGGGTGGAAGCCCGAGGCGATGGCGATGCCCTGCGAGTAGTCGCGCGCGCCGCCGCGGGCGGTGGCGCCGCAGAGCACCTCGCTGTTGGTGCGCACGTAGCTGCCGAGTGCCGGCGACAGGCGGTCCAGGGAGCCCGCCTCGCGGCAGGCCAGCAGCAGGTTGACGGTGCCGAGCGCGCCGGCCGCGAGCACGACGCCGCGGGTGTGGATGGTGCGCGGGGCGCGGCGCAGCTTGGCGGTCGAGCGCCGGGTGACGACGAGGTACCCGCCGCGGCCGTCCTCCCGCAGGTCGGTGACCAGGGTCTCGGGGCGCACCTCGGCGCCCAGCTTCTCGGCGAAGTAGAGATAGTTCTTGTCGAGGGTGTTCTTGGCGTGATGCCGGCAGCCCACCATGCAGCCGCCGCAGTAGATGCAGGTCTTGCGCGCCGGGCCAAGGCCGCCGAAGAAGGGATCGCCGACCTCCTCGCCGGGGCGGTCGCCGAAGAGGACCGCCACCTCTGTCGGCTTGAAGGTGTCTTCCTTGCCCAGGGTGCGGGCGAAGTCCAGCAGCTGGCGGTCGCCCTCCCACAGCCTGGGGGTAGTGGTGACGCCGAGGATGCGGCGGGCGGTGGCGTAGTGCGGCGCCAGCACCCGCTGCCAGTCTACGCCCCGCGGCCAGGTGCCGCGCCGGAAGGCCTCCTCGCCCGGCTCGAGCAGGGTGTTGGCGTAGACCAGCGAGCCGCCGCCGACGCCGGCGCCGGAGAGCACCAGGACGTCGCGCAGCAGGGTCAGGCGCTGGATGCCGTAGCAGAACAGGCTGGGCAGCCAGAGGAACTTGCGCAGGTTCCAGTTGGTGCGCGGGAAGTCCTCGGTGCGCCAGCGCTTGCCGGCCTCCAGCACCACCACGCGGTAGCCCTTCTCGGCCAGCCGCAGCGCCGAGACGCTGCCGCCAAAGCCGGAGCCCACGACGACGAAGTCGGCGTCGTACTCGGCGACGAGGCTGCCATCGTGGCCGGCGTCGCGGCCGGCGGCCGCATGGCGCTCCGCATCGGGCATCGAGGTCTCCATGGGCGGCCTGACAGGCAGCCGGCCGCGAGGTCGGAAGCTGGTTTGCCGCTCCGAGACGTAGTTTACGTCAAGTTGCGGCAAACACCGTCAAAGGAGGTCGGGAGCCGTCTCCCGGGGACGGGCTGTTGCGGCCGCCCGGCCGCCCGCTATGATCCTGCCCGGACGCCGAGGCAAAGACGGAGGGCGCGATGAGCGACGGCGGCGGCGGCGCGGGCGGCGAGCGCGTGGCGGTGGTGAGCGGCGGCGGCTCGGGGATCGGGCGGGAGATCGCCCTGGAGCTCGCCCGCCGCGGCTTTGCCCTGGCGCTGCTCGGCCGCCGGCCGGCGCCGCTCGAGTCAACGCTCGCGGCGGCGGGACTGCTGGGCAAGCCAGGCGGCCTGGCCCTCGCCTGCGACGTGCGCGACGCGGCGGCGGTGGCGGGCGCGGCGGCGGCGGTCGAGGCGCGCTGGGGCGCCGCCGAGCTGGTGGTGCCGGCCGCGGGCACCGCCCACATCCGGCCTTTCGCGGAGCTCACGGCCGAGGGCTTCGCGGCCACCCTCGAGACCAATTTGACCGGCGCCTTCCTGCTGCTACACGCACTGCTGCCGGCGATGCGGGAGCGCGGGCGGGGCTGGATCTTCGCGGTCCTGTCGGTCGCGGCGCGCCGCGGTTTTCCCGGCTGGGCGGCCTACTGCGCCAGCAAGTGGGGGCTCGCCGGGATGCTCGCGGCGCTGCGCGAGGAGCTGGCCGGCAGCGGCGTGCGGCTGACCGCCATCTACCCCGGCGCCACCGACACGCCGATCTGGGCCGGCGTGCCGGGCGACTGGGACCGCGCCGTGATGATGCCGCCGCGCGAGGTGGCGCGGGCGGTCGGGTGCGCCCTCGACGCCGACCCGCGGGCACTCTACGAGGAGATCCAGCTGGGCCCGGCGCGGGGCGCCCTGTGAGCGCGGCGGGCCTCGCGGGGCCGGGCCGGCAGCGGGGCGCCCGGTGACGGCCCCGAGCGATTGGAGCCAGGGCCCGCGGCGGGATTGGCTGTGGCTGGCGCTGACGCCGCTGCTGCCGGCGGTGGCGGCGATCCCCGCCTACGGCCGCTGGGCGCTGCCGCTGTGGGCGCCGCTCACCGTCTACCCCGCCTTCGCCGCGCGGGTGCGGCGCGGCGACTACGAGGCCGCCTGGCAGGTGGCGATGTCGTGGGCGGCGCTGCTCAGCCTGGGGGTGATCCTGCTGGTCGAGCTGTTGCCG
>Ga0307479_10001742_pt1 | contig 19827 bp, 16 predicted proteins | sample atmos_gasesECM4C_FD_203743 | JGI IMG/M metagenome (GOLD analysis project Ga0307479, IMG submission 203743) | Hardwood forest soil microbial communities from Morgan-Monroe State Forest, Indiana, United States - atmos_gasesECM4C_515 | ecosystem: Environmental > Terrestrial > Soil > Temperate...
AGCAAATCCTGAAACTCCTCGTTGAACTTGTTGCGATTCTCCAGGGATTTATCCACATGGGTATCGCCCAAAACTTGGCGCCGCACCTTCATGCCTTGCTCGTAGCGCTTACGTTCATCCATGGCTAGTGCTCCTCAGGCGCTGAGAAATTTAACGACGTCGGCGGTGAATTTGTCCTGCTGCTCGATGTTCGATAAATGCGCGGCATCGAGTTCGGTATAACGCGCGCCGCGGATGTACTCGGCCAGAAAACGTCCATCGGAGGGCGGAGTGGCCGGGTCGTGCGTGGCGGAAATCACCAGGGTTGGCGTGCGAATCCCGGACACGCTCTCGCGCAAATCGCAGTCGCGCAACGCGCCGCAGCATGCAAGGTATCCTTCCGGATTCGCGCTCTCGACCATCTTCTTGATGTGCTCCACAGTGTCCGCACGCAGAGCGCGAAAACGCGCGGTGAACCAGCGCTCCATGGTCGCCGCAGCGATGGATTTCATGCCGCCCTTTCGGACGGTTTCGATGCGGGCGTTCCACATTTCTGGCGTGCCGATCTTTGCCGCCGTGCTGCAAAGCACCAGCTTTTGCAATCGCTCAGGAGCGTGCACCGCGAGCCACATTCCGATCATGCCGCCCAAAGACAAACCACAAAACGTGAATTTCTCCGTATTCAACACGCCGAGCAAATCGAGAACATCGCGTCCCAACTGCGCCATGGAGTAGGGCCCCGGCGTTACCGCAGACTGCCCGTGCCCGCGCGTGTCATAACGCAGCACGCGCCAGTGGTTACTTAGGGCCGCGATTTGCGGGTCCCACATCGAAAAATTCGTGCCGAGCGAATTCGAGAGCACCAGGACCGGCGCCCGTGAAGGCCCCGCAACCTCGTAGTGCATGCGCCCATCTTTGACATCGGCAAAGGGCATAGTTCGTCACTCGCTCGCAGATTTCTTGGCGGCGGTTTGGGAGCGGCTCTCTTTGACTACCCAATCGACGAAGGTCTCCGCGGCTCCCAAGTATTTGCGCGGATCGAATAGATCATCGAGATCGATCGGCTGCAATTGGTGCTTGACGGTCTCGTCGTCCGCCAGGACTTCTCGCAAAGGACGCCTCTCGCTTTGCGCGCGGCGGCAAGCTGCTTCCACTAGTTCGTGTGCCTGCGATCGTCCGATCTTCCTGGCGAGCGCCATTGTGACCGCTTCGGCGTAAATCAATCCACGCGTGAGTTCCAGATTTTCGCGCATCTTTGCTGTGTCGATTTCGAGCCGGGGAACGATTTCCGTCAAATGCCGCAGCGCTCCGGCTGTTAAGGACACAATTTCGGGAAGCGTCTCCCACTCGGCCTGCCAGCCGCCCAGCCCGCGCTGGTGTTCCTGCACCATGGCGGTGAGCATGGTACTGACCAGGCCTGGCACACGCAACGAGGCGGCCAGCACCGTTGCGCAAGTAACCGGATTGCGCTTGTGCGGCATGGTCGAGGAGCCGCCCCGCCGTTCGCCGGCGGGCTCGAAGACTTCAGCCACTTCTGTTTGCGCGTGAAGGGAAATGTCGCGAGCGATTTTTCCCAGTGTTCCTGCACAAATGCCAAACGCCGTGGCAAGCTCGGCCATGCGGTCGCGCTGCGCGTGCCAGGGCATATTTGGCAGAGAAAGACGAAGCTCTCCTCCCAAATTGCGCGCAACCTCTTGACCTTTCGAGCCGAGGGCCGCGAGCGTTCCCACCGCACCGCCAAATTGCAGCACCATTGCGCGCTGCTCCGCTTCGCGCAATCTTCCGCGAGCGCGGCTCACGGCGTCCAGCCATCCCGCAACGGTGAAGCCAAAGGTCGTCGGAAGCGCTTGCTGCATCCAGGTGCGCCCAACCATAAGAGTTGAGCGATGTTGCGAGGCGAGCTCGGCCAAAGCGCCTCTGAGTCGCTCGAGGTCCAGCGTGACGAACTGCAATGCTTGCCGTAATTGCAGCACGAGCCCGGTGTCGATGACGTCCTGGCTGGTAGCGCCCCAGTGCACATAACGCGCGGCGTCTTTGTCGTCCGCGGCAACCAGATGCGTGAGTTGTTTGATGAGAGGAATGGCGACATTGCCTGCAAGCTTCGCTGACTGGGCGAGCGCGCGCTCGTCAAACAGATCTGCCTTGCACTTCGCGGAAATGGCGGCTGCAGCCGGGGAAGGAATTACGCCCGCGCGCGCTTCCGCTTGCGCCAATGCCGCCTCGAAGTCCAGCATTCCTTGAAGCCGCGCCTGGTCGGAAAGGGCCGTCTCGACCTCTTCTGAGCGAAACAGGGGTGCGAACAATTCCATGCCGGGTTTACCAGGTCGCCGGCTGCTGTATGGAGTCCACTACTAAATGTTCCAGATTTCTGCGCTCAGCGGCAAGGTCCAGCCCCAATTGTTCGTGAATAGCCTGCATAAGGGAAGACGAATCTTGTGGGTTCCAGTTGAGATCGAAGTCATACTGACCGGTCAACGCTGTGTCGTCCAGGACCTCCGAGTTTAACAACAACGACGCGACCCTCACGATTGCTCGAGTTGTGGCATCGATGACTTCCAAGCTTCCGTTTTGAATATTTGTATGGACGGATCCTTCACTTAAGGCCGGCTTGAGATTCGGTTCTCGCCCTGGAATCCGTTTCAGAACGTACACGGGAGTCTCTCTCACTTCTTTATGCGTTTGCGCATGAAAAGCCGCTTGGAGCATTTGTGTCACGAGTTCCCAGCGAGTCTTCTCCTCATGTTGAGGAGTAACTACGGAGAGATCGTATCTTACTTGATCGCACCATTCGGGCGCCTCGACGCGAACTTCAGGAACGTAGTACGCATCGGCCAAAATCTGGCGCAATGTTTCGCCGTACGCGTCATATCTGCCTTGGTGTTCCACGCGACCTCCGGGCGACGATCCGCTAATCGCCGGAGGCGCGGCTGGGCGAATCAACACCTGGACCAGCGGCGAGGGAGCCCCGGACTCGAGTCCCAGAGTTGGCGGCATTTGCGGTTCCGTGATATTGAGCGGTTTATCCCCGAGCAGGTCATCGAGAACCTGCGGTGTGACAGAAACGGGATGCGCCAGTCCGCGCACGACACCTGTGCTGCTGATTAGCACTGTTTGTGGGCGGCCCCCCATTCCGTAACGCTTAAACGTGCTGGCGTCCTTATCAAATCCTACCCATCCCCGAATGGGATGGCCTTTCAGAAATCGTTCTACGAGGTCACTATCTGTTTCGTCCGTGATGGAAATAAATTGCACAGCGCGTCCCGAGTAAGTTTCCGCCAGCTCATTGAGATGCGGAATGTTGTCCACACAAGGGCCGCACCACGTCGCCCAAAATTCAACTACTACAGGCCGGCCGGCTAATTCCTCCAATTTTCCCTGAGTTCCTGCGGGTGCCTGGAGAACGGCGCGCAAAGTTAGCGGAGGCGCGGGAGCGCCGATCTTCACTCTTACTTGGGGTCTCGCAGCCGACGGGATCCAGAGGAGAGTGAGGGAAAACAAGACCCGGGTCATCATTCGTGTCATTAGAGCACCCCTGCAAACAGATGCAGCTATCCTCAAAACAGGATGCACCTGGGCTGTCTAGCAATCGAAGAAGACCGTCTCGCCCGCGCCCTGCAACATGACATTCCACTCGAGTTGGTTCGCCAGACTGGTTCTTCGCGCAATCAAGGTGGCGCGCCGCGCTTCTTCCACCAGGCTCAGCCCAAAATCCTGGGCATTCGCAGGCTCGTCGGGGAAGTAGATTCGCGTGACCAGCCGGTTGAGCAAGCCGCGCATGAAGACAGAAACAGCTAAATGGGGCGCCTGCATTTTGTTTCCAGGTCCAGGCACGGGGCCGGGCTTCACGGTGGTGAACCGAAATTCGCCAGCGTCGTTAGTCGACACGCGGCCAAACCCGATGAAGTCACTCTCGAGCTTTTGGTCCCGCTGGTCCTCAGGATGCGCGTACGTTCCGTGAGCGTTGGCCTGCCAGATCTCAAGCACTGCATCGGGCACCGGAAGGCTATCTCCGTCCAATACACGACCGTGAATGGTGACCCGCTCACCGGTAACACCGGGCGCAGCGAGATTTTCTGCGCGCAACGGATCGAGTCCGATGCTGAAGAAAGGCCCGACGGTCTGTGAAGGTGTTGCTACGAGCCGCATCATGTCTCCATCGGAGTCGCGTCGCGTCCTCTCAGAACAATGTCGAACTTAAATCCTAGTGCGGTCTCCGGAACGGTCGTGTCCCAGTCAAAGATCGAGACGAGCCGGTTTCGCGCCTCCTCGTCTGCAGTTCCATTGAAGATGGGATCGGATTTCAGCAGCGGATCGCCCGGAAAATACATCTGCGTTACCAGACGCGTCGCAAACGCCGGACCAAAAATCGAAAAATGAATGTGCGCCGGCCGCCAGGCATTGCGATGGTTTTTCCAGGGATAGGCTCCAGGTCGCACGGTGAGAAACCGATAGTGTCCCTCGTCATCGGTGAAGGCCTGGCCGACTCCGGTAAAATTTGGATCGAGAGGCGCGTCGTGCTGATCCCACTTATGTAAATAGCGGCCTGCGGCGTTGGCCTGCCAAATCTCGATGAGCGTATGCGGTGCGGCGCGTCCGTGTTCGTCTAGAACGCGCCCGCTCACGATGATGCGCTCTCCCAGGGCCTCGCCGCGACCTTGCTTAGTTAAATCAAGGGCTTTCGCCGAAATAACGTCTTTTTTGAAAGTAGGCCCGGTGATCTCGGACAATGTGTGCGGAAGAAAAATCAGTGGCTTGGTGGGAGCGCGCTTAATCGACGAGACGTAGGCTGGATGCAAATAATTGGGTTGTGCGCCGGGTGCAGGGCGCCGATAGCCGACAATTTGCGGCGGGTTTGCATCGGTCCTGGTTGGACTAGCGCTCATGACTAGACGCGCTCCAGAATCACGGCGATGCCTTGTCCGACGCCGATGCACATGGTGCACAGCGCGTATCGACCCTTGGTGCGCAGCAATTGGTACATCGCCGTGGTGACGAGCCGAGCGCCGCTGGCTCCTAGCGGATGCCCGAGCGCAATGGCGCCTCCGTTGGGATTCACGTGCTGGGCATCATCGGCAATGCCCAGATCGCGCAACACAGCGAGCGCCTGTGAGGCAAAAGCCTCGTTCAATTCAATTACATCCATCTGCTCTAAGGTGAGATTCGCTTTTTCCAAAACCTTGCGCGACGCCGGCGCAGGTCCCATGCCCATGACTCGCGGCGCGACGCCGGTTGCCGCAGAAGCGACTACGCGCACCTTCGGGGTAAGTCCATGCTTCCGGGCAGCCGTTTCTGCCGCCATCAGCAACGCGCAGGCGCCGTCATTCACTCCGGAGGCATTTCCCGCTGTGACAGTGCCGCCCGGCTTTACGATGCCTTTCAATTTAGAGAGAGCTTCCAGAGTGGTATCAGGACGCGGATGCTCATCCACACAGACCAGCGCAGTTTCGCCTTTCTTCTGCGGAATCGGGACGCCCACAATTTCTTGCGCGAGCCGCCCGCCGCGCATCGCGTCGGCCGCGCGCTGCTGGCTGCGCAACGCGAACGCGTCTTGATCTTCTCGCGAAATCCGATATTCCTCCGCCACAATCTCCCCGGTTTCCGGCATGGAGTCCGTGCCGTACTTTGCTTTCATCAGGGGGTTCACAAAGCGCCAACCAATGGTGGTGTCCTCGATTTTCACGGATCGTGTGAAAGCCGCATCCGCTTTGGCCATGACGAATGGAGCGCGCGACATGCTTTCGACTCCACCGGCAATGATCAAATCCGCTTCACCGCTCTTGATTGCGCGAGCCGCGGTCGCTACCGCGTCCATGCTCGAACCGCACAAGCGATTCACCGTGACACCGGGCACTTCCTTTGGGAGACCGGCAAGCAGCAGGGCCATACGCCCGACGTTGCGGTTGTCTTCGCCTGCCTGATTCGCGCAGCCATAAACAACATCCTCCAGCGCGCCCCAATCCACAGCGCGATTGCGCGCGACCAGTGCCGCGATCGGCACCGCGGCGAGATCGTCTGTGCGCACGCTAGCCAGCATGCCGCCGTAGCGCCCGATGGGCGTGCGAACCGCGTCACAAAGATAGGCTGCTTCCATAGCTCCCATTCGTCTGCAATCTTATGGTACCCGATGCACCGGCTACTTTGCTTTTCGCAAATGCCATGCAAGCGCCCGCTGTGGTGAGGTAGACTTTTGCTCGAGAATCATCGCGCAAAACCCATGCTCACTAACAAAAAGACCATTCACATCGAGTGGGGCCACTGTGATCCCTTGGGCATCGTCTATTATCCGCGTTATTTCGAGTTTTTCGACGCTTGCACCAACGCCCTTTTCGAGTTGGCGGGTCTTCCCAAGCCGCAAATGCTCAAGAAGTATGCAATCGCCGGTATCCCCATGGTCGAGACGCAGGCGCGCTTCCTCCTGCCGTCCAGTTTCGGCGAGAGCGTGGTGGTGGAAACGCGCATAGCGGAGTGGGGCACCAGCAGTTTTTCCGTGGAGCACAAGGTTTATAAGGGAGATCTGCTCGCGGTGGAAGGATTTGAGAAGCGCGTGTGGACCGTACATGCAACCGATAGCGCCAAGCGCATCCAGAGCCAGCCCATTCCGCGCGAAGTGATCGAGCGGTTCAGTTGATTCGTTCTATGTGCAAGCCGTGACGACTTTGTCTGCTATCCCCGCGAAATCGGCGCGCGTCCCTTCTTCACGAGAGGCACAGCGTTGATGCGCACGCAAGTTGGAATTGTGGGAGCGGGTCCAGCCGGGTTGGTGTTGTCGCATCTCCTGCATTTGCAGGGCATCGACTCCGTCGTCCTGGAAACGCACACGCGAGATTACATCGAACAACGCGTTCGCGCCGGCGTTCTCGAGCAGGGCACCGTCGATTTGCTGATTCAGTCGGGTGTGGGCACGCGGCTGCAGCGCGAAGGCCTCGTTCACCACGGTATCGAGCTGCGTTTCGACCGCGCCGGACACCGCATCGACTTCGCGGCACTTACGGGCAAGTCCATCACCATTTACGCCCAACAGGAAGTCATCAAGGACTTGGTCGGCGTGCGTCTTGCCGCCGGAGCGAAAATCATTTTTGAAGCCGAGGTTGTCGGCTTCCAGGACATCGACAAGTATCCGATGATCCGCTTTCGTCAGGCCGGCGCTATGCGGGAACTCCATTGCGATTTTATTGCCGGCTGCGACGGCGGGCATGGCATTTGTCGCGACGCCATTCCCTCCGGAGCAGTGCGGGTTCACGAGCGTGTGTACCCCTTCGGCTGGCTCGGCATCCTGGCGCAAGTCCCGCCAGCGTCGCACGAACTGATCTATACCTACCACGAGCGAGGCTTCGCGCTATTGAGCATGCGCTCGCCGGAAATTTCACGGTTGTATCTGCAGTGCGATCCCAAAGACGACATCGCGCGTTGGCCCGACGATCGCATTTGGAACGAACTGCGGGCTCGCATGACCACCCGCGATGGCTGGGAGCTGAAAGATGGGCCAGTGCTGCAGAAGGGAATTACGCCCATGCGCAGCTTCGTCGTCGAGCCGATGCAGTACAAGAAACTCTTTTTGCTAGGCGATGCCGCGCATATTGTGCCGCCGACCGGAGCGAAGGGACTAAATCTAGCCGTTGCCGATGTGCGCGTGCTCGCGCAGGCCCTGGTCAACTTCTACAAATTTGAGGACCGGGATTTATTGGAGCGCTACTCAGAGATCTGCCTGCGCCGCGTGTGGAAAGTGCAGCGCTTTTCGTGGTGGATGACTTCCATGTTGCATTGCTTCCAGAATGAAGACAGCTACGCGCAGCATCTCCATTTGGCCGAACTGGATTACGTCACCAGTTCACGCGCCGCTTCGACCACGCTCGCCGAAAACTACGTCGGCCTGCCCTTCGATCATTTGTAGCCCTCGCCCGAGCGTCTTCGATGTCTCTGTTGATCTCTGCTACCTCTGCGTTGATCGTGTGCCGCCTGTCCGTGACTATTCGCTACTCATATCGCAAAGCCTCGACGGGGTTTAGCCGCGCCGCGCGTCCCGCCGGATAAAGACCCGCAACCAAACTCACCACCACGGCGAAAACTACGGCTGTAAGCGCCAGCCACCACGGCACATAGGAAATCTTCACACCCGGCAAATCCTGCCGCCGCAGATAGATCGTCGTACCCAAAGTGAGCGCCTGGCCAATGAGCCAGCCTAAGAGCACGCCAAAAATTCCTCCGAACAGTCCCATGGCGCCCGCCTCCGCAAAAAATAGGCTGCGAACATCGCCGTCGGTCGCGCCCAGTGCCTTCAACACTCCAATTTCGCGGCGCCGCTCCAGAATGGCCATCACTAGTGTGTTGATGATCCCCAGCGATGCAACCGTCAGTGCCAGGCTACCAAACAATCCAAGGAACAGGTCGAACACCGTGAAGACCAGCCGCAAACTTCGCGTCGCGTCAAGCAACGAAAACGTCTGGAAGCCCATCTTCTTGATGGCCTCCTCCACGCGCAGCACGTCTTTGGGAGACTTGACGCGCACGGTCAGAGCTCCGTAGCTGGATTTACCGGAGCCACCGCCGCGCACAAACTCCTGCACGTCATTGGCTTGTGCCGGATGAAGCTGCTCGGCAACCTGCAACGGAACGAACACGCGCCCGCCACCAAAGCCGCCGATTCCCGCTGACGGGTCAGACTCGGTAATTCCGACCACGCGCAGCTTTTTCTCCCGGGACACGATGGAAATGCCGCCGCTCATCATTTCGTCCAGCTGTGCGTCGATGTCTTTTTCTTTGGCGATCTCCTCGGGTGAAGCGGTGTGTCGTTCCGCATAGCGCAAGGTCAATTCCTGGCCAACCAGAGACAGGGGGCTCTGGGAGAGCTGCTTCGCAAAGTCCATTTGCAAGATGGCCTCATCCGCAGCCGGCGATGAAAAGTACTTGCCGGTGATGCCATCGAATGCGCTCATGGTCCGTGACGATTCCGGCAAGCCCAGCACATTCGTGGAATACGTGTTGCCGGCGTAACGCACTTCCGTCAGGAAGCGAACCTGTGGATAGACCTCGACTACGTTCTGGAGCGTTGCAAACGCCGCGCGAGCTTGCGCATCAAGCGGCTTGTAGTCTTCGCGAGCGGCAGAATTTTCCTGCGGCGGACCGCTCATGCGCATCCCGCGTGAAGTCACAAACACGGCATCGAATAGGCCCGATTTCGTCAGCCGTTGTGACGCCAGCGTCTGCAGACCCACACCGAGCGAAAGCATCGCCACCAGCGAAGCCACGCCTACAGCGACGCCAAGCGTCGTCAAGGAATTGCGCAAGATCGCCTCACGCAAATTGCGCACCGCCAGTTCCGCAAGGTCTCGCCCCTTCATCTCACCCTCTCCGTGTTTTCTGTGGCGCGATTTTCATGTGCCTGCAGTCCTCGCGTTCCATCCCCGACCAAACGCCCGTCTTGCAAAGTCACAATCCGGTTTGCAAAGCGCTCCGCCAGCGGCCGTTCGTGCGTGACCATGACAATGGTCATTCCCAGGGCGGCTTGAATCTCCCCCAGCAACACAAGGATTTGCTCGCCAGTGACGCTGTCAAGATTTCCCGTGGGCTCATCCGCGAAAAGAATCGTAGGGCGGTTGACCAACGCCCTTGCCAAAGCGCCGCGCTGCTGCTCGCCGCCAGATAGCTCGCTCGGACGATGGTTACGCCGAGCGCCAAGCCCGACACGATCCAAGGCTTGCGCCACCCGCCCGTCACGCTCTGTTCGCTGAATTTCCGCGAGGCGCAACGGCAACTCCACGTTTTCCTGCAAAGTCATGCGCGGAAGCAGATTGAAGGATTGAAAGACCATGCCTACCGTATCTCGCCGGTAATGCGCCAGGTCTTCGGGGGCGAGCGCCAAGAGATTCTGCCCGCGAAAATGGATTGCGCCGGACGTCGGCCGGTCCAAACCTGCCAATAGATTCAGCAGCGTGGATTTGCCGGAGCCCGAACTGCCCAAGAGCGCCACAAATTCTCCCGTGGCGATCTCTAGCGAAATGTCATTCACGGCCGGAATCAGAGTTTCGCCCAGGCGGTAATGCCGGGAGACGTTTTCGGCATGGATCAGCGTAGAGGTTGCCGTCATGTGCGTCCGTAAGTGTAATACGCAAACGAAGGCACATGTCTTTCAGCTCGACCGCCAAACCAAGGGGCGCCAGCCGACGCAAAGAATCGACATTAGAAGTGGAGCACCAGCCCAGGCCATCCCGAAATGCGTGGCTGATTTTGCTAGGTCATGACCTTTGCGCAACTCTTAGCTAACTGACCTTGACACTCTTCCATCTTGCGGCAAGACTAGGAGCTACCCCCTTCCAAATTCAATTTCTCGAGTGTGGCGATGCGCGTTCTTCTTATTGATAGTGACGCCTCGCTTGCCGATTCGCTTTGTCGGCAGCTGGGGCAGGAGCATTTTGTTTTTGACTGGGCCATGAGCGGGGACCAGGCACAGAGTCTCCTGACTGCCGAATCCTATGACGCGGTAGTTCTCGATGTCAGCTCTCTGGGCCCAATTGATCTTAGGCTTCTTAAGAGCATCAGAGCCACGCGGCCGAATTTAAGCGTTTTGGTGACGACCAACTCTTCGTTCCCGGAGGACCGCGTGCGCGCTCTGGACGCCGGCGCCGACGATTGCCTGGCCAAGCCCTTCATCCCCGATGAGTTGGCCGCTCGCATTCGCTCGGTGTTGCGGCGCGGCACCGGTGCTCCCGCAAAAGTGGTGCTAACCGTTGGGGATTTGGCGCTGGACCGCGTAAGTCACAGTGTTGAACGGTGCGGCTGTTCCCTCGACCTCAGCCCGAGAGAGTTCGCCTTATTGGAGTTTTTGATGAGGCACGCCGGAACGCCTGTCGCTCGCGCCGCGATCGTCGAACACGTCTGGAAGATGACCTTCGACACCGCCACCAACGTCGTGGATGTGTACATTAATTATCTGCGCCGCAAAGTGGACAGGGGGCACGATCATGCGCTGATTCGCACCGTTCGAGGCGTCGGTTACCAAATCGGTGGGAATGGACTTTCTCGTTGACCAGCCCCGGCCTTCATTAGGCCGTACGGCTGCGTAGCGGATACATTTTTCGCGATGTGTTGGTTGTAGTGGCCTTTCGTCTCTGAGTTATGCGCGAGAGAAGTCAGTTCGTCAGGCAGCCGGGCTCACTTTACTGGCAAGCATTCCGTCAATCGAAAAGGCTCCGCCACCCCGAATCATCAGCGGAATGGACAAGGCGAAAACCAGAAGGTGATATTCGTATCCCTCGCCTTTTTGATTGCCGAACCAATTCATGAAAAATCCGATGTGGCTGTGAATCATCAAGACGGCCACGGCCATATTGACGGTGATTCCGAACGCAGCGATTCTCGTCAGAAAACCGAGAATCAATCCCAAACTGCCGAGGAACTCCGCGCAGATAGCCAGGAACGCGAAAGCTGCGGGGATGTGTGCCTGTGTGGTGAAGAACTGCATCGTTGCGGAGAAACCGTAACCTCCAAACCAACCAAGTGCTTTCTGGGCGCCATGCGGAAAGAACACAAGTCCAAACATGATGCGCATGAACGCCAAGGTCTTATCCGGACTCGTTGCCAACAGCTTCTTGAGCATGCTTGCCTCCGAAAGAGAAAAGAAAGAAGCCCGTGGTCCCCAAGTTTCGTTGTGTTATAGACAGAAAATCCCGAGAAGTCCAGTAGGGTTTCCGACAGAACTTCAATGGCGTGGTTTCGCCCGCTTCGCACCAGAGCAACTTCTTTTCCTCATCAGGGTTATACTTGTTGGGAGCAATGATGTCAGGTCGGAAGCTGGCTTGCGGACACGCTCCCCTCGGCCAATCACAATCTGTAAGCCGAAGAAGGGTAAGGACTTATGAGGGCTCATTTTACCGGTAAAGGCAGGATGTCGCTGCTGCTGGGTCTCGCCGGTCTGCTCCTGCTTGCCGCGCCAAAAGCGAAAGCAGATGACGAAGCGGATCCCCCCTCGCGCGTTGCTCGCATCAGCTTTCTGGACGGAAACGTTTCCTTCCAGCCTACGGGCACGGAAGACTGGGCCGCGGCGGCCAAGAATCGCCCCATCACCATTGGCGACAAGCTCTGGAGCGACAAAGATTCACGCGTCGAACTGCAAGCTGGTCAGGCCAGTTTTCATCTCGGCAGCATGACTGCATTTTCATTTCTGAATCTGGATGAAAATATCACCCAGGTTCGCGTCGCAGAGGGCGCGGTCAGCTTCCGCGTTCGGGAATTGCGCGAAGGCGACTTGTATGAAATTGATGCGCCAAATTTGGCCTTCACCGTTAAAGAGGCGGGCGCGTTCCGTATCGATGTTGACGAAAACGGAGAGAACACGCGAATCACCGTGATTCGCGGCGCTGGTGAGGTCACCGCTGGCGGTCAGACCTACGACATCCATCCGGGCGACCAGGCGGACTTCAATGGCGCGGATAATCCCGAATACCACGTTTCGCAAGCGCCGGGTCCCGATGATCTGGACCGTTGGGCGTCAGACCGCGATTTGAAGGAAGAACGTTCCCCGTCAGCGAAATACGTCTCGCGCGATGTGCCAGGCTATGACGATCTCGACGACTATGGTTCTTGGCGCGAAGAACCCGACTATGGGGCGGTGTGGTATCCGTCTACAGTGGCTGTTGGTTGGGCGCCCTATAGTTATGGCTACTGGAATTGGGTGGGACCTTGGGGCTGGACATGGGTTGGCTATGAGCCTTGGGGATTTGCTCCGTTCCACTATGGCCGCTGGGCCTATGTAGGCGGCGCATGGGGCTGGTGCCCTGGCCCTGTCTTCGCCCGACCATTCTATGGTCCGGCGTTCGTGGGTTTCGTCGGGGGCGGGCATTTTGGCGTCGGCTTCGGTTTCGGCGGAGGTTTCGGTTTTGGCGGGGGAATCGGTTGGTTCCCGCTCGGTTTCCGCGAGCCGTTCCATCCCTGGTATCACAGCAGTGCCACGTACATTCGCAACGTGAACATCACCAACACGCGAATCAACAACGTTAATGTTCTGAACTCCGCCCACAATTTCAACTATGCCTACGCGCACAACGAACGCGCCGTCAGCACTGCTTCGCGAGAAGCTTTCGTGAATGGACAGGCTTTGAACCGCGGCAATATGCACGTCACTGCGGCCTCTCTGCGAGGCGCGCAAGTGACCAACGGTGCGGCCTTCAAGCCGGCGGGCAGGGCAAGCTTTGTAGGTGCGGCAAATGCTGGCGCCCACGTCCGCGTGCCTTCAGCTGCCGTGCAGAATCGCAGCGTAATGGCACGCACAGCTCCTGCACAAGCTGCCGCGCGCATTCCAGTGCGGACCATGAACTCTGCCGGAGTTTCCGCGGCACGGGCTGGAGTGAATGGCAACGCCGGAGCAAATGCGCAAGCGGGTCGCGGTGCCAACGCCAACGTGAGTGGTCACGGCTCCGCTTCGGCTAATACCAACTCAGGTATGACCGCTCGGCAGACGGAGTTGTCCCACAGCAGGCCGCCTTCCGCGAATGCGCAAGCCGGTGCAAGCACCTCATCCAATCGGCCGTCGCCAGCGAGTGGTTCGCGCAACTGGTCCGCACAAGGTAACACTACGGATCGCGGTCGCGCGCCACAAGGATTCGGCAACAACGGTTCCGTGAATCGGCCGAACCAGGCTGCTTCGTCAGCTCCTTCGTCAGCTCCATCAAGAAACCAGTCGGATCGGCCCGCGTGGGCACGTTCCGGCGCCGGCGCTTCGGCGCAAGCCAGAACGTCGAATGCTCCGTCCTACAATGGAGGCAATCGCCCCTCATACTCGAACCAAAATCGCTCGTACGAGCCACCCGCACGGTCGAATGGCAGCAGCCGTCCGTCATCGTACTCGCCGTCGTATTCCAACCGTGGCGGGTCATCTAGTGCGCCGTCGCGCTCTTATTCGCCGCCGAGCCGCAACTACTCGGCGCCAAGCCGGAGTTACTCTGCGCCGAGCCGCGGCTACTCCGCGCCTTCGCGTTCCTACTCCGGGCCAAGCCGCAGTTATGGTGGTGGGAGTGGTGGGTACGGCGGGGGGAGTTATCACGGAGGTGGCGGTGGAGGCGGCAGCTTCCACGGCGGCGGCAGCGGGGGCGGTGGTGGTTCGCACAGCAGCGGCGGTGGTGGCAGCTCTCACGGCAGCGGCGGCGGAGGCGGAGGATCGCATGGCGGTGGCTCGCACGGCCGCGCTTAGCTCTAGTTGATTGTTAATCTGTCATCGAAAGGCCCATTCTTCCCGAATGGGCCTTCTTCTTTGTTTTGAGCCACCGACACCGCGGTAGCATGCACACAACTCTTCGCACCCCAAAGTGTTCAATGAGTTGAGATCGGATTAAGCCGAGGCACACCGCATGGAGCATTTTCTGATTGGACATACGGTAAATGCCGGATGCGACCAGAACATCAATGCGGGTCATAATTTAGTATCAGCTTCGGATCCACGGGCCCACAGAGTAGCGGCTCACCCCCAACGAAAGCCGCGAAATTCAGGAGAATTTTCAGCTATGAGAAAGCATGCGCTTAAGTTTGTGACTCTGCTCGCGATTCTGCTCGCGGCAGCGTTTCTGCTGCCCCAGCGTGCTGCAGCCGATGACGACGATCCCCCGGGCCGCGTTGCTCGCCTGAGTCACACGGATGGTTCCGTTTCCTTCGAGCCTGCGGGGACGGAGGATTGGGTCTCCGTTGTAATTAATCGTCCGCTCACCACCGGCGACAAACTGTGGGCGGACAAGAACTCCCGTGCTGAGCTGCAACTCGGCAACGCCTCCATCCGCATGGGCAGCAACACTGGATTTTCCTTCTTGGATCTCAACGACAACATCGCTCAAGTTCAGCTCACCGACGGCACGCTGCACATTCGCGTACGACGCCTGGAAAGGGACGAGCAGTTTGAGGTCGACACACCGAATCTGGCCTTTTCCATTTTGCGTCCCGGAATTTACAAAATTAATGTCAACGAAGCTGGCGACACCACCTACATCGAGGTTCGTAGTGGTGAAGGCAACGTCACCGGCGGTGGGCAATCCTTTGACGTGCGCGAAGGCGAAAGCGGAACGTTTTCCGGTACGGATCAATTGAATGCCGACATGCAGGGATTGCAAGGCGACGACGACTTTGACGCCTGGTGTGACGAACGCGACCGTCGCGAAGATCATTCCGTTTCCGGGCGCTATGTTTCCGAGGACGCCGTCGGCTATGAAGATCTCGATGATTATGGAGGGTGGCGGGACACTCCTGACTACGGCACTGTTTGGTTCCCGCATACCACAGTAGTGGGCTGGGCTCCGTATCGCTACGGCCACTGGGTCTACATTGTCCCTTGGGGCTATACCTGGGTAGAAGATGAGCCTTGGGGTTTTGCGCCATTCCACTACGGCCGATGGGTCGTTGCAGGCGGCGTCTGGGGTTGGGTGCCTTGCCGCCCCGCAGCGGTTGACGTTGCCTATGTTCGTCCGGTGTACGCTCCCGCGCTGGTGGCCTGGGTCGGTGGCCCGCATTTCGCCGTTGGGGTCGGTGTAGGAGGGGCTGCCACGGTAGGCTGGTTCCCCTTGGGGCCGCGTGAGGTATACGTGCCGTCGTACCACGTGAGCCGCACCTACGTGAACAATGTGAACATCACCAACACGACGGTGAACACCACGGTCATCAACAACTACTACAACACAAACGTGGTGAACAACAACACTACCGTCAACAACGTAAAGTACGTTAACCAGGGTGTGCCTGGAGCCGTAACGGCGGCATCAGCCCGCTCTGTGGCCACCGCACAACCCATCTCCCGGAATATCGTCCGAGTTGATGAACGACAAATGTCCAGCGCTCCAGTAAACGTCAGAGCGCCGTCAGTTGCGCCGGAACGCCAAGCGGTTCTGGGAGCGGGGCGTCCCGGCGCCGTCAGACCCCCGGCACGCATCGCCACGCGCACCGTGGTGGCCAGGAACACGCCTCCTCCACCTCCTCCTCGATTTGAGACCCAACAGGCTTTGATCAAACAGAACGGTGGGCAGCCGCCGGCGCTTTCAGAGGTCCGCCAAAAGTACACAAACGACGCGCGTCAGAGCCAAGTGAGAATCGCTCCGCCAGCGAGGCCCGGGACGCCGCAAACTGCCGGTAATCGGCCGAATGCCCCAGAAAACAATCGACCCGGCAGTGCGCCGCAGAATAATGAGCGTCCGGCCACCGAACAGCGGAACAATCCGCCTCAGAATGGGCAGGCAAACCGGCCGCAGAACAATGAGCGCCCGGCGAACGAGCGGCCGAACAATCCGCCTCAGAGTGAGCAGGCAAACCGGCCGCAGAACAGTGAGCGCCCGGCGAACGAGCGGCCCAACAATCCGCCTCAGAACGAGCAGGCGAACCGGCCGCAGAACAATGAACGCCCGGCGAACCCCCCGGCAAACGCGAACAATCAACCAGCGAATAATCAGCGACAGTACAATGACCGGCCTCCCGCGGCCCGGCCGGCGAACCCGTCGCCCGACCAGTCTCGCAACGTGCAGCAACTCGAACAGCAGCATCAGCAGGAACTCGAGAACATGCACAAGCAGCAGGATCAGCAGCGCCAGCAACTCGAGCAAAAGCAGCAGCAGGAACGCCAGCAACTCGATGAACAAAGAGCTAACCAGCAGCGTCAGCAGCAACTGCAAAAGCAGCAGCAGCAACAGCTGCAGGACCAGCAAAGACAGCACCAGGCCCAACAGCAACAGGTGAACCAGCGCCAACAGCAAGAGCATCAACAGCAGCGGCAGCAGGATCGCCCGCCCCAGCAGTCGCGGCCGCAACAACAGGAGCACTCCCAGCAGGCGAGACCACAACAGCAAGAGAAACCTTCGAAACCGTCAAAGCCCTGAGTTTAACTGCCTTGGCATTTCCGGGCGGAGCTTGTACAGGCGCTCCGCCCGTTTCTTTTTGAAAAAGGCATTTCTGCCAGTCTTCGTTTCTCAAAACATGCAACCTGACAACCGTTCGACTACACTTCCGCCTGTATGGCGAAGCCCAAGGCAACGGCAATCTCGGGAGCGCGAGCCACAATCTCGCACCCGCTGGAATTGATCGCGCTGCCGGGCTTGCCTGAGATTTGCAATGGGGATGCTCTTTCCCGCCTGATTACCCAGGCCGCGCGCCAGGCGAAGCTCTTGTTTCAATCGGGCGACGTTGTAGTTATTGCCCAAAAAATTGTGTCGAAAGCCGAAGGCAGGATTACTCACCTGGGAGAGGTGGCCCCTTCGGCTGAGGCGCTTCAGTTGGGCGCAAAACTCAAAAAGGACCCGCGGTTCGTGGAAGTAATCCTGCGTGAGTCCCGCCGCATCGTTCGGAGCCATCCCGTGCTTATCACCGAAACCCTTCACGGCTTTGTTTGTGCTAATGCCGGGGTAGATCACTCCAACGTTCCAGGCGAGGACGTCGTGACGCTGCTTCCGCGTGATCCGGATAGCTCGGCGAGGAAAATCGCCGCCGAGTTGCGCAAATCCACGCGCAAAAACCTTGCGGTGATTATTAGCGACACGTTCGGGCGTCCCTGGCGCCTCGGTCTCACGAACGTCGCCATCGGTGCCGCGGGCGTCCCTGTGTTGCGGGATCTGCGAGGCATTCCCGACCGCACCGCAAAACCGTTGCAAGCCACGATCTTGGCGGTTGCCGATGAGTTAGCCGCCGCGGCCGGCCTGCTCATGGGCAAATCGGAAGGCATTCCCGTGGTCGTTATCCGCGGCTACCGTTATTCGCCCGTGCTTGATCCCGCGACGCGGATCATCCGCCCCGCTTCCGAGGATCTGTTCCGCTGAGGGTTTGGCAAACGTCCCCAATCGGTGTCATCCTGACGACGTCGGGCAAGGATAGCTGAAGGACCTCACCGAAAATGTCCCCGGGACTGTCACCGCGAGTTACCGCGCCGCATAGCGACGACCTCCTGGCTCAGGTCCGTGAAGCCAGCAAGCTCGGCCGCGACGACGTGCTGCTTCTTGCGCGCAGCGCTTCTCTTACCGACCTCCTGCAAGCCGCCTCCCACCTTCGCGCGCAACGGAAGGGAAGTGTGGTCAGCTTCTCGAAAAAAGTTTTCATCCCATTGACCACCCTCTGCCGCGACTACTGCAGTTACTGCACCTTTCGCAAAGATCCCGGCCAGCCGGGCGCACATTTCATGACGCCCGACGAAGTGCTAGCGCTTGCCGAGCAAGGCCGCGCCGCCGGCTGCAAGGAAGCCCTCTTCAGCCTCGGCGACCAGCCCGAGCGCATCTTTCCCGAGGCGCGCGAGTTTCTGCGTCATCAGGGATTCTCGCGCACGCTCGATTATGTCGCCGCCATGTCCGAGCTGGTTCTGGAGCGCAGCGGCCTCCTCCCGCATGCCAATCCAGGTGTGATGGATCGTGCCGCACTCGAACGTTTGAAGGATTCCAACGCCAGCGTGGGGCTGATGCTGGAAACTGTCAGTGTCCGGCTGATGCGCGATGGCCTGCCACACGCGAAGGCGCCCGACAAAGTTCCAGCGTTGCGGCTGCGCACCATCGAGGAGGCTGGCCGGCTGTCCATCGCCTTCACCACTGGAATTCTGATCGGCATTGGCGAAACCCTCGAAGAGCGCATCGACTCGTTCTTCGCCATTCGCAATCTGCACGAAAGGTACGGCCACATTCAGGAAGTGATCGTGCAGAATTTTCGCGCCAAGTCCGACATTCCTATGTCTCATCACCCGGAGCCCTCACTCGAGGACATGCTCCGCACGCTGGCAATCGGACGATTGGTTTTAGGTCCTGATATGAATCTGCAAGCGCCTCCGAATTTGAGCTACGCTGATTTTCCGCGTCTCCTGGAAGCGGGTATCAACGATTGGGGCGGTATCTCGCCGGTTACGAAGGATTTCATTAATCCCGAAGCTGCCTGGCCGCAAATCCCCAAATTGCGCGCCGAAACGGAAGCCCACGGGTTCACCCTGCGCGAGCGTCTCGCGCTCTATCCCGAGTTTATCTCTCGCGATGCCTTCGCCTCTCCGAAAGTTCGCCACGGACTGCGGCGCCTGGCCACCGCCGACGGCTACGCCATGTAGCGTGGGGCTTTGGCCCAGCATCTCAACTGCCTATGAATGTCACTCAGCACTCATCCGTCACCGCCCTGGCTGGCGGCGTCGGCGCCTCCAAGCTCCTGCTGGGTCTTTACGATGTAATGGACGATGCGCAAAATCTCACTATAATCGTAAATACCGGCGACGACATCACTCTTCACGGCCTGAAAATCTCCCCGGACCTGGATATCGTCACGTACACGCTCGCCGGCATCGTCGATGAAAGCAAAGGCTGGGGTTATCGAGGCGAAACGTTTCACGCGCTGAAGCGCCTCGCCGCTTTCGGTGGGCCGGACTGGTTCAATCTGGGCGATCGCGACCTCGCTACGCACATCCATCGCACCGCCATGCTTGACGCAGGGAAATCGCTCACGGACGCCGCGGAATCGATTCGCACCGCGTTAGGCGTGAAGGCGCGCGTCTTGCCGATGTCCAACGAGCCGGTACCCACGACCGTTGAAACGGATGAGGGTGCGTTGCATTTTCAGGAGTATCTGGTGAAGCGCCGTACCGAACCTGTCGTGCGCGGCGTTCGCTTTGAAGGCGCAGCCAATGCCAGCCCGGCGCCTGGGGTGCTGGATGCCGTTCGCAGCGCCGATCGCATTCTTATCTGTCCCAGTAATCCGCTGATTAGCATCGGCCCCATTCTCGCCGTTCCTGGCATTCGCGAAGCGTTGCGCGCGCGCAAGAAAGACGTCTTCGCTGTCTGTCCTATCGTGGGAGGAAAGTCCTTGAAAGGGCCGTCGGACAAGATGTTGGCGCAACTTGGCCACGAGCCTTCCGCAAAAGGTGTGGCCAAACTC